>OKSD01000020.1_pt1 | contig 162702 bp, 158 predicted proteins | sample 1601221 | NCBI WGS metagenome assembly OKSD01 (sample SAMEA3541550, study PRJEB24748) | human gut metagenome | biome: human gut; feature: human-associated habitat; material: faeces | place: China | collected 2012
GGGGTATAGCTCAGTTGGTAGAGCAGCGGTCTCCAAAACCGCGTGCCGAGGGTTCGAATCCTTCTGCCCCTGCCAGAGTGCTTTCTAAGTCGTAGACCTTTTGTCTGCGGCTTTTTTTGTTTATCTGCTACAAATTTTGTAGTATCAATTTGTATAAAGATACAATTTATTTGCAATTTATAAATAAAACTATTGACAAAATTATGATGTTGATTTAAGATATAAGTGTACACGAAAAACATCATATTTTGACATTAAGCAATAACGGTATTCATATCTGTTTTGTTTTAATTGGTATATTAGGTCGCTTTTTGATGTTTTTCAAAAGGTGGCTTTTTTATTTATATGGTAAAAGGAGTGGCAGATTTGAATGAGTTGGATTTTGACTTGATGGTACGATTGATAGCATGTGGGCTGTATGAGAAACGGCAGTGCAACGATAAGTATAGTTACAGTAGCAAGCTTTTTGCTGGGATAAATAGGCTTGCAGCTTTGGCGGCTTTGAATGAGCAATATGATATGCTTTCAGATCTCCATGAATGTGCTTTTATTGAGAATAATGCTGTGAAGTCCGTGAAAACGTGGTTTGAGGGGTGGAATAGTGATTTTGTCAAAATAGTGGAAAAGTTTGATCTTTATCATACAAATGCGCTGATAGAGTTAAGTGAAAACCACAGATATACTCTTACTGATGATTGCGTTGATCTTATTTCTGATTCAGAGAAAGATTACGTAAATGACTTGGAGCAGCGTTACATTTATACTCTTTTGACTAATCTTTCCAACGAGTTGTATGTGGCTGTGCGTCGGTTTATTGTGGAAAATCCAATTTGCGCTGATGAAAAAATTGGTGAATTTAAAATGGAGCATTGTCAAGACTTTAAGATGATAAATAAGATATTCTCGGAAACCTACGAAAATGTTCCAAACGGGAGTTATGTTTGTCCGAAATGCGGCTGGACTATGACTTTTTATGGTTCGCAGGCACAGTGCTGTAACAAAAGTTGTTTGAAAAATATACCGAAAAAAGATGATTTGAAGCCATTGAGATTTCAGGACGGCAATTGGCGGCTTAGGCATGGTGTTATGAGATATATGTGTTTGCCTGGGCAGTTGGAGTTGAAAATACAGAAAATTGCAGAAAAATGTGGTTGTGGGGCGGAGCTTTGGCCTGACAGAGATAAGTATGATGTAAAGATAACTTTGCCTGACGGGCAGGTTTGGGCTATTGACGCAAAGACCCACAGAAACCCTTATATGCTGAAAAAGAGCATTGAAAATGACTATGATTTTACTCATACTAAGGCACAAAAAGTCTTTTATGTTGTGTCTGACGATTGTTTGACGGATTATCCTGATTATTGCAAGATATGCAATGATGCGTTAGCAAGCAGTTTTCCTGATTCAATTGCTAAATGCGTTTCCATGAGAATTTTTTCAAAAGAGCTGAAAGGAGAGGTGGAAGATGTCAAGCTTAGAAACTATCAAAAGAAGTCTTAGAAATTATATTCCAACTTCTGTGAATCTTGATGATTTCATCAAGGCAGAAATGACCCTTGCTCTTTTGGAAAAATGCAAGCCCGAGGGCGACCCCACAAAGGCGTATCTTCTGCTTCATAATTACAGCCTTTTGGGCGAGGTAGTTTGCGATGAAACTGCTTTTCTGCTTCAAAAAGCTCACAGACTTTTACATTCTTGCAGTTCAAAGATGAATTGGGCAAAGGTTCTTGAAAATTACCGCAATGCTCAGCCTGAGTTTTGCTTGTATATTTTTACAGAGGAAATCGAAAAGGGCAGCAAGGTCTTGAAATTTGCCCGAAACACTGAGCTGGCAGTTGAGCCTGACCGTGCGGACGTTTACTTTGAATATATCAGAAAACACAAGGAAGAAAAGCATTTTGGATACGCAAAAGGTGGAAAATACAGCTACAGCATTAAGGACAAGACAAGCTCCACTGTGTATAGCGCTGACGTTGAGATACCTGACTGCACGCCGCAAATGCCTATAAGTCCTCCGCCTAAGAAAACCAGAAAAAAGATAAGTGTTTCTACAGATGAGTTGCTTGCAAGTGCGGCTGAAATGGCTGAGAAAAAGCCTGATGATTATTGCTATTCTATACTCAAAAGCAACACCCTAAAAGCTGTCACGGAGGGCAATGTTAAGAGTGCAAACAGGCTTGAGATCGACAAGATAATAAATCTTGTGGGCATGGTCGGTTCAGGAAAATCCACTCTTATGAAAGTGCTGTCTTATCATGTTGCAAAGGCTGATAAAAAGGTCGTTCTTGTGCTTGACACTGTTTCAAGTGTGCTGGAAATGTGTTCTTATTTATCTCAGTTTGGAGTTAGTGTTTCACCTGTGATAGGCAGAAGCGGACGTGAAAAATACATCGATCAGGTGGCGAAAGCTCATGAAAAATATTTGCAAAATGAGTATTTTAAGTATCTCACTGCCCCTTGTATTATCGACGGCATGGCAAAAAATAAGAGCGACAAAAGTTCTGCGCCAATGTTTGGAAACGAGCCGTGCAGGTCGCTTATGAAAAATAAAAAGCACTATAATTGCCCTTATATGGATATTTGCCCTGCGGTGAGAATGTACCGAGATGTTTATACGTCAAATGTTATCGTGACCACTGTGCAGGGGCTTGCGGCGATAAGGCTTCTTGGGGATAACAAGTTGTTTTTGGAATATGTGCTGGAGCAAGCCGACCTTGTGGTATTTGATGAATGTGACAAGGTACAGAAAACACTTGACGAGTTTTTCACACCGTCAGCAAGCTTTGATAAGTTTAGGCAGAATGCGGCGGCTTTGTGCAGTGAAGTCATGAATATGGATACAGAGGTACTTGAGAGCTTGGACGATAATGAAAAAGAATATGTTGATAAGCTTTCTATTTCTGTTAGGGTTTGTATGGCAGTTAGAAATGCTATAAATTCTTACGGCAGCAAGTGGCAGACCATACTTAGCAGGACGTTTTCGGCTGAGATACTTTATAACAGCCTTTGCAAAGATAATAAGGGCAATAAGTATATATCTGACAAGGCGTTGGCTCATATGCGACGTGTGACCCTTGGAATGGATAATGATAAGGATATTGAGTATTTGATGATGCTTGTACTATCTCAACAGAAAGAAAGTAAGAAATTATCCAAAGCATTTAATGATTGGCTCACGGACAATAACTGTAAGCCTGACAAAACTTTTTCTGACCATATCAAGCTTTATCTTGTGGTGGCGGCATTCGATAATTACATCAGGGATATAAGCGATTCCTATTTGTTTTTGCCGTATGAGCGGAAAACACAGCAGGAGCTTACTGACTTTTTGTCTACACGTTTTACCGCACAGCAGAAAATTCTTCCTTCATCTGCAATGGGTAATCTTTTCGGCATGAAGAACGACCCGCAAAAGGGGCTTATTCTTTACCGTCAATACGCATTCGGACGTGCGCTTATGAACCGTATGCCTTGGCTTCGGCTCACGGATAAGGGTCAGCCCGCAGGACCTAATGTGCTGCTGCTTTCAGGTTCAAGCTGGGCGGACGGCTGTTTGCAATATCATGTCAATGTGCCTGTGAAGTATCTTCTTGAAGCGGAGGAGTGGAAGCGCAGGAAGATAGCGGAGTCGAAAATGATAGACCTTGGAACGGCTATAAGAGTTTCAGGCAGCGGCAGTGAAGAACGTGAAGAAAATCTTACAGAGGTCATAAAAAAGATAATGGGGACAATAGAAGCAGAGCTTCGCTCTGAGGGAAAACTGCTTATGATAGTGAACAGTTACAGTGAAGCACAAACTGCGGCAAATTATCTCAACAGACTTTTGTCGAATGGAAAGACTGTGGCATGTATGTGCAGGGAAGCAGATGAATTTGACAAGAACATGATACTCAGGAGCGAGATAGCAGACTTTTCAGATCATTCGGCTGATATAATGGTAGCCCCTGCGCAGGCGATAGAGCGAGGTTATAACATTGTTGACAAGGACGGTCATTCGGCGTTTGGAAGCGTATTTTTTTTGGTGCGCCCAATGGAAGTTCCTGACGAGATATCTTCAAAATGCACAAAGCTAAACGGCTATCTTGAAAGGCACTGTGTTCTGTCGGGGAAGAAAAACGCTTTTGACAGGGCGGCAAAGCTTCGCAGTGAAGCCACAAGGCAATGGTCGCTCATGGAACGTCAGGGGAAAATGCAGTTAAGCTCCCTTGACCCTGTGATGAAGCTTGACGTTACGGCAAGCTTGTTTGTGCTTATTTTGCAGATATTCGGACGGCTTTGCAGGATAACGTACGAGAGCAAGCCTGCACCGAGAGTTTATTTTGCGGACGGAGCTTTTCGCCGTTCTGAGAAAAATACTGCAGGCTATGACCTACTAAACGAGCTTATAGATTATCTTGACAGCATGATTGACAACAAAGAAACGGGAAAGATAGCTGAAACGCTTTATCAGCCGTTTTATGAAGCATTCAAAAAAGGAGTTGAAAAAAATGAATTCGCCGATATATTCGATGACATTTATTCCGAAGAAGAGGAATTTTAAGCTGTATTATCTTGCTTTTCCAAAGTCTTGGAAAGAACTGCTCATACAGTTGCAAGTTTCTGCCAACAAAAAATACGATCCGGAGTATTATATGAAGCTGTTCGGCTTGAAAGCATGCCTGAACGAGTGGCTTGACGAAGTTGTAAACGTGGGCAATATGAAAGCAAATTCTGATGACAGCAGGTGGTTCGTGTCTTTGAATGAGCCTGATGTTCATAAGATATGCAAGATAATGAAAATATGGGTCACGGCAGAATATGAGCTGAATGATAAGGCGACCTCGGAAACAAAGGCGATAGCAGAAAAGTTTAAAAGCGAGATAGACCCTGATGTGCTGAGATATGGTATCTCCTCGGAAGAAGTATGCCTTTTCAACGAGGACGGCACTGCGGCGGTGGACTATGCCTTTGACGCCTTTGCGCTGTATGTGGCGAACTCTCTTAATGGAAAGACCATACCCTTTTTCGGTCAGAAGCTTACGTTCAGCAATTGTGGCTTAAAAAAGCTTGTTAGCCAGCCTATAGAATATAAGGGTCAATATTATTCCTACGGGCTTGAATTTTCAGTTCAGACAACTCCACCTCAGCGTGAGTGTATGCTCCTTGTTTTTCCAAGTGTGAAACGCTTTGTTTCAAATGCTTGGAAAAAGAAGATATATCTTGAAGAGAACATAAACGCTCTTGTGAAAATGTCTGAAAATAAATACAGAGTTATGAAAATGAAGCAGCAGCGAAAAAATATTGATAAAGAAAAGGCAGAATATTTTCGTGATTGGAATTATGCTGACATAAACTGCTATGGATTGTATCATAATAACTCAAATTTTCCTGCGGCGGACGAGGTGCTTAAACACCCTGAAGATTATGTGGGCAAAAATGCTATGCCGCAGATACTTTTGCCTTATAAATTCGGCATGGATTTCACCAATATGAAAATTGGCACAGGAGTGTCTGTAAAGGAAAAATGTGAGTTTTATCATCAGCTGACGCCGCTTCTGAAAGATATCGCAGAGCCTATGGGCGAGGTGAAGTCTGTGCGGGCGATACATTATAATAAACCTGATAAAAAGAAATTTGAGGTGGCTGATATTCAGAAAATGCGCAGAGAAAGGCTGAAAGTCTGCACGGGCAGGGATAAGATCACTCTCGAGATATACGGTCATGACAGCGACGAGCCTTTGAAAAACGCTATTATGGAGGATATCTGCCAGTATTTTGGCGACACGGACGGCTCAGATGTGAAAATAGAGATAGAAAAGCGCAGTATAGGCTCTCTTGGGGATATGATGAACGGCAAAAGCTATGAAGACCACCTTTTGCGCATAAAAAGGGTGCAGGAAAGCGTTGAGAAGTCGGCTGAGATAAAGGGCGCGGTGGTTATTCTGAAAAACACTTCTGAGGAAAAGGGCGACCCGAAAGCCGCACTGAGGGCAGGTTTTGCGGACACAAACCGCCTTACGCAGTTTATTGTCCCTGATGTTTTAGATGAGAAAGCTAAGGATAAGCCTTCAAAAAGCAGGATACATGGAGCGGTGCTGGATATTTTCAGACAGTTTGGATACACGGAATTTGCTGACAACAGGAACACAGTGAAAAATCCTGCCTGCGCCGCTGATGTGATAGGTGTGTATGCTTATCAGACTTTAAGACCTTTGTGGGCGGCTGAAAGTAAATCGCCAGTGTTGACGGCTAAGTGCCTGCCTGCGTATGTGACTTTTAACGCACGAAGCGGACAGGTAAAAGCCGAGTGCGGTCTGTTTAATGAAAGAGAGCTTTCTTATCCCGAAGCGCTTATTGCTTTTTCAAAGCTTTCAAGAAAGGACGATTTTGTAGACAAGTGCAATAAAGCCGCAAGGGGTGGATTTGTCACTAAGCTTTTGGGCTTGAGAGATCTTTATAAGGAAAGCGACGGACTTGTGCTTGTTTCTTGCAATGGTTTGACAAGAAAGTTGTGGCACGGAATATCTGACACGAGCATTTCAGGCTATAACATGAAAAAGGCTTTTGTTCCTGAGAAAATTAAGATAGGCAATTCTTATACTGAAAGGACGGAAGCTTTCACAGACTCACATCTTAGAATTATCCGTCTTAGAGAGGGCGTAAGCACTTTGGAAGTGCCTGATTATTATACTGAAATAAATGCAAAGGGCGAATTTAAGCAGGCTTCGGGAGTTTATCGCAGAAAAGATGTATTCTGGGGAATAGAATCCCGCCCTGGAAATATTGAGTATAAAAGGAGCTACAAAAAATGCAGGGCAGACAATCCAAAGCTGAACTTTGACGAATGCGCCCTTATGGAATATTATCCTCTGCAACTCAGGGAGGAGGACGACCCTAAGCAGTGGGTGGGATATGCAAATCTACTGAGAGAGCTTATGCCTGAAAATCCCTCCAGGCAATCTGTCCGCCTGCCTGCACCGTTGCACCTCGCCAAACTCATGAGCGAATATTTTCTACTTTGCGACAAAGAAAAATAGTCTTATTTACCTCAAACGGGAACATAATAGGATATAATAAAAGCAGTACCGAAATGCTTGGCACTGCTTCTAAGAAAGGAAATTCATATGATATACAAAATAACCTTGTTTGACGCCAACTGTCCCTCATGCACAAGCGGCACAGCTTCGTTTTTTACTGAGGATATCGACGAATTTGAACACAATTATTTTTCTGATGAAAATGTGGAATCGAACCAGCTTGAAGCGCAGAAACAACGTTATTTCCGCAGTAAGGCAGGGGAAATTGTCACCGACTATTACTCCGATGCCCCTGAGCTGAACATTTTTCAGTATGCAGAATATGGCACTATCGAAAAGCGAAAGACTTTTCATTACAAGGACAAGACCTTTGAGCTTCACAACGGATATTTAATTCCTTATTTTATATACGCCGCAGAAGCTATTGTCGAGCTGGCGCAGATAGCGTTTAAAAAGAACCCTGATGAGGAGGGCGAAAAGTATCTTGCGGCAAGATATTCACTGAGGGGAGTGTGCTGTGTGGGTTCTTCTTCGGATAAGTTCTCGGATTGTACCCCTTATGGAAATCCTATTATCAAGACCTGCTATCCTGAAGATCTGCCGTACAAAGGTGAAAAAGAAATCTATTCTGATTGCAAACTGTCAACATTTGCATGGGTGGAGCTGTATCAAAACTGTTTCAAGGGCGACCATGTCAACGGCTATGAGATAGAAGAGCCTACAGAAGAACAGCTTGCGTGTATAATGCGTGATATTCCAGGGGAGGCAGGCTAGTCTGCTGTGATGACACTGCCTATATCAATGTCGTTTTCTCTGAGATATCGGTCAGCTATTTTCAACCATTTTTGTGTGCCGTCAGAGCTTTCGATCAAAACACTGCACATGAGTTCGCTGTCCTCCGGTATACCCTCGCAGCCGTAATCCTCTTCACTTATGTCTATAACTTTGTATTTCATGCTTTCAAGACCTTTCCGGTGTGATATTGGTGATACTATAATTATAGCACGACATTAATTTTTTTCAAGAGAAATATACTAAGCACGGCACATGACCGTGCTTTTTTGTTAGGTCGATTGTTAATAAAATGTAAAATATCTCTACAACCTGTTGACTTGGAGCTAACTCCAGGTGGTACAATATAAGTAAGCTAAAGCTAAGAAAAATTATAAGTAAAACAGGAGGAAATGAAAATGTATCTTGAAAAAATAAACTCACCTGCTGACGTTAAAAAGCTCAGCGTTGATGAAATGACAGCGCTGGCTGAGGAAATGAGAAAGGCTCTGCTTTTCAGGCTCAGCAAGCATGGCGGACATTTTGGTCCTAACTTCGGCATGGTGGAAGCCACTATCGCAATGCATTATGTTTTTGAGTCCCCTAATGACAAGATAGTTTTTGACGTTTCACATCAAAGCTATCCACATAAAATGCTCACAGGCAGAAAGGAGTCCTACCTTGACGCTGACAAGTTCGATGATATCTCAGGCTACACAAACCCGGAGGAGAGCGAGCATGACTTTTTTACGGTTGGCCATACTTCCACTTCTGTGAGCCTTGCAAGTGGTCTTGCAAAGGCTAGAGATCTCAAGGGCGAGGAGGGCAATGTTATCGCTGTTATAGGCGACGGCTCTCTCAGCGGTGGCGAAGCTCTGGAGGGTATCGACTTTGCAGGGGAAATGGATACAAACTTCATAATCGTTGTGAACGATAACGATATGTCTATCGCTGAAAACCACGGTGGTATGTACAGAAATCTCAAGCTTCTTCGTGATACCGAGGGCAAGGCTGAATGTAACATTTTCAAGGCAATGGGTCTTGACTACGTTTTCGTTAAGGACGGCAACGATATTCCTTCGCTTATTGAGGCTTTTGAGGGCGTAAAGGACAGCAAAAAGCCAGTTGTTGTTCACATTGTAACACAAAAGGGTAAGGGCTATGCTCCTGCGGAAAAAGATAAGGAAACATGGCACTGGCATATGCCCTTCGACCCTGAAACAGGCAAGTCCCTTTACAATTCTGAGGGCGAGGATTACGGAACTGTTACCTGCAATTATCTTCTTGAGAAAATGCAGGCTGACAAGTCCGTTTGTGCAATAACTTCTGCTACTCCGACGGTTTTCGGCTTCACTCCTGATGTCAGAAAGAAAGCAGGCAAGCAGTTTATGGACGTGGGCATTGCAGAGGAACACGCAATGGCTCTTGCCTCAGGTATCGCAAAGAACGGCGGAAAGCCTTTCTACGGTGTTTACAGCTCGTTCTTACAGCGTACCTACGACCAGCTTTCTCAGGACGTTTGCATAAATAAAAGTCCTGTTACAATAGCTGTTTTTGCGGCTTCGGTTTACGGCATGAGTGACGTTACTCACCTTGGAATTTACGATATACCGATGATATCAAATATCCCTGAGCTTGTTTATCTTGCACCGGTAACAAAGGAAGAATATCTTGCAATGCTGGATTGGTCCCTTGAACAGAAAGAACACCCTGTTGCAATAAGAGTTCCTGCAAGCCTTGTTTCAGACGGCAAGCCTTTCACAAAGGATCTTTCAAAGCTCAACAAGTATGAGATGACACAGAAGGGAAGTCAGGTGGCTGTTATCGCACTTGGCTCGTTCTACGGCATGGGCGTTGAGGCCGCAAAGCTTATTGAGGAAAAGACAGGTGTCAAGGCTACTGTTATAAACCCTTACTACATCACAGGCGTTGACAAGGAAATGCTTGAAAGCCTCAAGGCTGACCACAAGACCGTTATCACTCTTGAGGACGGCGTTCTTGAGGGCGGCTTTGGCGAGAAGATAGCAAGATTTTACGGTGACAGCGATGTAAAGACCCTTTGCTTTGGTCTTGAAAAGAAGTTCTATGACCGCTATGACCCTGCCGAGGTGCTGAAAGAAAATCACCTTACCCCTGAGCAGATAGCCGAGGACGTTATAAAGACACTTTAGTAAATTTTGTCATTAAGGAGCTTGCTTTGGCAGGCTCTTTTTTCTTGATTAAAAATGCAAATCGTGATATACTATAATAAGTTTAGAAACATCAAGGAGAGAGAAAAATGCTATTTAGTGAAGAGGCTATCGGCTTTTTGTTTGAAAATCATACGAGAGATAGTAAGGATTGGTTCAAGGAGCATAAGGCGGATTATCACAGGCTTATAGAAGAGCCTTTTGCGGAGCTTATCACTGCGCTCACGCCCATAATGAACGATATTGACAGCAGGATAGTATGCAACCCGAAAAAGATTTCAAGGCTTTACAAAGACGCACGTTACAACAAGGGCGGACCGATATTCAGAGAGAGCGTGTGGTGTTCTTTGAAATGCCAGCGTGACAAAAGCGAATATCACCCCATGCCTGAGTTTTATTTCTATATCTCTACCCACGGTTTCGGCTATGGTTGTGGATATTACAAAACCGACAGAGAAAGCATGGACGAAATGAGGGCGATGATACTCGCAGGGGCTCAGGAATATAAAAAGGCTTACAAGGCGCTGAAAGACAACAGCAAGTTCGTTTTGTTCGGTGACGAGTATAAGCGTGACCATTTTCCAAATGCCAGCCGTGAGGACGCTTTGTGGCTCAATAAAAAGGATATAGGCGTAAGCTTTGACAGTGAAGACCCTAAGCTGCTTTTCAACGTGAACTTGCTGGACACAGTATGCAGTGACCTTGCTTCTCTTGGAGATGTATACAGATTTTTTATGAGGGCGGAGGATAATATTTTGCAGAAAAAAGTAAAATAGCGGAGAAATTGTGTCTTGTTTGAGAATGCTTTCTGACAATTTTGTGTAAAACGCTATAAATTTTCTGGTTGTTTTATTGAAATATACAATTTATATGCTATTTGTTCAAAGAAATATTGACAGTGAATTGATTATATGTTATACTTTTATTATCCGAGGCACCGATGAAGTAAGGTGTATACTATGGGTGGATAAAAAATTATAAAGGCAAGACGTTTGAGATCTCTTGAACGGTGTTGTCATGAAGGGGATCAGTGTGTGCGGCAGGCTTTTTATAGAATTACCTGCGGTGCAGCAAAAAGAGTGATAAAAAAATGCTCTCCGAGGTTTTCGGAAAGCATTGCAGAGCGTAGCTTATTTATCTTTTCACAGCCTGTGCAGCGAAATGCTGACAGGTCTTTTTGTTTATATGGATATGTTTGCTTAGGCTGACTTTAAATATGATATGTAATTCTGTCGGCAAAGATAGTTATAAGCGGCAGAGTTACAGCACTGAGAATAGTGGTGACTGTAAAGATCTCTGAAGCTGTTTTAGGGTCCTTGTCAAGATTTACAGCGAACATTGTACACATAGTCGCTGCAGGGCAGGCGGCGGCTATGGTAACTGTCATAAGAACTATCGGAGGAGGATCAAGTATCCACGCTGCAAGGAAGCCTGCCACAGGGAGTATTATGAGCTTGCACAGTGAAACGTAGTAGATACGGCGGTTTTGAAGGGCTTTCAAAACGTTGGTCTGTGCGGCTGTTGCACCTGCTATCACCATGGCGATAGGCGTGTTCATATCTGCTATGTACTGCAAAGCTGTTGCAGGAACTTTCGGCAGTCTGATATTTGTAAGATAGCAAATAAGACCGACCACAACGGCTATAACTGACGGGGAGATAAGGGCTTTCACAAGAGAAGAAAAGTCACGCTCGCCTTTCATTGTCATAAGTCCGTGCGTCCAGATAAGGACATTGAAGAACGTAAGATACGCTGTAAGATACAAAACGCCTTCTGAGCCGTAAATGCCGTTTATAAGTGGTATGCACATGAATGCACAGTTTGAATATATTGACGAAACACGCTCCACCGCAAGGTCGGGAGTCTTTTTTCTTATAAGAACATAGGTGAGCAAGATAGTTACTGCATAGGATATCGCTGACAGCAGAAAAGACCACAGCAATCCATGCACAAGGCTCTTGTCATATTTTGACTGATAGGACATGAATATAAGCACAGGATTGATTATATTCAGTGCGAATGAGGACAACTGTTTTGTGCCGTCCTTTGTGATTATCCCTTTTAAATAGCAAAATGCGCCTATAATAAGGATAATGAACATTATTATTATCTGGTTTCCGATTATCAGACCTGCTTCCATTTTTACTTCCTCTTTCACATATATTTTTCTTCTTTGGCTGTTCTTTCGTCAGAATACCCAAATAGTATACCAGACTTTTGTGAAAAAAGCATGAACTCACAGTATACATTGATAGGTGATTTTTGTATTTTTATGTGCGTAAATAAGGTAAAAAAGCAAATAATGCACCGTTCTTTACACTCTGCCTTATCTCTTGACATAAAAGTTTGAGAGGTGTATAATGTTAAGGGCAATATTGCCTTGGAAAAGAAATATAGTACATGGTCTGAAAGGATATTTACATATGGATATAAAGAAAATATGTGCGGCTCTCTGCGCTTGCGTGGTATGCTTGTGTGCAGCGGGCTGTTCAAAGGATAGTAAGGACAGCTCTTCTGCCACAGAGAGCAAGGCGAACGTTTCAACAGCCGACAATGCCGACAGCGCAAAGTCTGAGGACAGCAAGGGCAACGAGAGTGATGCAGACAGTAAGGTATTGAACGAGCAGGGTGAGCTTATTACAAAAACTGCTGCGATCTTTGACGGTGACTACACTCTGAAAACGACCTGCACAGAGGCCGACGGCTCAAAGCAGGAGGTAATAAGAGCCAAAAAGGGCGGAAACATCTATCTGAAAGTCACATCGGATATAGGCACCAGCGGATTTATCTATGTTGACGGAGCAGGATATGATTACGATAACGTGACCGGTGTTTATCACAAGTCAGACGTGACGGAGCTTGACGGCGTTCTTGAAAGCATAGTCAAGCAAAACCTGCCGAGAACCTATGGTCATATAAACAGTGATGAGGCTGATGATTTCGATATCGAGGAGTACACTTATACGGGCGACACATACATTACTGCTATCGACCTGTATTTTGATAAATCTGACGGAAGATTAAAAAAATACACGCAGACCTTTACTGTTGAAGGCTCAGATGATACAGTTTCAGAATTCACTGTTGACGAGCTTTCGGGGGAAGCTGACGACAGCCTGTTTGACGTATCTCAGGCGACAAGTCTTGTGGACTTTGACAGTATGTCAGAGGATCAGAGGCTTGGCTATTGTCAGGGTATCTTCAACAAAGCAGGCGTTACAACAGACGATCTCAGTGCAGGAGGATATCAGACGGACGATCTTAAGACCATATCCTATGACAGCTTTGTGAGCCTTGTTTACACATACGGCTACAAGCCTGCACAGCAGTAAGTCAAAATGCACAATTTCAGCGTGGAGATTTGTTGAAAACGCAGGGCGGAAAATGCCCTCTCTATGCTTTACTTGTATGCGTTTTTTTGGTATAATTATAGGTGCGGTCGTTACCGCATAAAAACGTATGCTAACAAGAGGACATATATAAAAATGAATATACTAAAGTTTTTGAAGCCGAAGGCTTGCGTGGATTTTGTCTATGATGACAACACAGCAAGGCAGGCTCTTGAGAAAATGAAAAATCACGGCTTTACCGCTGTGCCTGTTATCGACCGTGAGGGCAGATATGTAAAGACCCTTGCAGAGGGCGACTTTCTGTGGTTCATGCTCAATAATGGCATTCAGGATATGCGTGAGCTGGAGAAATATAGGATAAGCGAGATAACAAGGCGTGTCAGAATGAAACCCGTTTATGTTTATTCTACTATCGAGGATCTGATACTTCTTTCAATGGATCAGAACTTTGTGCCTGTTATTGATGACAGGGAAGTTTTTATAGGTATTGTGACGAGAAGAGATATACTTAAATATTGTCACGATACTCTTAACGAGTATGAAGCGAAATATGGTCATAAGGAAGAAAAAGAGGAGATAGGTGCAGTATAAGCACTAGGAAAGGAATTGTTGTAAAAATGAAGAGGACAAACAAAAAGGGCGGTGCAGCTATAGTTGCTGTGCTTATAGTTATAATGCTTGTGGCTGTTGGCTCGGCGGCACTGGTGGTAACAGGAAGATATACCATTCAGGCAAGCAAGGTGGCAGACGCAGTTGTTAAGGTGAACAGCAAACCTGAGGAAAGCTCTTCTGAGGAGGTTTCAGAGGTTGACGATCTTTCATCAGTTGTGGAAGAGCCTGTGAGCAATTATCCTGTGAAGTCTGCAAATTATCAGGATATAAATATAAAGGGTATGACAGCAAACTCAGCTATACTTGTTGACGCTGACACAAACGAGATAGTTGCAGGTTATAATTACGAGAAAAAGGTATATCCTGCTTCTCTTACAAAGATGCTTACGCTTCTTGTAGCCGCAGAGAATATTCAGGATATGGACGCTACATATAAGTTCACAAGCGATGATATCGACCCTCTTATCGAGGACAACGCATCAAGAGCAGGCTTTGAAGCCGGAGAAACTGTTACAATGAAAGACCTGCTTTATTCAGCTATCCTTGTGAGCGGTGCTGACGGCACAACAGGTCTTGCAAACGCAGTTGCAGGCTCAGAGGAGAAGTTTGTTGAGCTTATGAACGCTAAGATCCAGGAGCTCGGTCTTACCGGCACGAAGTTTGTGAATGCAAGCGGTCTGCACAACAAGAATCATTATTCCACAGCGCAGGATATCGCAGTTATCACAAAGGCGGCTATGGATAACGAAACTTGCCGTGAAGTGCTTACAGCAACAAAGTACACAACTTCAAAGACAAAACAGCACAAGGACGGTATCGAGCTTACAAGCATTGTTGCACAGAGAATTGAGGGCTACTATGTGGATTGTGACGGTGACGGTGAGGCCGACGACGGCATAAGCATCAAGGGCGGAAAGACAGGCTTCACCGACGAAGCAAAGTACACTCTTTCAACTATACTTGATGATAACGGACACACATATATTTGTGTTACAACAAAGTCTAAGGACGAGCTGAAGTCTGTTGAGGATCAGATAGCTATTTATGAAAAGTATCTGGGCGGCAAGGCTTCTGATAATAAAGACAAGGACAGCAAGACTGATACTGACACGTCTTCTGTTTCTGAGGTCGAGGATTAATTAGATAAAATAAATGCGGATATCTCATGGAGGTATCCGCATTTTTGTATTTGATTGCAATTTAATGTAGGGGCGAACAGCGTTCGCCCGTCGAAGTGATAAAGCTATCGGTTTTACTATCCCTATGTAGCGTTTGTGTCAATTCGTGTAACTTTGTATCAATTTTTATAGCGTTTTTACAAAAAGCGGGCGAACAATGTTCGCCCCTACATGAATTGGCAGAATATTCATCTTAAAAGCTTTTGTATCACACCTATGACCTTGGAAAGGTCATCACAGCAGGCATACAGAAGCTTTTTTGTTCCCTCGTCAGGCTGTGAAAGGTCGGGTATCATAACAGGCTTGCAGCCTGCGGTGTGGGCGGAGCGTATGCCGTTTGGTGAGTCCTCGAGGGCAATGCACTCGCCAGGGTCAAGCCCCAGCTCCTTTGCGGCGGCGAGATAAATATCAGGGGCAGGCTTGCCGTTTTCTATCATGTTTCCGCAGATAAGCTTGTCAAATCTGTCAATGATATTTATAGAACTGAGATACAGCGTGGTGCGCTGTAAGTCGGTGGCAGTGGCAACGGCTTTTTTCAGCCCTGTGCTGTCAAGATAGTCAAGAAGCTCATCAAGCCCCTTTTTCTTTTCTATGCCGTTTTGCCTGATAAACTCGTTCATAAGCTCGATACGCTTTGCACGAACTTTGTAGTAATCAAAATCCTCTCCGAAAATGCCTTTCAGATGTGGGATAGCATACTTCGCTGCAAGAGAGCGTATGCCCAGAACGTGTTCCTTTGTCATTGGATAGCCGTAATGATTCGCCGCCTCACACCAAAACCTTGTGAGCAGCTTTTCCGTATCTATCATTAGTCCGTCCATATCAAATATAACGCCTTTGAGCATTTTTATCACGCCTTTCCAACTTGGTATCTGTTATTATATCACACTTTTGACAAGTTTTCAATAAAACTGCACAAATTAGAGGTGCAGAACATACATTCTATTGTGCATCTATATAATTCGTAGTTAAAATTATATAATCCTATTGACAAATTATTAGAACGTGGTATAATAAGTACAGTGATAAAAGGCGACGCCATATGGGAACGCCTTAAAGAAAGGAATGAGAGCAAAGTGAACAAGAGCGTGTATAGTCTGGTGCTTGCAGACGATGTGGTGGAGGCTATTGACAGACTGGCATATTCCATGAATACCAGTCGTTCAAATCTGATAAATCAGATTTTGGCGGAGCGTGTCCAGCTTCTCACCCCTGAAAAAAGAATGCGTGAGATATTCGCTAAAATAGAACAGCTTATGGACAGCAGGTTTCAGACCCTTAATCAGCCGTCTGATGCCATGATGTCTATAAAAAGTCCTTTGAGATATAAATATAAGCCGACCATACGATACAGCATAGAGCTGAGCCGAGATTTTCACGGAAAGGTGGGCAGGCTGAAAGTATCTTTCAGAACTCAGAGCACACAGCTCATTTCAATGCTTGACAGCTTTTTCAAGCTGTGGGCAAGGCTCGAGGAAAAATATCTTTCGTATCTTTTCACTACTGGCGTGCCCTATGAAACAGCCGAGGGCAGATTTACAAGAGATTTTTACGCACCGCCTCAGTCGGAGCTGACCGATGAGGATATAGCGAACGCTATCGGTGATTATATAAGCTGTATGGACAGCTGTATTCAGCTTTACTTTGACAACGCCGCAGAACCTGAAACGGCGGCAAGAAAGGTATCTGAAATGTATGAAAGATATCTGAAAAAAGGCGTTGTCGTTCTTTAAACGGTGGGCGGAGCATTCCGCCTGCTGTGAGCATATATCTTTTTAAGATGATAAGGGAGGTAATTTTATGAACGCTCAGAAATTGACACAGAAATCATTGGAAGCTTTGCAGGAAGCGCAGAGCATTGCCTCAAGAAACTCAAATCAGGCTGTTGACCAGCAGCACCTTATGCTGGCTTTGCTTTCACAGGAAAACGGTCTTGTGCCGCAGCTTTTTGTAAAAATGGATATAGCCCCTGAAAATATAGAGGCGGCTCTTACAAGAGCAGTTGACGATATACCTAAGGTACAGGTAGGCGGACGTGCGCAGGACTCTGTATACATTTCAAGCGACCTTGACAAGGCTTTTGCGGAAGCTGAGTCGGAAGCTTCGAGAATGAAGGACGAATACGTTTCAGTAGAGCATCTTGTTATGGGCATAATGGACAGCCCTAACAGTGCAGTAAAAGAGATCTTCAAGACCTTTGGGGTAACAAAAACAAAGTTTCTGAAAGTTCTTCAAGCTGTAAGAGGAAACGCTCAGGTAACGAGCCAGAATCCGGAGGAAACCTATGACGTGCTGAAAAAGTACGGTCAGGATCTTGTGGAGCTTGCAAGACAGAACAAGCTCGACCCTGTTATCGGCAGAGACAGCGAGATAAGAAACGTTATAAGGATACTTTCAAGAAAAACAAAGAACAACCCTTGCCTTATTGGTGAGCCTGGCGTTGGTAAGACCGCCATTGCAGAGGGCCTTGCTCAGCGTATCGTCAGTGGAGATGTTCCTGACAGTCTGAAAGACAGACAGGTTTTCTCTCTTGATATGGGTGCGCTTATCGCAGGCGCAAAATACAGAGGCGAGTTTGAGGAAAGATTTAAGGCTGTCGTTGAGGAGATAAAGAAGTCTGAGGGCAGGATAATCCTCTTTATAGATGAGCTTCACAATATCGTTGGCGCAGGCAAGTCAGACGGCGCAATGGACGCAGGCAACCTGCTGAAACCTATGCTTGCAAGGGGCGAACTGCACTGTATCGGTGCAACGACTCTTAATGAGTACCGTCAGTATATCGAAAAGGACGCCGCTCTTGAAAGACGTTTCCAGCCTGTTATGGTTGACGAACCGACCGTTGAGGATACTATCTCTATACTTCGTGGACTTAAAGAGAGATACGAAGTATTCCACGGCGTGAAAATTCAGGATCAGGCGCTTATTGCGGCGGCTGTTCTTTCAAACAGATATATCACAGACAGATTTCTCCCTGATAAGGCTATCGACCTTGTGGACGAAGCCTGCGCACTCATCAGAACGGAAATGGACTCAATGCCTACAGAGCTTGATGAGATAAGACGTAAGATACTCCAGCACGAGATAGAGGAAACTGTCCTTAAAAAGGAAACTGATAAACTTGCAGTTGAACATCTCCATGAGGTGCAGAAAGAGCTTTCAGAAATGCGTGAGCAGTTCAATGAGATGAAAGCTAAATGGGAGAACGAGAAGTCTGCTATCTCTAAGGTGCAGAAGCTCCGTGAGGATATCGAGCAGTGCTCAAAGGATATCGAGAGAGCAGAGCGTGAATATGACCTTAACAAGCTTGCAGAGCTGAAATACGGCAGAATGGCTGACTTGCAGAAGCAGCTTGCCGAGGAAGAAGAAAAGGCAGAGAAGTCAAAGACAAAGAACACTCTGCTAAGAGATAAGGTAACAGAAGAAGAGATCGCAAGGATAATCTGCCGCTGGACAGGTATCCCTGTTGCAAAGCTTATGGAGGGCGAGCGTGAGAAGCTTCTTCACCTGCCTGATATCCTCCACGAGAGGGTTATCGGTCAGGACGAAGCCGTTGAGCGTGTGTCTGAGGCTATCATGAGATCTCGTGCCGGTATCGCAAATCCAAATCAGCCGATAGGTTCGTTCCTGTTCCTTGGTCCTACTGGCGTTGGTAAAACAGAGCTTGCAAAAACTCTTGCGCAGGCATTGTTTGACGACGAGAACAATATCGTTCGTATAGATATGTCGGAGTACATGGAGAAATTCAGCGTAAGCCGTCTTATCGGAGCGCCTCCGGGATATGTTGGCTATGAGGAGGGCGGTCAGCTCACCGAGGCTGTAAGAAGAAAGCCTTATTCAGTAGTTCTTCTTGACGAGATCGAAAAGGCTCACCCTGACGTTTTCAATATCCTTTTGCAGGTGCTTGACGACGGACGTATCACAGATTCACAGGGCAGAACAGTTGACTTCAAGAACACTATCATAATCCTCACTTCAAACCTTGGTTCTCCTTATATCCTTGAGGGCATCACACCTGAGGGCGAGATATCTCAGGAAGCAAGGGACAAGGTGGACGCTCTGCTGAAACAGCAGTTCAGACCTGAGTTTCTTAACAGACTTGACGATATAATCTACTACAAGCCTCTTATGAAGACAGAGATATACAAGATAGTTGACCTTATGCTTGCAGAGCTTGGCAAGCGTCTTGAAGACAAGAGGCTCAGCATAGAGGTAACAGACGCCGCTAAGGAAGCTATCGTAAATCAGGGCTACGATCAGAACTTCGGTGCAAGACCTCTCAAGAGGTTTATCCAAAGACGTATCGAAACTCTTATCGCAAAGAAGATCATTGCAGACGAGCTTGAGCCTGATTCTATCTTGCAGGTAGATTATGACAAGGACTTCGTTGTGAACGTTATCTATAATACTGTTACAGAAGAGTGATAGTATTATGCCAAAGGGCAGTTCCGAGAGGAGCTGCCCTTTTTTGTGGAAAAAGAAGGTCTTAATTTATTTTAGGTTAATAATAAAAGAATTATCTTGTTAATGTTTTGGTAAGATATACTGTTTGTAAACAAAAAAGAACAGTTTATTTTGTGAATTATTCTAGGCTATTTTGCTTGCAAATGAGGTACATATATGCTAGAATATTAATATCGTGAAATATGTGATCTGATAAGGGGAATTAATATTTATGAAAGCAAATTTTTCTGATACGAATGATTTTGTTCAGAGCATGAACAGAGGAAAGCGCAAAAAGAAGATAGCGTTGCTGGTGCTGTGTATAGTGCTTGCGTTCCTTGTGGCTGCCTGTGTTGTCGTGGGTCTGAAAATAAGGGAAAATAACCGTATCGCCATGGCAAAATCGGTCATAACAAAGCTTGATATAAGCACTACCTTCAAGGAGTCGGAGTTTTCTGACGATCAGGACTGGGACGGTGACGGCATAAAGAATGCCGATGAGGTACGTCATGGCACTAACCTTCAAAGCGAGGATACTGACAATGACGGAATAAGCGACGGCGATGAGATAAAGCTAGGCACGAACCCTATTGAAGCCGATACTGACGGCGACGGTCTTCTTGACGGCTATGAGCTTATGGCAGGCACAAATCCGAGAGAGTCAAAGTCTGACGGAAAGACCAATGACGCTGAAAGAGAGCTTACAGTGGAAAAAAATGCAGGGGACTGCCGCCTTGAAATAAAGGGCGACGCAAACGCTGCCAGTGCGACCCTCGTTGAGCTTGACCTCTTTGGTATCTCTTCAAATGCAAGTATCGTCACAAAGGCTTATGACGCTTATTCTGACTATAAGTTCAACTCGGCAAAGATAACTTTTGATATCGACTCTGCAAAGCTGAGTAAAATGGGATATTCATTTGATGATCTTACAGTGCTGAGATTTGATTCACGCTCGACCCTTTACACAAAGGTGGATTCAAAGGCAGACAAGAGCAAAAAGACAGTTTCGGCTTCTCTTACAGAGCTTGGCACTTATGTGGTAGGCGTTGAGAAAACTGTAAACGATGAAGCCACAACAAGGATCTGCTTCCTCGTTGATAACTCCGGCTCTATGTATCCAAAGGAGCAGTGTGTAACTTCTTCTGAGAATGATGTTGACTTTAAGCGTCTTGAATTTGCAAAGAATCTTATCGACAAGTTTGAGAGCCACTATCAGGTCGGCATTTGCAAGTTCACAGGAAGCTACAAAAAGATGGTAGACTTCACTGATGATAAGACGAAGCTTACGGAAGCTCTCGATAAGATAAAATCTGAGGAAGAGATATTTAACGGCACTCACAGTCAGACGGCTCTTAAAAAGTGCATGGACGAGTTCAAGACAACTTCCGGTGGAAAATACAGGAATATCATTGTAATGCTCACCGACGGCGAGTCTGACGAGCCAAATCCTGCAAGCGTTTCAAGCCTTGCAAATACCGCAAAGGATAAGGACATAATCGTTCTTACAGTTGGTCTTGGCAGAGATGTTGACAGAGATTGGCTTCAGAAGCTTGCTTATTCCACAGGCGGAAAATATTACTCGGCTTCCGACGCAAACGCCCTCAATGACGTTTACAAGCAGATAGTTACTACACTGAACTATGATATCGTTACATACACAAACGCTGACGATAATGTAAGGGGTTATTCACTTTACAACACAGGCTTTGACCCAAAGGTGAACGGCTTCTCATTCAAGAATTTCAGAACAACAACTACCGCAAGCGTTGACTTCGGCATGGCTGTTATGGCAAGAGATTGGTATCTCGGAAACGTAAAGACTTCTCTTGGGGATATCGCTCCGTCAGATAAGAGCGACATAAAGGTGAATGCCGCAGGCTATGACATAAGCGGAACAGACTTTGGTAAACAGTATGACGAAAGAGTGCCGCTTAGCAAGATAACCTCAGACCTTTTCGCAGGCACATATTCAGACGTTACAAAGTATCTCGACTATTCCTGCACAGGGGATATTCTCACTCTTAATGATGACTATAAGTATGACAGCAAGAACAAGGGCTGGGTAAAGGACGTTACGAAAATATCAGGCGGCAATCTCCGCTGGAAAAAGGTCGAACTGCTTGATATGGATATAGCAAACGGCATTGACAAAATAAAGGGTGGCTATTCCTCAAATGACGCAGAGTTCGCAAAGGCACTCTACAGACTTAACGCCCTCCAGTGGGACGATTCTTCGTCAGAGTATAACCTTAACAACGACAGCAAGGGCTTTGAAAAGCTTGAAGACCAGCTCAGCCTTGGCATACCAGTTGTTACAACTATAGACGATACTCATACAGTGAACGCTATCGGACTTATTCAGGATTCTGATTGCCACAGAAAATATATCCTTCAGATATATGACAACAACTATCCTGGGGAAACAAAACAGCTTTATATCCAGAAGCTTCCGAAGTGCAAGCTCAAGATAGACAGCAATGGCAAGGCGACAGTTGTTGGCACAACGTTCGAGTATTCCGCAACATATGAGGGCAAGCAGGTCGGCATAGAATTTTCTGACGTGACAGCTCATTAATAAGAACAAAAAACGGAACGGCTTTGACCGCTCCGTTTTTTTGTTAGATAGTTTGTCAGGATTATTTGATATAGTATACCCAATTGTCTTTTCTCTCGTGACCCTCGGGATATTCACCCTCAGTGTAGCCGAGTGCGCAGTGACCGATGCCCTCGTATTCGCCCTCGATGCCAAGGCTGCGGAGGATCTCCTTGCCTTCTTCAGACTCAAATTCTTCCTTTGCACGATGTATCCAGCAGCTTCCAACGCCCTCGTTGTGAGCGGCAAGCATAAGATTTCCCATAACAAGACTTCCGTCATAAATGTAAGTCGGGCAGGATTTGTCAGCTAGTACAATAAGAATAACAGGCGCACCATAGAACGGGTCGAAGCCCTCAGCCCAGCCGCCTATCTTTCTGTTCATCTCAGAAATTTTGTCACGCATTTCCTTGTTGGTGACAGCAATGATAATAGGCGACTGCAAGTTTCTTCCTGTGGCGGAATAAGTTCCTGCTATTATGATGCGGTCGAGAACGTCCTGAGGTATCATGTCAGGCTTGTATTTTCGTACACTTCTTCTGGTTTTCATAAGTTCGAGCAGATCTTTCATAAAACAGCCTCCTTTGTAGGTTTGACAGTTGTTTGCTTATAATTTGATTTTAGCATAGTTTGTGGAGAATGTCAACGGCTGTTTAAGTGAGGAACGAAGTTAAGTGAGGAGTGAGGAGTGAGGAATGAGGAATGACAGCGCCGAACAGAGTGGGGTAGCCAACACCGAGCGAAGCGATTTTGCGGCAGTAGAACTTGAAGCCAAATATGGGGGATAACGCAAGTTTTGCAAACAAGAAGCAGGCGAACAGCGTTCGCCCCTATCAAAAAATTTATCGCCGACAGGCGATACCATAATTCCTCATTCCTCACTCCTCATTCTACAAACGCCGCTTTCTTCATAAAAAATCTCTTGCAATTTAAGCGATACTGTGCTATACTAACAAGGTATGTTTAAAAATGCAATGAAATATGGAGGAATAATTTTGGGTAAGCTTGAAGATGAGATCAAACGCCGCCGTACTTTTGCGATAATTTCCCACCCTGACGCAGGTAAGACAACTCTTACGGAAAAATTTCTGCTCTATGGTGGTGCGATAGCTCAGGCAGGTGCTGTAAAAGGTAAAAAGAACTCCCGCCATGCTGTTTCAGACTGGATGGAAATAGAAAAACAAAGAGGTATCTCTGTTACTTCTTCTGTTATGCAGTTTCAGTATAAAAATTATTGTATAAATATCCTGGATACTCCCGGACATCAGGACTTCTCTGAGGATACCTACCGTACTCTTATGGCTGCAGACTCAGCCGTAATGGTAATAGACGCTTCAAAGGGTGTGGAAAATCAGACCAGAAAGCTTTTCAAGGTCTGCGTTATGCGCCATATCCCTATATTTACTTTCGTAAATAAAATGGACCGTGAGTCCAGAAATCCTTTCGATCTTATGGAGCAGATAGAGTCTGAGCTTGGTATCCAGACCTATCCTGTGAACTGGCCTATCGGCTCAGGCAAAGAGTTTAAGGGCGTTTATGACAGAGATAAAAAGCATATAATCTCTTTTGAGGCAAGCGGTGGACAGCATCAGGTGGCAGCTACAGAAGTCGACCTCTCCGACCCGTCACTTGACAGCCTTATCGGCGAGGATCTCCACTCAACTCTCTGCGATGATATCGAGCTTCTCGATGGCGCAAGCTATGAGTTTGATATTGAAAAGGTGAGAAAGGGTGAGCTTTCGCCTGTGTTCTTTGGCTCTGCTCTTACAAACTTCGGCGTTGAGCCGTTTTTGGAAAACTTCCTCGAAATGACAACTTCTCCTACTCCGAGAAATTCTTCTGCCGGTATCATAGATCCGTTCGACCCTGAGTTCTCGGCATTCGTATTCAAAATTCAGGCGAATATGAACAAGGCTCACCGTGACCGTATCACTTTCCTACGTATCTGCTCAGGCAAGTTCGATAAGGATATGGAAGTTCTCCACGTTCAGGGCAATAAAAAGCTCAGACTTTCTCAGCCTCAGCAGATAATGGCTCAGGAAAGAGAGATAATCGACGAAGCCTATGCAGGAGATATCATCGGTGTGTTTGACCCGGGTATCTTCGCTATCGGCGATACGATCTGCTCGCCAAAGAAAAAGTTCGAGTTCGAGTCTATCCCGACCTTTGCACCTGAGCATTTTATGAGAGTCCGTCAGAAGGATACCCTCAAAAGAAAGCAGTTCGTAAAGGGTACAACACAGATCGCACAAGAGGGTGCGATACAGATATTCCATGAGCCTGACAGCGGTATGGAAGAAGTTATCGTGGGCGTTGTGGGCGTTCTTCAGCTTGAAGTTTTTGAATACAGAATGAAAAATGAGTACAACGTTGACCTCTTCAAAGAGGGTCTGCCTTATTCTTATATCCGCTGGATAGATAACAAGGATATCGACCCTAAGACATTGAAGCTTTCAAGTGACACAAAGCTTGTCAAGGACTTCCGTGACAACTATCTGCTTCTTTTCACAAGCGAGTGGAATATCCGCTGGGCGCTTGAAAGAAACGAGGGTCTTGAGCTTTCAGAATTTAACAGAGGCGACCTGCAATAATACAATATTGCTAAATACCCTTTCCTAAAAAGTGATAAACTGACCAAAGTGTGTGCTTTGGTCAGTTTTTTTTCTTGACTTTTTATTTGATATATGTTATATATTAAGTAGGTATATGTATGAAATATTAAGTAGGAATATGTATGAAAACTATTTTTGTGGGGTGATATGTATGATAAAAAAGATAAGTGCGGCGGCAATTGCGGTCATTATGTCAGCGAGCATGATGTTCACTACAGCTTCGGCAGACGCTTCCTATGTTCTTGATAAGGACGCAGGAGAAGACTTCGTCAATTTCATAGACGGCAAGCTGCCTGATATTTTAAAGAGTATGGACAGTGTTGCAGACGACGATAAGACCTACTTCGACTATGGTTCATGGTTCATGGATCTGGATTTTGACGGTGTGCCTGAGTTTATAATAGGCGGCGAAATGGCTGACGGCGACAGACATTATTCTATTCTTACCAAGGACGGCAAGGAGATAAAGATAGATGACACTGTTGCAAACGGACAGTATTTTCCGGGATTTATGGGCTTTGATTATATGCCTTACAGAGATCTTTATACAGGGGAGGTATCATATTTTTCAAGTAACGATAAGATAAAAACTATGACCTTTGACCCTGAAAAAGGCGTTACTGAAAAGGAGCTTTGCTCGGAAGAATACGATTTGGAAACTGACAGCATTGTTTACAAAACAGACGGCAAAGAGGTCAGCGAGAGCGAGTATTATAACTATAAATCCACCCTCAGCAGATTTATCCCTCTTGAAGTGGAAAATACAGAGCTGACATCAGATGAAACTGCAAAGGCTGACGCTGATAAGCTTCTGGAAATGTATAACGAGTATAACTGCGTTGTCATGACGGCGGAGAACAAAAAGGACGATATGATAAGCGTAATAGTCGAGGTGTTCGATCTTCTTAAAGAGATAATGGCTGACGCTCCTTCTGAAATTGCTGGTGATGTTGATTGGAGCTATAACAGTTGGTTTGAGGATTTAAACTTTGACGGCGTTCCTGACTTTGTTATCGGCGGTGTTGCAGACCTCTTAGATGAAGGTACTGCTTTAAGGCTTTATGACGTTATCGGTATGGGCAATGCAGGCTTTTTGGCGGATACCAATGTGTCGAACGACCATGGCGACGGTGAGAATGGCTTCGGATTCAAGCCTTATGTAAACAAGCAGACTGGCGAAAAAACATACCTCTCAGAGGATAGATATGCAGAGGACGGCAAGGAGCATTACGCAGTGAGAAAGCTTTTTAGCTGTCTTGGTGAATGTCTCACCGCTGATATCTGCACCGCAGAATATGACAGCAAAAAAGGCGTGACTTCATACACCATCGAGGGAAAGGAAGCCACATCAGAGGAGTTTCAGGCGTATCTTGCAAAGCTTAACAGCGACTATGATGAGCTTTCTGTAACAATAAGCTCCATGGGCGAAAACAAAGTCCCTAATAATGAAGGCGCCCTTGCAGAGTCATATGACGATTATAAGCTTGGGGACGTTGTGGGCGGAGCAAGCTTTACATATGTAGAAAAGAAGAACACTTCAAATGATATCTCTATCCCTGACAAAACAGCAGGCTCTCAGGCTTCAAAGAATTATAATACCGATTCGTCAACAAATCCGTCAACAGGTGCGGCGGCAGGCGTTACAGCCGCAATAATAGACGCTGGAGCAGGTTTGGCGATATGTGCAAAGCGTAAAAAGAAATAGTCTTTTCAGCCTAATATATGCAGAGGTGAACAGCGTTCACCCGTATATTGGCATATTATCTGTGTGCTGGATATTTTATCACCGTACCCTCTCGTGGTGCGGTGATTTTTTTTGCATAAGCCGTTCTTTGTCCGCATAACTTGTACAAAGGACAAAAACTAGGAGGGCGGATATATGTTCAGAAGATTGCAGAATATTTTGTGCTGTGTGGTGATAGCAGGCTTTGCGGCAGTGTGCTGGTATGGCAAAAACAGCGGCGAAGCCGTCATGACAGGTGGGGCGGTGAAAACGACCATGGATAAGCCTGTGGTGGTCATCGACCCGGGTCACGGGGGCATGGACGGAGGCTGTGTATCCGTTGACGGCACGCCTGAAAAGGGGATAAACCTTGCGGTGGCGGAAAGCCTCCGTGACGGTCTGAAGCTTCTCGGCTATGATGTTGTTTGCACCCGTGAAAGCGATATCTCTATTTATGACAAAGGCACAGAGGGGCTTGGGGAGCAGAAAAAGTCCGATATGAAAAACCGCCTTGCCATATTCTCGAAATATTCCGAGGGCATATCAGTTTCCATACACCAAAATCAGTTTACCGACAGCCGCTACAGCGGTGCGCAGATGTTCTATTCTAAAGACAATGCCGAGGGTGAAAAGCTTGCGGGAGTGATGCAAAAGCAGTTCGTTTCCCTTTTGCAGCCTGACAATACCAGAGAAACTAAGCCGGTAGGCGACGAGCTTTATCTACTTAATAATACCAAAAATCCTGCGGTTATGATAGAGTGCGGTTTTCTTTCAAACCCTGAGGAGGCTCAGAAATTGGAGAATGAGGACTATCAGCGTCAGGTGGCGTTTACAGTGCTGACAGGTATCAGCGAATACAGGCTAATGCAGAAATAGTCCATTGGTGCGGCGGCAGTGAGAAAACACTGTCCGTCGTTTTTTGTTTGTAAAACGTTACATAAATTGCTTGACTTTTAAAAGGGGATATTGTATAATATAATAGTGTATTTATAGCATAGTATATTTTTTAACTTTTTCCTGTCATAAATTCTGGCAGGAGAATAAATAAAGGTGGATTGAAACATGGGATTATTTGATAAAATATTCGGCAACTATTCTAAAAAAGAGCTTGCCAAGATCGAGCCTATAAAGAATAAGGTACTCGAGCTTGAAAGTAAGTATGCCGATATGTCTGACGAGGAGCTGGGCGGACAGACTGCCATTCTGAGGGGCAGGCTGGACGAGCTTTCAACTCTTGATGACGTTCTTCCTGACGCTCTTGCGGTTTGCCGTGAAGCTGCGTTCAGAGTGCTTGGCAAAAAGCCTTATCCTGTTCAGATAATCGGTGCTATCGTTCTTCATCAGGGACGTATCGCCGAAATGAAAACAGGTGAAGGTAAAACTCTCGTTGCCTGTCTGGCGGCTTATGCTAACTCCCTTACAGGAAAGGGCGTTCACGTTGTAACAGTAAATGACTATCTTGCTAAGTTCCAGTCTGAGGAAATGGGCAAGGTGTTCCACTTCCTGAACACTTCTATCGGCGTTGTGCTTACGGGCATGAACAAGGAGCAAAAGAGGGAAGCTTATAATGCTGATATTACATATGGTACAAATAACGAGTTCGGCTTTGATTACCTCCGTGACAACATGGTTATCTATAAGAAAGATAAGGTTCAGAGAGAGCACGCTTTTGCTATCGTGGACGAGGTGGACTCTATCCTCATAGACGAAGCAAGAACTCCGCTTATCATTTCAGGTCAGGGCGACAAGTCAACAAAGCTTTATTCACTTGCCGACAGATTTGCAAAGACCCTGAAGCCTGTTACAGTTGTTGAAATGGACGATAAGGCAGATAACGACCTTCTGGACGGCGACTATATCATCGACGAAAAGGCTAAGACCGCAACTCTTACAAAGAGCGGTGTTAAGAAAGCAGAAAAGGCGTTCAACGTTATAAACCTTATGGACGCTGATAATATGACCCTTGCCCACCACATCAATCAGGCTATCAAGGCAAACGGCGTTATGAAAAAGGATATCGACTACGTTGTTAAGGACGGAGAAGTTCTTATCGTAGACGAGTTCACAGGCCGTATCATGCAGGGCAGACGTTTCAATGACGGTCTGCATCAGGCTATCGAAGCAAAAGAGGGCGTTGAGATAGCAAGAGAGTCTAAGACTATCGCTACTATCACATATCAGAACTACTTCCGTCTGTATGGCAAGCTGTCAGGTATGACAGGTACTGCTCTTACTGAGGAGGACGAGTTCAGAGAGATCTATAAGCTCGACGTTATCGAGATACCGACAAACAAGCCTGTTATCAGAGTTGACCACCCGGACGTTGTTTTCAAAACAGAAAAGGGCAAATTCAACGCTGTTATCGAGCAGGTAATAGAGTGCCACAAAAAGGGACAGCCTGTCCTCGTCGGTACTGTTTCCGTTGAGAAGTCAGAGTATCTTTCAAGACTGCTGAAAAATAAGGGCATCAAGCATGAAGTGCTTAACGCCAAGCACCATGACCGTGAGGCTATGATAGTTGCACAGGCAGGTAAATACGGCGCTGTTACTATCGCTACCAACATGGCAGGACGTGGTACTGATATCATGCTTGGCGGTAACGCTGAGTATAAGTCCCTTGCAGACCTCCAGAAAATGGGCTATTCTGAGGAAGTCGCTGTCGAGGCAGCAGGTTTCTCAAATACTCAGGACGAGGAAGTTCTGGCTGCAAGAGCAGAGTATAAGAAGCTCTATGCAAAGTATTCAGAAGAGGTAAAGGAGCTTGCAGAAAAGGTTAGAGAAGCAGGCGGACTTTATATCATCGGTACAGAAAGACACGAGTCAAGACGTATCGACAATCAGCTTAGAGGACGTTCAGGCCGTCAGGGCGACCCGGGCGAAAGCACATTCTTCCTCTCACTTGAAGACGACCTTATGAGAATTTTCGGTGGCGAGAGAATAACAGCTATGATGGATACTCTCAAAGTTGACGAGAATACTCCAATACAGTCAAAAATGCTCACAGGCGTTATCGAGTCCTCTCAGAAGAAGATAGAGGGCAGAAACTTCAACATCAGAAAGAACGTCCTTAACTACGACGACGTTATGAACACACAGCGTGAGATAATCTATAAGCAAAGACAGCAGGTGCTTGACGGAGAGGATCTCCATGACAACATTCTTGGCATGATAAAGGAGTTTGTTGAGGATTCTGTAAATATGTATATCACTGACGAGGACGTTCAGGATAACTGGAACCTGCAGGGCCTTAAGGACAGACTTATGGGCATAATCACAGTTGAGGACGACTTCAACTATACCCCACAGGAGCTTGACGAGATATCAAAGCAGGATATTGTTGACCTTCTTGAAGACAGAGCTTTGAAGATATACGCAAAGCGTGAGGAAGACCTTGGTCAGGAGCTTCTCCATGAGATAGAGAGAGTCGTTTTGCTTAAAGTTGTGGATACAAAGTGGATGGCACATATCGACGATATGGACGAGCTGAAAAAGGGTATCGGTCTTCGTTCATACGGTCAGAAGAACCCAGTAGTCGAGTATCGTATGGAAGGTATGGATATGTTCGACGATATGGTAGCTTCTATCCGTGAAGATACTGTAAGAATGTTGTTCACCATTCAGGTAAGGAAGAACAGCGCCGCTCCAAAGAGAGAGGACGTTCTCAAGCCGGGCGAGCATCATAACATGACCGTAAGAAAGGCTAAGAAGCCGGGCAGGAACGATCTTTGCCCATGCGGAAGCGGTAAGAAGTATAAGAACTGCTGCGGTGCCGGAAACGGTGTACAGGCTGACGAAGCCGAGCAGGCAGAGAATAGCTCTGACAGCTCTGAGAAATAAAAACAATATGCAGGACGGTGAAAACAGCCGTCCTGTTTTGGATATAAGAATACTAGGAGTGTAGTGAAATGTCAACAGCATTTAAAAGCGCAGATATACTTCTGCCTAAGAACGCCGATATGTCAAAATGGGCAGTAGTTGCCTGCGACCAGTATACCTCTGAGCCTGAGTATTGGGCTGACGTGGAGAAGATAACAGAGGGTGCAAAAAGCGCACTTAACCTTATCCTGCCTGAGGTCTATCTGGAGGACGATAACGTTGATGAAAGAATAGCCGACATACATAAGAATATGGACAGCTATATCAGCGAGGGCGTTTTTGAAGAGTATAAGGACGCTATGATATACGTTGAAAGAACACAGTCTGACGGAAAGGTCAGAGCAGGCATCGTTGGCGCTATCGACCTTGAAGAGTATGACTACCGCAAAGGCTCGAAGTCTGCCGTAAGAGCAACAGAAGCCACAGTTGTGGAGAGAATACCGCCTAGAATAAAGGTAAGACGTGGCGCACCTGTTGAGCTGCCGCATATCATGATACTCGTTGACGATACAGAAAAAAGCGTTGTTGAGCCGCTTGAAGCCCATAAGGGAGAAATGAAAAAGCTCTATGACTTTGACCTTATGAAAAAGGGTGGTCATATCGCAGGCTATCTTATTGAAAAGCCTATGCAGGAAAAGATAATAGCCGCACTTGAAAAACTTGGTGATATCGACGCTTTCAATACAAAGTATGGTCTTAAGGAAACTTCACCGCTCGTTTACGCTATGGGTGACGGCAACCATTCTCTTGCTACTGCAAAGGAATTTTACGAGGAACAGAAGAGAGAGAACCCTCATAAGGACATGAGCGATGCTCTTTGCAGATATGCCCTTGTGGAGATAGTGAATCTCCATTCGCCTGCACTTGAATTTGAAGCTATCCATAGGATAGTTACAGACGTTGACACAAAGGCTCTTATGAGCGAAATGACAGCGGCTCTTGAGCTTTCTGAGGAAAAGTCGGAGCAGGCAATAGTTGTCTGCGACAATGGCACGGAAAAGACTCTCTATATACATAAGCCAACTTCAAAGCTTACCGTTGGCTCATTGCAGAATTTCCTTGACAGCTATATCAAGGAAAAAGGCGGCAAGGTGGACTATATCCACGGTGCAGAGGTCATAAGAGAGCTTTCCGCAAAGGAAAATTCCATAGGCTTTATGCTCCCTGACATGGGCAAGGAAGAGCTTTTCCCTACAGTTATCGTTGACGGCGCACTGCCAAGAAAAACGTTCTCCATGGGTCATGCCGAGGATAAGAGATTTTATGTTGAGGCAAGAAAAATATTGAAATAGAAATATTAAAGAAATGTTGAAATAGAAAAATCGTAGACAATATATTTTAAAAGGAGTTTTTACGATGATAATTGAAGAAGTCAAAAAGGAACTTACAGGACATATCATTCCCTTCTGGAACAAGCTGAGAGATGATGAGAACGGTGGATTTTACGGCTTTATGAGCTATGACCTCAAGCTGGATAAGCAGGCTGATAAGGGCGTTATCCTCCACGCAAGAATACTTTGGTTCTATTCAAAAGCGTATATCACTCTGGGCGATAAGACACTTCTTGACAACGCACGCCACGCTTACGAGTTTATCAAAAACCACTGTATCGACTATGAGTACGGCGGAGTTTATTGGATGATGAACTATAAGGGCGAGCCTGCCGACACTATGAAGCATACATACAACATCGCATTTGCTATCTATGCATTGTCATGCTACTATAACGCAAGCGGCGATAAAGAGGCTCTTGAGCTTGCATATAAGCTTTTCCACGATATTGAGAACAACACTCTCGATGAGTACGGCTACAGAGAAGCTTTTGACAGACAGTGGAATCTGGTATCAAATGACGCTCTTTCTGAGAATGGCTTGCATGCTGATAAGACCATGAACGCTATCCTCCACCTTATCGAAGCTTATACCGAGCTTTATAAGGCAGACCACAACGAGGAAGTTGCTAAAAGGCTTAAATTCCAGCTTGGTCAGATGAGAGATATTGTTTATACTCCTGAAACAAACGCTCTGAAAGTTTTCTTTGACACAAAGTTCGACCTTGTGGGAGATATCCATTCATTTGGTCACGATATCGAAGCAACATGGCTTATGGATCTTGCCTGCGATACTCTTGGGGACGAGGAGCTTAAAAAGCAGTTTGCTGAAATGGATCTTAAGATCTCTCATAATATCCAGAACATCGCTCTGGATAACGGCGCACTGAACAACGAGCGTGAGAACGATAAGATAGACAAGAAGCGTGTATGGTGGGTAGAAGCCGAGTCTGTTGTTGGCTTCATCAACGCTTATCAGCACAGCGGCGAAAAGAAGTTCCTTGAAAGTGCAAGAAGCGTGTGGGAGTATATCAAGGCTGAGATGATCGACAAGAGAGAAGGCTCAGAGTGGTATTCCGAGGTTTCCTATGACCATAAACCACACGATTGGAAAGAGATAGTAGGTCCATGGAAATGCCCATATCATAACGGCAGAATGTGCATGGAGGTCATCAACAGAGGCGTGGACTTCTGATGTTCAGGTATGAAACACACCTGCATACCGCCGAGGGAAGCGGCTGTGCCTCTGCAAGCGGAGCAGAGCAGGCAAGGCGTTATAAAGCCCTAGGCTATGACGGGATCATCGTCACCGATCACTTTTTCAACGGCAACTGTGCCGTTACCAACTTTGACAGTTGGGAGGACAGAGTGAACAAGTTCTGCAAGGGTTATGAGAACGCCAAAGAAGTGGGTGACAAGATAGGTCTGAAAGTCTTTTTCGGTCTGGAGTATTCCTACTTTGGCGCAGACCTTTTGACATATGGTATCGACAAGGACTTCCTCCTTGCTAACGATAACCTTAGCGACATAAGCTTCTATCAGTTTGCTGACAGAGTGCATAAAGCAGGGGGCGTGCTAGTCCATGCCCACCCTTTCCGTGAAGCAGATTGGTATATCCATGAAATAAAGCTCCTGCCGAAATGGATAGACGGAGTAGAGGTATACAACAGCGGCAATGGCAAGGAGATATACAACGACCGTGCGAAATGGTATGCCGAGCAGTTCGGCTTTAAGCAAACGGGCGGTACGGACAATCACCACCTGTGGGTGGAGGACAGCCGTATCAGCGGTGTTGCAACTGACGAGCCTATCAATTCCATAGAAGATTATATCACCTCGCTTAGAGAGGGCAAATTGGAGGTCATAGTGCCGCCAAAGCCTGCGGAGGGATAAATAAAAAGATAACAGGCAGTACCAAGATAGGTGCTGCCTGTTTTTTTTGCGGTATCCTATCACATGAGGTAGGGACGAATAATATTCACCCGTAGCTTCTTGACAAAGCTAGTGGTTATCAGGCAACCCAAGGTCGCTCCTTCAAAAAGCGTCTGTGTTATTTGTAGACATTGTTTGTACTTTTTGTGTAAGTTGAAACGCAAAATCTATTGACAAATCCACATTAATGAGCTAAAATATAAATATTATTATTTTATATAGTGAGAAAGGAAAACCAAAATATGAAAATCAAAAAAATACTAGCGGCAGTGCTTTCCCTTGCAATGGGCGTATCAATGATGACAGCCTGCGGCAGTTCAGACAGCTCCTCAAAGGCTGAGAACGATTCCTCAGCTACAGAAAATACTCAGAAGCATACCAATGATCCTATGACAGTGACCACTGCAAAAGACCTTGTGGCTCAGATGAAAGTGGGCTGGAATCTTGGCAATACTATGGACGCCACAGGCGGCTCAGGTCTTGACGCTGAGACCTCGTGGGGAAATGTGGAAACCACAAAATTGATGATAGACCAGGTCAAGGACGCAGGCTTCAACGTGTTCAGACTTCCTGTTTCATGGGGTACTCACATGGACGAGAACTATACAGTTGACGAAGCATGGATGAACAGGGTTCAGGAAATTGTCGATTACGGTATCGACAACGGAATGTTCGTTATCCTCAACACCCACCACGAGGAGTGGTATATGCCTAAGAAAGACCGTGCCGATAAAGATGTCGAGCAGCTCAAAGCCCTCTGGAAACAGATATGCGACAGATTTCAGGGCTATGACGAGCACCTGATCTTCGAGGGCGTGAATGAACCTAGACTTAGAGGCGAGGGCAACGAGTGGATAGGCGACGCTGAATCAAGAGAAGTCGTAAATCAGTACGCAAAGGCGTTTGTTGAAACTGTTCGTGCCTCAGGAGGAAACAACCCTAACAGATGTATAATGGTAACACCATATGCCGCTTCATCATCAAAGCAGAACATGGAAGCTTTGGAAGTTCCGCAGGGCGACGATAAGATAATAGTTTCTATCCATGCTTATCTGCCATATTCATTTGCTCTCGATACCGCAGGCACAGATCAGTATACAAGTATCGACTCTTCTATCACAACACTCTTCACCGATATCAATGAAGTGTTCCTCAGCAAGGGAATACCTGTAATAATCGGTGAGTTCGGCTCTGTAAATAAGGATAATACAGAAGCAAGAGTTCAGTGTGTAAAGGATTATCTCAGCACCGCAAAGCAGTATGGCGTACCATGCTGTTGGTGGGATAACGGCACAAGAATAGGAAACGGCGAGAACTTCGGACTGCTCAACAGATCCGAGGGCGGCTGGTATTTCCCTGAAATAGTTGACGCTATCATGGAAACAGTAAATAGCTAAAAAATCAAGGACGGAATCGCTTCCGTCCTTTTTTGTGCGCAAATTCTATTTTTTCTGTAATGGCAAATGTCACTCGTTCCCGACAATCTGTTTATAAAACCAAAAAGGACGACACACCAAGTCGTCCTTTTTCATATCTATTCCCCTGAAAGGGCCTTTTTCATTGCAATGTGCGGACAGTATTCGTCCTTGTAAACATCACCATATGCCCTGTAGCCAAGCTTCTCATAAAATTGCTGTACTCTCGTTTGCGCCGATAAGCCGACTTCCTTGTAGCCCACTTTTTCAGCCTGCTTTTCAAGGGCTTCCACTATCATTCTGCCAAGATCTCTGCCACGATATGCCTTTCTCACGCAGATACGTCCAATGTGCGCTTCACCATTTTCGTCAAACAGCCTGCCTGTTGCAATGGGATATCCTCCTGTGTAGATAACAGCATGATAAGCCTCATGGTCAATATCGTCAAATTCGTTCACAAAGCCCTGCTCCTCAACGAATACCTGCTGTCTTATGAGCCTGGCGTCTGCGTTGTTTGCAAGCCCTTTTGCGATCTTTATGGTGTAATTATCCATTATATCAGCCCCCAAGACGTATCATTTCGTCGATACATTTTCTTGCAGAGGTTATCTCCTCGTCTGTCATCTTTATCTCAAAACCGCCGCCGTTGTCGATGCCCTCGCAAGTCTTGTAAACGTCCATAAGAGTGGTGAGCTTCATGTTAGGACAAAGTATCTTCTTTGAGAGTATGTAAAACTCCTTCTCAGGAAATCTGTACTGCAAATGCTCAGCAATAGATATCTCAGTGCCTATGATGAACTCCTTTGCGTCAGACTCAGCCGCAAAATTCATTATGCCGGAAGTCGAACCAACATAGTCCGCCATTTTACTTACCGCAGGGATACACTCAGGGTGACAAAGCACCAGTGCATCAGGGTGAGCCGTCTTAGCCGCTATCATGTCAGCCTTTGTTACCGACGCATGAACAGGACATCCGCCCTGCAAAAGCATTATATCCTTTTCGGGACAGGCTTTTTTTACGAATGCACCAAGATTGCAGTCAGGAATGAACAGTATCTTTTCAGCGTCCATGTTCTTTACTATCTTCACCGCAGATGAGGAAGTAACGCAAACGTCGCAAACCCTCTTGAGTGCGGCTGTGGTGTTTATGTAGCATACTACCTTTCTGTCAGGCTCCTGCGCCTTTATCATTTCTATCATCTCAGGTTCCATTTGCTCTGCCATTGGACAGCCTGCCGATGGATTTGCAAGATATACGTTTTTGTCAGGGTTGAGCATTTTTGCCGCCTCAGCCATAAAATGCACTCCGCACATAAGTATGTTTTTGTTTGAGACCTTCTGCGCCTCAACGCTTAGCTTGTATGAATCACCCGTAATATCTGCTACCTCCACTATCTCCTTAGCCTGATAGCTGTGCGCAAGTATACAAATATCGTTTTCTTTCTTTAACTGAAGAATTTTTTCCTGTACGTCCTTAATCATATCCAGATCATGCCTTTCGACCTTTGAAAAGCATATCCTCCTTTCGGTGTTTCGGCGTTTGCCGAAAGATTTATACCATATTATTATAGTATGATATAGACATTTTGTCAAGGGCATTTGTACCATACCGCACATAGCACTTGACAAATTCATCAACATGGTGTATAATCAACAGTGTTGACAATCAACCGCCTTGACATTTGGAGGAATAACAATGAACGATAAAACAGCCCAGCGTTTTGGAGAAGTTTTCAGACGATTTTTTGAAACAGGATATATGGACGACCTTGCAGAGCTTTTTCAGGGCGAAAGCAAAGTGATAGTCTATCTTAGCACAGCCGAGGGCATAGTCTACCCCTCAGATATAAGCCGTGACCTTATGATATCACGTCAGCGTGTGACCTCTGTTCTCAGCACAATGGAGAAAAAAGGCTTTGTTAGCCTTGTGCGTGACCCTGAGGATAAACGCCGTGTGCAGGTGAAACTCCTCCCAAAAGGTGAAAAATCCATTGAAGAAAAGCAGCAGCGTCTTGAAAAATATTTCAGCGTGTTCGTTGACGCATTGGGTGAGGAAAATCTAAAAAACCTCCTTGACAGCTCCGAAAAAGCTGTCGAGGCACTTGAACATACAATGAAAGGCAACTCTCAGAAAGTCTGAGGTGCGGAAAGGAAACTGCCATGAACATTTATAACGAATTTAGAAAAACGGCAATAAACCGCTATAGCAAGACCGCTCTCGTGATGATGAATGACGAGGGTGAAACAAAGGAATATACATTCGGACAGACTTTGCAGCAGGCAGATATTTTTTGCAGCCGCCTTAAAGCCATGGGCGTCGTGGCAGGGGATAGGGTCTGCATCGCCTCTGAGGGCAGACCTGAGTGGAATATCGCATTTCTCGCCTGTGCAAAGCTAAATGCCACAGCCGTCCTTTTGGATTATTCGCTTCCTGCGGCAGAACTTGTCGCACTGGTGAAAAAGTCACAGCCTGTGTGCGTTGTCGCTTCTCAAAAGGCGGCAAAGAAGCTTACAAGCGTGAAAAATATCCCCGTTCTCGATATCCAAAACCAGCTTGACAGACTTGACGGTTCAGGGGAAAATATACTCCGCCAAGGTGAAGTAGGCGACCCTGATATCGCAGTGATAATCTTTTCAAGCGGTACGACAAGGACAGCCTCAGGCATCATGCACACCCACGATTCACAAATAAAATCCTGCAAAATGGTCTGCGAGTGCAACGGCATAACCGATAACGAACGCTATCTCGGAATCCTGCCAAACAGCCATATCTACGGACTTTTCGCACAGGTATTAGCCCCTCTTCTCACAGGGGGAACAGTGTGCTTTATTGAGTCCCTCTCCGCAAAGGGTCTTTCCGCAGGCTTTCAAAACTTCAAGCCGACAGTTTTCCCGGGCGTGCCAAAGGTCTATGAGCTTTTGAAAACCCAGATAATGCAGCAGATCAACGGGGGCAAAGTATCTTCAGCACTTTTCAAGAAAATGTTTCCTGTTGCACTTCATCAGCGTAAGATATACGGCATAAACAGCGGCAAAAAGATCTTCGCAAAGATACACAAAGCCTTGGGTGGTGAGCTTAGATTTCTCTGCTCCGCAGGCTCACCAATGTCAAAGGATACGTTTGATTTCTTCTACGGCACAGGCTTTAATATTGTGAACAACTACGGTGCGACCGAAACGAGCATACCAACTATCGGCACATATGGCAAGCACGTCTATGCTGACACCTGCGGCAAGGCCTATCCTGATATCAAAGTTAAAATAGACCGCAGCGGTGAGCTTCTTATAAAGTCACCTTATATGATGATAGGCTACTATGGCGACAAAAAGTCCACAGATGAAGCTTTCAATCCTGACGGCTGGTTCAAGTCAGGCGACCTTGCAAAGTTCGATAAGCATAAAAATATCGTCATTCTCGGCAGATGTAAAGAAAATATCGTACTATCCACAGGCAAAAAAGCCGCCCCTGACGATATCGAGCAGGTTTATAGGGGCATCGAGAGCGTTGACGAGCTTGTGGTCTGCGGAGTGCCTGCGAAAGAGGGAAGCTATGACGAGGTGCACGCCTTTGTGGTCTGTGCTGAGGATAAGCGTGAGCAGACGGAAGAAAAGCTAAAAGAGATAAGCTCCTCAGCAGGTCAGGCAATGAAGCTAAGCGGCATACATTTTGTGGATTCTATACCAAGAACAGCTATCGGCAAGCCAAAGCGTTATCTGCTGAAGAAAATGGTCATGGAGGATAACCTTGACAGCCTTACAAAGCAGGCGGAAAAGAGTATCGACCCGTCGGATATCCCGTCAATGGTGAGAAACGCCGTGGCAAAAATAGCACACGTTCAGCCGAATGAAGTCAAGCTCAGTACAAAATTTTTGCAGGAGTTCACCATAGACTCCCTCTCAGCTATCGAGCTTGCATTGGAGATAGAGGAGTTCAGTGGTGTGCGTGTTGACGGCTGTATGGATAAGAACATGACAGTGGGCAAGCTTATCTCCCTCGTTCAAAACCCAAACCGTATAAAGCCGCAAACAGTGAAATCAATGCTCTATCCACTGGATAAGAAAAAGATAGACTATCGTATTTACCGCTTTTACAGAAATCTTGTGACAGCCTTCTATGAGGTCAAGGTCGCAAACGAGGAAAATCTACCTGATAAGGGTGGCTATATAATCTGCGCAAATCATGTTTCCAATTTTGATTTTATCTTCCTTACCCTGAATTTCAGATACGAGCGTTTTGCAAAATTCTGCTGTATGGCGAAAAAAGAGCTTTTCAACGGCAGTTTAGCCAGCCGACTTATTGTAAGAGTAGGCGGTATGGTGCCTGTTGACAGAGGCGGAAGAGTAGACGAAACAATGGCGGCTCTGCGTAAAAAGCTTGGTCAGAAATGGGGTGTGCTGGTTCACCCGGAGGGTACAAGAAGCAAAACCGGTGAAATGGGCAAGTTCAAAAGCGGTGCAGCCGTCCTTGCTATCGAAGCCAATGTACCTATAGTACCAGCCTACATCAAAGGCGGACACGAGATATTCCCGCCAGACAGAAAGCTCCCAAGGCTTTTCAACTGGAAGCGTCTTAGCAAATATAAAGTAAAAGTCGTTTACGGTGAGCCTATTTATCCTAATGGCGAAACCCCTGAAGAGCTTATGGCGAAAGTCCGTGATTCTGTGCTTGCTTTGAAAAACGAAGAGAACTGATTTAAAGTGAGGAGTGAGGAATGACAAATGAGGAATTAGGAATGAGGAGTGAGGAGTGAGGAGTGAGGAATGAAGGAATCGCCTGCGGCGATGATTTTTTAGTGCGAACTGCGTTCGCGCAAGTTATTCACAATCGTTCTTATTAACTTACCTCTTGGAGTATCTTAAACCACAGCTATGCTAATTCCTTACTCCTCACTCCTCACTAAACCCTCACTCCTCATTCCTCATTCAACCTCATTCCTCACTCTTTCCGTTTGACAAGTCGCAAAATATGTAGTATAATGTATTAATACGCTGATACGGTGACGTGTTATCGTAATATTTTGTTAAGGAATGAATATTTATGACTTTTGAGGAAGTAAAAAAGGTCACGGAGATCCTGCTGGAGTTCCTGCCTAATACACTGAAGCTTTTTGCATGGACCATCGTGCTTTCAATACCTGTGGGAGTGCTTGTGACAATGCTGAAAAAATGCCGCTTCAAGCCTATCTCGTGGCTGACAAATCTCTATATACTTGTCATGCGTGGCACACCGCTCATGCTTCAGATAATCGCTATCTACTATGCAGTGCCGCTTATTATCGCAAGTGCTGCAAAGCAGGGCAAGACAGGCGGCGTATATGACGTGCTTACCAATATAAAAAACAACGAGAACTATATGTTTATCGCCCTTGTTACGGCATTTGTCCTTAACTATGCGGCGTATTTCGCGGAGATATTCAGAGGCGGTATCGAGGCTATCCCAAAGGGTCAGTACGAAGCGGCTTCAATGCTCGGCATGACAAAAATGCAGACATTTTTTAGGATAATTCTGCCCCAGGTCACAAAGCGTGTTATCCCTGCCACATCGAATGAGGTAATAGTGCTTGTTAAGGATACCTCTCTTGCAAACGTTATCGCATTCGCTGAGATAACAATGAAGGCAAAACAGCAGATGAACCTGTATAGCTCTATCACACCGCTTTTTATCGCAGGCGCATTCTATTTTGTGCTCAACGCTATCGTGACGGTGGCATTTGCCGTTATCGAAAAGAAATTCGACTATTATAAATAAGGAGAACTCATATGGCTATTCTTGAAGTGAAAAATATTTCCAAAAGCTTTGACAGCCTTAGGGTGCTCAAAGATATTTCTTTTAACGTTGAGGTGGGCGAGGTAGTCGCAATAATAGGTCCGTCGGGCAGCGGTAAATCAACGCTTCTGCGCTGTATAAACCAGCTTGAAAAAGCAGACGGCGGAGAGATAAACGTTGACGGCGTGAATATGTTCCACACGGAAAACGGCAAGGCGGTGTACGCTCCTTCTAAAACGCTGAGAGATATTAGGCTGAAGATAGGTCTGGTGTTCCAGAATTTCAACCTTTTTCCGCACTTTTCGGTGGAGCAGAATATAATCGAGGCTCCTGTTCACGTTCTCAAACAGTCAAAGGCGGAGGCTAGAGCCAACTGCGAAGAGCTTCTGAAAAAAATGGGCCTTGAAACTAAAGGCAAGTCCTATCCCTGTGAGCTTTCAGGCGGTCAGCAGCAGCGTGTTTCTATCGCAAGAGCATTGGCTTTGAAGCCGCAGATACTTTTCTTTGACGAGCCGACCTCCGCACTTGACCCTGAACTTACAGGAGAGATATTAAAGGTAATAAAAGAGCTTGCAAAAGAGAAAATGACCATGGTCATCGTCACCCATGAAATGGCATTCGCCCGTGATGTGGCAAACCATGTTATTTTTATGGACGATGGTTATATCGTGGAGGAGGGTACTCCGGAGGAAGTTTTCGGTCAGACCCAGAACGAAAGAACAAAGCAGTTCTTGCAGAGATTCAATGACAGATAGGACTGACAATTGTTGTAAAAAGCAAAAAATGATAACGTTTTCTGTGATTAATGCACAAAAGAAGTGTGACAATATTGTTAGAAATTTCAACACTTTTTGGAATAAAAAACGTGAAAACCCCTTGATTTTAGGGAGAAAGTCTGCTATAATAAGACTAGAATTGAATGACAATTCATAAAACTATATTCATATGGAGGAGATTAACGATGAAAATTTCTAAGATTCTCGCTGGTATGTCAGCAGCAGCTATCGTAGCTTCTATGGCAATGATCCCAGCATCAGCAGCAGGCACAAAGCTCAACGTAAGCGATGACCTTCTTGCAATCGGCAGACAGTCACAGGATGACCTTTTTGCAATTTTCTTCAGAGGCGATGAGTCTGAGGGCAACGTAGTTAAGGACGGTATCACTGATATCACAGCTGTTTACGGTGCATCTTTCACTATCAAGGTTGACAACAACGACTGGAACACGATCGGCGGCGGCGGATCCATCAACTTCAACGACACAAAGAACGGCTGGAACGCTAAGGATTGGGCTGGCGGCTCTTGGGTTGAAGATGATAAGCCAAAGGACACACTCTGCTACACAACAGACGAGGAAGGTACATACGTTCTTGAATACAAGGGCGATACACCTCTCTTTGACGCAGTTGACGATGAGGAAAAGGGTTATGCAGCAGTTGGTATCAACAACTGGGCAGCTGACCTCAAGGGCATCGACGTTGTAGGCGTTAAGGTTCTTGGCGCTGACGGCAATGCTATCTACGAGGCTGGTTCTAACAAGGACAAGAAGGAAGTTCAGAAGAAGCCAGTAGCTGAGGAGTCAAGCTCTAAAACTGATTCAACAGCTTCAGGCACAGATTCTAAGACTGACTCCAAGAAGGACGATTCTAAGACATCTTCTGCAGCAGCTACTTCAACAGCAGCTACATCTTCAAAGGCTGGCACAACAAGCACAGCAGCTACTTCTTCAGCAGCAGCTTCTGACAACGTAGCAGCTACAGGCGCAACAGCTGGTCTTGCACTCGCTGGCGTAGCACTTGCTGGTGCAGCTATCGTTATCTCTAAGAGAAAGTAATCTCTCACAGATAACACACTTGAATAAGTGAATTTATACAGAGCTTTCTGTCATTCGGGAAGCTCTGTTTTTTTGTTCGTTTGTGTAACCTGCACTAATTTGTAAACGATTTCTGTGCAAAACATATGAAATCATGCGCTTAAATTGTGCAAATAGTATATTGAAAATATGTGACGATTGTGTTATAATACAAAAGTAAATATAGGTCAGGCTATGTGTATAGCATGACAATTAAACGGAGGTTATTAAAATGAAAAAGTTTTTAGCTTGCGCTCTTGCACTTACACTTACAAGTGCTATGTTCGCTTCTTGCGGCAGCTCTGATGATTCTTCTTCATCAAAGGCTGAGGCAAAAACTACTACAACAACTACAGCTGCTACAACAACAGAGGCTACTACAACAACAGCTGCTCCTGAGTCAACAGCTGATTCAACAGCCGCTTCCGGCACAGAGTCTGAGGGTGAGGCTGCAAAGGATATTTCCGAAATGCCAGCTACTCTGAAGAACTATGAAGAGGCTTCTGTATATTTCAAGAAGGATATGGACGTTGCTTCTATCGTTGAACCTTTCGCTGAGAAGGATTACGAGAACGATGAGTCTCATGTAAATCTCTCTATTGAGGAACTTGCAGGTGTTCCAATGCTCAAGGTCGAGGTTCTCGATCAGGATAATGGCAACTACAAGATCCCTAAGATCAAGTTCCACATGGAGAAGTTCTTTGAGGGTCATGAAGCTGATCTTGAGAAGATCTTCACTATCAAGGCTGACGTAGTTACAAAGGCAGTTGGCGAGTTCACTGGTGACGACGGCACAAAATCACTCGTTCCTGGTAACTTCATGGGCGCATTCGTTACACAGCCTACAACAGGTGAAGGCGAAAACAGCTGGAACGACCTCTATGACTTCGGCGAGGCTGAGTGGACATCTGAGTGGGGTTCCTATGAGCTTACAATGAGACCTGGTATCAAGGACGGTGCTACATTTGTAAACTCAACTGAACCACAGTATGTTTCACTTATGAGATGGGGCATTCCAAACCAAGCTGATTTCTACATTGCTGACCTCAGATTTGAGGACGAGGACGGTAACGTTATCGCTTGCGCAAACTTTGGTAAATAATTCATTTCCATACATAAGAAAGGTGCAGATTTTCTCTGCACCTTTTTTTATGTGAATTTTACGCTTACCTCCCCTGATATCTTCAAGCTTTTTACCTTTCCGCCATTGATTTTAGCCGAAAAATCCTGCCCTTTTATCTGACCCGTGGCGGTGATTTCTCCCTTGTCATTTTTGAGATACGTCACGCCTTTCTGCGAAATAAGCTTGTCAAGCACAGCGGCGGTCATTGTTACAGCGGAGCTTTCGGGAATGTTTCCTCGGTCAGTTTCGTAGGTCAAACCCTTGTATTCAAGTCGTGCGCTTTCTCCTGAGCAGGTTATCACCATACCGCTGACAGTTTCTGGCGCAGTTATCTCACACTCCCACATATCTGCGCCCCCACGGGTGAAGCTTGCGACGTATTCCGTGCCGTCAATGGTGAACTCAGCCGGGGTCTTGTAATCCTCTGCCAGCTTTACGGGTTTGACTTCGCTGCTTTCACCACATGAGCATAAGCCCATTACCGCCAAAATCGTGATAAAAAATGCCTTTGTTCTTTTCATTTTGCCCTCCATTAGAAAAGACCCTCTTCATAAGAAGAAGGTCTTTGTTTTTAGTACAGCCTAGTCGGCATTTTCAAGGTCATACAAAAATCGTGGCAAAGCGTCAATAACATCTCTTGCAATGGTTCCACGCTCAGATTTTTTGTATCCTGCAAGTAGTGCCGTCGAGCCAAGTGTGAACGACCCAAGTGCCGCCGCATCGAGAGCGTTGCACCCCTGAGCTACATAGGAGGAAACAATGCCTGCAAGCATATCCCCTGAGCCACCCTTTGCAAGAGCAGTTGTGCCTTCGGTGCAAAGATAAACTTTTCCACAGCCCACCGCAAAGGTGTCAGCTGACTTCGCAAGCACCGTCACGCCATATTTTTCCGACAGCCTATATGCAAACCCAAGTCTGTCCGACATGACCTCGCCTACCGTCACGCCACAAAGCCTTGCAAGCTCCGCAGGGTGAGGGGTGAGGATAACTGTACTTTTCTTCTTCAACAGTACATCTATATTCGGACAAAGTGAATTTATTCCGTCAGCGTCCAAAACTATGGGTATCTCCGCATTTTGGGTAAGCTCCGCCACAAGCTTCTCGGTCTGAGCCGTGTGACCAAGCCCACAGCCTATCAGCAAACAGCTTGCCTTTTCGCACTTTTTCAGTATCGTCTCCGCATTTTCAGCCACCATAAAGCCGTCCTTGTCGGTTTTCATAGCCGAGTATGTACATTCATACATACCAGCCGACAGGGAGTTAACTACGCTTTTTGCGGTGCAAAGCTCAAAAAGCCCCACACCTGTTCGCATTGCCGCCATTGCTGAAAGCCCTGCCGCACCTATATAGCTCTCTGAGCCTGCCACGCTCACCACCTTGCCGAACGTGCCCTTGTGTCCGTCAGCAGGTCTAAAAGGCAGTGCCGCCCTTGCTTTTACCACGTCAAAAGGCGTTATAACAGGGGATAGGGTATTCTCGCAACGCTCGTCAATACCAATATCTTTTACCAGAATTTCACCGCAAAAGTCCACCGCAGGCTGTAAATAAAGACCCAGCTTACCACGATGAAAGGTCACTGTCACGTCAGCCTTGAACGACAGCTTGTCAGCCTGACCATTCCGTGCGTTGACTCCTGACGGCAGGTCGCAGGCTATCTTCATGCCGTCACATTTTTCACAAGCTCTGAACACTGGCAGGATATTTTCACGCAAACTGCCGTGAAAACCCGTTCCGAAAATGCAGTCCACAAGCACATCTGCACCCTCGATATAATCCTGCGCATTTTCAGCTTTCAGCACCTCTACGTTCTTATCAAGCCTAGCAAACGCCGCCGAGGAGAGGTCAGTGTCAGGCTCACCGCAGCATAGTACCACCGCAGGCTTTAGGTCTTGTTCCGCAAGTAAATTTGCCGCCACAAGTCCGTCACCGCCATTGTTTCCCTTGCCAATAAGAAGCACTATCTTTGAGGACGCAGACGAGTTGCTCGCAATGACCTCCGCAAGCTGTTTTGCCGCATTGTCCATAAGCTGAGCAAGGCTCACGCCATATTTTTCAGCCTCATGCTCGCAAAATGTCATTTGCTCCACTGTCAATATCCTATCCATTTTTATCCTCCTTTTCATAAGCTATCACCACTGCTGAAGCTATATCCTTGATGTGGGAAAGTGACACCGCAAAGGTCAGCCCCCTCTTTTCAGCCGCCAAAAGCGCATTCCCCGTAAGCTCCAGATAAGGACAGCCAAGCTCGTCACGCAAGCATGACACCTCGTTCAAGGCGAAGCCCTCCACCCCCGTGCCTAAAGCCTTTGCGAAGCTTTCCTTAGCCGCCCAATTCGCCGCCATGGATTCGTATGGGTTTTTCTTCTGTGAAAAAAGGGTCAGCTCCTTTTCGGAGTAAACCCTTTCACAGAAACGTCGGCTCTGACAGCTTTTTTTTATGCGTTCGATCTCAATAAGATCAGTTCCGACAAATATTTTCATTTTTATTTCCTCAGTGTTCTCGGAAGCGCAGGCTTTATAAGTGCCAGCATATCATCATCTGGTGTGAAGATAACAGTTGTAAGCCCGAGATTTTTGTGGTTGAATGTTATGTAGTAGTCTGTAAGGCTATCGTCACAAGCGCAGGCAAGGACCTGTGTTGCGCCCTCTGGCACAGAGAAATTCTCGTCAGCAATGCCGAAATCTGTCGCACTGCCGCAACGGAATGTGATAAGGCGCTTTCTTGAACGCTGAGCCGTTATCTTGTCAACGTCTATTTCTCCGTTTGTGAAAATGTATTCATACTCCACATCGAGTTTTGTTGTAAGATAATAACCGCCATAAAGTGCGGCGGCGGCAAGAAAAATGCCTATTACAGAAAACTGCGTGCCGAAAGGGAAGATAAAGCACAGTGCGGCAAGTGCCACGCTTGCTATCATGATGAAAATTTTCTGTATCTTATCGTTCTTTGTGGGGATCTTGCGAACTATCTGTTCCTTGAAGCTGTCCATTATTCGTCCTCCGTTTATTCAGTGCCGCTGAGAAGCTCTTTCATTACCCAGCCGCTTTTATCATTGTATTTTACATATACCCATATGTCTCCGTCACCATCTGTTCTCTCGCCATAGCCGTTTATGGTCTTGCCGTCAGGTATCTTTTCTATCACGTCATATTTCTTTGACGGACCGTATCTGAGATTAAGATAAGAGGTGTCTGACTTTACAAGAAATGGGATAGAATCAGGGTATTTCACATCATCGCCCAAAGGGAAAAGTGCGTCCTTTTTGAACTTTGTGGTGGTGGTCTTTTTAGTTGCCTCAGTTTCAGCGGCAGTGGTGGTTGTGGTGGTGGTCGTCCTCTTTGTTGCCGTTGCGATTATGTCAGGGTCGTAGCCTTCGTCAATGCTCACGTCAGGGTTTTCAAGTGTGCCTGCCGTCATAGAAGTGGTGGTGGTGTAGCCCTCGTAATCCTCATCGTCCTCGTCATAATCGTCGCCCATTGTGGCGGTCTTTGTGGTCTCTATAACTCTCTGGGCGGCAGTACCCGTGGTGGTCTCCGTTTCGGAGGAGCTTTCTGGAAGCATTGCCCCACATGACGCAAGCCCGAAAACCGCAGAACAAGCCAGCACAGCCGCAAGCAGTTTTGATCTCATTTTTTATATCCTCTTTTCAGAATTTACACAATTTTATTTTAAGCCAAGAAGTCTTTCTGCGTTGCCGCCGAGTATTTTCTCTTTGTTATCCTCGGAAATGTTCAAACGCAGTATCTTTTCTTTTATAAGGTAGGAACTGTCCCAAGGGCAGTCGCTTGCAAAAAGTATCCTGTCAGCCCCATGCTTTTCAACGATAGCCTGCATAAGCTCGTCAGGACACATACTTGTGAAAGCGGTGTCAAAATATACTTCACCGTCAACTCCTGCCAAAACGTCACGAACCTGCTCCCACATCATGTTTGCACCAAGATGTGCAAGAATGACCTTGAGTTTCGGGTGCTTTTTTATCATGTTCAGCGCCCTCTCAGGTGTGGAGTGGATAAGGTCAGGGGAAACGCAGTCATAGCCCGAATGGAATATCACAGGCAGGTCGGCTCTTTCAATGGCGTCATATATCTTGTCCATGCGCTCATCATCTATCATAAAGCCCTGATAATCAGGGTGAAGCTTTATGCCGTGAAGTCCAAGCTCCTTTATGTGGGCTATCTCCTGCTCATAGTCCTCAGCGTCAGGGTGTATTCCACCGAAGCTTATAAATCTTCCGCCGTCCTGTTGGGCGCACCAATCGTTTATAACTCTCTGCTGAGTAGGTTTTGTTGCCACTGATAACAGCACGCCCTTGTCAATGCCCCATTCGTCAAAACGCTGTATGGTTTCCTCTGCAGTGCCTCTTGTGAAAGGGGTTATGCCGCTTTGAGCCTGAAGCTTTTCAACAGCTTTTTCCGCTACCTTTGGATTAAAGGCGTGAACGTGAAAATCAATTACCATTTAAAACATCTCTTTCTGAAAATACTTTTCCATATGGTATTATACCACAAATTCAAGCCTCTTTCAACGAATATCGGCAATTTTCACAGTATTTTCATCTAAGGCTATTCCCAGCTTTTCCACACCTCGGGGCAGAAGCCTACTGTGGCTTTCTTGCCGTTTCTTACGATAGGTGCGGCAAAAAGCTCGGGATAGTCAAGAAGCTTTTCTATCTTTTCCTCGGTGCTTCCGAGATATTTTATGAGCATTGCCTGCTCTCCCTTTGCCTTTGGGTCGATAAGCTTGTCAATATTGCCAACAGCCGCAAGCACTGAGTTAAGCTCGCCCTTGCTAAGCCCCTTTGTAGGCAGGTCAACAGATTGGAACTTTATTCCACGCTCTTTGAAATAACGTTCGGCCTTTTTGGTGTCAAAGGATTTTGACTTGCCGAATATCTGTATGTTCATGGGATTATCTCTCCGTTTCTGCATTCAAGAATGATAGTAAAAGGACCGTCATTGAGCAGTGAAACCTTCATGTCTGCACCGAAAACGCCCTTTTCTACCTTGCCCGAAATTTTATCGTCACAAACCTTGCAGAAGTATTCATAAAGTCTGTTGGCTTCATCAGGCTTGCCTGCATAGATAAATGACGGGCGGTTGCCGTGGTGACAATCTGCATAAAGGGTGAACTGTGAAACGCAAAGAATATCTCCGCCAACATCGTTTATGGAAAGATTTGTTTTGTCGTTCTCGTCAGCGAAAATGCGAAGCTTTGATATCTTGTCGGCAAGCTTGTCGCAGTCAGCCTCAGTGTCCCCCTGACCTACTCCGAAAAGTATCAGAAAGCCCTTTTCTATCTCGCCTGTGACCTTGCCATCAACCTCAACTTTTGCACTTGTGACCCTCTGTATTACCGCTCTCATCAGCCCACCTCCACGGTGTAGCTGTAGGTGTAAACAGCTTCAGGTGCAAGCTTGATAGCGTGAGGCTTGTTTTCGATATCCTCAAAAGCGTCGTCCTCGTAAACAGGCACGCTAGTCCAAGGCTCAAGGCAGATAAACTGAGCGTCAGGGTCACCGGTGGAAGTCCATACGGCAATGCAGTCAGAGTGTGGGAATGAAAGCTTTACAAAGCCGCCGTCAGACTTTTTCAGGGTGACAGCCTTTGAAGCAGGGTGGTCTTTCATGATAACGTCATAGTCGAAAAGCTCTCTGGTGAGAGTGATAGTCTTTTCACCGTCAAGGATAGTCCTCTCGCCGTTTGGGATAGGCTGAACGATATGCTCGTTTTTCTCGTACTCAACTGTGCATTTGCCACCTTGGATATCGCAGATAAAGGCAGGGTGACCGCCGAGATAGAAGTACATAGCCTTTTCATCAGTGTTTTTTACTGTGTTTGTGACGGTGACTTTTGAACCTTTTATGGAGTAGGTGACTTCAAGCTCGAAGTGGTAAGGATACTGAGCAAGTGTCACGTCATTGTCTTTTAGGACAAAGCTTACGGAATTTTTTGTGCTGCCTGAGAAAGCAAATTCGCTGTCACGGGCGAAACCATGGTTTGCAGCCATGTGATATTCCTGACCGCCAGCCTTGTAGGTGCGGTCTTTAGGGGAGCATATGAACGGGAAGAGAATAGGAGCGTAGCGTTTCCAAGCGTCACCGCATTGCCAGAGATATTCTTTGCCGTCCAGTTTGATAGAGTGAAGCTCAGCACCGAAAGTGTCGGCTGAGACAGAGAGTTTATCATTTTTTATTTCATAAAGCATAGATCAGACCTCCGAGAGAAAAATTTTATACCTTATTATTATAGCACATTGTTTGGGAGATGTCAAAACCAAGTGAGCAGTGAGGTCATGGGGGCGGGCGGAGTATGTACGAAAACGTTTGAAAAAAATTAAGAGTCTGTTGAAAATTCTGTTCTGATATCAATATTTTAACAGTTAAATTTTATGACTTTGATACAGAATAACTAAAATATTTTCAATTGTTTGTGTAAGCTGACAAAACTTGTGATGACTATTGACTTTAAATTGGAGATAGTCTATAATAAAATGGTAAGATTATTTAATTGTGCAGTGCTTTTTGTTCACAGCTTCAGACTGCACTGAGGAGAAATGTTTATGAATATTAAAGAAGCAAAACAACAGATACTTAATGCAATACAAGCCTATCTCATTAAAGACGAATTTGGCGATTACCGAATTAGCATAGAACATCAGAGACCTGTGTTCCTGCTTGGCGCACCTGGTATCGGTAAGACCGCTATCATGGAGCAGATAGCTCAGGAAACTGGCGTAAACCTTGTTACCTACTCCATGTCCCACCACACAAGAGAGTCTGCCCTCGGTCTGCCTGTTATTGTACATAGAAACTACACCGGTGCTGACGTGCAGATATCCGAGTACACGATGAGTGAGATCGTGGCTACACTTTATGACACTATCGAAGCCACTGGCATCAAAGAGGGTATTCTCTTCCTCGATGAGATCAACTGCGTTTCCGAGTCCCTTGCTCCTGCAATGCTCCAGTTTTTGCAGTATAAGGTTTTCGGACTTCATCAGGTTCCGGCAGGTTGGGTAGTTGTTACAGCAGGTAACCCGCCTGAGTTCAACAAGTCTGTTTCTGAGTTCGATATCGTTACTCTCGACCGTGTTAAGAGGGTCGAGTGTCAGCCTGATTTCGGCGTTTGGAAAGAATATGCTTATTATGCAGGCGTTCACCCTGCTATCATATCATATCTTGAGCTTCACCCTGACCACTATTATATGGTAGACGCAAGCGATAAGAACAACTACCGCTTTGTTACTGCCCGTGGCTGGGAGGACCTTTCTGAAATGATGCAGCTTTATGAGGAGAGCGGTATCCTTGTTGACCACGCTCTGGCTGCTCAGTATGTACAGAACCCAGAGTTCTCAAAGGGCTTTGCGGAATATTATGACAGATTCAACTACTATCGTGAGAAATATGACGTTGACGCTATCCTCGAGGGCGGTATAACTGCTCAGAACATTGCTGACGCAAGAGCGGCAGGCACTGAGGAAGCTGTGGCTCTTATGAATCTGCTTATGGACGGCATCACATACACAATGAGAAGCTGTATCCAAATGGAGAAGATGATAAGACTTATCCACCCAAGAATGGAAGATATCCTTGTGAAGATAAACAATGGTCTTTCATGCCGTCAGATAATCAGTGAACACATCATGGACTGCAACAAGAGCCTTGACAAGGCGGTAAGAGCAAGAAACATCTCGCCGTCCAACAAGAAGATTCAGCACTGGATTCTTCACAATCTTGAAGCTTATCTTGATAAGTGTACGAACGAGGGAAGAGATAACAAAAACCGCTGTACTGTTATTTTGCAGAACTCCTTCAACAATCTGCTCCATGGCGCAAACAACGTTACACAGCAGTCTATGAATGGTCTGAAATACGCTTTTGACTTCCTTGAGAATGCTTATGGCGCTGACAGCAATGTTATGAAGAAGTTTATCGAGGAGCTGAAAATAAACTGCCACACCACAAACTTCATCAAGAAGTACGGCTCAGAGCAGTTCTACAGACTTGCAGGTGAGCCTGTTCAGCAGCCTACCTACAACAATCTCTATGACCTTAATCTTACTGATTGCCTTTTAGAGCAGGAATAAGCATAGATACAAAATGAATATTTACGGGCGAACGCATTTTGCCATACATTGTAATAGTTGCATTGTAGGGGCGAACAGTGTTCGCCCGTTTTGGTTTTTGAATGGCTTTTGAGCTGAACGCATACATATTTGTTAATATAAAAAGCTTGTAATTTGCGAAAAAGTGTGATATAATAACTAAGAGTGTACAAACGAGAATCAGTGAGGTTTTTACTATGGGCAAGATTTATGATTTAGGCATAGACGTAGGTTCGACCACGGTCAAGACGGTAATTCTTGACGATGGCGAGTTTATTTATAACAAATATGAAAGACACTTTTCAAAGGTCAGGGAAACTGTGGCTGAGCAGCTTCGCACTATAAGAGAGCTTTATCCTGAGGACAAGTTCAGGATAGCCATAACAGGCTCGGCAGGTCTTGGCATCGCTGAGGCAAGCGGTATCTCTTTCGTGCAGGAGGTCTTTTCTGCTTTTATCGCTGTAAACAAGAAGTATCCAAAGGCTGACGTTGTGGTTGAGCTTGGCGGTGAGGACGCTAAGATAATCTTCCTCACAGGGGGCGTTGAACAGCGTATGAACGGCTCTTGTGCAGGTGGCACAGGTGCTTTTATCGACCAGATGGCAGGACTTTTGGGCGTTACCCCTGACGAGATGAACGACCTTGCTCTTAAGGCTGAAAAGACTTATCCTATCGCTTCAAGATGTGGTGTTTTCGCAAAGTCTGATATTCAGCCGCTTCTTAATCAGGGCGCAAGAAAAGAGGACATATCTGCGTCTATCTTTCAGGCTGTTGTTGACCAGACAGTTTCGGGTCTGGCACAGGGCAGAAAGATCGGCGGTCAGGTGCTTTTCCTTGGCGGTCCGCTTACATATCTCAGTGCACTGAGAAAGGCATTCAGAACTACTTTGAACCTTGATGAGGAACACGCTATACTTCCTGAAAATTCTTCATGCTATATGGCTTTTGGTGCGGCACTTCATGCTGACACTCTTGCTGAGGAAATGACTATAGATGAGGCTATCGACAAGATAGTGAACGCAAAGGCTACTGACAATATCGTGGTAGGCAAGCCACTGTTTGCAAGCCGTGAGGAATATAATGCTTTCGTGGAAAGACACAAGAAGTCTGACCTTAAATATGAAGACATCAGAACTTACAGGGGCGACGCTTATCTTGGCATAGACGCAGGCTCGACAACCACAAAGCTTGTGCTTATCACACCTGACGGAAAGCTTCTTTATCAGCACTACTGCTCAAACAAGGGTCAGCCGCTGGATATAATCGCTTCAAAACTGGAGGAGATATACAATCTTGCTACCCCTGAGCTTAACATAAAAGCTTCTGCGGTAACAGGCTACGGTGAGGATCTTATAAAGGCAGGTTTGGGTGTTGACTATGGTATAGTTGAAACTGTTGCGCACTATAAGGCGGCGGCTTATTTCTGTCCCGACGTTGATTTTATTATTGATATCGGCGGACAGGATATAAAGTGCTTTAAGATAAAAAACAATGCTATCGACAGCATTATGCTCAACGAGGCTTGTTCATCAGGCTGTGGCTCGTTCATTCAGACTTTTGCAGGTGCAATGGGATATGACATTGCGGAGTTTGCAAGGCTCGGTCTGTTTGCAAAAGCACCTGTGGAGCTTGGTTCGAGATGTACAGTGTTCATGAACTCATCTGTAAAGCAGGCGCAGAAAGACGGAGCTTCCGTTGAGGATATCTCTGCAGGACTTTCTTCGTCTATCATCAAGAACGCAGTTTACAAGGTAATAAGAGCAAAGTCAATTGACGAGCTTGGCAAGAATATAGTCGTTCAGGGCGGAACGTTCCTTAACGACGCTGTGCTCAGGTCATTTGAAATGGAGCTTGGCAGAAACGTTATAAGACCTGCCATTGCGGGACTTATGGGTGCGTTCGGATGTGCGCTTTTCGCAAAAGAAAAATCTCAGGGCAGGGACGGCAAGTCAGGCGTTCTTACAAAGGCACAGCTTGAAGAATTTGCTTACAATTCAAGAGCCGTTCAGTGCGGTGGCTGTGGTGCACACTGTAACCTTACTATAATAAGATTTAATGACGGCAGAAGATTTACTTCCGGAAACCGCTGTGAAAAGGGTGCAGGCATAAAGATAACCGACAGAACGGAGAACATGATAGAGTATAAGTATAACAAGATACTCTCTTATGCTGACAACAAGCCTGCAAAGCCTATTGCAAAGGTAGGTCTGCCACTTGCGCTGTCTTATTATGACCTTATGCCGTTTTTCTCAACACTGCTCACAAGCCTTGGTTTTGAGGTGGTGCTGTCTGAGGAGTCAACGAGAGATACATATTACAAGGGCCAGCAAACTATTCCATCTGATACGGTATGTTATCCTGCGAAGCTTTGTCACGGTCATATAGAGAGCCTCATTGACAAGGGCGTGGACTTTATATTCTATCCTTGCATGAGCTACAATGCTGACGAGGGTCAGTCGGACAATCACTATAACTGTCCTGTCGTTGCTTATTATCCTGAGCTTCTAAAGGCTAACAATGACAAGCTGAATGATGACAATTTCATCATGCCTTATCTTGACATAAACATCAAAAAGCACGTTGCAAAGGCAATGGCAAGAGCGCTTTCAAAGTATAACATCACTGCAAAGCAGGTGCTTGGAGTGCTTAACAAGGCTTATTCTGAGCAGGTGAGATACCATAGGGATATTGAGGCTAAGGCGCAGGAGATAATCGCTGAGGCAAGGGCAAAGGGTCAGAAAATAATCGTTCTGGCAGGCAGACCTTACCACATCGATCCTGAGATAAACCACGGAATACATAAGCTTATCGCTTCCCTTGGCTTTGCTGTTATTACTGAGGACAGCGTGGCGATGAAAGTGGATACACCTCCACTTGACGTACTCAATCAGTGGACTTATCATTCAAGGCTTTACAGAGCGGCAGAGTATGTATGCGAGAATGATGATATGCAGCTCGTTCAGCTTGTATCCTTTGGCTGTGGTATCGACGCTGTTACAACAGACGAGGTAAGAGCGATACTTGAAGAAAAGGGCAAGCTTTACACTCAGCTAAAGATAGACGAGATAACGAATCTCGGTGCGGCTAAGATAAGACTCAGGTCTTTGGCGGCGGCACTGGAGGAAAAAGAAGCCAGCGCAAATGCTGAGAAGAAAATGGACAAGGAGGCAATGTAATGGCTGAAAAAGAGATAAAGCACGCAGGCTCGGACAGAGTAAAAAGGTCTTATTTTGACAAGTCAAGACGTGAGGAATACACTATACTTATACCTGATATGCTTCCTATACACTTCAAGCTTATCATGGCGATATACAAAAAATACGGTTATAACATGGAGCTTTTGCAAAACTGCTCACGAAACGTTATAGACGAGGGACTTAAAAACACACATAATGACGCTTGCTATCCTGCGCTTCTTGTTATCGGACAGTTTATGGACGCTCTCAAAAGCGGCAAATATGACCTTGAACACACGGCTCTGCTTATGTCGCAGACGGGCGGCGGCTGTCGTGCTTCAAACTATATCCACCTTATAAGAAAGGCGCTGTCCACGCAGTTCCCAGAAGTGCCTGTTCTGTCGCTGAATTTCAGCGGACTTGAAAAGGACGCTTCTATAGATATCACCCCTGCCATTGCAATGAAGCTTATTTATGCGGTGCTTTACGGTGATATGCTCATGCTTTTGTACAATCAGTGCAAGCCTTACGAGATAGAGAAAAATTCTACTGACGAGCTTTTGGCAAGGTGGCAGCACAGGCTTGGAAAGCTGTTTGCTACCCCTAGCAGATATATGCACACAAAGAGCATTTACAACGCTATGCTGAAAGATTTTGCGGCGCTGCCGAGGACAAAGGAGAAGAAGCCTAAGGTCGGTATTGTGGGCGAGATATACGTTAAGTATTCGCCTCTTGCGAACAATCACCTGAACGACTTCCTGCTGTCTGAGGGCTGTGAGCCTAACGTGCCGGGACTGTTGGACTTCGTGCTTTACTGTGCGTCGGACGCTATCAATGACGAGAAGCTTTATGACAAGAAAACCAGCCGCACTCTTATGTACGGCATTGGTTATGACGTGCTTTACAAGTTCCAGAAGCAGCAGATAAAGGTCATCAACGAGCAGGGCATTTTCCAGCCGCCTCATGATTTTGAACACCTTAGAAAGTGTGCTGACAAGTACATCAGTCAGGGCGTAAAAATGGGCGAGGGCTGGCTCATCACTGCTGAAATGGCGGCTCTTGCAGAAACAGGCACAAAGAACATAATCTGCACTCAGCCATTCGGTTGTCTGCCTAACCATATTGTTGCAAAGGGTATGTCAAGAACTATCAAACAGGCTTATCCTGACGCAAATATAGTCGCTATCGACTATGACCCGGGTGCGACAAAGGTCAATCAGGAGAACCGTATCAAGCTTATGCTTGCTAATGCGGTCATGGATTAATAGAAAAGTTTACCCCCTCGGAGCTTGGCTCGGAGGGGGTTGTTTTGTGCAAAAAGCAGGCTTAATAATTGTAGCTTTTCTGTTCATGTATCTGTTCGGGTGCGATAAAGCTCAGGGCTTTAAGTTTCTCGGTGACTTTATCCGCCTCGGCTTTTGATACGTTGAAATCAAAGTTGATATAGTCGATATCATCGTTGTTATATATATCGTCTGTATCGTAAGTCCTTATTATTATGCTTACTATATTTACTTGGTTCTGTGTTCTTTTAAAGTGGTGTATATAGTCGCTGATACTCTTTTTGCGGCTGTCAAAGGCGCTGTTGTAGATATCTATTATCTGCATGGTCTCGTCTTTTGTGAGGGTGTTTTTGTCCTGCGGATTTTGGTGGCTTGAAATATAGGAAGCTGTTATGTCATCTGTTGTTGTGTTCAACGCCCACACATGATTGTATTCAGTAAGCTTTGCTCCATCTATCTTGCCTGTAAAGCCATTGCAGAAGTATGCCAGAATGTTCACTCCGAAAATGATTACCATATACACTGCGAAAATGCCTACCCATTTCACAAAGTGGATTATTGTAAGCTTGCTGTTTGATGATAGTATTCTCACAAGGAGATAGCCCAAGAGAAGTGCTGGAATAAGTATCAGGTTGCTTGTGTCGGAGAGGACGTAGGTCGTTACAGTGACTACGGCTAGGATAAGGATAATTTCACGATAGGCACTGAATACGAACGGCTTGCCCGTATCCTTGCCGTCACGCTTTTTGTAGAGGAAATACAAAAGCGTGATAAGCAGTGCCGAGAAAATTGTGCTTCCAATGAGAAGAAGCAGAACTTTTGTGGAGTATCCAAATTCCATAAGGTGGGCAGGGAATGCGCTCCATGCAGGACAATAGGTAACGAAATTTTCAATATCGTATGGGTACTGTACTGTAAATGGACTAATTGTGGAATAGTATATGCAAGCAGGGAGAGCCGCTTCGCAGGCTATTATTATCACGGCTGTGTATATCATCTCCGCCAATCTGCCACAGCATATCATGCACAAAAGCACTGCAAGTATCACAAATAGGCTTGTGGAAAGCTGTGTGAACATCAGCACTGCGGAATATCTTGCTACCATGTACAAGGTGATATCCGTTGTGAGGAATATGGCAATAAACTGAATGATGTTCCAGAATATGACCGGCAGGATATGCAGTTTCAGCAGGGTGAGGAGCTTTGAGAAGAAGCGTTCTTTTGCACTGGCTGGGAGAGAATACGCAAGGTCTGCGTGGGGCTTGCTGTAAAGCTCATGGAAAAGGGTAAAAACTGTGAACACTGCACACAACGCTATCGCCACAGAGCCTGCCTGGGCAAGACCATAGCCTGTGTAACTGTTCGTCACGCTTTCGCTATAGTAGGTGATGAACTTTCGCATCGACATCTGCATGATGAAGTTTATGAACAGCACAAGGTTTGTGATGACAAAAAGCAGCTTGTTTACCTTGAAGTCACGGCTTGATGCGGCAATTATCCTATTCTTCGCTGTTTGCATATCCATGCACCTCCATTTCGTATATGAAGATCTCCTCGAGGGTGAGTGGGACAAGCTCCAAAACGGCAGGGGAGAGCTTTTTAAGCTTTGCAGTGATATCCGCTTTTTCGCCCTTTACCACCACGGTGGAAACTCTTCCGAGTTTTTTGAAACTGAGCACTTCGACACCCGCGTTTTCTATGGCGGAGCGGTCAAGCTCGCCCTCAGGCAAGGCTATCTGCACCTTTTCAAAGCCCTCTCTTACATCATCAATATCCTTGGCGAAAATGACCTCGCCTTTGTGCAGGAGCATTGCTTTGTCGCAAAGCTCGCCTATCTCGGTGATGTTGTGGGAGGACACCACAAGGGTCGCACCACGGTCGAAAATATCGTCAACTATCATTGTACGGATAAGCTTTCGCATGGCAGGGTCAAGGCCGTCAAAAGCCTCGTCAAGGAGGATATACTTTGTTCGGCAGGCAAGTGCAGCCGCAACGATAGCCTGCCTTTTCATGCCCTTTGAAAACTGGGACAGAGGTTTCTTCCGTGGCAGGTCAAGCTTTGAGATAAGGTCATCGAACACCTTGTCGTCAAAGGTCGGGTAGCTGCTTTGGTAAAAGCTTTTCAGGTCATTCACTGTCAGTCTTGAAAACTGCACCGTTTCGTCGCTCACAAAGAAGATGTTCTCTTTAGCCTGCGGCCGGTCATAGACCTCTGTTTTGTCAATGGTGACGCTGCCGCTGTCGGGGCGGTAGATCCCGCTTATAACACGCAGCAGGGTGGATTTGCCTGCACCGTTTGAGCCTACAAAGCCGTATATGCAGCCCTCGGGGATATCCAGAGTGACGGCTTTCAGTGCCTCATGATCTTCGTCTGCGTTTTTGAATGTAAGTGACAGGTCTTTTATTTCTATCATTCTTTGTCACTCCTTTCTTTCTGTTCCTCCGCCAGTTCTTCAAGGACGGAGGTAAGCAATCCAAGGCTTATGCCTGCCTGCATTGCGGCGGCGGCATGGAGCTTAAATTCTTCCAGCAATTTTTTCTCTATAGAGCCTTTCTGCTTTGCCACAAAGCAGCCTTTTCCTGCTACAGAATAGATTATATCGTCATGCTCAAGTCTGCTGTAGGCTTTGGCGACTGTGTTTGGATTCAGACCCAGTTCCTTTGCCAACATTCTTGAGCTTGGCAGCTTATCGTTTTCTTTCAGCACGCCTTTTGATATAAGGCTTGAGAACTGGCTGCATATCTGTTCGTAGATAGGTGCTCTTCCTGTAAGATCAAGCGTTATCACCTTGAATACCTCCTTTCGATTTTGTTGTTTCGTTTCATTTGTTCTGCTGTACTAACTGTATCATTTGCTGTAGTACACTTAGAGTATACAGCCATACACTTCATTTGTCAAGTCGTATGATGATTTTTCGGCGAATTATACAAATGGGCAGAAGCTTCATAGGGAGAAGTATATAAAAGTTGGGTGTAAAATGACGAGAAATATTATTAAAATGTAAAAAATGTGTTTAAAGGGCTTTGGGGCTATTGACAGGGAAGAAAAATAGTGTTATACTTTAATACATAAAAGCTTAAAAGCATAAAATCTTTAAAGTGATAAATTTTATACAGGCGTGATAAGTACCTGCTTTTGGAAAGGAAGTAATCACAATGGCAAATCAGGCAAAGACAATAAATCAGAAAGGTGACCTTATGTCATATCGTCCTGATATAAAGCTTCTGGACGCAACTATCCGTGACGGAGGACTTGTAAATAATTTTGGATTTTCAGACGAGTTTGTAAAAGAACTCTATAAAACTAATATAAAATCAGGCGTTGAATACATGGAGTTCGGCTACAAGGCTTCTAAGGAGCTTTTTGACGTTAAGGAATTCGGCAAGTGGAAGTTCTGCGACGAGGAGGATATCAGAGCTATCGTGGGCGAGAATGACAGCCCTCTGAAGCTTTCTGTTATGGCTGATGTTGGCAGATGTGATTTCAAAAAAGATATCCTGCCAAAGAGCGAGAGCGTTATCGACATGATAAGGATCGCAACATATACTCATCAGATGCCTGGTGCGCTGGAGATGATAAATTACTGTCACGATATGGGCTATGAAACTACTATCAACATCATGGCTGTTTCTGCAAGCCGTGAGGACGATATCGCACAGGCTCTTGACCTTGTGGCAAAAAGCCCTGTTGACGTTATCTATCTTGTTGACAGCTACGGCTCACTTTTCCCAGAGCAGGTGAGAAGACTTACGGCTCAGTATTGCGAGGTGGCTGAGGCTAGTGGCAAAAAGGTGGGCGTTCATATGCACAACAATCAGCAGCTCGCTTTTGCAAACACTATCGAGAGCATTTCTCACGGCGCAAGCTTTGCTGACGCTACAATGAGCGGAATGGGCAGAGGTGCAGGAAACTGCTTTATGGAGCAGATGCTCAGCTTCCTGAGAAACCCTAACTACAAGCTTACTCCTACACTGAAATTTGTTGAAAAGTACGTTGCTGAGGAGAGGGCAAAGGGTTCACAGTGGGGCTATGACGTGCCTTATATGCTCACAGGTGCGCTCAACCGCCACCCTCGTGCGGCTATTGCATTCCTGAAGGATAACAGAACAGACTACAACGAATTGTACATGGATCTTCTTAACGAGTTGTCATAAAATCATTCTTCATATAAACGGCGTTTCCATAGTGATGTGGGACGTCGTTTTTGTGTTGCAAAATTTTTTATCTTATGTTATAATTATTTTGCGTTTTCATAAAACCTTTCGGCGGATATCTCGTCATTACAGGTGAAAGGACTTTCAATGAAGTATATTGTATAGGGGGGCGGAAAATGGAGGACAGCAAGATAATCGAGCTTTATGAAAACAGAGATCAGCAGGCTATTTCACAATCGGATATAAAATACGGCGGATACTGTTATTCTGTGGGCTACAATATTCTTGGAGTCAGGGAGGACACGGAGGAGTGCGTGAACGAAACTTGGCTCAGGGCATGGAACTCCATTCCGCCACAGAAACCCAGAATGCTGTCGGCTTTTTTTGGGCGGATAACAAGAAATATCGCATTTGACAGATATCGTGCGTCAAAGGCCGCAAAGCGTGGAAAAGGTGAGATAGCGGCGGTCTTGGAGGAGCTTGACGAGTGCATACCTGACAATGACACCACCGAGAGTCTTTGCGACGGCAGACATCTTGAGTGGCTTATAAACGAATTTCTTGGCGAGTTGCAGGAGAGAGACAGAAATATATTTCTCCAGCGATATTGGTTTGCAGTACCTATAAAAGAGATATCAAAAAAGTATGCTATGAACCTGAACACAGTTAAGGCGAGCCTTTTCAGAAGCAGAAATAAGTTAAAGGCTTTGCTTGAAAAGGAGGGAGTTCTTTTATGAAAACAACAGGAGAGGATATTTTCAAAGCTTTGGAAAATGCTGACGAGCATTTTATCGAGGAGTGTCGGCAGAGCGGAAGCGGAGTAAAGATAAAAACAGTGTGGAAAAAGTGGGCGGCAGTTGCAGCCTGCGGTGTTTTCGCTGCAGCGACGGGTGTTATGATGTTTGCAGGCAGGTCGGACAGAGAGATAAAAGTAAGTTCGGCATCGGGAAATGAGCAGGCACAGGACTATGCCGATGATGGAACTGATCTTGCAACAACGGAGATCGGTTTGGTGACGCCGTGGGAGTATCTGTCTATGGGTGCAAAGTATGATTTTGTGGAATATAACGGCGTGAAGTACAGCTCAATGGGCGTTATAGATGAAAGCTATCTTGATGAAAAGCTTACTGCCCAGACCCTTGAAACAACAAATTATGAAACAAACAAAAAGGAAACAACAAAAGCGGATATTTATTCAATAAAAGATTTGTCATCAAGTTTTTATCTGGCAGTAAAATTTGATGACGGCACTTTGGCGTGGTATGGGGTGTTCAACGATACGCCGTCTGATTTTGACGCTATAGTGAAGAATATGAACCTTTGCAAGACCGCAAAGATCAGGACAGTATATAATGATATTGGACTGGGCAAGCTGAGAACATATTCTGATGTTGACATTGCAGGACTTCTTGACCTGCTCAAGGACGAAAACGGCGTTTTCACTGCCGAGCCTGTTGATGACGGATCGGAAACCTCTGAGGGGGAAACACCAATTGATTTTTCCACCACTGAAGATGATGAGTGGTATGTTTCAAACGGCATAACAGCGTATTTCAATATTGATATGCTTGGCACAGAAGGTCAGATATACTTCACTCACGATGGCAGGATGTATTTTGATGCAAATCTAGGATATACAGAAAAATACAATATTGGCAGTGAAAAGGTCACAGAGATAGAAAAATGGCTCAATGAGAACTGCGAATACACTGACGAAAAGAAAAACGCTGAGGTCGCTGGCGATGTTGATCCTAGTGAGAAAGCTGTGACTTCTGTCGCCAAGGACGATCCTGATATGGCTGACAAAGTTGATATTGGATATATCGACTATTTTGAGGACGTTGGGGACAATACCTTTACAACAAAGGACGGCAGGCTCACGGCGAAATACTCCTATGAGGTAAGCGGAGGCGAGTTCATAAGCCATATTACCTACACAAACAACTGGGACAAGGACATGGCGCTTGACTTCACGACTGACCAGTATATCACCACAGAGGACAGTAAGGGCAATTCCACGAGCTATGGCGAAAATGGCGACAGAAACACCATGAACACTTTGCTCAAAGCCGGAGAGAGCTACACGTATGACTACAAGACGGATATTGGTGCCGACTATGTGAAAGGCACAGCAAAGATAACGCTTATCGCAAACACTGCAAGCGATAAAAACTGCAATGGAGTAAACTATGTGACGCTAAAAGATATAGAGATAGATTTTCAGTAATGAAATAGTTTAATGTGTAGTGGAGAACTGAGTTTTTTCGATAAAAAGATAAAAGCCTGTCGTATCGGACTGATACGGCAGGCTTGATTTTATTTGTGCTTGTAGACCACACGCTCTTTTACGTCTATCTGCTTGTAGGATATTTTAAAGCCTATCCATGTGGCAAATGGATAGAGTAGTGGGAATATGGCGGTCATGATGAAAACAAACGGGGACATATCTTTCACGTCGGCAGAGTGGGCAGCCCAATCTATAAGAGGATAGAAGCAGGCATCGAGAAGCTTATAGGCAGGCATGAAGTTGAACGAACCGCTGAATTTTGATATCATCAGCAGTATCATTGTTATGTAGCATGGTATGCTTGCAATAAGACCAAGTGTGAAGCCATAGTTAGGGCAATCCTTTTCACCGTGGAATGTGACCTTATTTCTGGCTTCCTCTCCCTGTTTCAGACCAAAGTCAGCCATAAGGCAGACCACTGTGAGAAGTCCTGTAAGACCGAAAATTATATTTGCCAATGCACCGAAAGGCTTTGCAACTGCGATAAAAAAGAGAAATACGAAAATTCCGAAGAACTCTGTTTCCACCCATTTCAGCAGTGCGGTGAGTATAGCTTTTTGTTTGTTGTATTTTTCCATTTTAATACTCCCGATAAAAATAGTATAAGATGATTATACCACGTTATCGTGATATTTTCAACTGTTATGCAGATTTTTCATCTGATAATCACAAAAGCTTCGGGCAGGATAATAACATAAAAAGGAGAGTGATAGACATGAAAAAGCGTGACAAGAGCCGTTTCCCACAGGCGACAGACGGCACAAAGGTATACAAGCCCCATGACGTTATCTCGGCAGGTCAGGAATATGTTGTGACGGACAATTATACTGCGCCAAACGGCAGAGTATACAATCGTCAGGAGCAGAATGCAGGCTGGGCGAGAAAATGGGTAGACGAGAACGAAAAGTAGCCGTTGAAAAACCTCCGCAGGTGTGATATAATTACAGTATATCATGATCTGCGGGGGGTATTTTTATGAAAAAGACAGCATTGGTAACAGGTGGCTCTGGTGGAATAGGCTCGGAGATATGCAGAGTGCTTGCTGAAGACGGCTGGCAGGTGGCTGTATGCTACAAGAATGGCAGAGCGGCGGCGGAAGCTTTGGTATCTGAGCTTAAAGAGCGTGGCTTATGTGCAGAGGTTTTTTACTGCGACATTGGTGACAAGGATAGTATAGATAAATGCGTGGCGGAAGTCAGGGACAGTTTAGGCTTTGTTACGCTTCTTGTAAACAACGCAGGCACAGCGGATATAGAGCTTTTCACTGACATGACTGACGAGAAGCTATGGGAGATGATGAACGTGGATCTGCTTGGCGCAATGCGTATGAGCAGGGCGGTGCTTCCTGAGATGATAAGGGAACACAGTGGAAATGTGATAAATATAACCTCCGTATGGGGCGAAAAGGGAGCTTCCTGCGAGGTTGCATACTCGGCGGCAAAGGCTGGGCTTATAGGATTTACGAAGGCGTTGGCGAGGGAAGTTGCCATAAGCGGCATAAGGGTGAACTGCGTATCCTGCGGAATGATAGACACGAAAATGAACGGCGAGCTGACGGAGGAAGATGTTCGTGTGATAGTTGATGACATACCGGCAGGCAGGATAGGCAAGCCGAGAGATGTGGCGAATGTTGTGCGTTTTCTCAGTGGAGAGGGAGCAGATTACATTCACGGGCAGGTCGTCAGAGTTGACGGGTGCTGGATATAGGTCACTCGCCGTGACGGGCATTTTGTGATATGATGTAATTTTGCACCGCTTTTTGAAATGTGTAGGGGAGCGATGCAATTTCTGCTTTGCAGAAATGCGACAGGCCGATATTTCTCGCCCGTTGAATTGTTGAAAAATATCACACAATGTCACCACAAAATAATTTGGCATCAAGGATATGGCAACCACAGCATTACTCCTCCGAGCGAGCTGTCGAGGGCGCCAGCCCCTACAATTCTGAATTTCTACAAGTTCTGAGAACGGGCAAGTTTGTTGTGTCGCAAAATCGCTGCGCTCGGTGCTTGTGTACAACTTTGGTCTGCTATGCCAATTCCTCACTCCTCACTCCTCATTCAGCGTGTATACTCTCCATACACATCTGCATATACTAAGTTAAAACATTTCTCCCCAACAGGACAAGGAGGTCAGTATATGGATTATCTTATGCTTGTGGATAAATTCAATCCCATAGATATGGGATTTTACGATCGTGTGGAGTTGACAGAGGTGAACGGCAAGTTTATGGAATCTCAGGCAGGAAACAGGCTCAGGCTTCTGCTCAAAAAGGCGGAAGCTGACGGCATAAAGCTGAAAATTATTTCCGCCTATCGCTCTTTTGAATATCAGCAGATGCTTTGGGAGCGTGAAGTATCTCACGAAATGTGGGGCGGTCTGAGTTATGAAAAGGCTGTGGAAAAGGTGGGCAGAACTCTCGCTCTCCCCGGGTCAAGCGAACACAACACCGGGCTTGCTGTGGATCTCGGCAGAGAGGGTGACAATGATGTGAGCGAGGATTTTTACAAGACGCCTGAATCACGGTGGCTTTGTGCAAATGCCGCAGATTTCGGCTTTATCCTTCGCTATCCTCGCCTTAAAGAGCAGATGACCGGCATTGATTTTGAGCCGTGGCATTATCGTTATGTGGGCGTTGAAGCCGCTCGTATCATTGCCGCAGGAGGGCTTTGCCTTGAGGAATTTCTGCACTTTTACTCGGAAAAATATATCTGAAAATCCTGTGAAAATAATTGACAGAAAGAGCATTGTGTAGTATAATTATAACAAAGCTATGAGCGATAGCCGCAAGTTTTTGTATGCTATTGCGAAAGAAAGGAAGTTTTGTTATGTCAAACTATTCAAGAAGGAAGTCGTTCTGGACTTTAATGGGTGCGATGATACTTGTTGTTGCGTCAACTGCGCTTTTTGTATACAAATATTTTGAGGATAAGGAGCATGCCGAAAAGTGGAAAGACTATGAGGAGTGCGGTATACAGTAAATAACAGACAGCTTTAAAGGCACTGCTTTTTGTGAGCAGTGCCTTTGTATATCAACACAATTCATTGATGTAAAGTTTATCAAAATCGCTGAAAAAGCGTGCTTGCACTTGAAATGCGGTTTGAAATGTGATATAATAGTCGTAATGACCTGATGACAAACTTGTTCTAGGGAGGGACGTTATAATGCAGATAAGAGAATCAGCTGAAAATTATCTCGAAACGATACTTATTCTCAGCCAGCGCAAGGGCAAAGGCGAGGTAAGAAGCATAGATATAGTAAACGAACTTGAGTTTTCAAAGCCGAGCGTAAGTGTGGCAATGAAAAATCTCCGTGAGAACGGCTATATAACTGTTGACAAGGACGGTTATATTCGTTTGACAGACAAGGGCTTGGAGATAGCCGAGAAAATGTATGAGCGTCATACGTTGCTTTCACAGTGGCTCATAAAGCTTGGTGTTGACGAGAAAGTTGCAGTAGAGGACGCTTGCCGTATGGAACACGTTATCAGTGCGGAGTCCTTTGCGGCTATCAAAAAGCACACAGGTATGGCCTGATAAGATGATAATTGCCGTGGGTCTTCCTGCGGCATTTTTTATTGCAAACAAAAAGGAGAACAGCTTTGTGCCGTTCTCCTTTTTTGGTTATTTGAATTTGTCTTTGAGCTTGTCAAAGAATGTTTTGCGCTTTGCGTAGTTCTTTTCACCGAGGGACTTTTCGTAGTCACGGAGCTTTTCTTTCTGCTCTTTGGTCAGATTGCGTGGAACTTCAACTGTTACACGAACGTAGTGGTCGCCGTGGTCGTTTCTGTTTACCTTCTTTATGCCCTTGCCTCTCAGGCGGAACACTGTGCCTGTCTGCGTACCCTCTGGCACTGTGTATTTTACCTTGCCGTCAACTGTAGGAACTGTTATCTCGTCACCGAGAGTAGCCTGTGCATAAGTAAGCGGTATCTCTGTCCACACGTCATAACCGTCACGCTCGAAAATAGGGTCAGGTCGAACTGTAATGTTGATGTGCAGGTCGCCGTTAGGACCTCCGTTTATACCGCAGTTGCCCTCACCGCCTACTCTAAGTGTCTGACCATCGTCGATGCCAGCGGGAACGTTTATCTCCTTTTCAGATACCTTCTTTACTCTGCCCTGACCGTTGCAGGTATGGCAAGGGTTGTCGATTATCTGACCCTTACCGCCACAGCGACTGCAAGTCGTGGTCTGAGCGATGTTTCCGAAAGGCGTTCTCTGTGTTATCCTTACTGTACCAGTGCCGTGGCAGTCAGGACAGGTCTTAGGCGAAGAACCTGCGGCTGCGCCTGTGCCGTGACAGTCAGGACATTTTTCGGCTCTGTTTATGCGAATTTTCACGGTCTTGCCCTTGCAGGCTTCCATGAAGTCAAGAACAACGTTCGCTCTTATATCCTCGCCACGTCTTGGTGCGTTAGGGTTAGCAGAACGTCCGCCACCGAAGCCTCCGCCAAATCCACCGAAAATGGAATCGAAAATATCGCCCATATCGCCAAATCCGCCGAAGCCTCCTGCACCTGCTCCACCGCCTGCACCGTAGTTCGGGTCTACGCCTGCGTGACCAAACTGGTCATATCTTGCTCTTTTATCTTTATCTGAAAGCACCTCATAAGCTTCATTTACTTCCTTGAACTTCTCCTCGCACTCTTTGTCACCGGGGTGAAGGTCAGGGTGATACTGCTTTGCAAGCTTACGGAATGCCTTTTTTAATTCATCGTCTGTGGCAGTTTTAGAAACGCCAAGCACTTCATAGTAATCTCTTTTTTCAGCCATATAAACGCCCATGCTCTGTAAGCTGCAGATCGTGAAAGTCTTGGGGCATGGGCTTGCCTCCTTTTTGTAAGTATAGTCCTTTCACGCTTTTCACACAGCCTTTTAATACGGCAATAGCCCCTGCTCGAAAAATCGGAGCAGAGGCAGCCGTTATGATTTATTCTGCGTCAGTAAATTCAGCGTCTATAACGTCGTCGCCGCCGTTGTTTGAAGCTCCGCCGTTGCTGCCGCCAGTTGCTCCGCCCATGTTGTTAGGGTCAAAGCCTGCGGCACCGCCTGCTGCCTGCTGTGCCTGTGCAGCCTGCTGATATACCTTAGTTGCAACGCCCTGGAATGTTTCCTCAAGCTCCTTGTGCTTAGCCTTGATAGCCTCGATATCAGTACCCTTGAGGGCTTCCTTAAGAGCGTCTATCTTAGCCTGACAAGCTGACTTGTCAGCAGCGTCTACCTTGTCGCCGAACTCGCCCAGTGACTTTTCAGCCTGGAAGCAAAGCTGGTCAGCAGCGTTTCTAGCGTCAACGTCCTCTTTCTTCTTAGCGTCCTCTGCTGCGAATGCCTCAGCTTCCTTGACAGCCTTATCTATATCGTCCTTAGACATATTTGTTGAAGAAGTGATAGTGATGTTCTGCTCCTTGCCTGTGCCAAGATCCTTAGCGGAAACGTGTACGATACCGTTAGCATCGATATCGAATGTTACCTCGATCTGTGGAACGCCTCTTGGAGCAGGAGCGATTCCGTCAAGTCTGAACATACCGAGCTGCTTGTTGTCCTTAGCGAACTCACGCTCACCCTGAAGTACGTTGATATCAACGGCTGACTGGTTATCAGCGGCAGTTGAGAATATCTGTGACTTCTTTGTAGGTATAGTTGTGTTTCTCTCGATGATCTTTGTGCAGATACCGCCCATTGTTTCAAGACCAAGTGACAGTGGAGTTACATCGAGGAGGAGCAGACCGTCCTTAACGTCGCCTGCAAGTACGCCGCCCTGATATGCAGCGCCAAGTGCTACGCACTCATCTGGGTTGATGCCCTTGAATGGCTCTTTGCCAAGGAATTTCTTAACAGCTTCCTGAACGGCCGGTATTCTTGAAGAACCGCCGACCATAAGGACTTTCTGGAGGTCGTTAGCTGACAGACCTGAGTCTGAAAGTGCCTGACGAACCGGTCCCATTGTTGACTCAACAAGGTCTGCTGTCATTTCGTTGAACTTAGCCTGTGTAAGTGTCATTTCAAGATGCTTTGGACCTGTAGCGTCTGCTGTGATGAATGGAAGAGAGATAGTTGATGAAGCAGTAGAAGAAAGCTCTATCTTAGCCTTTTCAGCAGCTTCCTTGAGTCTCTGCATTGCCATTTTATCGCCTGAGAGGTCAACGCCCTCAGTCTTCTTGAACTCTGCGATCATCCAGTCGATAATTCTCTGGTCGAAGTCGTCGCCGCCCAGGTGGTTGTTACCTGCTGTAGCAAGAACTTCTGTAACACCGTCGCCCATTTCGATGATAGATACATCGAACGTACCGCCGCCAAGGTCATAAACCATTACCTTCTGATCATCTTCCTTATCGATACCGTAAGAAAGTGCAGCGGCTGTTGGCTCGTTGATTATTCTCTTAACTGTCAGACCTGCGATCTGACCTGCGTCCTTAGTTGCCTGTCTTTGTGCGTCTGTGAAGTATGCAGGAACTGTGATAACAGCTTCTGTTACCTTTTCGCCCAGATAAGCTTCAGCGTCAGCTTTCAGCTTCTGGAGTATCATAGCTGAAATTTCCTGTGGAGTGTAATCCTTGCCGCCCATGTGAGCCTTGTAGTCAGAGCCCATATGTCTTTTGATAGAAATTACAGTGTTGTCATAGTTTGTAACAGCCTGTCTTTTTGCTACCTGACCGATAAGTCTGTCGCCGTTCTTTGAAACGCCAACTACTGACGGAGTTGTTCTTGCACCCTCGCTGTTAGGGATAACAACGGCTTCGCCGCCCTCCATAACTGCTACACAAGAGTTTGTTGTACCTAAATCTATACCGATGATTTTGCTCATAAGATCAAGTCCTTTCAAAATTTACTTAATTTATATCAAGACCTTAAGTCCCGATGTCTTTGTTTATGGGTTTGCTACTATTACCATTGCGTGTCTTATTACCTTGCCGCCTATGGTGTAGCCGTTTTGAAGCACCTGCGCCACAATATTTTCACCGAGGTCAGGGTCGTCAACTGTGCTTACAGCCGTTGCAACGTTCGGGTCAAATTCCTTGCCCGCAAGCTCCATTACCTCAACGTTGAGTTTTTTCAGAGCGTCGCTGAACTGGTTGAAGATCATTTCAACACCCTGTTTATAAACTGCGTCCTGAGTTTCTGTGCCTAACGCTCTTTCAAAGTTGTCAAACACCGGCAGGAAGCCGTTTATCACATTTCCCTTTGCTGTGTCTGTAAGCTCCAGTCTTTCCTTTGCGCTTCTTTTTCTGAAGTTATCATATTCAGCCATAAGTCTGAGATACTTGTCATTTGCTTCGGCAAGCTCTTTTTTCAGCTTTTCTGTTTCGCTCTCCTCCGCCTTTTTCTTTGTATCCTCAGTGGCATTTTCTGCGGTATCCGCCGCTTCTTTTACTTCTTCGCTTTCAGCAGAGGTGTTTTCCTCTTTTTCAAGCTCGGTGTCCTTTTCAGTTTCCTTACTCAATTTACGCCGCCTGCCTTCCTTTTTATTCATTTTCGTCATCTTCTTTGTTTTGCTCTTGTGGCTTTTCGGATATCATTTCCGATATCTTCCCTGTGAAATACTCGAGATATGGGATAAACTTCGCATAGTCGAGCCTCATAGGTCCTATAAGCCCCAGCGCACCTGCTGTTTTGCCGTCCTTTGAGAACGGAGCTGTTATAATAGAGGAGTTGTGGATAACAAACCCGTCACGCTCAGGGGAGAACATAACGTGAAGCCCTGAGAACGTTTCGTCAATAAATCCTTTAAGCTCCTTCTGATTATCAAGAAAGCTTATTATCTCGTTTTGGTTGAAGTCCTTGCAGGTAAGAAGATTACTCTGACCTTTGATAGACACGCTGCTCATTTCCTTTGTCATCTTCATTATCTCGGAAACAAGCGGTGAAAGGGTCATCATGTACGTTCCCATTGCTTCTGTGAGCTTTTCAAGATAAGCGTCCGAAAGACTGTCGATAGGCACGCCGTTGAGATTTTCCTTTACGAAGTTATCAAAAAACTCAAGCTGATCCTGACTGAGGTCGAACTCCAATCGGCAAACCTTATTCTTAATAGAGCCGTTGGACGTTATCATCAAAATAACGTACATTCTCTTTCCTGTAGGTATTACCTCTACCTTTGAGATAAGCGAGAACTTTGGCGTTGCGTTTGCGACCACTGCCGCACATTTCGTAAGATCCGCCAATGCCATTGAAGCCTTGTTCACAAGGTCTTCCTCTGTGACATATTCCTGCGGTATCATTGAATCCAGCATCTTCTTTTCATTTGCTGTAAGCTGGTTTTGCTCCATGAGCTGGTCAACATAAAGTCTGTAGCCCTTATATGTTGGTATTCTGCCTGCGGAGGTGTGTGGCTGTTCGAGATAGCTTTGCTTCTCAAGCTCTGCCATTTCATTTCTTATGGTCGCTGAGGACGCTTTGACGTGAGCCATTATCGCCTTTGAGCCTACAGGCTCGCCTGTTACGATATATTCATTGACTACCGCTGAAAGTATTTTCAGCTTGCGGTCGTCCATTTGCTCACCACCCGTTCTTCTTGTTAGCACTTATTGTATTTAAGTGTTAGCACTCTTTCTTCTCGAGTGCTAAGTATAGTTTATACCCTTTTGACGATTTTGTCAAGGGGTTTAAGACTATTTTTCTCACAAATTTCAAAAATATTTGAACTTCTTTTCCGTCATATTGCACAACGCCCTGCTGAAAATGCAAAAAAAGCGGGCAGACCGCAGTGGTCTGTCCGCCCGATGTTGGAAAAAGATCAGATAAAATTATTCTTTTGTATAAGCAGAAAGATCAGGAACAGCAAGCAGACTGTCGTCTGCTTCGCCCATGGAATCTACAGTGAAATAAACTGCACTTGATTCGTCAGCACCCTCTGGGAGCAGAACTACCTGCTTAAGGTCATATGTTGCACCGTCAAAGCCGTAAACTATCTGACCCTCACCGCCTGAAACACTGCTGTCGAGGTTATAATACTCTTGAACAACGTTTGTTGTTGTGTCAATATATGCGTGGTCAAAATCGAGGGTCGCGCCGAAAAGAATGTCGGCTGACTTCCACTGATTTCCGTCGTCGTCCTCAATGCTGTAGGTGGTCGTGCCTTCTGAAACGTTGTAAAGCTTTCCGTCGCCAGGGCAAACTGTGTATGACTTCATGCCCTGAACTGTGAGTGCCTGATAAGCCTTGCCGTCCTTTATGCAGATAGCATACTTTGTGCCGTTGTTTGACATCTGACCTGTAAGGTTCGCAAGATAGTTGCCCTCATACTTGTCTTTCATCTGCTCGAAAGCTCTGAAATCACCGTCAACGTCATAATCTGTTGTGCCTGCGTTTGTGGAAGTGCTGTCAGCGGAGCTTTCGTCTGCTGTGCTTTCAACAGGAGCAGCCGATTCTGCGGCAGCCGTCGTTGTAGTAGTTGTTTCAGCCTTTGAAGAGCTTGCAGTATCACTCTCCGAGCAGCTTGCCATTGCTGTACACATTGCCAAAGCTGCAATAATAGTTACCATTTTCTTGTTCATAATATTTTGCCTCCGAAAAATGACAAGAATTACTCGGCTGACTCAGCGCCTGACTCAACATCGAGTTCAGCGTCATAAGGGATATCGTCAGTGCTCATATCGAAAGACTGCTCTGTCCAACTGTCAAAATCGTCAGGGAGTTTGACTTCAACGTTTTCAGTTGTGAATGAGTTTACTGTAACAGTAGTCGTTGAGCCGTCAGAGATAGTTTCTATCTTAACAAGATCCTTTGTGTCAGCATTGAAGTAATACTTGAATGTTGTTGTGAAAGAATTATCGTCAGAATCGCTTGTGTCGAGAGTTACGCCTGATTCAAGCTCAATGCCCGAATCTTCTGCTTTTTCAAAAGTTTCGCAGATAAGACCGTCGTCAGTTGTTTCAGAGCTTATGAACTTGTAGCTGTCGTTAATGCCGTAGCCTATCTCGCTCTTGAAGTCGTCGATAGATTCTTCCATATCAACAGTGTAATACGTTTTTGACTCGCTGTCAAGTGTGTACATAACTCCGTCGATACTATAGATATCCATATCCACGCCCATAAAGTTCATTTTCATGTGCATATTGCCGCCTGCTATCTCAACAACGGCTGATGAATTGTCATATTCGCTTGCCACTGTCATGTCGATAGCAAGGCTCTCGCCCTGTATCTTCTTTGTATACTGCGCTGTGAGAGTATCCTCGAGATCTGTGGCTGTGCCTGCTTCTGAAGCAGTTGACTCGTCAGCGGCTGCGCTTGTTTCTGCCTTTGATGTGCTGTCTGCTTTTGATGAGCTTGAAGAACTGCTGTCAGAACAGCCTGCCATTACTGCGCATGACATTATAAGTGAAACGAGAAGTGCAGTTATTTTTTTCATATAAATACCTCTTTCTGAAATTTTAATAAATTATTATTGTTATATAACCTATACTCAAAACTATAACATATTTCACAAATAACGTCAATAGATTTTGTGAAATATTTTTCCCTTTTCGTATCGAATCACAAATCAGCAAAGCTAAGAATGCATGATTTAGGTATTTATAATCAAACATATTTGTGGTATAATGTGAATAGTAAGAATAAAAGGAGCGAATTATGAGATACGATAATATACATAAAGGCAAATTTCTATCAAGACCGAACAGGTTTATCGCCAACGTTGAGATAGACGGCAAGTCTGAGGTCTGCCATGTGAAAAATACGGGCAGATGCAAAGAGCTTTTGGTGGAGGGGTGTACTGTTTGGCTTGAACATTCAGACAGTGCTTCAAGAAAGACCGCTTTTGACCTTGTTGCAGTGGAAAAAGGTGACAGGCTCATAAACATGGACAGCCAAGCCCCTAATAAGACGGTAGGGGAGTGGCTGAGAGAAAAAATGCCTTTTGGCGATGGCTTCTCGGTCTATCCCGAAAAGAAATACGGCAATTCACGCTTTGATTTTTACTTAGAGTCGCAGGACAGGAAGATATTCATGGAGGTCAAGGGCTGTACGCTGGAGAAAGACGATGTTGTGCTTTTTCCGGACGCACCCACTCTCCGTGGGGTGAAGCATATAGAGGAGCTTTCTCACTGCCTTGACGAGGGATATGAGTCTTATATAATGATACTCGTTCAGATGAGCAATGTGAAATATTTCACGCCCAATTATGACACTCACCCTGAGTTCGGAGAGGCTTTGGAGAAAGCTTCCCGAAAGGGCGTGAAGATACTATGCTATGACTGCAACGTGACCCATGACTCTATGACAGTGGGCAAGCCTGTTAAGGTGAAGCTGGGCAGGTAATATGACGGCTCGTCCTGCATATACATTATAATACTAAGATGTATACGGGAGTGACGGCATTGGATATAAAGAAAGTCTGCCTGCGTTGTGTTGCAGTTATAATTGTGGCGTTCGTTATGCCCACGGGGATATGGCTTTATGCAAGATCTGCAAGCAGGTTCGGCAGGGTGGCGGCTGTGGCGGCAGGGGGGGCTATGGGAGAATACAAGCCTTATTTCGCTATGGAAAGTGAAACGGACACGGCATCAAAGCCTGTGGTATCAAACAAGCTTGAAGCGGCGGTGGTGTCAAAGCACAGCATATGGGATATGGATATGGCGCCACAGGAGAAGCAAACACCCTCAAAAAGCTCAGAAGTGCCAAGCCCTTTGCCTGCTCAGGACGTGACGGACAAGATACCATATCCTGTAAGCATGGAGGGAAATGACGGTGTTATAGAAAAATACACCTACGGCAGATATGACGGCGAGCAGTATTTCGACCTTGACGGCGGCGGTCAGGTGAGAAACTGCACTGAGCTTTCAAATGATGATCTTTATGAGGAAAGCTCAAAGCCGTATGATTTTCAAATAGACGGAAATTCCTTTGAGCCGCAGATACTTATTTATCATACCCACGCCACGGAAAGCTTTGAGCCCACAGACAAAGACCACTATGACAGCTCCTTTTCCTGTAAGACCACCGACCCTGAAATGAATATGCTGTCGGTAGGGGACAAGATATGCGAACAGCTTGACAAAGCAGGCGTTGCGTATATCCACGATACACTTGTGCATGATTATCCCAGCTATGACGGCTCTTACGATTCAAGCCGAATGGCGGTAAAGCAGATATTGGAGGAGTACCCCTCTATAAAGGTGTGCCTTGACGTTCACCGTGACGGCATAGAGCGTGAGGACGGCACAAGGCTCGCACCTGTGGCGGAGATAGAGGGCAGGGAAGCGGCTCAGCTTATGATAATATCAGGGTGTGATGACGGCACTATGGGTATGCCTGACTATATGAAGAATTTTCACTTTGCCTGTGCCTTGCAGTCGGCTTTGGAGAGCGATTGGCAGGGGCTTACAAGGCCTGTACTTTTCGACTATCGTCACTATAATCAGGACTTGACCACCGGCTCGCTTCTTATAGAGGTGGGAAGCCACGGCAATTCTATCGCTCAGGCACAGTATACAGGCGAGCTTATAGGAAAGACCTTGGGTGAGATGTTCGGAGGAGAATAGGTGCAATAACGCACAAAATATGTGTGGCGAATTGTCTTAAAATGCCGAAAATACGGCTTTTAGCGGTTGGTTTCTTGACAAGAACGGGGTTTTGCGTTATAATAAAAAGGACTACATAAACGTTACAGCGTGAGAAATATATAATACGCTCATATTTTGGAGAACTGATATTATGAAAAAAATTTACCCCATGAAAAGAATAGCCGCAGGCTGTATGGCTCTGTGCATAGCTTTTGCCGCCTTTGGTTTTTCTGACGGAAGCGTAAGTGATATCGCTTTGGCGGATAACGATACATACAGCAGTCAGCTTGAAGAGCTGAAAAAGCAACAGCAGGAGCTTGATAAGCAGATAGCTGACGCTGACAAAAAGCTTGCCGACGAGCAGGACAACCTTGAGGCTATAAAGAAAAAATATAAATCCATACAGAAAAAGATAGCAAATTCAGAGAAATATTCCTCTGAGCTTGAAGATCAAATGGCAGAGCTTGACGGCAAACAGCTTGACACTCAGCACAGCCTTGACTTGCAGGAAACTGCAATAAACGAGGGCAAGGACGATTTTATGGAGCGTATTCGTGCAATGTATGTTGCAGGCGGAGCAAATTCGTACACAAACGTGCTGATAAATTCATCTGATTTTTATGACGTTCTTATGAGGATAGAGCTTGTGACGAGAGTTGCAAAGCACGATAATGACGAGCTTAACGAGCTTTTGGATCAGTATAAAAAGCTTGAAAAGACCAAGGCGGAGCTTGATGAGCAGATAAAACAGCTCAAAGCAAAGGCTGAGGAATATGCCAGGGAGCAGAAAACTTTGGCGGGCGAGCAGGCGGAGCTTCTGAAAATGGAGCAGGAGTCGGGCAAGCTTATCGAGCAGATAAAGAACGATAAGAGCGACCTTGAAGATAAGTCACAGCAGGTGGACAATAAGTATGCGGAGGTGTCCTCAAAGGCGAATACCACCACGACTACGACCACCACCAAGAAAAAGACTACCACCACCAAAAAGAGTGGTAACAGCGGTGAAAAGACCACTACCACGAAGAAGCCGGCTCAGACGGAAAAGCCTGACGAAACTACGGTTCAGACTACCACAACTCCGCAGGAAACAGCTAAGCCAAAGCCTGAAACAAGCAAAAAGACCACTACCACAACAACAGCAGCGCCTGCACCTAAGCCTGATAATTCAAGCAGTTCTAAAATAGACACTGTTGTTTCATATGCCAAAAGCATGGTGGGCGGAGCGTATGTATGGGGCGGTTCACAGTTTGGTGCAACGGATTGTTCGGGTCTTGTGATGCTCTCGTTCGCACAGGTGGGAATAAATCTTCCGCACTATGCGGCTTCGCAGGCTTTATACGGCACTACAGTTTCATATAACAACATGAAGAAGGGCGACGTTATCTTCTTTGGCGGAGCGTCGATCTCGAGCATTTACCACGTTGCTATCTATATCGGCGACGGCAAAATGGTACACGCCCAGAACACTGCCACTGGTATCGTTATTTCAAATGTTGAGTATTTTTCAAGATACAACAACATCACTATTATCAAAAGACTTATATAACGTAAAAACGCAGTCTGCAAGGGCTGCGTTTTTTTATATATATAACGATCCAACAGAAAACGCCATGAAAATTCATATAAAATTACTTAAATGTGAACATTCATTTTCAAACCTATTGACAAAGCTAAGTATTTGTGATATAATTAAATCAAATAAAGATTGTAGGCTTTGATAACAATTGCTGTGCAAAACAGCAGTAAGGCAGGGGGAAGAATAATGGATAGTCTGAAAACGTGTTTTTTTGGCGGCTATGATAAGCTTGATACATTAAAATATATCGACACCATAACTAGCGAGATCTATATGCTGGAGTCGGCTATCGAAAAGAAAAAGAACGGTGATAACTTTGTTATCCCCGGAGAAACAGGTCAGCGAAAGCTTAAAGGTTCAGCGCTTGGCGGATTTGCAAAGCCTGATGTGGACAGCTACATCTGTGCGCTTCTTGGAAAGGCGGCTGAGCTTCGTGAAAAGCTTTGCAGCTAACGGCTAATAAAGGCAAAAAAATATCCGCAGAGGTCATTTTATATGGCTTCTGCGGTTTTTTGTCGTATCTTGTCTTAAAAGAGCAATAAAAAAAATTAATACCCACTTCCATCGGCTGAAATGAGCATTAATTTTTATAGAATTATGAAAGGGATTCTTTGGTATTTGGTAAAACCTAAAGACGAGGAAATGTATCAGCGACTTGGGGAATCGCAGAGGGAAAGAAGATAAAAACCTGACTTTAAGTTTTACCAATTACCAAAGCTTTTTTTGTATCTTCTGCTGTGATTATATAATACCAGTTCTGTGTGAACCGAATATGAATTTTCAGGGGATTTCGGAGAGTTTTTTGAAAAAAATAAATGTTAATCACCAGTTCACAATTATAAGCTATAATGTCATTATTGGGGATTTTTTTACGAGGGAGGATATTTTATGTTTCAGATACTTGTGGTGGAGGACGACGCAAGCCTTAGAAAGCTCATGTCTGCCGCACTTAAACAGCATGGCTATGTGACTTTTCTTGCAAATGACGGTCTGGAGGCTTTGGACGTTCTTGAAAAAACGAATATAGACCTTATAATTTCAGATATAATGATGCCGAATATGGATGGCTACGAGCTTACAAGACAGCTCAGAAAGGCTGATTTCAACCTGCCTATACTTATGGTCACCGCAAAGGAGACCTTCGAGGACAAGCAGGAGGGCTTTTCTGCCGGCACAGACGATTATATGGTAAAGCCTATCGATATAAATGAGATGATACTCCGTGTGGGTGCGCTTTTAAGGCGTTCAAAAATGGCGTCGGAACATTCTCTTACTGTGGGAAACTGCGTGCTTGATTATGACGCTATGAGCGTGGCGGTTGACGGCGGAGCGGCGGAAACTATACCGCAAATGGAGTTCAAACTGCTTTTTAAACTGCTCAGCTACCCTGACAAGATATTCACACGCCGCCAGCTCCTTGACGAGCTTTGGGGCATGGATAAGGACGTTGACGAGCGTACTGTTGACGTTCACGTTAAAAGGCTGAGAGAGCGATACGGAAGCTGTGAGTCATTCGATATTGTCACGGTTCGTGGACTTGGCTATAAGGCTGTGAAAAAGCAGTGAGGGATAAGCCTGAGGGGTGAGGGGTTTGGATAAGAAAAAGACCAAAAATAAAACAAGTTTGCAGTTCAAGCTGACTCTTATGTTTTTCTTTGTGATGCTGGTGTCGGCTTCTATATCTGTGTCAGTGCTTGTAATGGTGTGCAGTCCTGTAATGAAAAGCAATGCCGAACAGCAGTTGGTGGAGCTTTCCATGGCAATGGATCAGCTTGAAGAAAAGGGCGGCTTCACTGTGGACGAGATAGTTTCCATTGTGAACAATTCAGCCTATAGTCTGTCAGTGGTGGATAAAAACGATTCAAGAGTACACGACCATTTTGCAGATATCGTGCATAAGGGATATTATGTGTCCTCAGAGGGTGTTGTGCCTAACGCAACTATAATCTCTCAGGTGTATGATAAGTTCGTTATCATAGACAGCTTTTCAAGCGACAGCGTTTACTGGGTAGTAAACCTTGTTGTCATCATAGCTTTTATGGTCTGTATCGTTATCGGTACTATTATAACAGCGTTCATGAGCCGAAGCATTATACAGCCTATACGAGATCTTAGTGCGGCGGCGGCTGAGATAGCAAAGGGCAATTTTAAGGTAAGAGTAAGAGAACCGTCTGATCCTGAATACAGCATACTTGCGCAGAACTTTAACAAAATGGCTGAGGAGCTTGCAGGGACGGAAACGCTGAGAGGTGACTTTATCTCAAACGTTTCCCACGAGTTCAAAACGCCCCTGGCTTCCATACAGGGCTTTGCAAAGCTTCTGCAATCTGACGATATAACCGAGCAGGAGCGTGAGGAATACACGCAGATAATAATCGACGAAACATCACGGCTTTCAAAGCTTTCGTCAAATATTTTGAGGCTCACAAAGCTTGAAAATCAGAAAACAGTGGGCAAAAAGACAAGATTTTCTCTTGACGAGCAGATAAGAAAAATACTTCTTGTGCTTGAACCTGAGTGGTCGAAGAAAAAAATCGACCTTGATATCGACCTTGAGGATATCATGTATGTGGGCAGTGAGGAGCTTATGGCGCAGATATGGCAGAATATCATCAACAACGCTATCAAGTTCACCCCGGAGGGCGGAAAGATAAGCGTGAAGCTTTTCCGCAGCGAGAAGAATATTTCGGCGGAGATATGGGACAACGGTCCGTCTATAGCCCCTGACGTAAAGGCGAAGATATTTGATAAGTTCTATCAGGGCGACCGCTCCCGTGCAACAGAGGGCAACGGTCTTGGACTTGCACTTGTAAAAAGGATAATCGAGCTTTCCGAGGGCAGCATAGAGGTAGAAAACGATATGAAAAAAGGCGGCGTTTGCTTCCGCATAAGCCTGCCTTATCTTATTGAGGATATGATGTAGTGTAGTGGCAACCCGTTATACATACGAAGATTTTTTTGCAAACAAAAAGGAGCAGTTCATTGCGAATTGCTCCTTTTGTCTGTCTGTCATATTTTAGAACAGACTTGCCACAAAGCCTGCTGCCACACCGAAAACATAAAGTATTCCCATTATGGCGAAATTCTCTTTCATGTTGTGCTTGTTGGTCTTGAAAAGCACAAGAAGTCCCACGCCTGCGCCGGTGCAAAGTCCTGCGATAAGCGAGCCGAAGCTCACAACGCCCTCGATATAAAGCTGAGTGAGAACAACAGAAGCCGCACAGTTCGGGATAAAGCCTATTATTCCTGCTATGAACGGCTGAACTATGCTGTCAGACATAAGCAGGGTCTTTACTGTGTCCTCTCCTGCAAACTCCATTACTGCACCGAGAATAAGGTTTACCGCAAATATAAAAAGTATTATGCTTACAGTGTGGTGAAGTGCCGAGTGCAAAATACTGTGGTGTTCGCAGTCGCAGTCCTCGCATATCTCCTTGAAAGGCTCTTCGTCCTGTTTTTTGCCCATAAGCTTTAAGATAAGGTCAACAAGCACACCTGCTATTATAGCCACAGCTACCTTTATAAGAATAAGCTGCCAAAGCTTGCCGGCAAATGCAGGGTTTGCTATCATCATTGGTATTGCCTCGTCGCTTGTGGCAAGGTATACCGAAATGAGAGTTCCCATTGTGATGAGCCTGCCTGAATAAAGGTTGGAAGCCACAACGGAAAATCCGCACTGGGGCACTGCTCCAAGTATGCTTCCTCCTATCGCACCGAAAGGCCCCATTTTTCTAAGAGCCTTTCCAAGCTTGTCGGCAGAACGATGTTCTATATACTCTATAAGCAGGTAAACACCGAACAGAAAAGGCAGGATCTTAAGGCTGTCTATTAATGCGTCAAGAAAAACGTCAACTAAAGTTTCAAACATATATCTATCTCCTGTAAAATATCCATGGTCTTAAAATGATCTCTGTATCAACTCGACTATTATACAATATTTATTCACCCTTGTCAATCTTATGTTTATATGATAATCTGTTCATTTGTTTACCCTTTTCATCAACAAAAAACGAGCGAAATTTCTCCGCCCGTTTGATGTTTTTATTCTGTTTTATACAGAACGCTTTGTAAAGCCGTCCCATGCGGTGAGTAGGAACACCACCATGTGTGCTATAAGAACGCCTACGGCAAAGGTCAGGCTGTGCTGAGCAAATATTGAGTAGCCCTTTGAGATAGAAGCAAGGTCTGTGTTTGCGAACACAAGGAATCTTGCCCAATCCTGTCCAAGCTGACCCAAAAGCTGTGTGACCGTTGAGCCTATGCACATTGTGAATACGCTGACGCCGATAGCAAGGGCTGTGCTTCTTACAAGTGACGAGATAGCAAACGCCAGTGTTGACATTACCACCATTTCAACGCTTTTCATCAGATATTGCTCTGCCGCATAAAGCAGTGTAGGCATTTCTTTTACATCGCCGCCGCTTACATAGATATAAGGCGTTGAGAAGCCGTCAAAGCCAAGCATAAGCCCTGTAATAGGTATCATCACAACGAAAAGTATGCAAAGCATTATGTAACCCACTGTGATGACAGTGAAGTATTTTGACATGAGTATCTTCCAGCGTTTAACAGGGTTTATAAGCAGGAACTTGACAGTTCCCTGTGAAAATTCAGAGGATACAATGCCGCCTGCGATAACGATAGCAAGCAGTGCGACTACTGTCACAAGGGAAGTGCTTGTGAGGAACACTGTCCAGAATGTTATCTGCTCAGGCTCGCTTGTTTCAAACAGCGACATCTGGTTTGCCGTGTTGTCGAGCTTATCATTGTCAAGCTGATAGAGTGCAAGTTTTATATTATCCTCCAGCTTTGCTCTGCTGTTCTGTCCGTCAGACTTTGCGTCGCCCATGGTCGCAATGGTGTTTTTTGCGTTTGCAACTGTCATGATAAGATCGTTTTTCTTCTCGTTTGACTTGTCAAAGGAAATATCCTTGTCCAACCTGTATTGATATTCCCACTTTTCGCCCTCTGTGAGTATTTCATTATCCAGCCTGTATTGACAGAAGCCACGCCAATCGTTGTCGTCAAGATACTTCTTTATCCCTGACATATCACCGGTGCCGTCTGCGAATATGGCTGACAGTACATCATATCTCCAATCATCGCTGTCGATATCGTTGTCGATTAGATACTGCCACATTGCGATCTCGTTAGGGTCGCCGTTTGTGTCTTTGAGCCAATCTATGGTTTGCTGATAATCACCAGTTGCGTCATAGCTTGAATAGTTGTTGCTCTCCATATTGTGCTTTGCAAAAAGTGCAATGCCTGAAAGTCCAAGCGCACATATTATTATAAGCACGATCATTATTTTTGTGGATAGCTTTTTGAAAACCTTTATGTACTCGTTTTTCACAAGTCTGAAAAATCTAGCCAATCTGTACGCCCCCTTCCTTTCCTCCTGTAAGCTCGATAAATACGTCCTCAAGCTTCTTGTTCTCTCTGCGGTGAACAGTGTAAAGTGAAACTCCGCCCTCGATAAGCGTCTTGTTCACCGACGCTATCTTTTTCTTCTCTATCTCCACAGGGATAGAAAGGACAACTGCACCTGTTTCCTTGTCGATACGCTTGCCCTCGTCTGCGAGCATTATAAGACCCATAGCCTTTTGCGGGTCGTCAACTTCAAGTACATATTCAGCAATTGAGCTGTCAGACTGTGAGATAAGCTCCTCCATTGTGTATGAGCCTATCATTTTTCCGTTTGCGATAATGCCCACTCTGTCGCACATCATTTCCATTTCGCTCATGAGATGTGACGATACCACAACGCAAGTGCCTTCCTTGTGAGCAAGCTCTTTGAGTATGTCACGAAGCTCCTTTATACCCTGAGGGTCAAGACCGTTTGTAGGCTCGTCAAGTATAAGAAGCTTTGGTCTGTGGAGGATAGCCTGCGCAACGCCAAGACGCTGACGCATGCCCAGAGAGTATTTCGACACCTTGTCATTAATGCGGTTTGAAAGCCTTACAAGCTCCACCACCTCTTTAATACGCTCCTCAGTTACTCCCTCTCTCATTCTTGCATACTGACGTAGGTTTTCAAGTCCCGAGAGATATTTGTACATCTCAGGGTTTTCAACAATGCCTCCAACGTTCGCCATTGCGCCCTCAAAGTCTTTTCTGATATCCTTTCCGTTAATGGATATCTCCCCCTCGTCAAGCTGTAAAAGCCCTACGGCTATCTTTATAGTAGTTGTCTTTCCTGCACCGTTAGGACCGAGAAAGCCGTAGACCTCGCCGCCGTAACATTCCATGTCGATACTGTGAAGTATCTGCTTTTTGCCAAGGGTCTTGTTAAGCCCCTTTATCTTTAGAATAGTATCACTCAACGCTGTCTGCCCCCTCGCTGTCGGAATTTTCTGCACTGTCTGAGCTTTCTGCCAAACTGCTGTCCGAAACTATCTCAGACTCAGCCTTGCTTTCATCAGCCACGCTGTCACTGTTGTTATTATCAAAGTTGTAATCCTCGCCATATCCGTAGTCGCTGGACGTTGCTATCTTCCAGCCGTCAGAGGTACGCAAAAGATAAAATTCAGCATATTCATAACTGAAAATCGCCTTGTATGAAGATGTGCTGGGCTTATAGTTGTCGGCGTTTGTGTAATTGCCGCTTGTCATGGTGTTTATGCCGTTGGTTGTGAGAAAAGTTGGGTCGCCCTTTGATACGTCATAGCACACATTGTATATCATAATGACCTTTGCTCCGTCAGCTCCACTCTTGTTTATTGACATCTCTTTTATGTCATACTCAGCCGAGGTGATATCTCCTCCCTGCGCTGCAACTTCAGCTTGGTTTATTTCGTCCAGAAGTCCAGACTTTGACGAAGCGTACTCATTGTCAGATGTGGTGTAGTCAGCATAATGCTTATTTACGAAATCTGTCAGCTGACTTTTTAACTTATCACTGCTTCCAACGTTTGCACTTGTCAAGTCTGCGATATAATCCCTCATGGTCTGTTCTATCTCAGGCTTGGAAGTCTTGAACTGGTTGTTATCATACGTTGTGTAGCACACAACGCCCAGCGCAAGCACACCGCCAAGAACCAGACCTCTGTTTATGTTTCTTAGTTTCACTGTTTCTCCTCCTTGTGTTTTACCTTTTTCAGACGTATTATTGGTGTCGTATATAAGTTTATCATAGCCCTTTCCAACTGTCAACCGCTTTAAGAAACGCTTAAGATTTTCATAAGACAACCATACAGACCATAAGATAAAATACGTTCTTTGTTTAAATATCTGTAGTGGCGAACAGTTCGCTCTCCTTATTAGCGTATTTGCAAGCAAAGCAAAAAGGCGGTGGAACACGCACGATAACGTATCCCACCGCCTATATGGAATGAGGAAAATTATCCTTTTTATAAAAACAGCTTCAGGTCATTCTCTGCCTTTTTCGGGTCTTTAAGACTTATGCTCCTTACCGCCTTTCTCAGTGGCAGTACCCTTGACGGAACTACCGACAGCATATCAACGTCAAGCTCCAGAAATATCTCTGTGAGCGTTGGGTCGCCTGCTATCTCACCGCAAATGCCTGCTTTTATGCCGTTTGCATGGGCGTTGTCGCACACCATTTTTATCATTCTCAGCAGTGCCCTGTGATTTTTCGGTGACACCCTGTCATAACATGGGTTCTGCCTGTCAAGACCGAAAGCGAACTGTTCAAGGTCGTTGGTGCCAATGTTGAAAAAGTCCACCTCTTTGGCTATGATATCGCTTGTCATCACCGCCGCAGGGGTCTCTATCATTGCCCCGAGCTTAACATTGTCGGCAAATTTCCTGCCCTCTTTTATAAGCTCTGCCTTGACCTGCACGATAAGCTCTTTCACCCTCAGTATCTCGCTCACGTCTATGACCATAGGCAGAAGTATTGAAAGCTGTCCGTAAACAGACGCTCTGTATAACGCTCTTAGCTGTGTTTTGAATATGCTTTCTCTTTCAAGACAAAATCGTATGCCTCTACAGCCCATAGAGGGATTTCTCTCAGCACTCATGTCTGCACAATCAGGTATCTTGTCTGCACCTATATCATAAGTGCCTATTATGACCTCTTTACCCTCCATTGCCTCCAATGCCTTGCGGTAGATGTAAAACTGAAAATCCTCGTCAGGAAAAGCAGGTCTGTCAAAGCACATAAACTCCGTTCTGAAAAGACCTATCCCGCCTGCGTCGTTTTTTACCGCTGATTCAAGCTCCTCAGAGTTGAGTATGTTCGCATATATCTTTATCTCATGTCCGTCACGAGTGATGTTCTTTCTTCCTTTGAGCCTTGTGAGAAGTTCCTTTTTCCTGCCCTCAACGGCTTCCTTGTATTCAAGCTGTCTGAGAGTATGCTCATCAGGCTCTATGTAAAGCGTTCCGCTGTAGCCGTCAAGGACGGCTTCCTTGCCCTCGTATTCGTCAGAAAGCTCCGTTCCAACGTTCACAATGGCAGGTATGCCAAGATTTTTCGCAAGTATCGCAGTATGAGAGTTCACAGAACCGGACCTTGTGCAGAAGCCCTTTATCTTCGCCTTGTCCATGAGCAAGGTTTCTGAGGGCATAAGGTCACCGGTGCAGATAATGGCGTTCTCTCTGAGTATGGGAAGCTTGTCGGCACAGTTTAATATGTGTCTTAAAAGTCTGTTTGAAACGTCCTTGACGTCAGCCGCTCTGCTTTGCATATATTCGCTGTCCATTTGTGCCAGCATCTCCGCAAAGCTTCTTGAAGTGCTTGCGACCGCATAATCGGCATTGAAATGCTCGTCAAGTATCTTTGTGCGAATACTGCTGTCGTATTGCTCGTCGGTGATAAGCATTTGGTGTATCACAAATATTTGAGCGTCGCTTTCCCCAACGCTTAACCTTGCACGGTCATAAAGCTCCCCAAGCTCCACAAGAGCAGCGTTTTTAGCCTTGACATATTTTTTGTATTCAAGTTCAGGGTCGGACACTTTTATCTTGTTGATGATAAATTCGTCACGATGATAAAAGGTCAGCTTTCCTCTTGCAATGCTTCCGAATACCGACCGTCCTTTTATGCTTATCATGAGCGCTCACCCCCAAAAAACATACCTATCTGATATAATTATATCACCCTTTGATTAACGATAAAAGTAAAATGCCGTCTGTTTACAGATTGTTAACAATATTCGTGATTTTAGCAAACAAGACAATCAATATTTCAGCAAATTTAACAAATCAGAAACATTTAGCGACCTTATGTCAAAATCAGAATAGTACAATCCCTAAAAATCATATGATTAAAAAGCGTATGAGCGATACTTTATATAAGGAGGGAAAAATATGTTTTCAGCACTGTTTGAACTGCTTACGGGGAATTTTCTGTTTTTCGCACTGCATTTTGACAGCCGCAGCGTGTTTCCAAAACCGCTTTCAGCGAAGGAGGAGCGTGAGTGTTTTGAGAGAATGGCGCAGGGTGACAAGGCGGCAAAGGATAAGCTTATCGAACACAATCTCCGTCTTGTGGCACACATTATAAAAAAGTATTATTCAAATTCCACAGATCAGGAGGATCTTATCTCTATCGGCACTATCGGTCTAATAAAAGCTGTGTCAACATTTGACCACAAGAAAGGCTGTCGCTTCGCCACCTATGGGAGCAGGTGCGTGGAGAACGAGATACTAATGCACTTCCGCTCCCAGAAAAAGTCTGCCAACGATATCCACTTTGACGAGCCTGTTGACTCCGATAAGGACGGCAATCAGCTTTGCCTTATCGACATAATCGCAGACGGAGAGGACGTTGCCGAAAAAATAGAGCTTTCCATTCGCAGTGAACAGCTCTACCGCTATATCGAAAGCTCTCTTGATGAGCGTGAAAGACAGATAGTCACTCTGCGCTATGGTCTTTTCGGTCAGCCGCAGCTGCCGCAGCGAGAAGTCGCAAAACGCCTTGGTATCTCACGTTCCTATGTTTCAAGGATAGAAAAGAAAGCCTTGAAGCTTCTTAAAGACCGCTTTGATGAACAGTGATAGGCGTTGACGCAGTAGGGGCGAACAGCGTTCGCCCGCTGATTATCATATCATGTCATGACGTTGTTTTAGCACTCATGAAACTAATATGCTAGCACTCACACAACTAGAGTGCTAAAATTCAGCTAATGTTCACAATATCTTCACACAATGAACACATAGCAGGGGTATCATAAAGACAATGAAGAAAGGAAATGATACCAATGGAAGAGCAGAATAAATTATAAAAGCTTACAAGATAAATTAAGATATAACACATCAAGGAGGAATTTATATGTTTGGACTTACACCATTTGAAAGAAAGAGCTACGACCTGTTTAACGCATTCCATGATTTTGAGAATGATTTCTTTGGAGAAAATGCACTCCAGAGCTTCAAGACCGATATCAAGGACGAGGGCGACAAATATGTAATGGAAGCAGAGCTTCCGGGCTTTGATAAGGACGATATCAAGCTTGACATCTCAGGCAACGATCTTGTTCTTACCGCTGAGCATAAGGCAGAGACAGAGGATAAGAAAGACAAGTATATCCGCCGTGAGAGGACATACGGTTCTTATCAGAGAAGCTTTGACCTTACAGGCATCGATACCAACAATATCGCCGCAGAGTACAAGAATGGTATCCTGACCCTTGACCTGCCAAAGATGCAGGAGGTAAAGCCTGAAACCAAAAGACTTGAGATAAAGTGATTTAGGTAAAGCCAAGGCTTTGAATGAGGCGATACCAATGGGTCACGATATGATTTGCAATAGGTTTTGCCGGAATAAAATATCCGTGAGAGCGAAATGCCCCCACGGATATTTTTTGTTATCACGATTTTTTCTCACGGCTTTTGAGCCATATTTTTCGTATTAGTACTGCAAGTAAAATTCCTGCCACTGCACCGCTTGTGTCGATAAGAACATCACGCACCTGCCCTGCACGCCCCGGCACGAAAAGCTGATGTATCTCATCGCTTGAAGCGTAGATGCAAGAAAAAACTGCCGCAAAAAGCCCTCTGTATCCAAGCTTTTTCACCTTTGAAAAATTGATGAACGCCAGTATTCCAAGCAAGGCGTATTCGCTGAAATGCGCAAGCTTTCTTATGATGAACGTGGCGGTGTCCTTGTATTCCGCCTGCGCTGTAGTGTCAAGGCTGTCGTATACAGGGTTGACAAATTCTATCACTGTGTTAAACACCGCATTTGATTGCTTGTTGGACTCGTCAGCATTGTTTGCCGAAAACATGAATATCACCACGCACCACAGCACAAGTGCCGACCCTTTAAGTATTATCTTTATCCTGCCTTTTGAAGTTGCTTTCAATGTAGCCTTTCAGCTCCTCTTTTTTGTTTTCCACCTTTTCGTCTATAACACCATTCAATGCAAGCTCAAGTCCAATGCCGATATCCTTTCCGCCAAAGCCCATTTGTAAAAGATCCTTGCCGTTTATGTCAAGGTCGCAAATGTGTATACACTCGTTGTCCTCTTTTATCTCTATTGCAAGCTCTGCGATATGGTCAAGTTCTGCAAGCTTTTCCTGCCGTTTGTAGTCCGACTGGGCATATGTGTCAGCCCTGCGCACCTCCAGATAATCCATAACAAAGTCAAAGTCATGCTGAGCCATAAATCTCCGCACCGACTTTTTCGTGGCAGCTATCCTGTTGTCATGCTCCCATATAAGCTCATAAATATATTTCGCCGACGCATTGTCTATCCTGAGCCTTTTTAATATCTTCTCCGCCATGTAAGCCCCCTGGAACTGGTGCTTTTTAAAGTGCGAAATGCCGTTCTCGTCAACAGTGTGCATTCTCGGCTTGCCGATATCGTGAAGAAGCATAGTAAGCCTCATCTGCCACTGTGGTCTGACGTTCTCAACGCTCAAACAAATGTGACCGTAAACATCAAGAAAATGGTGGGGATTGTTCTGCCTGAAATCAAAACTCTCCCTAAGTTCAGGTATGAACACCGCTATGACCTCACGATAGTCAAGCAATATCTTCCTTGCACCCTTTCCACAGAGAAGTTTTTTAAGCTCCGACGCAATGCGTTCGGCAGAAATGCTTTTTAAAAGCTCCCGTTGTTCAAGTATAGCCTTTGAGGTCTTTTCCTCGATCTCAAACCCAAGGCATGAAGAAAATCTCAGCCCTCTTAATATCCTCAAAGCGTCCTCGTCAAAACGCTTTTCAGGTTCGCCGACGCATTTTATAATGCCCTTTTCAAGGTCGCCTTGTCCACCGTAAAGGTCAATAAGCCCCTCTTTTGGTGAGTATGCCATAGCGTTCACAGTAAAGTCACGACGTTTTAAGTCCTCCTCCAGCGAGCTTTCAAATGTCACCTGAGCAGGCTTTCTATGCCCTATATACTCTCCGTCACTGCGATAACAGGTTATCTCCGCCGGCTCGCCCTCTATCAAAACAGTGAGCGTGCCATGCTTCAGCCCGGTTTCAATAGTGCGGAAATTTGCGAAAACTTCAAGCATTTTGTCAGGGGTGCAGTTTGTGCAGACATCGTAATCATGAGGCTTTTTGCCAAGCAAACTATCTCTTACACAGCCACCGACTATATAACCCTCGTAGCCGCACTCATTCAGCCTGTCAAGAGCCGTCCTGACAAACTGCGGAATAAAGATCTCCAATTTACTGCCTCCCTTTATAGTTTTGTGAATTATGTGCGACTTTCGGGTCATAATATTTACATGAATATCTCGAAAATAATTGACCCCAAAATCTCACGGAGAGCGTTCCTCGCCCTCACGGGTATAGTGAGCGCACTTATGCAATCTATCTTGAATTTGCCGTGGCTTGCGTTTTTTATCTTTGCGCCAATGGTGCATTGCCTGTCAGTCTGCCATGAAAAAAGGGCTTTCAGGCTTGATTTTCTGTGCTTTTTTGTACCATATTATCTTTTTCAGTTCACTTTTATGCTCACCATATGGAAAATATGTCCTCTGCCGTCCTTTGCCTCTATACCTCTTGCTACTTTAGCGTGGTTAGGTCTGACCTTGTGGGAGTGTATCCTTATGTATCTTCCACTGAGCCTTTTCCTGCCCCTGCGACCGCATCTCAAACACCGTTTGTCTGAGATAGTTTTGCTCTGCCTGCTTTTGACAGCAGGGGAGTGGCTTCAAGAGAAAGTTCCGATTTTGGCGTTTCCGTGGTCTGCGGCATGGCTAGCTGTAACAAGTTCGCCGCTGCTTTTGCAATCCGCCACGCTCATAAGCTGCCGCCTTACAAGCTTTATAATTTTCCTGCTCAACGGTCTGCATGGGGAGATATATACTAGCAAAAAGCGTTTTGCCTACACCGCCTTTGCACTGCTTTTGCAGGGGGCGAATTTAAGCTACGGACTTTATTCCATAAATCTCGACAAAAAGCTTGATAACATCTACCCCCAGATAGACGTTATCTGCGCTCAGGATAGTCTGGAGGGCAGGGAAAAATCACACCGCAAAGCCATCGACTCAGCACGCTCCTATCTTTCTATAATGGAAAGCTGTTGGCGGTGGGGTACTGACCTTGTTTTGCTTCCTGAAACTGCCGTGCCGAAAGACTATGACGAACAGCTAAAAGAATTTTCCCTTATATCAGACTTTGCCGCCACCCATGGATGTACCCTTGTGACAGGCTCGTTCTATCTTGAAAACGGCAAGGATTACAACGCCCTTTTCGCCTATGATAAAAACGGCATTGCGTCTTCGCCCTACCTGAAACAAGTGCTTGTGCCTTTCGGTGAAAAGACACCTTTTGCAGGCATTTTTCACCTTGACACCATGAGCGAATGTGCAGACGAAAGACACACCAAACCCCTCGCCTCAGACGGCATGACCATAGGCTCTGTTATCTGTATAGAGTCCATTTTCCCAAGCCTTGTGAGCCGACAGAAAGAGCAGGGCGCACAGATAATTTGCGTTTCCACCAACGATTCATGGTTTGGCAAAAGCTCCGCCCGTGAACAGCATTACCGCCACTGCATAATGCGAGCCGTTGAGAACAGAAGATATGTCCTTCGTGCAGGAAACTGCGGAATATCAGCGATAATATCTCCCACAGGCGAGCAATTGTCCGTAAAATCGGACAAATCAAAAGGTGCGGTGTGGGGGGAAGTTACCCTTATTGGCAGGTAACTTTTTTTACCACTCTATCTCAAAAAGTCTAGCCATATAAGGTCTGTCAAACTTAACGGAAACATTGCCTGTCGCCTTTGAAAACTCCACAGGGGTTTCGCTGAAATCAGGATAAATGCACTTCACTCTTGCGTCAACACCCTTGAGGAAGCCTATAGGCAAAACGCAGGTGTCGCTCTTGCCCTCTCTCCTCCATACGGCAAGATAAGCCTTGTTGCCGTTTCTCAGACCGAGAGATACCCAGTCGTCCGAAAATTTGGACAGTCCCAAGCTCCAGAACGGCACTGCTTCCTTTATGTCCGCCCTTATCTTCTTGTAAACGCTGATAGCTTCCTTAACAAGTGCCTTGCGCTCAGGGTCGATGTTGCCAAGATGACCGCTCTGATGTATTCTCAAAAGCATTGCGTTAATCATGTTGAAAACAACTTCCTCCCTGTCACCTGAGGTGATAGGATAAGCCCATATGGCAGACTGCTCAGGGCAAAGTGCAGTAGGGGAGTTTGCCGCAATGGTGCAGTATTTTTTGTAATCGTCCTGATCTGATGTGGACTGAATGGAGTATCTTGAAAGCATCGCATAGTCCATTCTGAGTCCACCGCTGGAGCAGTTTTCTATAATAAGGTCAGGGTGACGAGCAAAAACACCGTCAAGCCATTCAAGGTAAGCCTTTTCATGACCCCACAGACCCTCGCCAACGCTGTCGCAGTTCTGCTCAGTGCCGATGCCAGGCTCTATGTTGTAATCCATTTTTATATAGCCTATGCCGTATTCAGAAACGAGCCTGTCTATTACCTCGTCAGCGTGGGAACGGACTTTCGGGTTTCTGAAATCAAGCTGATAACGGCTTCTGTCATAGACTCTCTTGCCGTGACGTGTGAAGAACCAACTGTCATCGCAAACGCTGTCCACAAGCGGACACTTTATTCCCATGACCTCTATTTCGAGCCAAAGTCCAGGTATCATGCCCTTTTTGCGGATATAGTCGGCAACTTCCTTTACGCCGTTAGGAAAACGCTTTCTGCTCTCTTTCCATTCGCCGACCTCGTCCCACCAAAAGCCGTCAGCATACCAGCCTGCGTCAATGCAGAAATATTCACAGCCTGCTTCTGCCGCAGCGTCCACAAGGGGAAATTCTTTTTCAGCCGTTGGGTCGCCCCACAGACAGTTCATGTAGTCGTTGAATATTACCGCAAGCCTCTGATTGTCCTTGTTGCGACGGCGTATTTTTCTGCGGTATTTCGTCAGCTCGCCCATAGCCTCGTCAAAGCTTCCTGTTACCGAGCCTACTGCACATTTCACGCTTTCTATGCTCTCATTAGGCACAAGGTTTTTATACCAGTGGGACTCTATCTCCGACGGACCAGAAAGCTGTAAATAGAAGTGTCCGCCCACGTCTGAAAGCTCCCAGTGCCAAGAGCCGTTTTGCTCTATCTGCCAAAACAGCACCGAGCCTGCCTCTGTGTTTTCAAGCACACCCATTGGTATGTATTCTTTTGCCGACCAGTTTCCAACGTTTGTGCAGGCAAATACCTTTGATGAACGCTGTTCCGTAGGCTTAGCAGAGGACGCAAGCCCCACCTGTTCAAGAGTGTAGTCCTGCCACTGCAATTCACGCTGCCATGAGTTGTGGCATACCCATATCTTCATCTTGTCCTCAGGCTTTTTAAGCCCCTCTTTTTCAACGCCCGTCAGCGCAAAGGAGGACATATATTCAATGGTCTGTGCCTCGCTGCCCTTGTTTGTAAGGGTAGTCCAACAGCGTACAACAGACGTGCCGGTGTAAAACTGATAGTGGGACACAGCCTCAAGACCTGTGACCTCATCAAATGTCACAAGCTCAAGCTTTCTGCCATGATCATTGTTCACATCACGGAAGTCCTTGAACTTCATTCTCCAGCCAGGTGCGGTCACGATATATTTGTTGCCGTGACGCTCGTCAGGGCGGTCGATACCGCTCGCCTGTATCTCTACAGGTCTGAAAGTTTTCAGCCCCATGTATGAGGCAGTTTTTGCCTCATCAAAAGGCAGAGCAGAGAAGTGCAGAAGCTTCGCCTCGTTGTCGTCTGTTATCTCAAATACTATATTAATGCCGTTTTCATATATCTCAATACGTTTCATATTGGGTATTTCCCTTCGTGATCTATTTATCTGTACGTATTATCGTACACTTATATCATTGCCGCAAGCTCGTCAAGTATCCTGTGAGCGGCTTGCTCTTTGGTCATAATAGGCAGCTCCACAGCACCGCCCTCAGTGATAAGGGTGATAACATTAGTGTCCGTCTTGAAGCCTGCGCCAGCGGTCTTTAATGAGTTTGCGCATATCATATCGCAGTTTTTGTTGGTGAGCTTTTTCTCAGAATTCTTGATAACGTCCTGCGTTTCCATGGAAAAACCGCATATGACCTGACCGTCACGTTTGTGCTGACCGAGATAGCCAAGAATATCCTGCGTGCGCTTTAGCTCTATCTTCATGTCATCGTCAGACTTCTTTATCTTGTTGTCAGCCACCGCAACAGGCGTGTAGTCAGCCACAGCCGCCGCCTTTACGATAATATCCTGCTCAGGAGCAAGCTTTGTGACAGCTTCAAACATATCCGCCGCAGACTTTACGTTCACAACGTCCACGAATATAGGCGGCAAAACCTCCATGTGACCAGCCACCAACGTCACCTTTGCACCTCTTTGCATAGCCGCTTTAGCAAGTGCACAGCCCATTTTTCCGCTTGAATGATTAGTGATGTACCTCACAGGGTCGATAGCCTCCATGGTCGCACCAGCCGTAACAAGCACCTTTTTGCCTGCAAGATCCTTCTCAAAAGCAAGCTCCCGAAGAATGTATTCAAACAACACCTCAGGCTCAGGCATTCTGCCGTCGCCGTCATCACCGTTTGCAAGCATACCTCTGTCAGGAGCGATCATCTCGTAGCCGAAACGCTCGAGCTTCCGGATATTGTCCTGCACAATAGGATTGTGATACATATTGTGGTTCATGGCAGGGGATATCATTTTCTTGCAAGGGCAAGCCATGACAGTGGTGGTGAGCATATCGTCAGCAATGCCGTATGCTATCTTTCCGATAACATTAGCGGAAGCAGGAGCAATCATAACAAGATCTGCCTGCTTTGCAAGAGCAACGTGTTCAACACTGTATTGAAAATTTCTGTCAAAAGTATCTATAAGGCACTTGTTGCCTGTGAGGGATTCAAAAGTGATAGGGTTTATAAATTGAGTGGCGTTCTGTGTCATGAGTACCTGAACATTGCAGCCCTGCTTTTTGAGCAGTCTTGCTAAAGTTGGGATCTTGTAAGCCGCAATACTGCCGCTGACGCCGAGAACGACCGTCTTACCTGAAAGAAGCATAGAGATGACCTCCTTAGTGGAATATATAAGGCAACACCGCGCAAAGCCCGCCTGACGGCTTTGCACGCCATCTGCTTGCGGATTTTCCGTCATATCACACAAAAATCTGACTACGCATCTGACGCACGATCTTTGTGCGGTATTACCTTAAATATAGTATAACACAGATCATGGTGAAATGCAAGATTTCAAGTGATAAGTGAGCATGGATAATAACAAAAGACCGCTGTTCACAGATGCCCGTGAACAGCGGTCTGAACCATATGTCAATCCTTGTATTGCGAAGTTATCCCGAAGTATTCTTCAAGAGAAAGTCCGCTGTTGGTTATGTTTTGTGCTAAAGGCGTGCCTACATATCTTATGTGCCAAGACTCATACTGATAACCGGTGTAAGCCTCTTTGCCCTTTGGATAACGAATTATAAAACCATATTTTGCACAGTTGTTGGCAAGCCACTTGGCTTCTCTTGTGCCGCTAAATGAGTCGCTGGCGTTGTTTACGTCTATTGCCATGCCCGTCTGATGGTCGCTGTAGCCGGGTCTTGCGGAGTATTTGTCTGCCGCAGCCTTGCCGTCACGGTTGCAGTACATATTATAAAGGTACCTCTGATCGTAATAAGAGCGGTAGCCTGAGCATACCCACAGGCTTATGCCGTCTTTATATGCAGCGGTCTGCATCTTTTTGAATGCCGCTGATGTTTCTTTGGTCAGACCCTTTGGGTCGTAGCTTGCAGGGAGGGAATATGTTTTGTTCGCCAAAAGAACTCCGTCAACATAGCTCATGCCGTTTATGACCTCGACAGTGTGGTCCGGTGTCTTGACGGTTATCTCCTCGGAATATGCTCCATAGTGATTTGAACCTTTATCGTCCGTCTTGCAGGCTCTTACCTTGAATCTGTATGTAGTCTTTGCGTAAAGTCCGTTTATTGCGCAGGAATTTACCGTAGATGAAGCTATGTTCTTCCACTTGCCGTTTGTGTAGATAAACACCTTGTAGCTTGTACAGCCTACAGACTTCCAGTTAAGGTCAAGGGTAGAAGCGGTGATGTCAGAAGCTTTTACTCCTGTTACCTGCCTTGGATTTGTGGCGGAATTGTAGTTTTCACAATAGTCGCTGTATATCTTAACTCCGTCTACTATCTTATATGCTCTTACCTTGAAATTCTCCCTTGTTGCCGCAGGCAGACCTGTAACAAGGTAGGTCGTGCCTTTCACGTCTGCTATCTCAGGATATTTACCCTTTGAACGCATTCCCACAGAATAGCCGTCCGCACCGCTCACAGCGTTCCAGCTAAGCTTTATAGAGCTTGTGTTAGGGGTCTTAGATGTCAGACCGGTGACATTGTCCACCTTGACAGCCTGAGCTGTTATCTCCTGCGAATATTTGCCGTAGTGGTTTGCACCCTTATCGTCACGCTTGCAGGCTCTTACTTTAAATGTATAGCTTCCTGCGTCAAGCCCTTTGACAGTGTAGCTGTTTGTATCCGTCTGTGCTATCTGCTTCCACTTGCCGTTTTTCAGCATAAAGACACGATAGTTTGAACAGCCCACCTTTTTCCATGAAAGGCTGACAGAAGCATTGCCCGTCTGAGCTTTAAGACCGCTTATAGGTCGTGGATTTGTGGCGGAGTTGTAGTTCACTGAATAGTCGCCGTAGACCTTTTGACCGTTCACTATCTTATAGGCTCTTACCTTGAAATTCTCTCTCGTTGCCGCAGGCAGACCTGTAACAAGATATGTAGTGTCCGTAACGTCTGCTATCTCAGGATACTGACCCTTTGAACGCATTCCAACGGAATAGCCGTCCGCACCATTCACGGCGTTCCAGCTAAGTCTTATGGAGCTTATATCAGGCGTTTTAGATGTCAGCCCTGTGACCTGAGGCAGACTTGTCTGCACCGCAGCTTCAGCCGCCTGCACAGGCGTACTCACACTTAGCACGCTGTCAGGCACAGCACTTGCCGCACATATCATCATAGCGGCACAAGCCACTGCCGCTGCATTTTTTCTGTTTATTATCTTTTTCATTTTTCAGACCTCCTTTGATGAAATTCTTTTGCACTTTAAGTATAACACATTTTTACCAGTTTGTAAACACGCAATCCCAAATTATTTTTGTTCACATTTTGTTTTTTATGTTTACTTATATTCAGTTGCAAAACCTCTCTTTTGGTTGCTGAAAGAATGTAAAAAAAACAAAGACCGCAGAAAAAATCTACGGTCTTTTGTGGCTGGGGTGGAAGGATTCGAACCTTCGGAATGACGGAGTCAGAGTCCGTTGCCTTACCACTTGGCGACACCCCAATGTTTGTTCGATTTAGCTTGTTTTTGGTTGGGATAGATGGATTCGAACCATCGGAATGACGGAGTCAAAGTCCGCTGCCTTACCTCTTGGCTATATCCCATCGTCATGTCCCTCACTCAAACAGCTTAATCATTATAGCACACCATTTCAGGAAATGCAATACCTTTTCATATTTGTTTACAAAGCATTTACAGTGTATTAATATATATGGGCAAAACGACGTAAAACCGTAGGATGTTGTAGAAAAACTATTGAAAATGGTCAAAATATGTGATAAAATGACCATAAGAGCGTGGCTCGGAACAAAAAACGAAAGGTCGTAACCGTTATGGAAGAGAAGAAAAAAGGTTTTATCAAGAAGTTTGTAAATGAGTTCAAGGCGTTTGCTCTCAAAGGAAACGTCATGGACTTGGCAGTGGGCGTTATCATAGGCGCTGCGTTTCAGAATATCGTGACGTCATTTACGGAGAATTTTATCAACCCGATAATAGGCTGTATAGGCGGTGCTGACGTAGAGGGCAAGATACATTTGCTTGGAAATCAGTACATAAACTACGGTGCATTTCTGACGGCAGTGATAAACTTCATAATCATGGCGTTCGTTATTTTTGTAATAATGAAGGTCATAAATAAGCTTGCGTCACTTGGCAAGCATGAAGAGCCTGAAAAGCCTGCAGAGCCACCGGTGGACATAGTGCTTCTTACAGAGATCAGGGATCTTCTCAAGGCACATCAGGCGGCTGAGGCGAGCAAAGAGGAAGAAAAGGCAGAAGAATAAGATCTGAAACGGTACACTTTTTAAGTTAAGGAGCAGCTCCCATGTGGGGCTGCCTTTTTTGTTGGTTATCTTTTTGACGGTATTCATACAAATTCAGGTAGGGGCAAACACTTTTCTTCTGTAAAAACTCCACAATTATTTATCTTTCACTTTGTCACTTATTCTGTTTTAAATCTCTTTACTTTTTTGTCATCATATGATAAAATAATAACATATATGTTTGTGAATACTTTTAAGCTTTTAAGTTTTCTAGCTTTCAAGCTTTTAATTATGAAAGGAAGTTTTTGTATGCCTATAACCGAGATACTGGAGCGTAACGCAAGAGAGTTCGGAAACGATGTTGCTCTGGTAGAGGTCAATCCTGAGATCAGAGAAACCAGACGTGTGACTTGGAAGGAATATGAGCTTATAGAGCCTAACCCTGTCTGTCATTATCGCCGTGAGATAACCTGGAGCGTTTTCAACGAAAAGGCTAACCGCTTTGCCAATCTGCTTTTATCCCGTGGGGTAAAAAAGGGTGACAAGGTGGGTATCCTGCTTATGAACTGTCTTGAATGGCTGCCTATTTATTTTGGCATCCTCAAGACGGGTGCGCTTGCAGTGCCGCTGAATTTCAGATACACTCCGGAGGAGATAAAATACTGTCTCGACCTTGCCGAGGTGGATATTCTTGTATTTGGCCCTGAATTTATCGGCAGAGTTGAGGAGATAGCTGATGAGATAAGCAAGAACAGACTTCTTTTCTATGTTGGCGAGAACTGTCCGTCATTTGCAGAGCATTATGACAGGCTCACTGCAAACTGTGCAAGCACTACTCCGTACATAGAGCTTACTGACGAAGACGATGCGGCTATCTACTTCTCGTCAGGCACAACAGGCTTCCCGAAGGCTATCCTGCACAATCACGAGAGCCTTATGCACGCCGCAAGAGTTGAGCAGAATCATCATGGTCAGACCAAGGAGGACGTTTTCCTTTGTATCCCTCCCCTTTATCACACAGGTGCGAAGATGCACTGGTTCGGAAGCCTTATCTCAGGGGGCAAGGCTGTGCTTCTCAAGGGCGTGAAGCCTGAATTTATACTTGATACTGTATCGAGGGAAAAGTGTACTATAGTATGGCTTCTTGTGCCTTGGGCGCAGGATATCCTTGACGCTATCGACAGCGGCGAGGTGACACTTTCAAAGTATGAGCTTTCACAGTGGAGGCTTATGCACATAGGCGCACAGCCTGTTCCGCCGTCACTTATTGCACGTTGGAAAAAGGTTTTCCCTAACCACAAATATGACACTAACTATGGTCTTAGCGAATCTATAGGTCCCGGCTGTGTACACCTTGGCATGGATAACATTGACAAGGTAGGCGCAATAGGCAAGGCAGGCTTTGGCTGGAAGGTCAAGATAGTTGATGATAAGGGCAACACTGTAAAGCGTGGCGAAGTGGGCGAGCTTTGCGTAAAAGGTCCCGGCGTTATGACCTGCTACTACAGAGATCCAAAGGCGACGGCTGAAACTCTCAAAGACGGCTGGCTTTTCACGGGCGACATGGCTCAGGAGGACGAGGACGGATTTATTTACCTTGTTGACCGTAAAAAGGATGTTATTATAAGTGGTGGAGAAAATCTTTACCCTGTACAGATAGAAGACTTTTTGAGAAGTCATGACGCTATCAGGGACGTGGCAGTAATTGGTCTGCCTGACCAGCGTTTGGGCGAGATAGCGGCGGCAATAATCGAACTAAAGCCAGACCACCCATGCACAGAGGAAGAGATAATGGCGTTCTGCCAGAAGCTTCCGAGATACAAGCGTCCGCACAAGATAATTTTTGCAGACATACCGAGAAACCCGACGGGCAAGATAGAGAAGCCGAAGCTCAGGAAGATATACTGCGGAGAGAGCCTTGTGGCAAAGCAGAATCACGGATAAAAAGTAAAGAGGGGTAACGAAAATGGGACGAGAAGTAGTATTTGCCAACATACGAAAAAGAATGATAGCAATGATAGCTGGCGGTGTGATACTCACGCTAATGGGTGGATTTATCTCATTTGCGGCGGTAGTAGCCGGTGAATACGGCGTATTGATACTTGGACTTTTTGCTCTTACGCCTGGTGTTATTTTTCTTATATTTGGTACGTCACGGAGGACGCACCCTGAAAAGAGCGGCATATTCAAAGCCAATCCCGATCTTTTACAGCAGGCTGACGAGCTTTACGCCAACATACAATATCAGGACGATCATATTATCGTATCCGACAGGGTGCTTGCCAACAAGAAAGCGCCATTTCAGATGTGCTGGCGAGAGGAAGCCTACGGCATTTACCAGCACACAGCGAGCATGAATTTCATCAGCTACACCAACGAGATAATCGTCTGCACGAAGTACAAGAAGAATGTACTGCGTTTTAACGTATATGCCAAGGGCAAGGACACCGCCATGGGGCTTATGCAATTGCTTTCCCAATGTTGCCCCAACGCAATGGTAGGTTACACTCCTGAAACGCTTGCATATGTTAAGGAGATGCAGAGGCGTGCTCAGCAATAGATGATGGACAAGCTCTTTGTGCTTAAATTTGCACAAAGGGCTTGACTTTTTTTGTGATTACTTGTATAATAGTATAGTTGACACAAGGAGATGTACCCAAGTGGCTGAAGGGTCCGCACTCGAAATGCGGTAGTACGGCAAAACCGTAGCGAGAGTTCAAATCTCTCCATCTCCGCCAAACGAACAAAAACCACCGTAAATACGGTGGTTTTCTTTTGTATACACGATTTTTACACGATTGTGTTCAATATCTTCACCGCACGTTCTTCCTCTCGTGGGTAGAGGTGCGAGTAGGTGTTCCATGTCATTGATATGTTGGAGTGACCTAAACGCCGTGCTATCTCCTGAATGTTTATGCCCTCATTGGCGAGCAGGGAAGCGTGGCTGTGACGGAAGTCATGAATACGGATACGTTTGACACCTGCCAAGTCTGCAAACTTCTTGTTGGTCTTTTCAAGGGACGTGTCACGGATAGGACGCTCGCCACCGCAGATGTACATATCATCACTGAACTTTGGCACTGCTTTCTTACAGCGTTCGTAATGTTCGGACAGCACTGCTCTTAATGGCTCTGGTATCTGTATCGTCCGTATGCTTGGCTTGTTCTTTGGCGGCGTGATACGATCACCGCCTTTGAGCTTCTGAGCAATGCTTTTTGTGATGGATATGTAGCCGTCTTTTATATCCGTCCATTGCAGAGCGTATATCTCGCCTTTTCGCATACCCATGTAAAATGCTATGTTGAAAAATACATAGTAGTTCCATTCGTACATTGAGCCGCCGTCCTCTGCGGTCTGAGCATAATTCTTAGCTGCCGATATGTACTTCTTGAACTCGTCAGGCGTGTAGAAAAGCATTTCTTTCTTGGCTTCAAGGGGCGCTTTGAAGTTGCCTGCGGTGATAACGGGATTTTTCGGAATGTATTCCATTTTCACAGCATAGTTCATCATTGCACGAAATTCGCCGTAAATGTTCTTTCGAGTGACGATAGCCAATCCCTGTTCTGACAGCTCCTGTTTCCACTTCTGCACCATTGGTACGTTCAGATTATCTATCCTCACGCTTTCAAAGGTGGGCAGGACGTTCTTTTTCAGTATTCTTAGGGACTTGTCCAATGATGTTTCACGGACCTCTGAACACTTGGCTGTGATGTACTCCGTGAATAGCTGTCCGATAGTCATTTTTGGAGCTATCTCTTTATCATTGAGCTTTTGTGTAAGCTGGATTTCAAGCTGCTTAGCCATCTCTGTACCGAACGCCACACGGTCTATCTGATGAGGTTTTCCGAAACTGTCCGTATAATTGATACGCACACGATATTTTTGCAGGCCGTCTTTTCTGATGTTCTTTCCGTTCTTGTCCGTCATTTTGTAGATCGGCATAAATATTCCTCCTATTCTTGACACTCCTAAAAAAGTGTGCTACAATAAAAGGGCAAAATTCGCCCTTTCTTAATGGGTTAGTGTGAATTTTAATCGAGCTGATATTGGTAGTATCCGCTCTGCTCGCCTCTGAGTGTTGGTAGCACTTGGGGGCGAGATTTTTTTATTTACTATTTTTATCAATAAACCTGGATGTTTTAGCCAAGTAATCAGGCATTGGCATTTGTATTGCAAAGCAGCCAGGAGTAGTGCAAGATGAATGCAATGAAATATTATCAATGCTTATGTATTCTGATAAGTCTTTAAGCGACTTTTTTAGCTTGCTTACAGGAAGTTGCGGCGTATGCAAGAACTCGAATGAAACTGAATTTTGCTTGTATAAAACATCTATCTTTTCTAATTTTAGAACTACATCAAAAGTCATTTTATAGTAGCAGACTATATATTCGGCATTTTCTTTCAAGAACTTTTTGCAAATACGGGGGTAATCATCAAGGTCATTCATCATTGTAGCTTTTTCTGCATATTTAGGGGTAGAATAAATTTGAAAGCTGTTGGTTTCAGTAACTGGTTGCTTTGCTTTGGAAGAAGAATTATGCTCTTGTAAATGCTCTTTCTTTTTGAGACGCATTTTTATTTTGCTTGTTCTTTTGGTCATACGAGACAAAACATTTCTGTCCCATAGCTCTATTCCATTAACTTTTGCTAACTGTTTTGCTGGCTCAGTAAAGTATTGATTTGTCATAACAACGCCTTTATTACAACCATAATATGCAAGTCCGCCAATTACTTCTTGTATAGGTTTATTGTCAAGTTTGTGGCTATAGCATTTACATTGTATAGCATATTTTCGCATACCTTTTCTTGCAATAATGTCGACGCCATAGTCTCCAGAGCCTTGTGTAACTTTTACGTCATAAAAGCCGTTCATCTTCAAGATATCAGCACAAGCAAATTCGAATCTATGACCTTCCATATTATCAAGCTGAGACATTGTATATTTTCGATTAAAAAATCCGAATATTTTGAGAATAAGAAGTATGCCAATAACCGATAAAATGATTATTTTGGCTTTAGTAGAGAGATGTGTTTTGGCTAAATTAAAAATAGTAAATACAATACAAGCTAATATTGTGTAGCCGAATATAGTGGCGATACAGCCCGGCTCTGATTTGCGTTTCTTTGAGGACATTCTGTCACCTCACAAGCTGCTCATAAAGCAAACAGCCTTGCCGAGAATGCGTATAGTGTCAAGCTCCTCGTTGATATACACAAGCGGCTCATACGCAGGATTTTCAGGATTGAGGATAAGCTTGTGCTTTTCAGGATAATAATAGACCCTTTTCAGCGTTGCCTCATTATCAATTATCACAGCAGCGATCTCACCGTTTTCGACCATTGGCATTTGCTTGATAAAAACGATATCGCCGTCAAATATTCTTGCGTTTATCATACTGTCACCCTTAGCTTTAAGGCAGAAATCAGCGTGGATATCAGTATCAGCCATTATGTAGCTTTCGTGATCCTCATCTGCAAAAATAGGTTTGCCGCAAGCTATCTCGCCGACCATAGGAAACTTTTTTAGTGCAAGTGGTCTGATATTGTCAAAGTCATTGAAAATGCTATCAGACGTATTCTCAACAGTTTCTTCACCTGTGATAAGTGAAACAGGATTGAGTTTAAGCACCTTTGCAAGTTCGGCTATCTTATCCCTTTTCATATTTGATATAAAGCCGTCTTCCCACTTCTTTACTGTACTCTTGCTAACGCCAACAGCATTGCCCACATCTTCAAGAGTAAGTTCGAGTTCTGTTCTTCTTTTATTTATAAGTTTTCCTATGTCCATAATTTTTGACCTCCTGATTTGGATTGATTATATTATAACATATAAGTTTCTAAAATGCAACTACTTTTTCAAAAAAAGTGAAAAAAGTTTCCTAAAGGGGTTGACAATGCTATTTTGATATGATATACTGAAAGTGTCCTAAAGGAAACTAAGACAGGAAAGGGCGGTGAAAGCAATGAATATTAATGACCTTAATGCGGAGATAGCAAGGTGTGGTCTGACCATTCCAAAACTCGCTGAGCTAATAGGATTGGACAAGAAAACGCTGTATTCTCGTATGAAAGGGGAAACTGCGTTTAAGCAGCCTGAGATCGCAAATATCTCCAAAGTGCTGAAACTTACGCAAGAAAAGATACTTGATATTTTTTTTGCAGACACAGTTTCTTAAAGGAAACGAGTGATTAAAAAGGGGGTGAGAATATGGAACTCAGAAAAGTGTTATCACAATATTTTTCAGAGCAAGAAGTTGTGAAATTACTGGCGTTACTTGATAAAGATATTTGTGTCATTGTCGAGGGTAAGCAAGGACCAACGGGAAAATCGACACTTTGCCGCAAACTAAAAGAGCTTGGTTATAAAGCTGTTGAACGTTGGGAAATAGAAAAAGAGGAAAACAACAATACTGTGAGCATAGTTGTTTCCCTCAATGAAATGATAACCAAAAGAATTACTTCATCTGAGCTTTTCGCTTGACTATAATAGGTGAGCGTTCAGAAATGTTGAAACACCAGTTTAAGGCATTTTCGTTGTTAGTTCTATAATTAGCTTCGAGCATAGCTCCTTTAAGTTCGCCATTAGTAAAATATTCGTTTGGATATTCTTCTTCAATCCAATGTTTAATACTGTAAGATGTATAACGAGTATTTATGCTTTCGATTGGCCTGAGATTATTTGATATCCAAGATAATAAAAAGCTCTGACGATCTTTGGGAAGTTCATAAAATGTTTCTGGCAGATCAACTTTATTCATTGCAGAAACCTCCTTTCTTTGTAAGATATAGCCATTATATCACAACTGAGGAGAAAATGCAATAAATGATTGAAGAGGGGGGTGAGGACTTGGCGGCTAATATAGTGTATGCTATAGCGTTCGGATTATTGGCAGGTGGTATTCTGTCAGACTGTGATTTTGATTGTGTTATGGACTACATAATGTTCATTATGGCATTGGGATTATGCCTGTTAAACATAGTATTGTGCCTACTGTGATAAAGAGTACAAACAGCAAAGAAAAAATCAATATGGTCTGTAATATCGCAAGTAAGACAGCTTTTGTGATGAAAACTATTTTACCATGTCGGTCATACCAATTGTGTTGATAGCGATATGGCGTTGAAATTTTTGGAATGCCAACATATTTACAAAGATTGTTGTAAGTATCCAAAAAGCTGTTGCAGAACTTTTCATAAAACATTTGCTTGTCTTTTTCTTCGCAGTTGAGAAAAATTTCAAAGTCATTGTAAACGTCATTTCCAACATAAGCACGATTATCTTCAATTACATTGCAAACTTGCTTTATAACAAAATCAAAATTTTCATTATTTTTATAGGTATATAAATGATTTTTAAGCAGTTTAAGCAATGGATCATATATACTGAGAAGTCGTTCTTTTGATATGTCTTTTTTCTTAACTACACATCTGTAATACCAAATAGATATAATGATTGCGAGAACAGGACAAATAACGGTAATGAAACTATATAGTTTTTCCAATTTAAAACTTCCTTTCGTATGTTTTTCTACATTATACCACAAGAAGTTAGATTTTTCAAGGGGGTACAAAAATGAAACAGTCCAAAATAGTCGCTGTCTATCCTGAACTTTCAGACATAACGTCCGAGAGTACGGAAAGGATACTTACAGCTTGTGGCAAGATACTTACCTTGTGTGCAAAAGAAAAGCTGACTATCAGCGATATGCAGTCACTGCCTGATATGCTTTGCGGTGAGATATGGAGAGCCATAAGCAAGCAGATCTCCGGGGAGCTTTTTAAGAATGTGGGCAACAAGTCATAGTACAACCCCGATATCCAATAGAATTGAGTGGGAGGTGATAAAAATGCCGAAATATCCACCTTTAAAGGTCATAAGGCACGTTTCGTTCGACGGTGGCAAAAGCTATAAGCTTTGGGACGATTGCACGGAGCAGGAGCGGCAGGCGGCTGCGGACAGTATCGGACGCAAGCTTGCAGGAGCGCTGCAGGATATGGTCGGGCGTGACCCGTCGCTCTGGGATAAGCTTTGTGAAACGGCAAGAACTGAGCACCCTGAGTGGATAGCTTAAAACACAGGACGTTTAAATGAAAGGACGTGAGAAAATGAACAACCTGATAACAACACTGGAGATCATCAGATATGCGTCAGCCATAGCACTGTGCGTTGCGCTATTCGCTCTAGCGGTATATGGACTATACCGCAATATAAAAGAAACCGCAGAAACCGCAATCCGTGAGGAGCTGGAGCGTGCAGTGAGAGAAGCAGGCAGACCCGTGGTCAAGGTCGAGATACAGGCGAAAGGAAAGTGGTAATGAACATTGTAGGAATACTGCTGATAACAATAGCCGTGCTTGCAGGGATAGATGTAGTGATGTATCTTGTGCTGAGCGTGGCGGATAGGCACTGGGAGAAACGTTATGAGAAAGAGGAGGATAACGATGATAACGAAAGAGGAGTTTGAAAAGGCGGTGGAGTACTGTACAGGATTTACTGCTAGTTGCGAAAATTGTCCGCTAAGCGAAAAAGATTTTAAGTGTGGTGTGTATTTGGCAGAGTACCTGAAAGAAAACGAGCCTGCACCTGCGGCAACAGGCACAAGCTCGGAGGTATCAGATGATACCTGTTCAATATTACAGTTTGATGATAGCACAAAAGAGAGGATTTGTCAAGAGGCAGAAAAGGCTTACAAGGCTTGCGAACTGATACTGGAAATTTACGAACGTATGGACGATAGCGAGCAGAAAGCCTTCGAATTGGGACATTCATATCAGGTAATGAGCGAGGTGCAAGAGGAGCTTGCGAGGATAGGAAAAGGCGGTGAGGGCAATGGCTGACCTGCCGACACGCTGCATAGACCCTGTTATGAAATACTGCCAAGATTGCAAATACGGTCACGTCATATATGGTGATGATGTGGAATGCTATGCAGACACGCAAGGCTGCTGCTTTGACACGGTATGCACACTTGGATATGATAAAGGCAGACCTGAGGACGAACCAACAGAAGATGAAATAAGACAATTTGAAAAAGAAATGAGGAGATCTGAATGTCAGTAAAAATAAACTCACTTGAATTTGAAAACGTCAAGAAGATAAAAGCCGTGCAGCTTGAGCCTGCAAAGAATGGGCTTACTGTTATCGGCGGTAAGAACAGGCAGGGCAAGACCTCTGTCCTTGACGCTATCGCTTGGGCGCTTGGCGGTGACAAGTATAAGCCATCCTCTCCTCAGCGTGAGGGGTCTGTTGTCGAACCGCATTTGAAGATCACCCTCGATAATGGTATCGTGGTGGAACGCAGCGGCAAGAACAGCTCCCTTAAAGTCACGGACAGCACAGGCAAAAAAGGCGGTCAACAGCTTTTGAACAGCTTCGTTGAACAGTTCGCCCTTGACCTGCCTAAGTTCATAAATCAGTCAAGCAAGGAAAAAGCTTCAACTCTGCTGAAAATAATAGGCGTGGGTGATACGCTCTATCAGTTGGAACATAAGGAACATTCTCTCTATGACCAGCGTACCGCTATCGGCAGGATAGCAGACCAGAAGTCTAAGTTCGCAAAGGAAATGCCTGTGTACGCAAACGTCCCTGCCGAGCCTGTTTCGGCTTCGGAACTTATCAGACAGCAGCAGGATATACTTGCTCGCAACGGTGAAAATCAGCGTAAACGTGACCAGAAAGAATACTACGAAAAGCAGTTGGAGATTGCTAAGTCCGCCTATGAACGTGCAAAAGCAAGCTATGAAGCGGCAGTGAACAACTTCAAGCTTGCAAGCCTTGACGCACAAGACCTTGTGGACGAAAGCACAGCGGAGCTTGAAAAGAACATCTCAGATATCGAGGAGCTGAACAAGAAGATAAGAGCAAACCTCGACAGGGAAAAAGCTGAGATAGATGCCGAGGACTACCGTTCACAGTATACATATCTCACTGAGCAGATAGAGGACGTAAGGCAGGCTAAAACAGACCTGCTGGGCAGTGCCGACCTGCCCCTTGAGGGCCTTTCCGTTGAGGACGGAGAGCTGCTGTATAACGGGCATAAGTGGGACAGTATAAGCGGAGCAGAACAGCTTATCGTCGCTACCTCTATCGTGAGAAAGCTCAATCCTGACTGCGGTTTTGTACTGCTGGACAAGCTTGAACAAATGGATACCGACACCCTTGATGACTTCGGCAAGTGGCTTGAAGCACAGGGCTTGCAGGCGATAGCCACAAGAGTTTCCACAGGTGACGAGTGCAGCATCATTATCGAGGACGGCAGGTCAATGGACAATGATAAGGAAGAAAACACAGAAACAAAAACTTGGAAAGCAGGTGCATTTTAATGTATGAGATAACATCAGGAGTTGTAAGCTCCGCACAGAAAGTCGTGATATATGGTCCTGAGGGCATAGGCAAATCCACCTTTGCGGCTCAGTTCCCCGACCCTGTATTTATTGATACTGAGGGCAGCACAAAGAAGCTGAACATCAGACGTTTCCCTAAGCCAACAAGCTGGGAAATGCTCAAAAACGAGGTAAAGGAAGCTATGAACGGCAGGCTCTGCAAGACCCTTGTCATTGATACATTTGATTGGGCTGAACAGCTTTGCATTGAAACTATCTGCTCGGCACATCAGAAGAAAGGCATTGAAGATTTCGGCTACGGCAACGGCTACGTCTACGAGAAAGAGGAGATAGGCAAGTTTCTTAATCTCTTGCAGGAGGTAGTTGACAGCGGTATCAACGTTGTGCTTACGGCTCACGCTCAGATGAGAAAGTTTGAACAGCCTGACGAGCTTGGCGCTTATGACCGTTGGGAGCTGAAACTCGGCAAGAAAACTTCTTCTCAGATATCACCTCTTGTGAAAGAGTGGGCAGATATGGTGCTGTTTGCAAACTACAAAACATATGCAGTAGCTGTGGATAAGGACGGCAAGAAGTTCAAGGCTCAGGGCGGCGACCGTGTTATGTACACCACACATCACCCTTGCTGGGACGCCAAAAATCGTGACGGACTTCCGCCTGAAATGCCCTTTGAATACAGCGGCATAGCGTACCTGTTCGCAGACGTAAAGTCTGCCCCTGCCGTACAGCCGAAAGCAGCACCGCAGCCCCCTCATAAGACATCAAACGCAGTGACATTGCAGCAGGCTCAGCCGACAGCTGCACCAAAGGCAGAAGAACCCCTTACTGATCTCAGCGGCTTTGAGGACGTTGCACCGCCTATCGTTATCCCTGATGGCATACCGAAAGCGCTTGCAGACCTTATGAGAGCCAACAACGTAAGCGAATCGGATATACGTCTTGTGGTATCTCAGAGAAACTATTTCCCTTATGATACTCCTATCACAAACTATCCTGACGACTTTGTGCAGGGCTGTCTGATAGGTGCTTGGGAGCAAATGCTGCCGCTTATCAGGGAAAATCAGAAAGTACCATTTTAAAAGGAGGACAACACTATGGATAATTTTATGGAATACGGCTGGGAAGATGAGATAGTCAACGAGGGTGGGGACTTTGTCCTGCTCCCTGAGGGGGACTATGACTTCACCGTTGCAAAGTACGAACGTGCAAGGCACGAGGGGTCGGCGAAAGTGCCGCCCTGCAATATGGCAAAGGTCACATTCACCATTTGGGGTGCAGAGGACAGCGTGGAGATAACAGAGAACTTCTTCCTTTGCAACAAGTTTGAGTGGAAGCTCTCAGCACTTTTCTTGGCACTGGGACTTAAAAAGCACGGCGAACCGCTGAAAATGAACTGGAACGCTATCACAGGCAAAAAAGGCAAGTGTCACGTCTACGTTGACAACTACAAGAACAAGGACGGCGAGGACAGGCAGTCCAACAAGATAAAGAAGCTCTATGCCTATGACGAGAATGTGACTACCGTTCAGCCTGCTCAGACGCAGACACCGCAGTATAGTCAGCCTGCTCAGACAGGGGGCTGGAAAGCCGGTGCGTTCTGATGATGAATTTAAGACCATATCAAAACGAGGCTAAGCTTGCTATACTTGAACAATGGTCTGAGGGAATAAACAAAGTCCTTGCAGTTCTGCCCACAGGAACGGGAAAGACAATACTTTTCTCGGCTGTTACGGAAGAATGTGTGCGGCAGGGTAAGCGTGTGCTTATCCTTGCCCACAGGGGCGAGCTGCTCGACCAGGCGGCGGACAAGCTTATGAAGTCAACAGGGCTTGGCTGTGCCACCGAGAAAGCAGAGCAAAGCTGTTTAGGCTCTTGGTATCGTGTGGTAGTAGGCTCAGTTCAGACCCTTATGCGTGAGAAAAGGCTCAAAGGCTTTTCGGAAAATTACTTCAATACCATAATAATTGACGAGGCTCATCACGCTATCTCTGACAGCTATCAGCGTGTGCTTGACCATTTTCCAAAGGCTCAGGTACTTGGCGTAACGGCTACACCTGACAGGGGCGATATGAAGAACTTAGGCTCGGTGTTCGACAGCCTTGCATATGAATACACCCTGCCGCAGGCTATCAAAGAGGGCTATCTTTCACCTATCAAGGCTATAACCATACCGCTGAAACTTGACCTTTCAGGAGTATCAACTCAGGCAGGAGATTTCAAGGCAAGTGATATCGACACGGCACTTGACCCTTACCTTTATCAGATAGCTGATGAAATGCTCAAATACTGCAAAGAACGTAAGACAGTTGTGTTCCTGCCGCTTGTCAAGACATCGCAGAAGTTCCGTGATATCCTTATCAGCAAAGGGTTCAACGCCGCTGAGGTCAACGGAGAAAGCACAGACAGAGCGAAGATACTTGAAGCTTTCGACAAGGGCGAATACAACGTGCTGTGCAACTCAATGCTCCTCACAGAGGGCTGGGACTGTCCGTCAGTTGACTGCGTTATCGTGCTTCGACCGACAAAGGTGCGAGGACTTTACTGTCAAATGGTAGGCAGAGGAACAAGACTTTGCGAGGGAAAGACAGAACTTTTGCTGCTTGATTTCCTATGGCACACAGAACGCCACGAGCTTTGCAGACCTGCACACCTTATCTGTCAGAATGAAGAGGTCGCTGAGAAAATGACCGAAAACCTTGCCAATGAGGCAGGCTGTGCAGTGGATATCGAAGAGGCAGAAAAACAGGCAAGCGAGGACGTTGTGGCACAGCGTGAAGAGTCTTTGGCAAAGCAGCTCAAAGAAATGAAAACACGCAAGCGAAAGCTTGTTGACCCTTTACAATATGAAATGTCAATACAGGCTGAGGACTTGTCCTCATATGTTCCTGCCTTTGGCTGGGAGTGTGCTCCTGCTACCGACAAGCAGAAAGCAAAGCTTGAAAAGCTGGGCATTTTCCCTGACGATATAGACAACGCAGGCAAGGCAAAGCTTATCCTTGACCGACTTGAAAAGCGCCGCAATGCAGGACTTACCACTCCAAAGCAGATAAGACTGCTTGAAAGCAAGGGTTTTGAGCACGTTGGCTCTTGGAGCTTTGACAGCGCAAGCAGGATGATAGCACGTATCTCTGCCAATGGTTGGAGAGTGCCGATAGATATCGACCCGAAAACATACACACCTGAGAACTAAGGAGAAGTGAATGGATAACACAAATTTGCTTAAAATGCTTGAATACATAGACCCTGCAAGCTGTGATTATCAGGAATGGGTCAACGTGGGAATGGCTCTCAAGCACGAGGGCTATTCCGTGAACGACTGGGACAGTTGGTCGAGGTCAGACAGCCGTTATCACAGCGGTGAGTGTGAACACAAGTGGCAAGGCTTTAACGGCAATGCTCAGCCCGTGACCGCAGGAACTATCGTGCAAATGGCAAAGGAGAGAGGATACAGCCCCCATGAGTTTCAGGCATACGATTGGGACGGCGAGATAGTTGCAGAAGAAAGCAGTCCCCTTGTAAACGGCGGTGAGGGCATACCGATCACCGAGCCTGCTCAATGGGATCCTGTCAAGGAGATAGTCACATATCTTGAAACACTCTTTGAGGCAGGAGAGAACGTGGGCTATGTTACGCAAACGTGGGAAACAGAAAAGGACGGCAAGACCAGGTATCTGCCCACAAAGGGGTACTGTGACAGGACGGCAGGGGAACTTATCAAGAGGCTTGGCGAATGTAACGGCGACATTGGTGCGGTGTTTGGCGACTACAAGGAAGAAGCCGGAGCGTGGATCCGCTTCAATCCTCTTGACGGCAAGGGCGTAAAGAACGAGAATGTAACAGACTACCGCTATGCTCTTGTTGAAAGCGACAGTATGCCTATAGAACAGCAGAATGCTGTGATGAGAGAGCTTGAACTTCCTATCGCTGTGCTTGTATACAGCGGTGGAAAGAGCGTTCACGCTATTGTGAAGATAGACGCTCCCAACTATGATGAATACCGCAGGCGTGTTGATTTTCTTTACAAGGTCTGCAAGGAAAGCGGTCTTGACATAGATAAACAGAACCGCAATCCCTCACGTCTTAGCCGTATGCCAGGCGTTATGAGGAACGGCAAGAAACAGTTCATCATTGACAAGAACATAGGCGAAGAAAGCTTTTCAGAATGGAAAGATTACATAGAGAGTATCAATGATGATCTCCCCGACCCTGAGAGCCTGAGTGCTGAGTGGGACAACCTGCCTGAGCTTGCACCACCACTTATTGACGGTGTTCTCAGACAGGGTCACAAAATGCTCATTGCAGGTCCGTCAAAGGCAGGCAAGTCTTATGCACTTATCGAGATGTGCGTGGCGATAGCTGAGGGGGTAAAGTGGTTTGGCTGGCAATGCACCAAAGGAAAGATACTATACGTCAACCTGGAGCTTGACAGAGCATCTTGTCTGCACCGTTTCAAGGACGTGTACACCGCAATGCACTTAGAGCCTGATAACCTCAACAGCATAGACATATGGAACCTGCGAGGTCACAGCGTACCAATGGACAAGCTTGCACCAAAGCTTATACGCCGAGCAAGCAAGAAGAATTACATTGCCGTGATAATAGACCCTATCTACAAGGTCATAACAGGCGATGAGAACTCAGCAGACCAAATGGCACACTTTTGCAACCAGTTTGACAAGGTATGCACAGAGCTTGGCTGTGCGGTCATATACTGCCACCACCACTCAAAGGGAGCGCAGGGCGGTAAGCGTTCAATGGACAGAGCCAGCGGTTCAGGAGTATTCGCCCGTGACCCTGACGCACTTCTTGACCTTTCAGAGCTTGACATTTCAGACAGCCTTTACAAGCAGCAGGAGGACGAAACTGTTTGCCGTATCTGTGAGAACTGGATGAGGAGATTTTACAGAAATACTGATGAGCTTTGTTCACAGGACGATCTTGTTACGCCGTCAAAAATGCTTGAGATAACACACAAGTACCTGCACCCGAACTCATACAAGCTTATGATGGCCGATATAGACAAGGCTAAGCTTGCAGTAAGAAACCGCACGGCATGGCGTATAGAGGGTACTCTGAGAGAGTTCCCGAAATTTGCTCCCCTCAATATGTGGTTTGATTATCCTGTTCACAGAGAGGATACTGTGGGCGTGCTTAAAGACTGCGAGGTAGAGGACATCACACCGAATTGGAAGAAGAATTTCAGCAAGAAAAAGACCAATGAAGACCGCAGCAAGGAGCGCAAGGAGAGCATTGAAACAGCTTTCAGCGGCGTGCAGGAGAACGGCAAGTGCCGCATTTCTGAGCTGGCGGAGTACATAGGAAAGAGCGAAAAGACCGTTGGAAGATACCTCAAAGAGCATGGTGGCTTTTGGATAGAAGAGGGAGAATGTGGCTTAAAAGCTCAGTAGACAGACAAGACAAAATCGAATTTTTGAACTTTAGACAGACAGGAAAAAATCGAAAAAGTGTCAGGACAAAATCGAGCTTTTTTCTTGTCGGACAATATCGAAAATTACCGAGTTTGTCGGACGGACAGACAAAGTATATTATATATAATATATTTTTGACCGCCTAAAGGACGGCGGTCAAAATATTATAAGCAAATATAAACCGCACCCGACACGAAAGGAGTAGACTTTATGCGAGGCAAAAACATTAATTATGATTTTTTGAACTGTGCGAGAAAAATGCCGCCGCTCAGACATACTACATCAGAAACTTTTGATATTACTCAAAGCGAGGTCGCAAGGTGGTTGGTATCTCAGCCTGATATAATGCAGAAGATTTTTGATATGGCTGCAAATCACAAGATGATAAGCTATGACCAAGCTACACGGACTTGGAGAGGAGCAGACAACAATGACTGAATTTTTTATGGCAATGATACCGCCGACAGCTACGGCGCAGGAGCACAAGGTGGCAGTGAGAAATGGCAAGCCGATATTTTATGACCCACCCGAAGTAAAGGCGGCAAAAGAAAAGCTAATAGCAAATCTTTCTAAGTATAGCCTTAACACTCCATACCGTGAGGGCGTACGGCTGATAACAAAGTGGCTGTTTCCTAACGACGGCAAACACAAGAACGGAGAGTACAAGATCAGCAAGCCTGACACGGATAACTTGCAGAAGATGTTCAAGGACTGCATGACAAAGCTTGACTTCTGGACAGACGACCAGCTTGTGGCGAGCGAGATATGCGAAAAGTTCTGGGCGGACATACCTGGCATTTATGTGAGGATAGAGGAGCTATGACGATACACGAAGTAAAGAAAAGTCTTGGACGCAGGGTAAGCTACAACGGTTCTGACTGCTACGAGCTGACAGGGTGTATTATCCGCAAGAGCAGTAAGACAGGTCAGTTCTTCTATCAGGCAGAGATCGCTGACAAGACTTGTGGCAATACGTTGGTGTATTGTAGGCTGGAAGAGTTGAGGTGTGAGGAGGCAAAAGAATGAAAACACATGATCTGAAACTTAGCATAGAATTTTGTGACGCTGTTCTGAGAGGTGAGAAAACTTTTGAGGTCAGAAAAAATGACAGGGGTTTTCAGACAGGAGATCTGATAAGATTTATACCGACTGACGGAACGTCTTATCGTAGCTCAGATGGCACAATAAGAGAACACGCAAAACATGAGATATCAGAACATACATACAAGATAACATATATCCTCAACGGCTGGGGAATAAAGAATGGGTATGTTGTGCTGGGAATAAGAGAGGAGAGATCCTATGGAAAGAAACGACCCTATGACCATGTCACGCCTGAAAGCCTACCGCAGGAATGCCTCAGCCATTGAGGACATCAAGGCAGAGCTTTCAGGCAAGTACGTTGCCGACAGTATCAGCGTATGCACTCCGCCGTCCTACACACCACACAGCACACGCATAGACGGCTTTCTGCCAAGTGGCGATACACTTTCATTGCTGTGCGAGCAGGCACGGCTAGAGCGTGAGCAGAGGGCTGTTGAGGAGTTTATCAAGGGGATAGAGGATAGACAGATGAGAAAGATATTTGTACTCAGGTTTGTAAAAGGCTTGACTTGGATACAGATAGGACACAGGGTCGGAGGTACAGCGGACGGCTGTAGAATGGCGGTCAAAAGATTTTTGCAAAATGCTTAAACTTGTTCGCTCTGTTCGTTTTACCTATGTTATAATTTAAACTGAGGAAAGTGTAGATGTACCTCAGACTTGTACTTTCATTGAAGTCACCTCCAATTTTCTAAGCCCCGTAAGGGGCTATGCAGAACGTGAGCGCATGAGCTTGCGGTCTGTTCCATACGGTCAGTTGGTTGCCCGGAAAAGCCAACACATAATATTTGAACCGCCGCCAAGCTTTCGGGCTTCGGGCGGTATATGCAGGTCGAGAGCGTACCAGCTCGAAGTCTGCTCCACCATTTACAAAACTCCTTATAATATTTTCACAAGAGGCGGCTACATTTTGCGGTCGCTTTTACGTTGTGTCGTAAAAGGTTCATAAATGTCGAATTTTTGATATACTGCATAAAAAATAAAAATGTGTTTTATGCAGTAAATAGAAATTCGGTGCATTTCGTTGATTTTCGCTCTGATTAGTGATATTATTTAAGAAATATTATTATGAGGAGAATTTCAGTTTATGAATAATAACGCTACATCTTTAACAATTGATAATGATACAAAGACTCTTGATAACATTAGAAGTATGTTCTTTAAATTAAATGCTAAACCCGATAGTATAACAAGAACATTTTCAAAGCAAATTAGAGTAAATATTGATTCTCTTGAAGATTTAAATTTAAGAGTAAGAGAAAAATTGAGAATGCACTGCGAAGAAAAGGCAAGTGCAATGACTTATGTTACGATAAATTGCAGCAATCATAAATCATATGATTATGCTACTTGGGAGAAATTTAAAAGGGCTTCATTTTCAAGCGCCGATTATATAGAAAGCATAACAATTAAATGGGACTTTTTGGTTACGATGCCACAGTATGAATATCCACAACCGCATTGTTTGGTTGTAAAGATTTCTTCAGGTTTGAAGATGACCGATTTTTTTAGTTTAGCTTTTTCTGGTAAGCTTGAAGATGTTAATGACATTAATATTTTAGATAATACGGTTGTTGCTAGAGTTGACTTTATTAATACTTTGCTTGGTGAGGAAGTATTAAACGTTGTTTCCGATTGGGTAGAAGCTTGTAATAGGAATAATAGCGATTGTAATAAATTTCTGCTTTTTTTAAGGAAGCATCGAAAGGCAACAGCAATACTAATTGAAAATGTTATGAATATTGTTGGATCCCTTGCATTATTTTTTTTGTTATATTATTATGTCAAAAGTAATAGCAATAATAATATATTATCAAAAAGCAATGTTTCCAAATTAATAATTGGGGTAGGAATACTATATGCATTGATATACATCATAAAAGGAGTGTCACGAATAGTTGCAAGAAAGACAATTGAAGAATTGACATATTATGGCGAGGGTCTTGTGTTTGAAATAACCAAAGGTGATAAACAACAGATTGAAGATAAAGAGAATTCAAATTCTAAGGCTGCGATACAGATTTTCATCAAACTTTGTTTTTCTTTTATTTTTGATTTAATATGTACAATAATAATATCGTATATATACTGATAGGAGGCGGTTTGATGTTAAACATATTGTCATTACTTAAGTCTTTCTTAAATGTGTATGAAGATGATATGGTAAAAGACTTTAAACGTAACTATAATACAAGATATTGTTAAATTGAAAAAATAACGCTTCACAAGGGGCGTTATTTTTTTATGTGTTGAAAACAAATTTAATAAATTTGTTTGTTTTGATAAAAGGGAAAGGACGGTGCCCTCATGACAGCACGGCAAAAGAAATTTGCAGAATACTATGCTCAGAGCGGCAACACCGTTCAGAGTGCTATAAAGGCAGGATACAGCGAGAAGTATGCGAAAGCTGACGCCTGCAAAATCCTAGATAATCCTAGTGTTGCGGAGTATATCCGTGAACTGTCCGAGAAAGCTCAGGACGAGCGTATAATGACTGCAAAGGAGAGGCAGGCACTCTTGTCTGATATCGCTAAGGACGGCAAGAATGACCCTGCTGACCGTATCAGAGCCGTCGATACGCTTAACAAAATGACAGGCGAGTATGTGGCTAAGATACAGGCGGAGGTCAAGACCTCTGAAAAGCTTTCAGACGTTTTCGCTCAGATAGGCGGTGAGGGGCTTGACGAGTAAGTTTCCCCTGTCGCAGAAGTATATGGACTTCATCAACAGCGTTCGAGGTGTGTCTGCGGATTTTCTTGAGGGGACTACCGCAAGCGGCAAAACAACTGTGGGCGCAGGAATAAAGTTCATGCGTATGGTGTCGGCAAGCCGAAAGAAACTTCACGTCATTGCCGCTAAGACTACGGGAAAGGCTGAGGAAACTATCATTCAGCAGGATAACGGCATTCTTGACCTGCACACCAATGCTCGGTACTTCGGCAACGGTGATAAGGACTACAAACTGCCGCATATCAAGTTTGAAGGCAAGATAATCTATGTTCTGGGATATGACAATAGATTTTAGTATTCATTGACAAAATGTTCGATTTATGTTATTATGAATTAGATAAAGAAGGATTTGTATGAAGGCTAAATGATATTTACGAATAGACTTAGCCGTTTAACAAGTTTACAAATATAAGATTAATTGTACTTTAGATCCTAAGGAGGAAAATACGTGGATAGCACGATTAAATTTGTTGATTTGTTTGCCGGAATAGGTGGCATACGTAAAGGCTTTGAATTGGCCTGTGAGGATAAAGGTTTTCATACAAAGTGTGTGTTTACTTCAGAAATTAAACCTTATGCAGTCAAAGTTTTGAAACAGAACCACCCTGACGAAGAAATAGCTGGTGATATTACATTAGTTGATGCTAAGAGCATACCTGATTTTGATTTTTTACTTGCTGGATTTCCTTGCCAAGCGTTTTCAGCAGCAGGAAAACGCTTGGGCTTTAATGATATGAGAGGAACACTTTTTTTTGATGTTGAGCGTATATTAAAAGAGAAAAGACCGTATGGATTTATTTTAGAAAATGTAGAAGGTTTAGTAAATCATGATCGTCAAAATAAAGATGATAAAATTGGCAGAACATTGACAACCATATTAGAACGCTTAGAATCACTCGACTATCAAATATCTTGGAGAGTTCTGAATGCTAAGTATTTTGGTGTTCCCCAAGAGAGAAAAAGAATTTACATAGTTGGTACAAAAAAAGAGAGACCTAATCTTGATAGTTTTGATCATTTTTCTCGTACTTTGTCTGATGTATTAGAAAAAGGTATAAATACTACTGATAGTAAATTCACGAGAATATTATTGAAAAATTATTCTGTTGAAGAACTGCTTGGAAAGTCTATAAAGGATAAGCGTGGCGGAAGTAATAACATACATAGTTGGGATATTGGTTTGAAAGGTCCCGTAAGTAAGAATCAAAAGGAACTTTTAAATACTATGATGACGGAACGAAGGAAAAAAAAGTGGGCGGAAGAATATGGAATAGATTGGATGGATGGCATGCCTCTTACTTTAAGTATGATTCGCTCTTTTTATGACGTTCCTAATTTAGATGAAATGCTTGAGGATTTAGTTAGGAAAAAGTATGTTTGCAAGGAATATCCTAAACGAAAAATAGGTAATCGTAGGGAACAGGATTCTAGTTTGCCATTGGGTTATAACATTGTGGCAGGAAAAATGTCTTATGAAGTTAGTAAAATCTTGGATCCGTCTAAGATAGCACCAACGTTGGTGGCAATGGATATGCGACATTTATTTGTACCAGATGGTGATGGTATACGTCCTCTTACTCTTAGAGAAGGTCTTCGTTTGTTTGGCTATCCAGATGATTTTAAGTTTGATGTTTCTGTTGACGAGGGGTATGATCTTTTGGGAAATACAGTTGTGGTTTCTGTAATTAGGGAAGTTGCCAAAAGAGTGATTGATGTATATGAAAGGAATTGCTAAAATATGAAGTTAACTGCTCAGCAAATTTATGATAAACTTATTAATGAGGATAAGATCAAAACGCTAAAAGGACAGATATATTTCAATTTAGGTGACGTTAGCATAATCGTTAAAAAGAAAGATGTTGTTGGAAATATTCTGCAAGAGTGGCTTGAAGGATGGCTTAAATCAAGAAATATTGAATTTGATCCAAATCCCAATACGCAAATGCCGCCAGATGTGTACTTAGATCCAGATGATCATACACATAACTTGCTAGAAGTAAAAGCTTTTAATTGGGAATCAAGTCCTGCGTTTGACATTGCAGATTTTAAGGCATTTGTAAATGAACTTATAGAAAAGCCGTACCACATTAACACAGATTTTCTTATTTTCGGATATGTAATGGATGAAGATAATGGAGATGTTATAGTTAAAGACCTGTGGCTTAAGAAAATATGGGAAATAACAAAAACAATGGATAGCTGGCCAATTACTGTACAGTATAAAAATGGCATTTTACAGAAGATGAGACCTGGGAATTGGTATACAACAAGGGGAAATGCTCACGTTTTTGAATCTATGACAGATTATTTATCCGCTTTTGAGGAAACTATATATCAAAATCCAGAAACGAGAGTGCAGGGAGCACAATGGAAAAATAGATTCAAGAGAAGTTATAGAAATCACTATGGAGTTGATATTGATTTTCCAAGGTGGGATGAAATAAAAGAAAAATATGGTAGAAGATAACGCTAATATATTTGTGTAAAAAAGCACGAAGACATCACATCAAAAATGTGGTGTCTTTTCTTATTAGTTAAAGACTCAAATAAAGCATAAAGGAGTGTTGAAAAAAATTTTTGACGAATCTGCGACCCTTGGCATAGATGTTGGCAAGATGTCAAGTGCGGACGCTCAGCGAGAGAAGAAAGACGTTACAGGCAACACCCGAAACACTATCACAACTGCACTTGAAAAGGCTCTGCCTGAGCTTGTGAGCGTTATCCTCAAGACCTATGACAATATGCAGGGCAAAGCCCCTGAAACTTATGAGGTGACAGTTGACTTTGGCGAGTACGGTGCACCTGACTTTGACAGCAGAGTTGAGACTGTGGGCAAGGCAAGCACATATGGTATTATGTCAGTTGAAACGCAGGTGGAGGAGCTATGGGGCAGTTCTAAAGAGGACGATTGGAAAGCCGCAGAGGTCAAGCGGATAATGCAGGAAAAGGGGCTTACAGAGGGCGAGCCTACTGCGGTAGGTGATGAGTACGCTTAATTTTAAGGACATCGCAAAAATATTTGAGGAGATAGAGCTAAGGCTCATATCTTCGCTGAAACGCAATCTCAAAAGGCACAAGGCTGAGGAACAGCGTTACGGCTTTGAATGGTCTGCTTGGCAGGCTGAGAAACTGAAAAATATGGAGAACTTCCGCCGTGAAAACCTCAACATCATGAATGAGTACGTTGACGTTATCGACGATCAGACAAGACAGCTTATGACGGAGCAGTTTCAAGAGGGTCAGCAGCAGGCACAAAGGAGCGCCCAGGAGCTTTCCGACGAGCCTATAACACCTATCTCAGACAAGCATTTCTTTGGCGTGAACGAAAAGAAAATGGCAAAGCTTATGGACGACGTCACCACCCTTGAAAAGACCGCTGAAACAGCCGCTCTGCGAATGACAGACGATATTTACAGGCAGACTTTGAATAGGGTACAGCTTGCAATGGGAACAGGCTCTATGACGCTTAACGAGGCTATTGACCTTGCCACAAGGGACTTCCTCGACAAGGGCATAAACTGTATCGTATACGCTGACGGCAAGCGAGTGAACATTGCAGACTATGTGCGAATGGCTCTGCGGACAACTTCCACAAGGGCAGCGTTGCAGGGTGCGGCGAAACGCTTTGCAGAGCTTGGCTATGATACTGTGCTTGTGTCGCAGTATGGCGGCTGTTCAAAGACCTGTGAGCCTTGGCAAGGTCAAGTATACATTGATGATGTGTTCACAGTATGGGAGGGAGAAAAGGACGAGTTTCAAGGCAAGTCAAATTACTGTGGTGAGTGGTTTTGGCTGCTTTCATATGCCGTAAAGAACGGGCTTTTCCACCCCAACTGCCGCCACACAATGACCCAGTATATACACGGCAGAACGCAGATACCTGAGCCGATACCGGCGGAGAAGATAAAAGAGCAGCGAGAGCTTGAACAGAAACAGCGTGCAATGGAGCGGAAAGTCCGCAAGCTAAAACGCTTTGCGGCAGGCACCTGCGACCCTGATACAGCAAAGGAATACCGCCGAAAACTCAGACAAGCTCAGCAGGAATTAAAGGCGTTCGTTGATGAGCATAATGAGGTGCTGCATAGGGATTATGGTAGGGAGAAAGTGTATGGTGGTTCAATAAACAATGCAAAGGATATTGATATTTTCAATGAGAATGAAATGCCTGAAAATGCTGAAATAACAGCTGACAAGATCGTTGAAGAGTTAAAAACAAGCAAGATAGGCTTAGAAACGTTAAAAGATATTGAGAGTTTACCTCAGCGTATCAAGTTGACGTATGAAAGGCGGTCGGACGGAGTTCGAGGTGATGAAAGAAATGGTGAAATAAGAATATTCTTGAGTAACTGCAAGAATGTCAAATGGGCAGCACGTTCCGTTATTCACGAACGCACGCATTGGAAATACGGAATATCACAAAGTCAATGGTCTGAGTGTGTATGCTTGGCTCAAGAATTAAAACACGCAAGAAACAGAGATTACTTGACAATTTCAGAAAAGCGGACTATAATAAAAGCAGTAAAAGACGTTTATCCTGAATTTAACTGGAGAAAAGGGGGCTATGTTCATGGCAGAAGAAAATGATATTCTCACAAAGCTAAAAAAAGGCGAAAAAGTTGAGTGTCCTGTTTGCCATAACGGCTACTATGTTCCTGTGAATACAACAGCAGATAAGGCACATTACTTTGTCTGCACTAACAAAGAGTGCAACGGACATTATCGGTGGGAGCCGATAATCGATATTGAATAATACAAATAACCGCTTGACTAAGGTCGGGCGGTATTTTTATACCCAAAATCAGAAAGGACGGATAAATATGAATTTCGGACAGGCGATCGAAGAAGCAAAGAGAGGTAAGAAAATAGCAAGAAAAGGCTGGAACGGCAAAGGACAGTATGTTGAGCTTGCCACTAATGTTAGTTATAAATCACCTAATGGTACTGTGACAAATGTAAACCATAAGGATATGGGCAATAAAGCATTAGCGTTTGTGGGAACTTCTGGCGTACAACTTGGCTGGCTTGCAAGTCAAGCAGATATGTTGTCGGAAGATTGGCAGACAATAGACTAATCAAACATCGGAACTAAGCACCTTAACGGGTGCTTTTTTCATACACAAAATTAAGAAAGCGAGGTCAGAAAATGGACGAGAAAAAGAAACTCCCTGATGAGGAGGAGAAGAAAACTCCCGACACTCACGAGGAGAAAAAGGACGAACCAAAGGCTGAGGAAAAGCCTGCGGACAAGGCAGATGAGAACTCTGCCGACAATGAACAGCCTGCGGTGGACGATAGTCAGGCTGACGAGAACGGTGAGGGTGCTGATAAGCCTGCGGAAGATAAGCAGGAACAGCCAAACGAGGATAAGCCCGACAAGCAGGACAATGCCGAGAACGCACCTGACGAAAAAGATCAGGAGATACTCAGACTCAAAACTCAGATAGCTGCTATGCAGCTTGGTATCAAGCCCGACTGTATCGAGGACGCTGTTGCGGTGGCTGAAAGCTATGTGAGAAACGGCAGTCAGCAGGATATCAACGCCGCCCTTTCTGCGGTTGTGAAGAAGTATCCGGATATGAAAGGTGAAGGTGGCAAAAAGTCCGACGGCAAAAAGCAGGGCGGTTTCAAGGTCGGTGCAGGATCTTCGGATACTGATGAAAAGAAGCCACAGAGCAAACCAACAGCGCAGAAACGCTGGAACAAATTCAAGTAAAAACAGGAGGAATGAATCATGCCAAATCTTAATTACGCAGAAGTATGGAATCCCGAACTCTTGGAGATAAGGATCCAGGAAACACTGTCAAGCCCGTTCATCACACAGAACGTTAGGTGGCTTGACGCAAAGACTTTCCACTTCACACAGATGTCAACATCAGGCTACAAGAGCCACAACAGAAACGGCGGCTGGAACACAGGTAAGTATGTTCAGACGGACGTGCCTTTCACTCTTACACACGATCGTGACGTTGAGTTTCTTGTGGATAAGGCTGACGTTGACGAAACGAACTCATCAGCGTCTATCAAGAATATCTCAGAGGTATTCGAGAAAACACAGTCTGCTCCCGAAACTGACGCTCTGTTCTTCTCAAAGACAGCTCAGAGAGCGGCAGAGCTTGAGGGCTATCACTCTTCAACAGCCGCTTCATCATACACAAAGGGTAACGTGTTCGACAAGCTCAAAGGCTTTCTTTCAGCAGGCAAGCTGAGAAGATACAAGTCTAACGGCTCGCTCATTATGTATGTGACTTCCACAATTATGGACCTGCTGGAGCAGTCTGACAAGTTCACACGAAAGATAGAAATGACGCAGATCGCAGAGGGAGGACTTGGTCTTAGAACAAGAGTGACCGACATTGACGGTGTGCCTATCATGGAGGTCATTGATGATGAGCGTTTCTATGACCGCTTCAACTTTGACCCTGAGGACGGCGGTTTTGAGCCTTGCGCTGCAAGCTATGTAAAGACCGCTGATACCGATATCGTGAGCGGCAAGGAGTATTACACCGAATCAAGCGGCTCTTACACTAAGGTATCAGGCACACCTAGCAAGTCTGCGCTTGATACATATTATGAAAAGGTCGCAGGTTCGCATAAGATAAACGTGCTTATCGCAACACCTGAGACCACAAAGATAGTACCTAAGATCAACAGCATTTACAGCTTTGCTCCGGGTGGACACACAAAGGGTGACGGCTGGCTCTATCAGAACAGAGCGTTCTCAGATGTTTTCACTTTCCCAAACGGCAAGGACGGAAAGATAGACAGCATTTACGCTGACGTTGACACAGCAGAGTACAGCGAGTAAGGGGTGAGGGATATGTACCTCACCTCTACTGAGTTTTGCAATATTTGTCCTGAGTGTGATATCCCGGAAGAACAGTTCTCAGCTATACTGCAAAGGGCTGAAAGCGATATCGACACGCTGACTTTCAACCGCATAACAGCAGAGGGCATTGACAGCTTTACAGACTTTCAGAGAGAGCGTATAAAGCGTTCCACAGCCTTGCAGATGAAATTTATCTATGATAATTCGGAGCTGTTAGAAAGCCCTCTGAGTGCTTACAGCATAAGCGGTGTTTCAATGTCATTCGATAAGTCAAAGGTGGTATCTCTTGACGGCGTTATCACAACACGTCAGGTCTACAATGTGCTTATGCAGACAGGACTATGTTACAGGGGGCTGATGTGATGAAGTTTCCTCGGCTTGTACCTGAAAGGGTATGCAAAACGCCCTGCAAGGTCTATCGAACGGACGGACTTAATCGTGACGGCTCAAAGAAGCAGACGGTCATATTTGAGGGCAAATGCTTTCACTCTGAGAAGTCAAGGCAGAAATTATCCGCAGAGAAACAGCTTATAACCTTGTCTGGCGAGGCTCTTTTCTGCGGAGATATAGCCCCCGATAACGCCGTTGTAGAGGGCTATGCGGTCATAGGCGGCAGGACGTACAAGATATATGGCTCTGAGAAAGCCAAAGACCCTGACGGCAGGGTGAATTACACAAGATTGGAGCTGATATAATGGGCATTGAAATAAAGCTTGATGTGCAGGCGATAAAGGCTATCGAAGACGCCGCTGTGAAGTCCGCTGAGGTGGCTATGGAGCAGGTGAGGACAGACCTTGTAAGTGCTCAGACAATGCCGTTCGATACAGGCGATATGCAGAATAATCAGACCTTTGTCCACGCTGACGAAAGCGGTGCAAGTCTTGTGACAGGCTCTCCGCAGGCAAGACGTTTGTACTATCACCCAGAGTATCATTTTCAGAAAGGCAATAACCCTAACGCAGGTGCGGCTTGGCTTGAGCCATATATCACAGGCAGTAAAAAGGACCTTGCCAAAAATGAGTTTGTGGCAGAGTTCAAAAAGAGGACAGGCGTATGAATTTACTTAACATAGCGGATATGCTGAGCGATATCCTTGAATTGCAGGACGTGTATGCAGGCACTATTGACGGCAACCTTGATAAGTGCATAGGCGTGTACAACGCAAAGACTTCAAAGCCGCAGCGTATCTGCATAGGCGGAAAAGCCTGCACAAAAACACTTGAAAAACATATCTCGGTGCTTATTCATTGGACTGATACTCCCACGCAGGCAGAGATAAAGGCACAAAGCGTTCTTGATATCCTATCCGATATACGTCAGCATAAGGCTGACGGCTTTATGGTAAAGTACCTCGAATGCAAAGAGCCTGTTTCTGTTGGCAGGGACGAGCGAGGCGTGTGTGAATATGTTATCGAGGCAACAGTATATTACGAAAGGAATGAATGAGTATGGCAAACACAACAGGAGTTTATCCCGTATATGAAAACCAGTTCAAGATAGACAAGACAGGCGGTGACGGCTCGACAGAGGGCAATCTTGTGACTATTGCCGATATGGAGAGCTTTTCAGTATCCATTGACGGCAATATCGAGGAGTGGAAGCCTTTTGATCAGCAGGGCTGGACAAGACGTCTGCTCACTGGTAAGTCTATCACTATCAGTATCTCAGGCAAGAGAAACGTCGGTGACGCAGGCAATGACTACATCGAGAGCCTTGCACTCAAAACAGGTGCTGCGGCGACCACAACCCTTGTGTGGAACTTCCCAAGCGGAGCAAAGCTTGTTATCAAGGGCGTTGTCAGCGTAACAGAATGGGGCGGCGGAGATTCGACAGCAGTTGCGCCGCTTGCGTTCGACTTTGCTTCCGACGGCAAGCCTGAGTTTACAGAGGCGGCAGCGTAAGAACACAGACAAAACAGGGGAGCGTTCAAAGCGCTCTCCTAATTTTATATATCAGAAAGGACAATAACTATGGCAAAGATGTATACACTCGACAGCAAGCTTCTTACAGGTACACCTGAGATAAGAGTAGGCGACAAGGTCTACCCTGTGGACGACAGGCAGAAAACTGTCAAGAAGATACTTGACATCTGCGACAAGAACGCTGAAAAGAAAGACCTTGATATGATAGACGAGGTTTTCAAGCTTGCGTTCGCACCAAAGGACTACAAGGAGATAGAGGGAATGAATATGCCTTGGGCGGCATATCAGCAGCTTTTCACTCTTGTTATCTCAGCGGTAACAGGCGAGGACGCAGAAAAGACAGAGGCTCGATTTCCGCAGGAAAACGCAGAGTAAGTTTGAAGAAAGCTGGTACGATCTTGACTATGACCGAGAGCTTATCATACAGTCCATTGCAAAGCAGTACAATATCCTGCCCTCAGAGCAGGAAAATCTGCATTACAGCGATTGGTACAGGCTCGTTGCAGGGCTTATGCACGATACGCCGCTGGGTCAGGTCGTTCGTATCAGGAGCGAAGACAACAAGGATATCATAAAGAATTTCGATAGGTATGAAAAGCAGATACGCTCAGAGTGGACGGCGTTCAGAAGTCAGAAAGCAAGAGAAACGTTCACAGAGCAGGACAAGCTTGAAACTGCGAAATACTTTGAAAGGCTGTTCAAGGGAATGTTCGGAAAGGCAGGTGATAAGTAATGGCAGACGGAGCAAGCGTTGGTGTTATATCTCTTGACCTTGTGATAAAAAACAAGGTGCAGGAGCAGCTTGATAAGATATCTGCAAGCATACAGAACGGCTTTTCAAAGCCAGTAGAGCAGGCAGAGAAAGCTGTTGAGAACGCTATGGATAAGACCACTAAAGCCATAGACAAGGGCTTTGGCAGTGCGTCGGAGATCGCTCAGAAGAGTATGCAGGAAGCTGTTGAAAAGGCAATGGCTGAGTATGATAAGCTGGGCAAAAAGGCGCAGGAAGCGGCATGACAGACAGATAATATCAAGCCTAAAACTGTTCAGGTGAACTATGACCCCGAGTATGACACTACAAAGGTCGAAGCTGAGGTCAATGAACTAACGGATAAGATAGTTCAGAAAATGCAGGACAAGACTAAATCAAGTTCTGCGAAGATAAGTCAGACAGCAGCGGAAACGGCAAACAAGTCGGCCGAAAGCGTTTCAGAGCAGACAACAAAAATGGACGATATTATCGCAGGCTTTGCTGAAAGTGCCGTGCAGAAAATAAAGACTGTTGCAGGCAGGATAAAAAGCGGTATCGGCTCAGCCGTAAGCTTTGCAGGCAAGGCGGTGAAGTCAACTCTCGGCGGAGCTTTTAGGACAATGCGTTCGGCAGGCTCGAAGGCTGTTGATGCAGTTAAATCCAAATTCAGCAGGCTTAAAACAACTATCGACAGCACTTCAAAACCGCTGAGTAAGTTTACACATTCGCTCAAATCTGCGGCAAAAAGAGTGTTCTTAATGGCAGGCGTGCTTGTTTTGCTGAAAGGAATACGTTCCGCTGTTGCAAACGCTGTTTCAGGCAACGAAGAATTTGCCAAGTCCTTAAACGAAATAAAAGCAAACCTTACCATAGCTTTCACACCGATAATGAACACAGTAATGCCGTATCTCAATACGCTTATGACGGGCGTAGCGACGGCGACAAAAACTGTGGCGGCGTTTATCTCTGAGCTTTTCGGCACCACCTATCAGAAGTCCTTGCAGGCGACAAAGCAGGCGCAGAAATCAGCGGAGAAGATAAAGAAAACTCAGGACACTTACCTTGCAGACTTTGACGTTGTAAGAGTTGCACCGGATCAGAGCAAGTCCGATACAGACAGTTCAGAGGGCGGCATTGATTACTCAGCCATAAACGGCGACAACGTTCAGCTTCCTGATTGGGCGGAGCGTATGAAAGACGCCATTAAGTCGGGTGCCTGGGCAGGAGTTGGCTCTCTTGTGGCTGAAAAGGTCAACGGAGCTTTCGCATACATCAACTGGGACGGTATTCAGAAAAAGCTGAATGGCTTTGTGGATAAGCTTACAGACGGTCTGAACAGCTTTATTAACGGCGTTGATTGGACAGGTCTTGGGGACAGCTTCGGCGGAGGCATAAACACAATTTTTGGCGCAGGATACCGCTTTATGAAGAAGTTCGATTGGGCAGGCTTCGGCAAGGGTACGGCTAATTTTCTTAACGGCGGTATAAAGAAAACGAATTGGTCGCTTATCGGCAAGACCCTTGCTTCAAAATGGCAAGCTATCATCGACTATCTTTATTCGTTCGTTACCACCTTTGATTGGTCGGGCTTTGGCTCGTCCATAGGCACTTCTGTGAACGGCTGGTTTGATGAGATTGATTGGGGCAAGGCAGGAACGACTATCTCTGAGGGCGTGAAAGGTCTGCTTGATACGGCAATAAATTTCCTGCAAACTGTAAACTGGCAGGGCATAGGTGAAAAGCTGTGGACGTTCATTTCTACAATAGATTGGAGCGGTATTGCCACAAAGCTTTTCAAGGCAATAGGTTCAGCTATAGGCGGTGCGGTATCGGTGCTGTGGGGCTTTATCAAGGATGCTGTTTTCAGTATCCGTGATTACTTTACGGAGAAGATACAGGACTGTGGCGGTAATATCGTTGAGGGGCTTTTCACAGGTATCGTTGACGCTTTCAAGGACATAGGCACTTGGCTTTATGACCATGTTCTTACACCATTTATTGACGGCTTCAAGAACTGTTTTGGTATTCACAGCCCTAGTAAGGTCATGGCTGAAATGGGCGGATATATCATACAAGGTCTGTATAATGCCGTATCTGAGGGCATTGCAAAGATAAAGGAGATCTTCACAAAGCTTCTTAATGCTGTCAAGGGCGTTTTCAAGGGCATAGGCAAGTGGTTCAAAAAGACCTTTTCAGACGCTTTCGGAGGCGTAAAGACCATTCTCAATGGCATTATAATGTTCGTCAAGAGCATTTTCACAGGTAATTGGAAAAAGGCTTGGCAGGGTGTAAAGAAGATCTTCAAAGGCGTGTGGGATACGCTTTACAGCGTTGTGAAAGCACCTATAAACCTAATTATCGGTGCAGTAAACAAAATGACCAGTGCTATTGAAAGTGCGGTCAACTGGATAATCGACGGCATTAACAGCCTGAGTTTTGATGTGCCTGATTGGGTGCCTGGCATAGGCGGAGAAACCTTCGGCTTTGACCTTGACACAATAAGCATACCTGAGATACCAAAGCTCGCCACAGGTGGACTTGCGACAGCACCGACCCTTGCAATGGTGGGCGATAACAGGAACGCAAAGGCAGATCCTGAGGTAATTTCACCTCTGAGCAAACTGCAAGGTATGCTTGATAACGGCAAGCTTGACGAGGTGTTAAGGGTGCTGAACGCTATACTTGATTGGCTGAAAGCTTATGACCCTGTGTTCTTCGGAACAGTTGACAGCAAGGTGCTTTTCAAGTGTATGCAGGACAGCAACAATCAGTATAAACGTAAGACGGGAGTGAGTGCATTTTGACAGGAACATTGCTAAAGATAAACGGCGTGTGGGTGACAGACCCTGACCCTGATAGCTGGAGCCCTGTAAACTGTTACGAATGGACGGCAGGTTCAGGACGAGTGAATACAACAGGTCTGTTTGTGGGTGCAAGAAAGTTCTGCAAATATAAACTGCCTTGCAAGTGGACAATGCTTCCTGTCGCAGATTCAGCCGAGATACAATCCCTTATCGAGGACGGACCCGACTTTGCAGAACTGGAGTTTTGGCACAATGGCAAGTATTATTCTATATCCGCCAACGCAAGCGACTATGTACCGCAGGGGCTTGTCAGACTTGACGGTGGTGAGTATTACAAGAGCTGTACTGTCACATTCGCAGAACGTTAGGAGGGCATATGTACACCATAGCAAGCAATGAGATAACAAGCAGGATAGAGAGTTACAAAGCCTTGTGGGGTATGTGGATAGAGGACGCTCAGAGCGGAGCACCTGTGGCATATGACGGCATTCAGAACGTTCAGACGGACATTCAAGCAACCTCTCTGAGTGATGATATAGAGCTTGGAGCTGTCTGTTCTCAGAGTGTGACGGCGGAGCTTGTTGACGACGGGACTAAGTATCTTGGGAATGAGTATGTTTTCAGTTTGTATATGAAAGACAGCTCGGCATTTACCACCTACTCCACCCTAGAATCCTACACCTACGCTGAGCTTTCAAAGCTGACAGTGGAGCAGATAAGTAAGCTTGGAGAGGTGCTTGACGGAGAGAGAATACCGCTCGGACGGTTTACTTGTGTCAAATCGAAAAAGTCGGGCGGAAATACTGAGGTCACTTTTGCAGATAGGTTGTATTTTTCCGACAAGGTCTACAAGCCCACTGTTACCCTGCCTGCATGGAGCAAAGCTATCGAGGACGATATCTGCAAGCAGTTGGGACTTCAAAACGGCAACGACTACACCATCCCTGCAAAGCTCCGTGTAAAGGGCGGTGCAAGGCTTTACGGCAAGGGTCACATAAGGCTGAAAACTGCAAACTTCGACTTCAAAATAAGCTCTATACCCAAAGACACCACAATGCGGCAGATGCTCAGTTACATAGCTTCGGCACAAGGCGAGTTCGGTTTTGTTGACCGATACGGCAGATACGTCCGCAAATGGTACGGCTCGAGCGTGAAGATACTGGACAATAACACTATCGACCTGCCAACACTCAGCGAACGGCAAAATGTGATAGTCGGTATCATCTGCAAGGTCAGCGACAGCGAAACTCTGCGGCTGGGCAATACCACAGGCACGGCAGGGCGTGTGCTGGAGTTTGAAAACCCGTATATGACAATGTCGCTGCTGCGGTCATTGTGGCACAGGATAGGCGGCTTTTCCTGGTATACAACGGAGCTTTTTCACCGCCTTGGCGACCCCCGATTTGACGTTGGTGACGTGATAACATACGTCAGCGAAAGCGGCGAAAGCTACGATATACCAATAACTAACATAGGATTCAATTTTGACGGCGGACTTTCAGCCGATATTTCTGCGGTGGGTCTGTCGGTGGAAGAACAGCTTTAGGAGGCGAGATAATGGACGAAAATGAGATAACAACTGTAGCTGATACGCAGGCGGAGAATACTGCCGATACAGCGGACACAGGTCAGACAACGCCCACCACCGAGGAGCTTATCCAGCAGCTCACGGCGAGGGTGGCAGCTCTTGAAGAAATAGTGGGCGAGGAGGAGTATGAGCTGCGGTACTCGGGCGAACAGACGGACGAGCTTTTAGACGGCGGTACAGCGGTGTTTCGTGCAAAGACAGCGGCACAGATAGTAAGCCTTGTGAACAGGCTCTACCCACTGTATATGCGGTGGGGGTCTTTCACGGTGAATATGAAGGTCAACGCCGACAACGGCTCACAATGGACTTACAACACACGCACAGGAATGATACCCTCGGGGGTCACTAACCCTGCGGTGTTTATGGTGTGCGACTGGAACAAAAAGCACTTCAAATCGCAGAGCTTTCAATACAAAGTTGCAAGCAACGGCAGGGACATCGACTGGGAGGCATACCTTGAGCACACCTCTGACCAGGGCGGCACATACGCTTTCAAGGTGTACTATCTCATAGTCGGCAAAAATGCGGAAGGGGGAAGTATAGTTGGCTAGTTTCACGGAAAATCTCGGACTTAAAAAGCCCGACAGATTGGACAGGTTCAGCATCGATGACTTCAACGGCAATATGGATATTATCGACACTATACCCGATATGGCGAGCGGACAGAGCCTTGTGGGTGTGTCAGTGGGAGAAGCGTACGGAAATATAGGTATAACAGGCATAGCGGAGGCGGTCGAAGATGAAAATATATGAGGGAACAGACGGACTAAGAGGATTAGTCAAGAAGCTTATCGAGGTCTATGACTTTAAGAAAGTTGTGTTCGAGGGCGATAATGCGAGTATTGATACACAAAATGCCACCTTTCAGCTTTGGGTAACAGATGAGCTGTTTTTAAGAGGGCAATTTTCTGATACAAATAGTAACTTTGGCTGGTGTGACTTGAGGACACAAGCATTAACTTGTCCTTGTGTAAGTACTGCACCTCGTACTGGAGATCCTAGACGTTGGGTCATTTACAAACAAAATGACCTAATTGCTTTTGGTATCCAAAGCAATCAGAACGAAAGACCTCCGATATTTACCGTTATCGGTGAGGTAACGGACTATGAAACGCAGGAAAAGAGTTATGGTTTGGCAACAAGTTATGCAAATAACAATTCAAACCAGTACTCCGTGTTTACTGACGGAACAGCAATAAGGTCAATGCCTTACAGACCAATGTGCAGACGAAAGGCAATTACTTCTCTTGCACCTGTGACGTCGTCAACGCTGAACAAGGGTTTTACAAACCTTTATCATGTTCTTTCACACACATCGGGTCTAGAAGATGATCAAACTTATCCTGATTATACATGCCCCACGCAAACAGTGCTGCTTAACGGCAAGAAATATCTGTTAAGCAGATTTGCATTTGAGATAAAGGAGTAAGCAAGATATGAAGCAGAGATTAGCTAAGCTGATTGACGTCAAGTCTATCGTGACGATACTGCTGACAGCGGTGTTCTGCGTGTTGGCACTTCGCCGCACGATAACTGCAGAACAGTTCATCACGGTGTTTACTGTGGTGATATCGTTCTATTTCGGCACACAGTCAACCAAAAGAAAGTCAGGTGATGACGAGTGACGGAAGCAATTATCGTTGCACTGATAACAGCTGCTTCAGCGGTAGTGTGTCAGCTTGTCATAGCATCTAACAGCCGTAAGACTATGCAACAGGCGCAGTACGACAGCCAAAAGCTTATTGAATACAAGATAGACAAGCTGTCTGAGCGTGTGGACAAGCACAATTCCGTTATCGCACGGACGTACAAGCTGGAGCAGGACTATGCTTTGATTGATGAGAAAATCAAGGTGGCTAATCATAGAATTGACGATTTGGAAAGGAAGTAATTTTTATGGCAAAGACATTCAAGGGTATTGACGTTTCACAGTATCAGCAGGGCGTTGACTTCAAGAAGGTCAAGGCTTCGGGGGTCGATTTCGTTATCATTCGTGCAGGCTATGGCAAGTACGCTAATCAGAAAGACCCATATTTCGAGAAAAACTACAAGGCAGCTAAGGCGGCAGGGCTAAAGGTCGGTGCTTACTGGTACAGCTATGCGGCGAGCGTCGAGGACGCAAAGGCAGAGGCTCAGACCTGTATCAACGCTATCAAGGGCAAGACGTTTGAGTATCCGATATACTTCGATCTCGAGGAGCGTTCACAGTTCGCAAAGGGCAGAGCATTTTGCAATAGTCTTGTCAAGACTTTCTGCAATGTACTTGAGCACGCAGGCTATTGGGCAGGACTGTATATCAGCCGTTCGCCTTTACAGCAGTACATATCTGCCTACGTCGCTAAGAGATACGCTTTGTGGGTCGCTGAGTACGGCTCACGTTGCAACTACGGCGGAACATATGGTATGTGGCAGTACAGCTCCACAGGCAGGGTCGGCGGTATCAGCGGCAATGTTGATATGGATATCTGCTATGTGGACTATCCTGCGAAGATCAAGTCTAAGGGCTTGAATGGTTTCAAAAAGCAGGCTATCAGACCGACTAGCAAGCCGACTACAAGCTCCACCAAGAAGACAGTGACTTATACGGTGAAGCGTGGAGACACGCTCTCGGGCATTGCACGGCGCTACAAGACCACTGTTGCAAAGTTGGTCAAAGATAACGGTATCAAGAACGCTAATCTCATTTATGTGGGGCAGAAGATCAAGATCAAGTAGGTAGTAAAACAGCCGTCTCGGACTTTTATGGGTCTGAGGCGGCTGTTCTTATCGTTATACTATTGACCATCGAACATTGCATTAATATTCATTGGTGGCATTACTATTGGTTCTATTCCTGGTTGTGAAGTTATCAATGTGAGTTCACTCCTCAAATAAGGGAATAAAATAGACACGGTATTTTTATTCATTATTGATTCTCTTAACAAATCATTACTGCATTCCAAACTGAAATTTCCACAAAGTTCAATAATTATATGAAAATCAGAATCGTTCATTGACGTAACTGTTAGTTTTAATTTAGTACAAAAAACTGATTCATCAGATGTTTCAACTTCTTTTTTTAAGTTGAAATTCAACTCATCAATAGGGCACTCATTTGGATTTACATATTCAACTTGTGTAAATTTAATACTTAATGATTTTAAGATACTGTGCTGTTTCTGCGAAAGTTCCATATAATCCTCCTATAATCTATGAAGCCAATAATTCAGTTGAATCGTCTACTAAATAGTATTCGTCAAATAATTCCATAGCGGTTAGAAACAAAACATCATTCTTGATGCAACCGCTCTTATCAATTACACAACCACCTCGACCTTTGCATACTTCAGAGTAACCAATACCATTAAGTTCGGCAATAGATTTTATCATTTCTTTACTTATCATATATAACCCTCCATACTAAAATCTGCAGCAAGACGTAAGTTTTCAATTATACTCTTATCATACACACATATTTGAGTTTCTATGCCAGACATTAAAAGAAAATTAGTTTTGTGACTAGACGAAAATTGCATATCCATACAAAACGAACACATAATACCTGCAATTTGAAATTGATTTGCGAAAGAATCAAATGTAAAACATCTCTTTCTTTTGGTAACTTGAATACTAAAGTCTTTTGAATTTCTATTCAATCCTTTTGTAAAATCTAGACATATTCCATCGCTTTTTATCATTTTGTCCAAATCAAGGGCAAACTTTTTAAACTTTCTCAGATGTGCTGAATCTTCAAGATTGTATAACTTCTCTTTATTCATGTCAGCCACAACAACGTCATAATTTGTTTTATACTTTTTACTTTTACTTATTGCCCATCGTTTGGCTTCTTCATAGCAAGGATAAAAATATATTCCGTGACCAAGCCAATGATCATCACTATCTCTGCGCTTCGGATCCATAAATCCATTGTCAACTATGTCAAAAGCCCATTCTTTCAATGTACCATGAAATACATTTATATAATTAAATTTCAAAAAATCACCTTGCTTTTAAGCAGACTGTATAACTCTAAAACTAATTATATTATATCATGCTTGTCAAGTACTATCAATTGATATTAAATTACAAAAGTTACGAATTGGATACAAAATGTAGTGACACTATAATATACAACTTTTTTAAAGTCCGCCCCACCAGACTTCAAAAAGTTATACCCACTCTAAAACCGCCTAAATACGCCGCTTCAGCACAGGTAATACATTTCAATACTTGACGTTTTGCGTACACGAATTATACACGATAAAGCTGAATTGTAAATATATGCTTGTGAAATGCGAAACAAATGAAACGGCTTAAATGATGTAAATGCGTGGTTTACAAGCAATTTTATAAAGCAATAAAAAGTGGTGTGAAGTGGTATATTTAATCTCTCCATCTCCGCCAGCAGGAGCTTGCTCCTGCACTCAATCCGCTATCATTTATGGTAGCGGATTTTTTTGTTGCCACACAAAATCTTGCATTTCCACCCGAACTGTGCTATAATCCTATATATCAAACATCATAACACGGAGGTTCATCATGTACGAAAATTTTAAATATCTCGACGCTGCTGCACAAAAAGAGATAACCAAGGGTGTTTTCTCAGGCTCAGTTCTCAGCGTTATCCATAAAGGTGAAACTGTCTATCTCAAAAGCTTCGGTCTTGCTGACAAGGAGAAAAATATCCCTATGAAAACTGACAGCATTTTCAGACTCTTTTCTATGTCAAAGCCTGTTACAGCCGCTGCCGCAATGATACTTATCGAGCGTGGTCTGCTCGACACTCGTCACCCGCTCAAGTGGTTTATCCCTGAGTTTTCCGACCCTGTGGTTCTTGACGAGAACGGTGAGCGTCCTGCCGACAGAGATATAACTATAGGCGACCTGCTCACCATGACTTCCGGTATCCCTTATCCTGACGGCACTCCCGCAGGTCAGAAAATGGGTGCGCTTTGGGGCGAGCAGTCTGAAAAATATCTCAAGAGCGAAAAGCTTCTGGATACTGTGAGCTTCGCAAAGGAAATGGGCAAGCGTCCTCTTATGTTCACCCCTGGTGAAAAGTGGATGTACGGTGCATCTGCTGACGTCATGGGTGCTGTTATCGAGGTGGTTTCCGGCATGAAGTTCGGAGATTTTCTCAGAAAAGAGATCTTTGAGCCCCTCGGTATGAACGATACAGGTTTCTATATCCCGGCGGAAAAGTACAGCCGACTTGCCCAGTGCTATGAATACAAAAACGGAGGAAACGAGCCTTTCACTCACTTCCACCTTTGCCTTACTGATTACACTGTACCTCCTGCCTTTGAGTCGGGCGGAGCAGGTCTTGTTTCCACTGCAGAGGACTATGCAAAGTTTGCCAAAATGCTTATGAACAAGGGCGAGCTTGACGGCGTGAGGATACTCGGCAGAAACACGGTCGAGTTCATGGCTCGAAACGGTCTTACACCTGAACAGCGCAAGACCCTTAACTGGGACAGCACAAAGGGTCACGGCTACGGTAACTTCATGCGTATCCTTGACGACCCTTCCACCGCAGGACTTATCCAGTCGGAAGGCTCTTTCGGCTGGGACGGCTGGATGGGTTGCTATTTCAGCCTTGACCCAAAAGAACAGCTTTGCATACTATATTTTATCCAGCAGACAGGCGCAGGCACTACCGATTCTGCAAGGCGTTTGCAGAACATCGCATGGGGTGCAGTAAAATAAGCAGGGGAGGTCTGAGATTTGAAATTACAGGAAGGCAGATTTATACAAGGGCTTAGAAATATGTTCAGTCTGCGCTGGGATATGGCTGACCCTGATGAGATACATAATACCATAATATCCGGCGCAAAGCTTCAGGGTACTAATATGTGTATCCTTATGCTTGCCATACTTATAGCTTCCATAGGTCTGAATATGAACTCCACCGCCGTTATAATCGGTGCTATGCTCATCTCGCCTCTTATGGGCGGTATAACAGCCATAGGCTACGGAATCGCCACCAATGACCTGACACTTTCAAAGGGTGCGGCAATAAGACTTGGCATACAGGTGGTCATTTGCCTTATCACCTCGACTATTTACTTTACTATCTCACCTATCACCACAGCCTCCTCCGAGCTTCTCGCCCGAACCACACCTACAGCGTGGGACGTTCTTATTGCCCTTTTTGGCGGACTTGCCGGCATAATAGGTCAGACCCGTAAGGAGAAAAGCAACGTTATCCCCGGCGTGGCTATCGCAACAGCACTTATGCCGCCGCTTTGTACCGCAGGCTACGGCTTGGCAAGACATCGCCTTGACTATTTCGGCGGAGCATTGTATCTCTTTTTCATAAACAGCTTTTTCATCTGCCTTGCGGCTATCGTTGTGCTGAAGCTTTTAAGGCTGCCTCACGGCAACGATATTTCCCCGAAGGCTTTGAAAAAGATACACAGAAATATCGCTTTTATCACAGTTATTACCATGCTGCCTAGTATTTATCTTGGCTATGATATTGTGAAAAAGACAATGGATAACAGCAGTGCAGAGAAGTTTATCACCGAGAATTTTGACTTTGACGGCACTCAGATAGTGCAGAAAACTATAGATACCGATAAACGTATGATAGAAGTGGCACTTCTTGGCAAAAAGATAAGTACTGCCGATACAAAGGCGCTTCAAAGCGAGCTGAAAGCTTTCGGATTGGGAGATTATAAGCTTGTGATAACACAGACCGAGGTGGAAAGCGGTGTTACCGCTGACGAGGTCGAAAAGATGCTTGAAAAGAATGCCGACGATGAGGAAACACAGAACAAGGTGGCACAGGTGCTTGCACAGAAAGAAAACGACGACCTTAAAGCCGAGAATGAAAATCTGAAGGCACAGCTTGACAGCTATCAGAGCTATGATATAGACATGAGCGATATCGCCGAGGAGCTTGCTATCGTTTATCCAAACATAACAGGTGCGGCAGGCGGTCACATGAGCAGCCATGCAGTAGGCTCGCCCACAACAGTTAATGGCGTAACAGTGGTGCTATATGAGAACAAGGCTCTTAACGATGAACAGCTCAAAACTGTCACAGAGCTTCTGAAAAAGCGTCTTGACGTGTCAAACGTCACAGTTATCCAGCAGGTGGAGAAGCAGAAAGATACCACCTCAAAGGCTGAAAGCACCGATAAAAAGAAAAAGAATTGAAAAAATTCTGAAAACCCCTTGCAATCTGAGAAGATGTGTGCTATAATATATTAAAATGTATAATTATGTTTTGGAGGAACAAAAATGAGCGTAATTGAGATCGTTGCAGGCGCACTGCTGATCGTAGCCAGCCTCGTTATCATACTTGTAGTTCTTGCGCAGGACACCAAAGAGCAGGGTCTTACATCTGCTATCGGCGGTGGATATAACGATTCTTTCTATGGAAAGAACGGTTCAAACACCAAGGACGCTAAGCTTAACAGACTGACAAGGATAAGTGCGATACTGATATTCGTGATAACTCTTGCTGTAAATATCATTTATCAGATCAAGAAATAATTACCCGCCCTGCTCCGTGCAGGGCTTTTTCTTTGCAGAAAGTAAGAATGGGGAAAAGAATGTAATGAAATGTGCAGACGGTGTAAAGAATAAGATAAGACCGCTTTTTGCGGGGTTTTACGACTCGCTGATGTTCTCCTATTTTGACGGCGTTTTCGGCACTGCCTTTTGCGACGATACCACCGCACCAACTGTGGCGGTCATATGCTGCGGCGACTTTTATTTTGCCGCAGGTGACAAAAGCTTTGGGGCTGATATGCTCAAATTTTGCAGCGACAACAAAAACGCAGTCATAGTTCCTGACAGCGAGGAGCTTGCAAAAGCCTTGTGTGCCTGCGACGGACAGCTTAAAATAGTCAAAAGATATCACACCTGTCCGCCTGAAAACGACTTTGATACCGACAGACTGCGTGAAACAGTATCAAGAGCACAAAATATGGGACAGTTTAGATTATCAATGATAGATGAGGAACTTTATAAGAAAGCTTTAACAGAGCAGTGGTCGGAGTCCTTTGTGTGCAATTTTAAAGACTTTGCGGACTTTTCAGCCCATGGTTTCGGATATGTGCTCACTGATAATGGCAGGATAGTCAGCGGAACTTCTGCGTTTTCATACTACGATAAAGGCGTTGAGATAGAAGTTTCAACCCGTAAAGAATACCGTCTGAAAGGTCTTGCACAGATAACTGCGGCGGCGTTTTTGCTGGAATGTGTACGCCGTGGGCTTACACCTCACTGGGACGCACGAAATCTCACCTCGCTTTCAATAGCACAGAAAATGGGCTTTGTGTTCAAAGATGAATACATAGCGTTGGAATATAAGTAAAAAGAAAGGAAATTTATGAAGTTAGATTACAGAAAAATAATATATTCAAAGTTAAAAAAAGCAGGCAAGAAGCCGCTGACTTTCAAAGAATTGCTGAGATCATGCAGAGGAAAGGGCTTTGAGTTTGAGAAGTTTACAAAAGCCGTTGACAAAATGAAGAAAAACGGCGAGATAATGGAAGATAAATTCGGCATAAGGCTCGTTGACCCTAAGAAATTCGTCAAGTGCGAGGTGGTAAGGCTCAATAAGACCTACGGCTTTGTGAAAAATCTTGACACTGACGAGGAAATTTTTGTAGTGGGCAAGTACCTCAAAGGCGCAATGCCCCACGATATCGTCCTTGTGAGAACCTTCAAGGGCGAGGGAGCTTGCACCGAGGGCGAGGTCATGAGCATTGTGGAGGAGAATTTTGCTAAGTTCACAGGGGAGCTTGTGAGCGAGTTCGGCGTGCTGAAAATCGTTCCTGATATGCTGTCAAAATATGCAATGACTTTTGAAAACCCTATGCGCCTTGAGCTTCACGAGGGCGATAAGGTGGTGGCACAGGTCACAAAGCGTGGAAACAGGCACTCTGAACACGTTTGCGAGATAGTTTCAAGCTATGGAAGCTCCATGAAAGCCTCTGCCTGCGCAATGAGCGTCCTTGAGGTCAATGGTCTGACCCCTGTTTTCCCAAGCGAGGTCATCTATGAGGCTAGGGAAGTGTCCGATTATTCAAGGATAAAAGAGGAGATACCGGGCCGCCTTGACCTCCGTGACAAGCCGATATTCACCATTGACGGCGCAGATACCAAGGATATCGACGACGCAATTTCTGTTGAACGAACCAAAACCGGTTATCTCCTTGGCGTTCACATTGCCGACGTTTCCCACTATGTTCAGCCAAAGTCACAGCTGGATAACGAAGCTTTCAAGCGTGGCACAAGCGTTTATTACGCAAACCGAGTTATCCCAATGCTCCCGAAGGAGCTTTCAAACGGCATCTGCTCCCTTAATCCGCAGGAGGACAGACTTGCGTTCTCATGTCTTTGTGAACTTGACAAGCAGGGCAATATCACCGAGTATAAGTTTGCAAAAACTGTTATCCGCTCCCGTGTAAAGGGCGTGTATTCTGAAATAAATTCACTTTTGGCAGGCAGTGACAATGCTGAACTTAAAGAAAAATATGCCGAGGTTTCAGGTCAGCTTCCTATTATAAAGGAGCTTGCGGATATTTTGTATAAAAACAAGAAAAACCGTGGCTGTCCTGAGCTTGAAACCTCTGAGAGCAAGCTTATCATCAATGACGAGGATATCTGCGTGGGCGTTGAAAGGCGTACCCGTGGAAGAAGCGAGGAGATAATAGAGGACTTCATGCTTGTTGCAAACGAGTGTGCCGCAAGATTTGGCATGGATAATAACCTGCCGTTTGTTTATCGTATCCACGAGGAGCCGTCAGACGAGAAGCTTGAATCTCTGAGAGAAGCGCTTGTCAAGCTCAACGTCCAGTATAAGCTGGGCGAAAAGGCTTGCCCTGGGGATATGTCGGAGATACTCAAAGCCGCAAAGGGTACTGATATCGACCTTATCATGAACAATATCGTTCTGAGAAGTATGTCAAAGGCAAGATATTCCACCGAGCCTGTAGGTCACTTCGGTCTTGCACTGGAGGATTATGCCCACTTCACCTCGCCTATCAGACGTTACCCTGACCTGACTATCCATAGGATAATGTCAGCTTTTCTCAGTGGCAGCAGTGCAGAGGAGTGCGCCACAAAGTTCAACAAGTTCGTTTATGCCTCCGCCGACCAGTCCACAAAGACGGAGCTTACCGCAATGCAAGTTGAACGTAGCTGTGAGGATTGCTACAAGGCTGAGTATATGAACGCTCATATCGGTGATGAGTTTCAGGGAACAGTGGTTTCAGCCGTTGAGTTCGGTCTGTTTATCGCACTTCCTGACACCTGCGAGGGACTGCTCCACACGGACAATATGCCTGACGGCGAATATGTCTGCGACGATATGGTGAGTCTGAAAAACCTCACAAACGGAATGGAATATCGTGTGGGCGACCCTATCAGAGTAAAGGTGATAAACGCAAATGTAAACTCCGGCAAGATAGATTTTGCACTTGCTGACGAGGACTAAATTAGAAATCAAAAGGACGGTGAAAAAAAGCCGTCCTTTTTTGTGTGTTAAAAAAATGTAGGGGCTGGCGCCCTCGACAGCCCGCTTTTCTCGCACGTCACTATTTATGTTGATTTTCACATTGTATAAACATCGCACAAACAATGTAGGGGCTGACGCCCTCGACAGCCCGCTTTTCTCGCACGTCACTATTTTTTATGTTGATTTTCACATTGTATAAATATTGCACAAACAATGTAGGGGACGACGCTCTCGGCGTCCCGTTCTTTTCGCTCATCTTGTGGTCTTACAAATTTATCGTTTCATGAATTGCGTATATGTACAAAAAATCGGACAGCCGCACCAAGCAACTGTCCGATAATTTTTTGTATTAATAAATTACTTTGAAAGACCCCAAATATCTCTAGCGTAGTCCTCAACAGAACGGTCTGCGGAGAAAATGCCTGCGCCTGCGATGTTTGCAAGGCTCATCTTCTGCCACTTTGTCTGATCCTTGTAGCACTCAGAAGCGTAAGCCTGTGCCTTCTGGTAAGAATCGAAGTCCTTGAGAGCCATGTATGGGTCAGAGTTCTTCAGGCTGTCAGCGATCTCGTTGAACTGCTGTCCGTTGATGCCGTACTGAAGTGTGTCGATAGCCTGCTTAACAACTGCGTTGGAGTTGTATATGTCCATAGGCTTGTAGCCTGACTTGCAAGCATTTACCTCGTCAACGTTCATACCGAAGATGATGATGTTGTCGTCGCCTACCTGCTCGTGTATCTCAACGTTTGCTCCGTCAAGAGTACCCAGTGTGATAGCACCGTTTATCATAAGCTTCATGTTACCTGTACCTGAAGCCTCTGTACCAGCAAGTGAGATCTGCTCAGAGATGTTTGCCGCTGGCATGAGTATCTCAGAAAGTGATACGTTGTAGTCCTCAAGGAAGATAACGTTGAGCTTCTCGTTGAGCTTCTTGTCCTTTTTCAGCTCCTGAGAAATGTTCCAGATAAGCTTGATGATCTGCTTTGCCATGTAGTAGCCAGGAGCAGCCTTTGCAGCAAAGATATATGTCTTTGGTACAAAATCAGCGTTTGGATTAGCCTTGAGGTAATTGTACTGTGCTATGATGTTCAGAGCGTTGAGCTGCTGTCTCTTGTATTCGTGAAGTCTTTTTACCTGAACGTCAAAGATAGAATCAGTGTTGAGAACAACGCCATACTGATTCTTTACATACTTTGCAAAACTCTTCTTGTTGTCAAGCTTGATCTTTGCAAGTCTGTCAAGAACGTCCTTGTCGTCCTTGAATACAGCAAGCTTTGAAAGCTCAGCGGCATTCTTGAGGAAGCCGTCGCCTATCTTCTCGCAAAGAAGATCTGTCAGACCCTCGTTAGACTGATAAAGCCATCTTCTGTATGCGATACCGTTTGTAACGTTCTTGAACTTTGTTGGTGTGTCAAGATACTCGTCCTTGAATGTTTCTTTCTTGATGATCTCAGAGTGTATCTTTGCAACGCCGTTTACGCTGTGGCAAGCGTGTACGCAAAGTGTAGCCATTTTCACCTTGTTGTCCTCAACGATAGACATATGTGAAACCTTAGCCTGATCCTTGTATCTCTCCCAAAGATCCTTGCAGTAACGCTCGTTTATCTCGATGATGATAGAGAAGATTCTAGGGCAAACGCTCTTGAGGAGGTTGCAGTCCCACTTCTCCAAAGCTTCAGGCATTACTGTGTGATTTGTGTATGCAAATGTGTTCGTAACGATGTGCCAAGCCTTGTCCCATGAATAGCCGCAATCATCAAGAAGAACTCTCATAAGCTCTGGGATAGCAAGTGTCGGATGAGTATCGTTGATGTGGATAGCTACCTTTTCATGGAGATTGTCAAGTGTGCCGTAAACGCTCATGTGCTGGTTTACGATATCGCCGATAGAAGCGGCGCAAAGGAAATACTGCTGTCTAAGTCTGAGTGACTTGCCCTCTGCGTGGTTATCGTTAGGATAAAGCACCTTTGTGATAGCCTGTGAAATAATGTTCTTGCTAAGAGCCTTCTGATAGTCGCCCTGATTGAACATTGACATATCAAAGTCAGCCATTTCAGCTTTCCAAAGTCTGAGCTTTGAAACAGCTTCGCTGTTGTAGCCTGATACGAACAGATCGTATGGAACAGCCATAACTGATGTGTAGTTCTCGTGAGTTACGCAGTGATACTGATTGTCCCAGTATTCCTTAAGCTCGCCGTCAAAACGAACCTCGACAGCCTTTGACGGAACAGGAACGAGCCATACAGAGCCGCCCGGGAGCCAGTTGTCAGGAAGCTCGGTCTGCCAGCCGTCCTCCAGCTTCTGCTTGAAGATACCGTATTCATAGCAGATAGAATAGCCTGTAGCATGATAGCCGTCGGCTGCAAGAGCGTCAAGATAGCAGGCAGCAAGTCTTCCAAGACCACCGTTGCCAAGACCTGCGTCAGGCTCGCACTCGTAAATGCCGTTTATAGAAATGCCCATGTCCTTAAGGACCTTTGTAGCCTGCTTCTGCATTTCAAGATTATAAAGAGAAGTCTTAAGGCTTCTTCCCATAAGAAATTCCATTGAAAGATAGTAGACCTTCTTCTTGCCCTCAGACTGAGTTTTAACAGTGAACTTTCTTCTCTTAGCTTTAAGAATTCCTACAACGATCTTAGAAAGAGCCTCATATACCTGCTGGTCGGAAGCGTCCTCAGGTGTTGTCTGGAAATCGTTGTGAAGAACGTCAAGAAGCTTTTCTTTAAGTTCCTGCGTGGAAATTGTTTTTTCTACAGCACTATTTGCCATAAATCTTTACCTCCTATATACTTTCAAGCCGAGCTTTGCGCTCTGCACCTTTATTACTATATTGGCGAAAACGTTTAAGAAACAAGGATAGTTTTCACCCATTGAGGGGATAGCACGCCCCCTGCTCCTGATAATTATACCACAAGCCGACAATTTTTGCAAGAAAAAATGCCAAACGCCCCTAAAATTTAAACACTTTCTACATAGGGCAGGCGTATGATTTGTAGAAATCATAGACGCTGATATGCTATTTCTGCAATAGCTGTCATATTATGTTTGGAATATAATACAGGATATAGTATTTGCCTATTTTTATTATATGGTATAGTTGCATAATTGTCAAGGCGTTCAATTGTATAAAATGCTGATTTTGGAAGAATGAACAGCAAAAGGGGGCAGTAGGGGCGGTAGTTTTTATATAATCACAAGAATATGAATTTGCTAGGTGGGCATATAGGTCATACGATATGTGTTTGAATAAAAAATCAGGACAGCCTTAACCGTCCTGATAACAAAAGTTCTATTCTTCTTCTATCTTTTCTTCAGCCTTTGCAAGCTGTTTCTTGTCAAACACACTCTTTGCTACCTGAATACCGAACACGATCGCCGCACCGATGATAAAAAATACGATGCTGAATGTGCCGAAGGACATAGGGTCTTTAGGCTCTTTAAGCGTTGTAGGACCTATAACTATGGCGTACAGCGAGCCTATCATCATGCCGATAACGCAGTAGATAGTCTGGCTTCTGAACTTTTCAAGAGCCTTTTTGATAAGCCTGAGGGTAATGAACACCCCAAGGATAATGCCGATACCCAAAGAGCAGAGAAGTCCGAAATACTCGAAATTCAAATGAAGGAACTCTTTTATTCCCGTGATAACAGGCATATAAAGACCGAATGTGAGAAGTATGGTGGAGCCTGAAATGCCGGGAAGCACCATTGCAGATATTGCGCACATTCCTGCAAGAACAACGAATATCACTGTGCCTATATTCATGTGAGAAACGTCAGCACCGCTGCCGGAGGGATTTATAAGGGATATTCCCACGACTATTGCAATGCCGATAACAGCCCATACGATGTTGTAATATTTGCCCTTAATGCTCTCTTTTTCTTCCATTATCATGACCGGTATCGCCAGAATGATAAAGCCCAGAAACAGCGAGCTTACCTTGTAGATGCCGCTTTCAAACACGTTTGCAAGCACGCTTACTGCAAGAAGCATACCGATCACCCAGCCCACGCCAAGCTTTATAAGAAAGAAAAATGCTTTTTTACGCTTTGCATTGTCACGTCCCATAATGTCGTTAAGGGAATTTATGAAGCTGTCATAAAAGCCCAGCAGGAATGCTATAGTTCCTCCCGAAACTCCCGGAACGCTGTCCGCAAGAGCCATGCAAAAGCCTCTGAGTGCGTTTATTATCATACTTGTTTCTATGCCTTAAAAGGCATATCCTCCTTCCGTGGTGTTGTCTGCTTTCGTATCAGCAGACTTTTCTTTTGTTCTGATGTAAGCTTTTTCTACCTGTGTCATCAGCTTTCCAAGCTGTGCTTCCTGCTTATCGTCACTAACGAGCGCCGCACTTTTTTCAGCCGAAGCCTTTGCCGATCTCACATCACCCTGAGCGAGAAAACACTCGCCCTTGTAAAGCTCACAGTTGCACCGAAGCGTCTTGTCAGCGTCACGGCTTTTCTCTGCGCTGTCAAAAAACTTCACCGCCGCTTCAAAGCGTTCGTTGAAATATTCCAGCAGACCAATGGTGAAAAGCATTTGCCCATTGCGTTTATCGAGAAGACCTCGCTTGAAGTAATGCTCTGCCGAAACAAATATCTCGTTTGCCTGAGAAATATCACCTGACATTAGCCTGCCGTAAAGAAGCAGTTCAAAATACTTGTTCTGATCTGAGGGGGTAAGCTTATCAAAAGCTATACGGTCAAGTGTAAGAAAACAGTTTTCAAAGCGTTTTTCTGAAATGTAAACAGCGGCAAGCTTCAAAAGCCCGTGACCCTTATCTTTGTTCTGCCTGAGAAGATATTTTTCAAGAAGCTCAAAATATTCGTCACAGCCGCCATTTTTAGCGTAGATCCTTTCGAGCTTTTTTATTTTGAAGACCCATATGAAAAGCACTGCAAGCTCGACGATGCACAGGAATATAAGACAAAGAGGAAGCGCTCTCATAAAAACGTTTATGCAAAACTGTGCTCCATAGCGACAGCCCTTTGAAAGCCATGCAATGCACATCACAGCATAACTCAGCACCAGGCTCAATGCGGCAATGAGCCACAAGGTCCTTATAACGCCTTTATGCACCTTGCTCACCTCTTTGTAAATCATATCACATATAAGTAAAAATCAAATGTTGTCTGTGTAAAGAATGGGTAAAAATGTATAAACTGTTCAAAAATTTTTAAATTTAATCTATTGCCGTCTACTGCATATCCTTATTTCTGTTTTTGAGAAGCTTCTGTCTTTTGCGTTCGTGTCTATCCATAACTATCTTTTCACAGAAGTCTACGACTTTCTTCATGAAAGGCTTGAAAATGTAGAAAAATTCGCCCTCATAGGTAACGACCTCGCCGTTAAAGCCCTTTTTGAACTTGTATACGCCGTAGTTAGGGTTTGTTTCATCGTTGTAGAATGGTATGCCCTGAAAATCATAGATATAGTTTTTGCCCTCCAAAGCCCAGTTTATCATCGTCCACTGCATGAGATAGTTAGGGTAGAGGTTTCTGTGGTGGTTTGCTGAAGCACCATAAACATAGCAGGTCTTGCCTGCATACTGTGTTGTTACTGCACCTGACAACGGTATCTGCTTGCCGTCCTCGTCAACATAGCACATGAAAAGTCGGCAGTGTTCAGGACCAAGACCATTGAGCATTTTTACAAAATACTCCTTTGAACGGATAGAGAAGCCATCTCTGATACCTGTTGCCTGCATGAGAGGGTAGAAATCGTCAAGAGCCTCAGTGCCGCAAGCCTTGCAGTAAACGCCCTTTCTAGGGGCTTTTCTGATACGGTTTCTCCAGTCAGGCTTGAAAGTAGCCATGACCTCGTCAGGGGTCTTGCCCTCGATATTTCTGAGCATATAGTTATTACGAGCCTGAATAGTGGTCAGCTCAGCCGCTTTGTGTATGTGCTTGAAGCCCATGTCCTCGATAAGCTTTGTACACTTGTCGTCGCCCTCCTCGAAACAAGGATCCCACATAAACTGGTAGCATTTGTATTTCTTTGCAAGCACTTTTACGCCCTCGAAAAGGTCGGTCATGACCTCTTTATCAGACCAGTCGCAAACAGGGCCATGAGGGGCATACATAAAAGTAACACCGAAGATAGGCACTTTTTTGATTATGATAAGGCAAGTTCCACGGATATTGCCGTCAGCGTCACGGGAGATAACAGCGTCCCAGCCCCAGTTGTCCTTTACCTTCGGCCATTTGAGGGATTGCATGAAATTGCCGTATTTGCTGGTGCTTGCGAACTGTTCATATTCTGCAAGGAGTTTTTCATCGGACTTATTGATTATTTCCATTTTATAAAGATCCTCTCTGTAAGAATTTTTCTGTTATTATGCACTATTTCATTTATTATACTACATATTACGGGAAAAATCAAGGGGGAGTTTAAGTGAGGAGTGAGGAATGAGGAATGAGGAATGAGGAATGAGCAAAGCTGCCCCCAAGCACCGAGCGAAGCGAGAGATAAAGCGCACGCTCAAGCCCGGTGCTAGAGGGCTTGTGGGGTCTAGGGGCAAAGCCCCTAGCGGAGTTTGAGGCAGAGCCTCATTCGGCGATAGCCGACAAGGTGCAGATTTAATGAGAAAAAGCACACAAAAGTTGTGCTTCTTATCAAAAGTAATAACGGAGCAAAAAATCTGCACCGCCTATCCTATCCCCAATTACAACGTAAATTCGCAAAGAGCGAAGCGATTTTGCGGCGTGATGAAGTCGGGGTAGAATTGTAGGGGACGGCGCCCTCGACGTCCCGTTTCGGGGAACGGCAAGGTTTGAATTTATCACAATGTTGTGTAGACGTGCCGTGTGGAGAATATTGTGCCGCTCCCCTGAAGATGTGATTGGATAGTTTTCAGTTCTATCCAACAATGATATAATCGTGGGCTTGTTTCTTCGACGGGCGAACACTGTTCGCCCCTACTGTTGTTTGTGGGGGTATCAGGGGGTGTGTGATAATTACAATGTGTAGTATTCTATACGAATTCAAAAAGCGGTGAAAAAGTGTTTTATACCACAATGTATAGCGTAAAATGCCCGTCACGGCGAGTGACAGTACAAAAAAACGGACAGTATAACGCTGTCCGTTTCAATTCTATCTCTTATTTGTCATCATGCGGCTCGGTGATAAGATCAAGATTGATCTCGTACTTGGAGTCGAGAGAGTTCTGTAAAGGTGCGTCCTTTACATATTTGTTTACAAGCGCTGTACTCTTTTCTACCGCCTGAAGCGTACCTGCACCTGCTACACAGCCGCCAGGACAAGCCATGCCCTCGAGAAGATAGCCGTCATATTTGCCTGCTTTCGCAAGTGTGAGAAGCTTGCGGCAGTCTTTAAGTCCCTGCGCTGATACTACCTTGACCTCACGCTCTGGGTCAAGCTTGTGGATAACGTCTGCTACTGCCTTTGCTACGCCACCGCTTACTGCAAAGCCACGTCCGTCACCTGTACCCTCGCATAGATCTACCTTTTCTTCATCTGTAATGTCTTCAAATGTTACGCCCTTGGCATTGAACATTCCCATGAGTTCCTCAAAGGTAAGCACAAAGTCTACGTCGCTGCGGATAGTACGTCTTGAAGCTTCAAGCTTCTTTGCCGCACATGGTCCGATAAATGCGATACAAGCGTCAGGATCGTCCTTTTTGAGCATTCTTGCTGTAAGTACCATTGGGGTCAAAGCCATTGAAATGTATGGGGCAAGGGTAGGGAAAAGCTTCTTCGCCATTACTGACCATGCAGGACAGCATGATGTCGCCATGAATGGCTGATGTTCAGGAACTTCTCTCATGAAGTCCTTTGCTTCCTCGATGGAACAAAGGTCTGCACCTATTGCTACCTCGACCACGTCTGCAAAGCCAAGCTTCTTCATTGCCGCTGTGAGCTTTTCAGGGCTTGCCTTTGGTCCGAACTGACCTACAAATGCAGGTGCTACGATAGCGATGACCTTCTTCTTTTTCTTCATTGCTGTTATAAGCTGGAATATCTGTCCCTTGTCTACGATAGCGCCGAATGGACAGTTTACAAGACACATTCCGCAGGATACGCACTTGTCATAATCTATTTTTGCCTTGCCCTCTTCGTCTGAGCCGATAGCGTCCATGCCGCAAGCTCTTGCGCATGGTCTTTCCATTTTGTTTATTGCATTGTATGGACAGACGCTCTGACATCTGCCGCACTTTATACACTTAGACTGATCTATTACTGACTTGCCATGCTTGATGGTTATGGCACCCTTTGGACAGACTTCCTGACATGGGTGTGCAAGACAGCCCTGACAGCAGTCGGTAACATGATAATGAGTTTCAGGACAGCCGTTGCAGGCAAACTTGATTATGTTTACAAGCGGTGGATCGTAATACTTTTCTGCGATCGCACTTTCTTCAATGCCGTCAGCCACAGACTTATGCTCCTCGATCGGTCTTAGGGGCAGACCGATAGCAAGACGGAGCCTTTCTTCAACGATAGCTCTTTCAAGGAAGATAGACTCACGGTAAACAGCCTTGCTTCCCGGTACTATCTTATAAGGAAGCTCTGCGATCTTTTCGGCATAATCGCCCTCTTCATAGGCAAGTCTTGCCACCTCTGTAAAGACTTTTCGTCTGATATCTGTTACTGAGGAATAGATACCTCTCATTTTCATATTTTTACCTCCTGCGTTGTTCTTCAAATTTGTGTCATACACTTACTATTGTACTATTTTTTCGGCTTTTGTCAAGTAATATATACTTTTTTTCATAAGGTATATTGAAAGTTTCGCATGACTTACATATTTGTCTGAAATAAGGTGCAGTAATGGTACGAAACGTCCTAAAAAATAAAAGTATTTCTTTTTACCAACAGTTTTTCTGTTCATGAAAGTATGTGGCTTTTGCACAGTTTTGGGCAGGTCGATTTATGCAAACAAATGATAAATGATTTAATTTGGCAACATTTCTGCAATTGTTGCATTTTTTATGCAACAAAAGGGGCATTTTTCGGGATAAGTGAGAGATGTTTTTTGAGAGCCGTTAAGATACGGTGGTACATCTTTCGCAGAAATTAAAAAGGAGGAACGATATGGCAGGCGAACAGAAAAGATTTGCGAGATTTTTCTTCTATCTGAGAAATCTTCGTGAAGCGGCTTTGCACACCGGTGCAAGGGCGGAGGAGGCTGAGGACAGGGGGCTTGAGCTTCTGCACTCGGCAGAAACGGAGGCGGAGCTTAAAAAGCTCGAGGAGGCTGACAGCGACACCCTTTCTTATGTGAAGCGAGGGCTGAACAGGATAGCTTTCGGGGCGGTGAATGACGCTGTAAAGCTTGTTTTTGACGCTGAGAACATGACGGCAAGGGACATCATGGGCATGGATCTTTTCAATGTGAGTGAGATAAAGATCAGCGGAAAGAACGTTTTGGAGATCAAGTTTTTTGACAGGCAGAAAGCCTTGGAAAAGCTTGGGGAGCTTGCGCCTCAGCTTGACGGCGGCGGTGAGTCAAAGCGACTTATCGAGAGCATTTATGGCAGGGACGGTGATAGCTTGTGAAAATAACAAGGCTGTCGGAAAATCAGAGGTTTGTTTTCAGATGGTGGACGGCACGGGAGCTTAGTGATTACGACGGGATAATCTGTGACGGTGCGGTCAGATCGGGCAAGACCTTTTGTTTGTCGGCGTCTTTTATGACATGGGCAATGACTAACTTTGACGAGTGCATTTTTGGGCTATGCTCAAAAACTATCGTGTCGCTGAAAAGGAATATTCTGCCTGCGCTCAGAGAGTATATGAAAGCCATGGGCATGACGGCGGTGGAGGTCACGTCAAAAAACTATATGGACGTGAGCTTCTGCGGCAGGAAAAACAGGTTTTACTACTTTGGCGGCAGGGACGAAGGCTCGCCCTCACTTATTCAGGGCGTGACCCTTGCGGGGGTGCTTCTTGACGAGGCGGCACTTATGCCCAGAAGCTTTATCGAGCAGGCTGTGGCAAGGTGTTCGGTGGCGGGGAGCAAGCTGTGGTTCAACTGCAATCCTGACAATCCTTACCATTGGTTCAAGAAAGAGTGGATAGACAAGGCGGAGGAAAAACGGCTTATCTACAGACATTTTGTGCTGGAGGACAATCCGACCCTTGACCGGGCGGTGATAGAACGCTATCACAGGATATATACGGGGACGTTTTACGAGCGTTTTGTGCTTGGCAAATGGACGGCGGCAGAGGGGCTTGTTTACCCTATGTTCGACGAGGAGAAAAACGTCTTTGATGGTGAAATACAGTGCGAACGGTATGTTATAAGCTGTGATTACGGCACTGTAAATCCTTCAAGCTTCGGGCTTTGGGGCGAGAGCGGTGGTGTGTGGTACAGGCTCAGGGAGTATTACTATGATTCTCGACGTGAAGGTATGCAGAAAACTGACGAGGAACATTACAAGGGACTTGAAAAGCTTGCCGACGGGCTTTGCATCGAAAAGGTCATTTGCGACCCCTCGGCGGCTTCTTTCATACAGTGCATACGCAGGCACGGAAAATACACTGTCCAGCCTGCAAAGAACGACGTTGTTTCGGGTATCAGGCTTGTGTCGGACTGCATAAAGGACGGCAGGATAAGGATAAACCGCAGGTGTCGTGATACGCTTCGTGAGATAAATCTTTACCGCTGGGACGAAAAGGCGGGAAAGGACGCACCTGTTAAAGAGAACGATCACGCCATGGACGATATGAGATACTTTGCGGCAGAATGTCTGGGACGTGAAAAGGACGATTTTTTTGTGCTGACAGTTGAGCATTAGTACAAAAAAGCGTACAGAAAGAAAGGAGAGAAAATGAGTATTTTCAGAAAGAAGGTCCGTGAATTTGTGCCGAACACGGCAGGCTCTGACAGAGAGTCGGGGTTTCATTACAGGCTTGCGCCTGAGGGGGCTTTTCAGCAGGAGCTTTATGACGCACTGAGGGCGAACGTTCCTGTTATCGACGCTTGCTTCGGCAAGATAATAAGGCTCACAGGGGGCTTTAAGGTCACGGCTTGTGACGAGAGGGCGCAGGCGGAGCTTGACAGGTTTTGCAGAGAGGTTTCCGTTGGGGTGTCGGGAAAGTCCATTTACACTTTTGCGGATATGTATCTGGATTCACTGCTTACATATGGCAAGGCGATAGGCAGGATATATGCAGATTACAGGACAGGCAAGGTAAAGGGGATATATGTTGGCGACCCGACTTTGTACAGAGTGCGTGAGGGCAGGAACGCTTTTGAAAAACGTATTTTTTACATGGGAAGCGGTGAGGAGATACCGGTAAGAAGTCCTGAAAAACTGCTTTACACGGCGCTCAATCCTAGTCCTAAGCACCCTGACGGAGTGTCCATACTCCGTGGATTGCCTGCGCTGAGCGAGATACTTATGCGAATTTACGAGTGCATGGGGCAGAACTTCGACAGGGTAGGAAATGTGCGCTATGCGGTGACTTATCACCCTGAGGGGGAGAGCGACAGGGCGAGAGCCAAGGAGCGTGCAGAGCAGATAGCTCAGGAATGGAGCAGGGGCATGAGAGCTTCACGAAACGGCTCGGTGCAGGATTTTGTGGCTGTGGGTGATGTGGACATAAAGGTCATAGGCGCTGACAATCAGATGATAGACACGGAGATACCTGTGCGACAGCTTATGGAACAGCTTGTGGCGAAGCTTTCAATACCACCGTTTTTGCTTGGGCTGAACTGGTCAACCACTGAGCGAATGTCTGCACAGCAATCGGATATCCTCACAAGCGAGCTTGAATATTACCGCAGACTGCTTGAACCTATACTCAGAGAGATATGCGAGGCGTTTTTAAGGCTTAACGGATATGCTTGTGGGGTGGAGATAGAGTGGGACAACATAAATCTTCAGGACGAGGAAGCGTTGGCGAAGTCAAGACTTTACAATGCGCAGGCTAAGACGGCGGAGCTTGAAAACGAAAGAATAGAAAATGAGAGAAAAAAGGAGGAAATGCAATGAGCGAAACAGTATCAGGCGAGGAGCTTGAAAAGATAAACGGCTATGCGAGAGAGCCGCTCACGGAGGACAAGGTCTTTGTTTTCAGGGTGGCGCTTTGTGACAATGACATTGACAGAGATGGTGAAAAGTTTTCATCAGGCGCTTTGGAGAAGCTTGCGGAGCTTTTTAAGGGCAGAACGGGTATTTTCGACCATGACCCCAAAAGCTCAAAGCAGACTGCCAGAATATTCGACACTTGGGTGGAAACTCTGCCTGAGAAAACTACGACAGACGGAGAGGTCTACCGCAGGCTTATGGCAAAGGCTTACATGGTGCGAACAGCTTCTAACGGAGACCTTATAAGCGAGATCCAGGGCGGAATAAAGAAAGAGGTATCTGTTAGCTGCACCATGGGAAAGAAGCTTTGCTCTGTATGCGGAACGGATATGTACAAGGGCGGCTGTGACCATGAAAAGGGCGGTGAATACGGCGGTAAGCTGTGTTATCACATTCTTGACGAGCCGCTTGACGCTTACGAGTGGTCGTTCGTGGCAGTGCCTGCACAGGTGAATGCAGGGGTAACGAAGCGTTTTGCTTTAAGGGAGAAGCATGAAAGCACCGACAAGAGCTATGAGCTTGCCCTTGCGAGGGAAGCTTTTGAAAAGGACGTTTTAAGGCTCAGCTATTTCTGTAAGCCTTTTATGAGTGCAAAGCGTGTGAAAGAACTTGCGGAGCTTATGACAGTTACGGAGCTTATTGACTTCCGTGGCAGGCTTGAAAAGCAGGCGGCTGAGAATGAGGAGGTCTACAAAGCCGAAAGAGAGAGCTTTATCACGGGGGATTACAAGATGTAAGGGACAGATGTGAAAGGGGGCGATGACAATGTGGAGATAGGGGCTTAAATGCCAGAATGTGATATCATCACTGTAGGGGCGAACAGTGTTCACCCGAAAAGACAAATGGTTTTCGATGATACGAAAATCAGTACAAAAAATCGGACAAATTTAATTATCGAAAAGGAGAAAATAATATGTACAACAATATCAAACTTGAAAAGGGACTTTATTCTATCACAGGCAAGACATTCACACAGGCGCTGGCTGAGCTTGATCCTGACGCAAACTATGAGAACACCGAGCTTAAAGGTCTTGACGCTTTTGAAAGACAGCTCAAGCGTTTTGACATCAAGGTAAAGGGCGCAAATTCTGACAGAGTGGAAAAATTCTTCATTTCCACTGAGTCGGCAGTGCTTTTCCCTGAGTACATAAGACGTACTGTCAAGCAGGGCATGGACGAGGCTTCTATCATGGGCAAGGTAGCGGCGGCTGTTTCATACACTGACGGAGTGGATTTCAGAGGTCTGAACGTTACAAAGTCAGGTTCAACTGACGTTGTGTCAGAGGGTGGAAATGTGCCTATCACAACTGTCAGACTTAGCACCTCCAGTAAGACTCTCACAAAGTTTGCAAGACGTCTTAACTGTTCTTTTGAGTCTGTAAGGAAGCAGAAGCTTGAAGCTTTCGGCGTGGTGCTGAGAAACCTTGGGGCGACTATAAGCAGAGATGTGAACAGCCTTGCCATGACTGAGATAACAAGAGGTATTACAGCTCAGACTCTTATTGGCAGTGAGCTTACTTACGCTGATCTGGCGGCTTTTTGGGCTTCCATGGGCGAGTTTAACATGACGACCATGATCTGTACTCCTGATGTTATGGCTAAGATCCTTGCTATGGACGAGATGAAATACTGCATTGGCGACTATATGGCAGGCGGCACAGTTCAGACGCCATACGGTGTAACGCTTGTAAAGTGCCCTCAGCTCACAGGCGGTATTGCGGTGGGCATCGACCAGAGCAGTGCGGTTGAAATGGTGCTTGGGGGAGATGTTATCGTGGACTACGATAAGCTTCTTACTAATCAGAGCAACGAGATCGTTTGCTCGGTGCTTGCAGGTTTCTCTGTACTTACGAGCGGTGCTGTAAAGACGCTGAAAACTACAAAGTAAGCTGAGAGGATAATGAAAAAGGGACGGCGGGCGGGTATATTTTTTTGAAAGGAGCAGGAAAATGGCAATAAGCAAAGACAATGTAAAAAGCGATTTCATGGAGCTAAGCGGACTTGACAGCACGTCGGCTGAGGTGTATGCAGGGCTTATAACGGTGTGTGCTGACGAAATGGAAAAGGCTGTTGACCAGGAGCGAATGGTCGCTGAGGGCGGGACGGCTATATGCGAATTTGCAGCGGCAGCGGAGGTCTTTTACAGATTTATTTGTCTGAAAGCCGCTGAATACAAGGTCATGTTTACGGCACAGGGCAAGGCGGTGGAGGCTTTTGACGAGGAGAACAGGATAAAGGCGGCAAGAGAGCTTCGTGACAGTGCAGTTTCAAGGGCGGAAAGATTTTTCTCAAAGGACGGCTTTGTATTCAATGCTGTTATCGCATATTAGGAAGGAGGACGAGCCATGACAGTCTGGACAGAAATGGCGGCAGAGATAAAAAAGATACTTGACGGAGCAGGCTTTACTGCAATGGGTGAATACACATCGGCTGACAGTCTATTACACAGTGGGGAAGCAATTGGCTTCTATGGACTTAAAGGCTATGATGTGGTCGATGAAGTCATTGGGCAGGGCGGCAAAAAGCTTTACACTGAGTATATATGTCATATCGACCTGCGGCTCATGGGCAAGGCAGGAAAATACGATGACATGGAGGAGCTTCAGGAAAAGTGTGAAAGCGTTATGGCGGAGCTTGCAAAAAGCGACGTTCTGAATGTAAAGAGCGCAAAGCTTGGAAGCGCAGTTCAGACATTGCACCTTCACAGGCTCGAAAGGCAGGCAGAGCTTAGTATCGGCATTTGCAGTGAGGAGGATATAAGTGAGTAAAAAGGGAAAGATAAAGCTTGACATCGGCACACGTTCATTTTACATGGACGGAGTTAAGCGAAGCGGAGGTTACATTCAGGAAGAAACGAAAGCGGTGAATGGTATTTTACGAAATATCTCAGGCAAGGCGGCGGAGATATTTCAGTTCAGCGGCAGGATCGCTCCGTCGGACAAGGCTTACGCTTGGGCTGCTCTAAGCGAGAATGGAGGAAAGACGATCAATTTCACGGCAGACGGGGTCTTATACAGCGGATACATACTCTCAGAGATAGAAATGGATTTTCAGCCTGACAGGATGATCGGAAGCCTTATGATAAAGCTTAGGGGGGCGGAATAATGGCGAAGATATACATCGGGTTTGAAATTATTGGCAGCGGCAATTTGGACTATAGAAACATTGTTTCAGCAAGGCTTGTGAAAGACCGCTACACGCCATACAGCGAGCTTACGGCTTCTGTCGTTCTGAACAACAGCATAAATCTTAACAATATCAGGCGTGTGGCACTTTATATAGGCAGCAGGCGTATGCACTACGGTCCTGCGGATTACATCAGAACAAGGGTGAGAGGCGGAAAAACTGTTCTTGAACTTATAAGCCGTGGGATAACACTTATGCTGGGGCAGAACGAGCCTGAGCCCGGGGTATGGTCTAAGGTGAGTTTGACGGATATTATGAAGAGCTACAGTCCCTCAAGTGAGATAACCTACGAGAGTGGAACTGACACTGTGAACTATGTGAACATCAAAGAGAAGTCTACACTGTGGGAGGCTATCGGCGTATATGCGGTCAAGGCTTACGGCAGGCGTGCATATATCAGAGGGGACAAGCAGGTTCATGTGTCGCTGAGTATCCTTTCTGTGAATATCGGTACTCAGCGTATTATTGAATATGGCAAACAGCTTGATACGAGATCTATGCTGTCGAAGATATATATGAAAAACGTGGACGGGAAGTATGGATATAGCTATTCAAGCGGTAAAACTATACCACATGGTATCACGAGGGAGAAGTATTATGGTCTTGATAAGCAGTGGCTCAATAATGTGGATGCCGGGCTTAAAGATAGGATAGAGTTTGCAGAGAGGGAGTATTTGGTGGAGCATATCACATATGAGGGGTATTGCGGTGAGGATATCACGGATAAAATAATTTGTAAGGGATATGGCGTAAATGGAAAAAGAGTGAGCAGAATGGAGATAACGGTCAATAGCAAAGGTATGCAAACGAAGCTTTTATGTGAATAGGAAAGAGAAGTAAGGAATGAATAGAGTAAAAAAACAGCGTACAGAAAAAACTGTACGCTGTTTGAAGCTTCGTATTAACCCTTTACGCTTCCCAGAGCAACACCACGAATGATGAACTTTGAAAGACAAAGGTAAACAATTACTACAGGGAGGATAGCAAGTACGATGTACAAGCTGAACATTCCCACGTCCTTCTCCTGTGGTCCTGCATAACGCATTGCGTTGAGTACCAGAGGGATTGTGTACTTACTCTTTGATGTAAGAATAAGTCTTGGCATAAAGTAGTTGTTCCAGTTTGTTACGAATGTAAAGATGATCTGAACTGCGAATGCAGGCTTGAGGATAGGAGTAACGATCTTGTTGAAGGTCTTGAACTCTCCGCAGCCGTCGATACGGGCGGCTTCTACGATCTCAAGCGGAAGTGCAGACGCCATATACTGCTTCATGAAGTAGTATGTAGCTGGTGCTGCGACAGCAGGAATGATCAGCGGAATATAAGTATCTGTCCAGCCGAGTTTGTTCATGAACTGGTAGAAACCGATAGCTGAAGCCTGTGTTGGAACCATCATTACGATGAGAATGAACATATCTGCGAACTTTCTCAGCTTGAACTGGTAAACGTGTGTTGCATATGCTGTCAGTGCTGAGAAGTATACGCTGAGCAATGAAGCACAAGCTGATATGAACAGTGAGTTAGCCAGTGAACGCCATACGCTTCCGTATGCTACGGCTGTTGAACCGCTGAAAAGGTTCTTGAAGTTTGTTGCGAGGAAGTGGTCAGGATACCATCTGATACCTGCCTGTGATCTGCCTCGTGTTGCGTTGATTATCAAAAGATAGAATGGGAAAAGTGAAACAACGACCAAAAGAACAAGGACAACATAAGCTATTATCCTATGTATGATAAGACCAGTACTATTTGTCTTTTCACCAACTATTTCAGTACTTCTTGGCATTTCAGCTTACCCCCTTTTCTTCTTTTTCTTCTTTCCGTCATGGTCAGCAGACGCAAACATAAGTGCAAGTCCGATAACAGCGGAAACGATAAAGATTATTACGCAGAGTGCAGACGCCTTACCGATGTCGCCCTGCTTATTTGCCTGGATTATCATTACGACGGTCTTAAGTTTTCCGTTAGGGTTACCCATATCCTTTGTGAGGAGGGCAGGTACGTCGTACATCTGAAGTCCACCGATGAGTGATGTTACAAGAACATATGACATGATAGGCTTGATGAGCGGAATTGTGATCTTCCAGAATGTCTGGCTGGAAGTTGCACCGTCGATCTGCGCTGACTCATAGAGTGATGTATCAACACCCATGATAGCAGCCATAAGAAGAATTGTTGTATTACCATACCAAAGTATGAAGTTGATGAGTCCAACTACACCTCTTGAACCCCAAACGCTTTCAAGGAGCGGAACCTTGATAAGATCATAGATAGCGCCGCCTCTGCTGAACAAGCTGTAGAACAGAAATGCAAAAGCAGATGCCATGATTACGTTTGGAAGATAGATAACAGCCTTGAAGAATCCCTGAGCCTTTATCTTAAGACGAAGGTCAGTGAACCATACTGCAAGGATAAGAGAGATAACGATCTGTGGGATAAATCCTACGATCCACATAATGATCGTATTCCAGAATGACTGAAGCAGATCACTTCCTGATGTGAATATTGTTGAATAGTTATCAAAACCGCAGAATGTTGGTGTCACCTCGACAGCCTGTCTTGTCCAACCACCGCCGATAGAGCCCTGATCCTTAACATAGTCCGTAAAGCTGTAATAGAAAGTCTGGAACAGAGGATATAGTGAGAAGATGATGTAAACTACAAAGAATGGGATAAGGAAAATATATCCCCACTTGGCATAGCTTATGCTTTTTCTCTTCATATAAGTATACCTATTCCTTTCGTGAGATTAATAAATAATAGGGGGGGATATCCTCCACCCCCTATATTTAATTAGATACTGTTTTTTTATACGATTAGAAATCGCAAGTAAGGTTACCATAGAGGTCTGTGATGTTCTTCTTGAAGTTCTCAAGAGCAGCCTCATATGAATCAACTGTGCCAAGGAAGTAGTCCTTCATAGCGCCCTGGAATTTCTCGTTGCAGCCCTGGTCATAAGCAGAAAGCTTGTTCTCGAGGGAGATCTTGTCAGCAGCTTCTGTAAGAAGTGCAAGGTGATCCTGTCCACCGAGGAATGCGTTTGTATAACCGCCGTCGATGAGCTCCTTGATAGCAGCCTTGTTGTTTGTGTAGTCCTGCTCGCCCTCAGTGATAGCCTTAGCTACGTCCTTGTTGCAAGTCATAACCTTCATGATATCAGCAACGATATCCTGGTTATCGGAGTCGATAGCGCCGCAGATCCATGTACCGCCCCAGTAGTAAGCCTGTGGACCTGAGCAAGCCTTCCAGAGACCATAACCGCCGTTGCCTTCCTTAGCGTTTGAACCATCAGCCTTGATCTCTTCGTCAACTGTGTTTGGAAGAAGTGTGAAAGGAATGCCCCATGTTGAGAAGAAGTAGCCGAATACGCCACCGTCGATCTTCTGGCCAGCAGCCCAAGCATCGTCCCAAAGGGAAGTCTTGTTGTTGTAGCCCTTGTCTGTGTATTCCTTAGTCTGGTCAGCCCAAGCCTTGATCTGTGGGTCAATTGTGATCTTGTTGTCTGTTACCCATGGGCTAGACATATTGTTTGAGAAGCATCTGTATGTATCATCGAAACCGGATACCATCTTGTAGCCCTTGTCAGCCATCTTCTGAGCTGTTGCTGTGAATGTATCCCAATCCTTAACAGCTTCCTGAACCTTCTCTGGATCGCTTGTGCCGAGAACGTCCTCAGCGATCTTTGTGTTGTAGAGGAACAGACCCGGAGTTGCCTGCCATGATACACCCTTCAGCTCGCCTGTCTTTGTATCTGTTGCAACGTCCTTTGTGTACTGATACATCTGTGACATATCGTCGTCTGTGATGCCGAGATCCTGAATAGAAAGTGCAACGTCGCCGTTAGCATACTTCAGAGCGTAGTCAGCTTCCATAAGGAACATATCTACCTTCTCTGTGCTGTCCTGCTGACCCTTAAGAGCCTCGTCCAGCTTTGTCTGGTAAGCGTTACCTTCGTTTTCAACCTGTACCCAGTTCAGCTTAACGCCGTTGATTGTTGCGATCTCCTTAGAACCATCAGCAAGCTCGTTGTATGTAAGCTCGTTTGATGTGCCCTGTGGATAGTACTTATCAAGTCTTGACTTGAACTCTGTGTTCCAGCAGTAAATTGTAAGAGTCTTCTTTGAATCCTCTGATGAATCTACACCGTGAAGCTTTGAAGTATCCTGTCTGTCTGCGTCCTTGTTGATACCTGTGCCGTCGCCAGCCTTTGATGTGCTGCCGCCCTTAGCATCAGGTGTTGAAGATGAATCTGTGCTGCCGCAAGCTGTGAACATTGAAGCTGCAAGACAGAGGCTCAAAGAACCTGCAAGTACTTTCTTAAGATTTGCCATAATAATTTTCCTCCTTAAAATCGCATTAGTTTATTTGATTTGATCCGCAGCATTTCTGCGGAAAATTAATGCCGTTTGTTAATTGATGTCGCTTACCGAGCCGCCTTCTAGCAGCTTTCCGTCGACTGTTATCACCTCTTTAAAGGTGGTCTGTGGGTTTTCTATCAGTGAAACCAGCTGTTTTGCTGCTGTTACACCGATAAGGTCTGTGTCCTGAAGATAAGTCGTAAGCTTTGGAGAGAGAAGCTGTGAATAAGCTATTCCGTCGTAGCCCACTATCGAGATATCCTCCGGTACTGAAAGACCCATTTCCTTGACTGCATTGAAAGCTCCCATTGCTGAATAATCATCGGGCATGAAAACGCAGGTCGGTTTGTTCTCTCTGCTAAGAAGTTCTTTTGTCAGCTTATAAGTCAGATCAGGGTTGTGATAATCACCGTTAAGTATCCAATCGGGTTCAACTGAAATTCCTCTTGTCATACAAGCTTTATAGAAGCCTGCCAGACGTCTTTCGGCTACTGCCGATCTGTTGCCCTGGATAAAAGCGATCTTCCTATGCCCCATCTTCGTCACATAGTTGATAAGCTCTTCCATACCTTTTTCATTATTGGACATGATCGCTGTTCTGCAATCGAAGATGTGGTCGATCGTGACCACCGGTATATCTCCGTTTATCACCTCGTACACGTCCTGCGACGTAAAATCCGTACAGGCAATGATAACACCGTCAACATTGCGGTATTTGCAATGTTCGTATGTAGACATTTTTTGCTTGCCAACATCTCTATTTATAAAGGTTATATCATATCCTGCTGCTTCAGCCGTAGTCTTAAAGCTGTCAAGCACCTTTGCGAAAAACTCATGGGTAAGACCGCTTCCTGCTTCGTCGAGATACATGACCCCAAGATTATAGGTCCTGTTGGTCTTTAAAGCTCTTGCCTGAGAATTTGGGAAGTAGCCCATTTCTTTGGCGGCTTTCATAAGTCTTTCTCTTGTTGCCTCGCTTACGTCCTTATGGCCGTTGAGGGCTTTGCTTACGGTTGCGACGGATACTCCGCAGCGAACGGAAATGTCTTTTAAGGAAACCAATGATATTTCCGCCTTTCCGTAGATTTTAAACGTTTACGCTTGATGTTTTCCGTGAAAACTTATTTCAAACGTTTCCGTTAATAAAAATATACAATATTCTCGGCATAATTTCAAGTCTTTTTTCGCATTTTTATGCCCTCTGTAATAAATTATGGAGGTTTAGCCAATTTTTCAACTTTACTTTTGTGCATTTTAACAATGCTATTTGGACAATTGTAATCGATTTGTTACAAAGGAACTGACAGGCTAATCAAAAAGCTGCGAAAATGCACGGTGTTTTCTGAGGGAGTATATGAAACCAGCTGTGTGGTATGTGAAAAATGTATATAAACATTTCTTTTGTATTCGATTATGTTATGTGAAATTACAAAAAGTATCAAACAGCCCGTTCATTAAACGTTTTCGGATAATAATTGTTGAAAAGTGTGCTGCGACATATGATATTGTTAAAATATTATCCTGATATGAAAATATGATAGACATTTGATCGGGAAAGTTGGATTATTCGGTGTTTGCGAAGATATTTATAAAACGTTTAATCATATTTCAGCGTTTTTTTATTGTGCAAAATAACGATACGGAAAGAAAACGTATTTATTTCATACATTATATTCAAAAGGTACATATGATATGACTGTTTGACAGGAGTTTTGCAAAACTTTAAAAAAATGCTTGAATTTGTAGGTTTGTCAATCATATTGGACACTATTATTAAGAAATTCGATAGGCGAAAA
>OKSD01000037.1_pt1 | contig 122611 bp, 124 predicted proteins | sample 1601221 | NCBI WGS metagenome assembly OKSD01 (sample SAMEA3541550, study PRJEB24748) | human gut metagenome | biome: human gut; feature: human-associated habitat; material: faeces | place: China | collected 2012
TTTGATGACAAATAAACTTACTCACCATCTTCTTTTAGTCAGTGATTCTTGTGAAAGTTTATACAAAATACTAATGGAAGATTATATTAAAAATGATGAAAGACTGTCTGAAAAAAGTAAAGAATTAAACCCATTAGAATGGACAAAGTTAATGAATAATTACAAAAATATGGCTGAAGAAATTGTCTTAAATGAATATGTTTTTGTATAAATAATCTTCAAAAAAAGAGGAAAAAATTATCGAAATAATTTAATCCTCTTTTTATATTTTTCATAATGTGGGAGTAAAAGTCGTGTCTAGCCAGCACTGAATTTATACTCCCGCATAAATTCCATTATGGGAATTCCCATACCCTTTAAGTTAATAATTTGCATTCCATTCATCTAAAAATTCTTTAACAAATGTTTTCATAAATTCAATTCTTCTATTTGCTAAATTTTTAGCGGTTGTAGTGTTCATATTGTCTCCAAGTTTAAATAGTTTATGATAAAAATGATGTATAGTTGATTCATCGTCACCATTTGATTCGGAATAATCATCATTTTGATTTAATGGGACTTTATCATCATACATAATTACGTTATGAGAGCCTCCATAAGAAAAAGTTCTACCTATACCAATTGCACCAATAGCATCCAAGTTATCTGCATCTTGTAAGATTAAAGTATTAATATCATCTACATTTTTGCCATTCCAGTTATATTCTTCATGGTATTCTATTGCATAGCATATTTTATTAACTTGTTCATCTGTTAAATCAATGTGTGATAGAATCTCTTTAACTTTTTCAAGTGAATCTTTAGGCGAAACAAATTTACCACTTTCATTTTGCATTATCCTATGTACATCATGTAAAAACGCTGCTATTCCAATAATAATTCTATCTCCACCTTCTTTTTCTTGAAGATATAAAGCGGTATTCATTGTTCTTATCAAATGACTTATGTCGTGACCACTTGAATCTCTTTTAAACAAATCTATAACATAAGGTTTTAATTTTTCAATATAATTTTCTAACATATTTACCTCCTACTTAACTATTTAGTAATACATTGCTAAAGGATGAATTACATATACATGCTTTGTACCGTTATATAAACTCATCATAACTTGATTAACCATTTTATACATTTCTGAAAATGCATTAATTTGGTTTTCTGTTCGTGATTCACCATCTATAATATTAGTTACATAACCAACAATTTGAATATTTCCACCATACTTAAATGCTATATTATTAGGATTATCCCTAAAGCAATCATCATTAAGTACAATTAAACATTCTTTTGTCATTACAAATCTAACATATGGCAATGTTACTTTTGCCATATTCAGTATTTCTAAAGTGGATTTTCGCTCTGACTCTTGTTGCTTTATCATATTTTCCATTTCTTTAATTTTATTTTTCACTTCAATATTTTGCTTTTGTGGGCCAGATAAGGAATCTCTAATTTTTTTTAATTCATCCTTTGATTGCTTTATAGAAAAACTTGATATCCCATTTTCTGAAAATAATTTTTCAAAATAATCAAAGTCAAAGAAAGTAACATTTTCCTCTAAATTTACAACATCACCTATTTTAAAATCAGATGTTTTTAACATTTTATTCTTTGAAAAAAAATCAAATACTTTATCAAAAGCATAATCACTTAATACTTTTTCTTCTAGTGATTTAACCAGTTGGTTAGTTGATGTTTTGTTAGTTTCACCTTTACTGATATCTTCTTGAATCTCAGCACCAATTCCTGCTAATTTTGCCCCTATATCAGAATGAATATTTTTCTCTTTTGATTCTTGATGTTCTATTTCATTACTGTTAGTAGTTTCAGTTGATGAGGAAAAAGATATACCACTTGTTATTTGAGCCAAATAAGATTCTATACCGTCTTTATCATAATAAATAAATCTTCGCATAGTTACCTCCCATATAACCTTTAAAAAGTTTTAATCTAATTAGATTATAGCATTTTTACATGTGTTTTTCCATACTCCCATTGAAATTTAATAAGAATTCATATATAATATTTTTAGAAAGAAAACGTTATGGTTCGTAAGCTGTTGCTTAATCGCTCCATAAGATAAAATCGTCGCACCAATGTGACGTTAATGATTAAGTCAACTAGTAATAGTTGATTTTTTTGTGCGTTATTGCAAAGAAAGGTGTGATGTGATATGATTAAAATAATTAAAAAGAAAATCAATATGAGTGATGAACTCAAAGCCAAAATTAATTGGTCTTGCAAATTTAATAACAGACCCTACCAGATTATTGAGGGTCACCTAAGAATTGTGGAACAGACAAATCTAGCGTATGTTGAGCCACACAAAGTAATTATTGGAGATGCACTATATTTATTCTTCAATGAACAAAAACATTTTTATATTGGATATTTTGACGATGAACGAGCAATTGGAATTAAAATTGAATATTTAACTACACTTAAAAAATATATACCTAATATAGATAAAGACAATGTCAGCTAAGCATTGTCTTTCTGCGTTAATTATTTTATTAGTGATAAAATCAAAACACAAATAAATATGCCTAATATCATTAAATATTTTTTATAAGCTATTTTTTCTTTTAAAATAAATCTCGAAGATAAAATTGTTACTACAATAGAACTTGTAGTAATTACAGAGATTATTGAAACATTTCCATCTAATAATGCAAATCTGTTAAATATTGAAGATGATGCATCTAATAATGCTTGTAATACAAAAAATTTCTTAGCATTAATTTTTCTAATATCTAGATAATTCCAGTTTTTTGTAAATAAACAGTATATAAATAAACCAATAATAATTATAACGGCATAGTTAAAAACTACATACATTGGATTTTGATATTCAGTAACATACATTTTATTTAAAAAATTAGAAATACCATTAAATAATACAAAACCATAAGAATACATAATTGCTTTTTGTTCTAACTTTTTATCTATTGGATTTTTTGTATCAGTCTTATTTTTAGCAACCATAATAGATAAAATTACTAATATAGTAGAAAAAAACAATTGTAATAGTGTACAATTTTCTTTTAATATTATAATACCCAATAAAAATGTAACAACTACATTTGCCTTAGAAATAGATGATGTAATTGCTACTTTTCCATACTTAGTAGCTGAAATCATACAATAAAATCCTATTGACTGCATTAAAATTCCCGGCAATATATTTATCATATCAGCAATATTTAGTTTTGTTATAAACCCAGGATTAGTTATTATACTAACTGCAATCATAATTAAATGATATGATAATAACCCCATTAATGCAATTCTTTTTGGTTCATTATTTGAGCATTTCTTTAACGCAATTGCTGTAAAACCACTAATGATGGTTGATAATAAACACCAATATAACCACATATATTCTTTCACCTAATTTTCGTATATATCATCATTTATTTTTAATATCATTCTTCTGTAATGAGTTTTAAATCCTAATCTTTCATATAAATCTCTAGCAATATTTTCTCCAATTACTTCTAACGATAAATCTTTATTTTCAAATTTTGCTAATTCTATTATTTCGTTTAATGCAATAGTACCAATTCCATTATTTCTATATTTTTCATCTATAAAAAATCTATATAAATATATTTCTTTTTCATAATTTTTAATTCCAATGAATCCAACCATTTTATTGTTATATAAAATTTTATAATATTCTTCATTTTCTTTAAATTTTAATTCCTCTGGTTTTATTATTCTTAATTGATATATTGGATCTACTGTATTATGATGTTGCCATTCTTTTATAATCCATTCCCTAAAAAAATCATTATTATCTTTTTCTAATTTAACTTCTATCTTTTCCATTTAACCTATCCTTAATTTATATATTTTACAAATGTTTTATTTGAATTTTCATCATATCTTAATTTATTATGTAATTTATGTGCTTTTTTTCTTTGAATTCCACTAAATAACCAAATATGACTTACATCTTCATAATTTTTTATAACACAAATCTGTTTAATGATAACATATTTTGCCATTTTTTTCTATAATCCTATTAAAATTCACTGAAATTTTATATAATTATATGCAGAAAGAAAACTTAGTTCATATCTTGTTGTTTAATTGCTCGATTTGAAATCAACTTACGAACTTAATTGTTCATAAGTTTTTATTTTAGATTATAAATCATAAAAAGAAAAAACATCATCAATTTTTCTAATTATCTTTTATGTTTTTCGGTACTTATTGATAATCACCTAATATGTTAGGATTATATAAGTTCTACAAACTATAATAATTATGAGTACAGGCTTTACAATTATCTTTGTTTTCAATTAAATGTTGGAGCTTATCTGGAAAATTGACGGTCATTCCATCGATATCAAATTTGTAAACCTCTTGCATTATTTTTTCGTTTGAAACACCCCAAAGTCTAACTCTAAGTCCATTTTTGTGAGCTAACTCTATATCATCTTTTGTAACATTATCTGCTTTTGGGCAAATTTGCGTTCCACTAATTTTTAAAAGTTTATTTATATTCTCATTATTAATTTTTTCTTTTATTAGCCAAGCTAATTTTATATTTGAATCAATTTTTCTCATATTTTCAAGCGCTTTATAATCAAAAGATGAAATATAAATATTGTTATGCGTTGCATATTTTTTTATAATATCAAGAGTTTCTTTTTCTATTTCTTCATCCTTTAATTCTATAGCGAAAGTTAGGCTTTTAGATAAAAACTTTTTTGCAAAATCTTCAAATAAAACAATCTTTTCACCCTTATATTTTAAACTAAACCAACTTCCAAAATCAAAGTCTAATAATTCCTGATATGTATAATCACTTATTTTACCTTTTTTATTAGATTTATTATCGATTTTATTATCATGAAAGATAACAATTTTACCATCTCTTGTTCTTTGTAAATCTAATTCAATTCCGTTTGCTCCTAACTGTAATGCCATATCGAATGCAGACATTGTGTTTTCTGGTGCGTATTCTGAAGCGCCTCTATGTGCATAGTTAATAAACATTTGTAAACACCTCTTTCTATTACATAACAAAATTATACTATAAATAACTATATTTATTTTATCTAATTTTTTATAGTCTATATCTAAAATCAATAGGGGAGTAAAGAAACTTTGAATCTCTAATAAGAATAAATCTCATATAGTAATTTTCATAAATTGTAACAATATTCTTTACTTTATATTTAGTTTTTTCCTTTGATAAACTAACATATACGCTAATGTTAATTGCGTTAGCATAAAGAAAGCAGATAGTCCGAACATGTATCTTAAACCAATAGCGTACATAATTCCGCATAAAAATGTTCCAATTGCTTCTCCAAGTGAACCAACCATATACCTTAAATTTGTATATGCTAATTGTTTATTAAGTTCAATACTATTGATATAAGGTGCATCTGTAACATTTTCATATGCAGTTGAAATAAGCAAAGACCAAGACATTGCGCATATTACAACAATAATATTATTTGATAAGAATGCCAATGTATATCCTAAAAATCTTATTCCAAATTTTATAGTTATTGTTATATAGTCATTTTTTGGAGTGAGAAATTTAAGCGCAACTATTCCTATTATGTCTGCAAGTATTCCTATAATTAAGAAGTATTTTGTCGCACCACTATCTGTAAAACCTAAATAGTTTGTTAGCGTTAACATTTTTAGTCCTAGGGCAGTAGAATACGCTATTTGACCCACTAAATAATATATAATGTAAGTCATTCTAAATTTATTTGTAAAAATATATTTAAATATGTTATCGGAAGAATTACTTGTTTCTATACTATCTATTTTAATATTAAATAGAATTATTAATGATATAATAGAAAACAGAATTGAAATTAGTAAACATAAATTATAATTAAATACTATTCCTAATATTGTTTTTCCGATTGCAAAACCACCTATTAAAACCCCTAAGTCACGTCCTGTATATTCTACCAATTTTCTTTTACTATATAAGGTATTGTTTTTCTTGATAGTAACAATTAATGGATAAATGCTAATAATTATCAATCGTTCTATGATTATATCAATAATAATAGATAAATTAATAAATGTGCCTAAACTTCTATTATTTAGAAAAAACAATATAACTAAATTTATTATTTTAATCAGTAATGCAGTTGTTATAAAACTTTTTATTTTATTTAATTTTATATACTTTGAAAAAATCAATATACCAACTACACAAAATAATGTACCATAACTTAAGATCCTGCTTATTTGTGTTGGATCAAGTCCATTATCCTGCATCCATAATTGTCTAAAATTATTCCATAATCCAATTGATATACTAAATAATAATAGTATAATTAATATTTTGTTCTCTGTTTTACTCCATATTTTACTCATTTATTACTCCTTTAAAATTTCCTATTTATAACATTAATTAATATACATTAAAGATTTACTAGGATAGTGGTATTTTACTCACTACTGAAAGGTTATTATATCATATTTGTATTATCGTCTCTAGTCATTCACTAACATATTTATATATTCCTTCCTATTATTCATCATGACAATTACATCATTTTAAATCAATTTATATAACTTATTTTGTTATTATTTCCATTAATTTTTTTGTACTAAAATTTGGTACATGATTTTTTGATAATGCAATTCCTATATCTCTACTTGGAATTTTTTCTTTTATTTTTAACTCGAATAGACTACCATTTTTGATTTCATCTTCTACATATTCTTTAGTAACATACGCAATGCCAAAACCAATTTTTGCAAATTCCACCACTAATGAATAACTTGCTAGTTCAATGTTTGGTTTAAGTATAACTCCATTTTCTTCTGCTATATTATCTAAAAACTTTCTTGTGTTTGAACCTTTGGCCTGTAAGATTAGGGGATAGTTATTTAAATCTTTTAAAGAAAGTTTTTTATCAACCAAATTTTGATACTTATTGTTTACAACAAAACAATCATTTATTTTTTTACATTTAATAATATTAACATCATTTCCATAGTTCTTATCATCAATGTTTAGTATCAAAATATCTATTAAACCATTTTTTAATTTTGTCACTAATTCAGAAGTTAAATTTGTAATTATTTGTATATCTATTTTAGGATATAAAGAATGAAATTGTTCAAGATAAGGCAGTAAAAATTCCTTTGTCAATGTTGTACTAACGCCAATTTTAATGCATCCCGCTTCAAGATTAATTAGATCTGTAAACTTATTTTCTGCATTATTAATATATTCCATAGCTTGTTTTATGTATTTATAAAATTCTTTTCCTTCTTCTGTAAGAACAACACCACGTTTAGTTCTAACAAATAGTTGTCCGCTTAATTGTTCTTCTAAATTTTTAATTGACTTACTTATTGCTGGTTGAGATATATTTAATTCCTTACTTGCCCTGGTAATATTAGAGTTATTGGCAACAACATAAAAAATTCTATACAATTCAAAATCTATATTCATAATAACCTCCAGTTATAATAAACATAACAAACGTGTATTTTAATTATATCAGTAACAGTAATATAATACAAGTAGATAGGAGGTAGATTATGATTATAGGTATTTGTGGTAAATCTGGTAGTGGAAAAACTACATTAGCAAATGAAATAATTAAATTAACAGGAAATAAGGCCATACACTTAGATATAGATAAAGTTGGACATAGGTCATTATTGCTACCAAATGTCAAGGAGAAATTAGTAAACTCTTTTGGAAACTCTATTCTAAAAAAAGATATGGTTGATAGAAAAAAGCTAGCTAAAATAGTTTTTAATTCTAAGGAAGCCATGGATAAATTAACAGATATTACATGGAAGTATATGCAAATAGAAATTGATAATTTTCTTAATACAAATAAAGATAAAATTATAATTATAGATTGGTTATTATTACCAAATTCAAAATACCTTGATATGTGTGATGTGAAAATACTTTTAGATATCCCTTACGAGATAAGAAAAAAAAGAGCGATGAAAAGAGATAATATAACAGAAGAAGCATTTGATTTAAGAGAACAGGCAAGTATTAACTTTGATGTGGATGCTTTTGATTATGTTATCAAAACAAATAATGAAGAAACAGTTAAAAGGTTGGTGAAATTATTATGACAAAAGTTTTATATCCAGGAAGTTTTGATCCTATCACAAAAGGACACATGAATATTATAGAACAAGCAAGTAACTTATTTGATGAAGTAGTAATAGCGGTTATGCAAAACCATTCTAAAAAATCTAGTTTATTTACTTTAGAGGAAAGGCTTGAAATGATTAGAAAATTATATCAAAATATGAACAATATCAAAGTTATTTCAGCTCGTGGTGCAGCAGTAGATGTTGCATTGCTCAATGAATGTAAAGCAATCATTAGAGGCCTTAGAAGTTTAAGTGATTATGACTATGAAGTACAATTACAACAGATAAATAAAGAAATATCAAGTAATGAAGTAAATACAGTATGTTTATTTGCGGACAAGGACTATCAATTTATATCATCGAGCATGGTTAAGGAAGTTTTTACTCTTGATAAGAATATTTTAGGATACGTAGATCCCATTGTACAACAAAAAATGTTAATTAAGAAAATAAGTTTGATACAATGAGTTCAATAATAATTACTAAGCTAAGAACTGTATCACCATATACAAAAGGTAACATGAATTGTCCGAGGCTCTTAGTAGAATATAATGGTAAAAAATAATATTAAGGAGATGATGATGTGGAAATTTGTTCTAATAAAACTAATTATAATATGAAAAAAATAAATTCAAGCTTAATAGTAGAAAAATTAAACAATCCTTCTTTTTCTAATTTAACTAACCCATCCACAAAAATAATTGATATGCACACTCATACCAATTATTCGGACGGAGTTCTATCACCGCAAGAATTAATAGCTTTAGCGATTGCTAAAAATATAGGCACTATTGCAATAACTGATCATAATACTATTGAAGGAATAAAAACAATTAATAGAAGTGATAAATTAATTAAAGATAGTGGTATCAAAATTATCAATGGTATTGAAATATCTGCCAAGGCCAATAAAGGAAGGATGCATATATTAGGTTATGGTTTTGATTTAAATAATAAAACCTTAAATAAAAAAATGGTCGTTTTAAAAGATAACAGTATCAATCAAGTTCTATCGATAATGGAACAAATTAAAAGAGACTATGGAATTAGATTTAGTTATGAAGATATAAAAGAGCTGGTCAATGCAAATCATAACTTAGGTCGTCCAGATTTAGCGAAGCTTTGTGTTAAATATGGCTATGCAACTAATATTAAAGATGCCTTTGATAAGTATTTAGTAGATGCATATAATAAAACAAGACAATCAAATAATCAACTACAATATCAAGAGTGTTTGGAATTAATAATAAATAGTGGAGGTATACCTGTTTTAGCGCATCCCAAATCACTAGAATTATCAGAAAAGGAATTTCTAATTTTATTGAAGGATATGATTAGTTGTGGATTACAGGGGATTGAAGTATATCATTCAAGTCACACAAAAAAAGAAATGAACTATTATTTATCAATAGCGACAGAGTATGGTTTACTTGTCAGCGGAGGTAGTGATTTTCATGGAAAGTCTGTTAAACCAGATATTGAATTAGGAACAGGAAAAAATAATAACATAAAAATTAAAAAGTTATCATTACTTGACAAGTTAGAAAAATGTACTTTTCTACAATAGAATTAATCAAATCATTAACATAAAACGTATTGATTTAATCGCCAATACGTTTTATGTACTTTTATATTTTTTATTCTAACAATTTTATATAAATAACAATATGCAAGTAAAAAAAACCCAATTATAAAAAATATTTTAAAGAAAAAAATTACCATTTAAACGCTATTTTAAAATATCTTTTTAAAATTTTATTAAAAAGAGGTTGACATTTTAAATTGATATTAATATAATGTTAATAACAGGTGATCACCTATTATTTTTTTAAAGAAAGATACTAACAAAATGTTAATAAGAGGAGAAATATGATTAAAAATTTAAAGCTTTATAAAAAAGCATTAATAGTTGTGGATATGGTAAATGGTTTCATCTATGAAGGACCATTACATGATAAATCGTGTAGTAAAATTATACCCACTCAAAAGGAAATTATTGAAAACTATTTAAATAATGGTGATTTAGTTATCTTCATTAAAGATACTCATGATAAAAATGCTACTGAGTTTTTAAGAATGCCAGCACATTGTATTAAAGGTACAAAAGAAGCAGAGCTTGTTCCTGAACTTAAAGTTTATGAAAACCTTGACAATACGATATCGATTGAAAAAAACTCTACCAGTTTTAATGAAGCCCCAGCATTTAGAACATTAATTGATGAATTAGTTAATCTTGAAAGAATTGATGAAATTGGTGTTTGTACTGATATATGTGATTTTAATGGTATCATGGGACTTGCTAACAGATTAAATCAAGAAAATAGAAATGTTTTTCTAAATATATATGAGAACGCTATTAAAACATTTGATGAGGATGCAAGACAAGAATATGTAGAAGCAGCTAAGTTATTAATGAAACAACAAGGTATTAATATTATAAGAAAGTAGGTAAATTTATGAATAATAAAAGTATAATGACAGATTTTTATGAGTTAACAATGGCTCAAACATATTTTGATTCTGGTAAGAAAGATGAAGAAGTATATTTTGATATTTTCTTCAGAAATAATCCTTTTAATGGAGGATATACATTAAGTGGAGGTTTAGAAGAAATAATTAATTATGTTAAAAATTTTAAATATGGGGAAGAGGAGATAAATTATTTAAGAAGTCTTAAAATATTTAACGAAAAATTTCTTAACTATTTATCTAATCTAGAGTTTAAGGGAGATATATTTGCAGTTCCCGATGGAACAGTAGTTTTTCCTAACGAACCAGTAATTACTGTTAAGGCAGATGCAGTTACTGCTCAACTTCTAGAAACAGCACTTCTTGCGTGCTTCAATCATGGATCTCTTGTTACAACTGCAGCTAAAAGAATAACAAATGAAGCCGGAAACATTCCTGTAATGGAGTTCGGTGCCCGTAGAGCCCGTGGAATTGACTCTAGTATTGAAGCTAGTAAAGATGCTTATATAGGAGGATGTTGTGGAACATCTAATACATATGCCGGCATGAAGTATAACATTCCAGTACTTGGAACAATGGCTCATTCTCTAGTAACCGAATCTGACAATGAGTATGAAGCCTTCAAAAAGTATGCTATGTCAAACCCTGATAATTGTGTTTTCTTAGTTGATACATATGACACTCTAAAAAGTGGTATTCCAAATGCTATTAAGTTAGCTGATGAATATTTGAAACCAAATGGAATCAAATTTAAAGGTATTAGAATTGATAGCGGTGATTTAGCCTATCTTTCTAAAGAAGCGAGAAAAATGTTAGATGAGGCTGGATATAAAGATACAAATATTTGCTTATCCAATGGATTAAACGAATATACCATTCGTGACTTAAAAAATCAGGGAGCATGTATTGATTCTCTAGGAGTTGGGGATAATATTTCTGCAGCTAAAGAACGTCTAGGAGGAGTTTATAAATTAGCAGCGGTAAAAAAAGATGATAAAATTATTCCCAAAATTAAAGTCAGTAATGATTCTATCAAGACGACAAATCCAGGATATAAAAAAACATATCGTTTTTATGATAAATCAACAGGCTATGCCCTAGGTGATGTAATAGTCCTTGCTGAAGAAAAAATATCAAAAAATAATTATACATTAGTACATCCTGTTGATACTTGGAAACAAAAAAGATTAAGCAATTATCATGTCCGTGAATTACAAGTACCAATATTTAAAAATGGCGTATTAGTGTATAAAGATCCTAGTATCCAAGATAAGAAAAAATATTGTGAAAATGAATTTAAAACCTTATATCCAGAAGTCACAAGAATTGAAAAACCTCATGAATACTATGTAGATTTAAGTGAAAAATTGAGAAAATTAAAAGAAGAATTAATTAAAATGCAAACAAGTAAAAATATAGAAAATGCAAAGGTAAAGATAAAAAAATGAAAAAGGCAAAATTAAATGAATTAAAATCATATATTGAAGAATTGAAAATTATAAAAAAAGAATTGTTACAAGAAGATAATGGATTTTTAAATATAGAAAGTTTTTGCTGTACTCTTAATAATGGCAAGAGTATGAAAAGAGAAAAAATACTCAAGGGAGGACTTAATAAAAGCGCGTGTATTGTAATGCCAATTCTAGATGATGCTAAAACCATTTTAGTAGTTCAACCACGTCTTTCTACCAGTGAAGGTGTGTCGGTTGAGTTACCGGCGGGATACGTAGAACAAAATGAAAAACCTGTTACTGCTGCTTTAAGAGAATTAAGAGAAGAAACTGGTTATGTTCCTAACCAAATAGTTTATCTAGATAAATTTTATCAAGATCAAGCTTGTGGCGTGGCTTCCTATAATTATGGTTTTGTAGCGCTAAATTGTAAAAAGAAATTTAATCAAGAGTTAGATGAAAGTGAATATTTAAAATATTTTGAATGTGATTTAGATGATGCTTATGAATTGACACAACTTGGATATATTAATGATATTCAATCAAAATATGTTATGATGTGTGCTAAAAAATATCTAAAAAAGTGAGGTGTTAAAATGAAAGAAAATGGTTTTGTAAGAGTAGGTGCTCTTGTTAATAAACTAAGTTTAGGTGATGTCATAGAAAATGCCCAAGAAATCTCTAGGCAAATAAAAAAAGCTTATGAGGCAGGAGTTGAAATCATTGTTACTCCCGAACTTTCTCTTACTGGCTACACTTGTGGGGATATGTTTTTACAAGACAAATTAGTAAAGGATAGTATCATTGGACTTGAATACGTCCTTTCAGAGACAAAAAGCCTTAATATTATTTCTATTATTGGTATGCCAATAAGTACTAATAACGCATTATTTAATTGTGGGGTAGTTATTAATAGAGGAAAGTTACTTGGAATTATCCCTAAAACATATATCCCTAATTATAAGGAGTTTTATGAATGTAGGTGGTTCTCGTCTAGCCTAAATTTAAATATTAACGAAATAGAACTGTTAGGTCAAAAGGTTCCAATTGGTTGTGATTTACTATTTCAAGATAGAAAAAATCCTAATATAACTTTTGCTATTGAAATATGTGAAGATTTATGGGTCGTTACGCCTCCTAGTAATGATTATGCTAAAAGTGGAGCGACAATTATCTTTAATTTATCTAGTAGTAATGAGCTAATAGGTAAACATAATTACAGAAAAAATTTAATTTCCTCACAATCATCTAAAACAATATCTGCCTATATTTATGCATCAAGTGGAATGCTGGAGTCTACTTCTGATATACTATTCGGTGGAGCGAGTCTGATATATGAAAATGGTACTTTATTAAAAGAAGGAGAACGCTTTTTAATAGAAAGTAATATTATTTATCAAGATATTGATGTTTTAAGATTAGTTAATGATAGAAGAGTTAATAAAAGCTTTAATTTTTCATCTGACAATAAGATTTATCGTAGAATAAATATTGATATACATAATAACATTTCTAAGTTAGAAAGAAAGTATTCAAAATATCCTTTTGTTCCTAAAGATGATATATTAAGAAATGAAAGATGCTTAGAAATCATAAATATTCAGAGTAGTGCTCTTGCTAGAAGATTAATTCAACTAAATTATCCTAAATGTGTTATTGGTATGAGTGGTGGACTTGATTCTACACTTGCTTTTATAGTAACTGTTAGGGCTTTTGAAAAATTAAACCTTGATAATAAAGATATAATAGGCATTACAATGCCAGGCTTTGGTACTACAGATAGAACATATAATAATTCTATAAAATTAGTAGAAAGTTATAATGCTACTTTAAAAGAAATAAATATAAAGGAAGCCTGCACTATTCATATGAAAGATATTGGTCTTAATCCTACTGATATAAGCATTACTTATGAAAATATTCAAGCTAGAGAAAGAACACAAATATTAATGGATGTTGCCAATATGGAAAAAGGTATTGTAATTGGAACAGGTGATTTATCAGAACTTGCTCTTGGGTGGTGTACCTATAATGGTGACCATATGAGTATGTATTCTGTTAATTCATCCATTCCTAAAACCCTAATAAGTTATCTAGTAAAATGGTTTATGGATAATGAAAAGGGTATAAGACATGATGTTTTAAAAGATATTTTATCTACTCCAATTTCACCAGAACTATTACCACCAGATAAATATGGCAATATAGTCCAAAAAACAGAAAATTCAATAGGTCCTTATGTTTTGCATGACTTTTTCTTATATCACTTTTTAAGGTACGGAGTACGACCAAAAAAACTTTATTTTTTGGCACTACATACATTTAATGATTTTTCTCGTGAAGATATTTTGAATTATTTGAAAGTCTTTATAAATAGATTTTTCACTCAACAATTTAAAAGAAATTGTGTTCCCGATGGCATAAAAGTAGGTAGTATTAGCCTATCTCCTAGAGGAGACCTTAGAATGCCTAGTGATATGGAATATAAAAGTTATCTGAAAGAACTTGATGAATTAGAAAAAAATTAAGAAGAAATGATTAACTACATCACCAAATATAAATTATATGTTATAATCAATTTATAAATAAGAGGTGATATTATGAGTATTTATAAAACAGAAGAAGAGTTTTTAAAACATTACGATTCATCTGCCTTTGAAAAATTATCTATGACATCTGATATTTTACTAATAAGTGTATCGTCAGAAGAAAAAGAAAATTATCGTAAAACGGATAAGAAGATGATGAGTATTTTACTTGTTAAAAGAACTGATTTCCCATATAAAGATAAATGGTGTCTTCCTGGTGGCTTTTTAAATCCTAAGACAGAAACTTTAGAGGAATGCGCTAAAAGAGTTTTAAAAAGTGAAACAAATTTATCTGATATTTATTTAGAACAATTGTATACATATGATGCTATTAATAGAGATCCAAGACTTAGGGTTGTTTCAACATCTTATATAGCTTTAGTTGATAAAAATAGATTAAGTAAGGATTTAAATCCTAATGCTTCATGGTTTGATATAACTTTAATAGAGGAAAAAGATGGAGTCGTTGATATTATATTAGATAATAAAACAGAAGTACTACATCTCCAAATAAAGAAAACATTACGTGAAAAAACAACAGATAGGTATCAATTCAGTACCAAAAAAAATACTTTAGCCTTTGATCATGATTTAGTAGTTCTTTCAGGAATTGAAAGAATTAAGAACAAGTTAAATTATACTGATATAGTATTTAATATGATGCCAGAGTATTTTACTTTAGGGGAGCTTCAGAATGTTTATGAAGTAATTCTTGGTAAAAAACTACTTGCTCCAGCTTTTAGAAGAATTATTAAAGATAAGGTTCAAAAAACAAATAAACAAACTTCTGGTGATGGACATAGACCATCAACATTATTTAAATATAAAAGAAATATATAGCTTATATATTTTTTTTAAGCACTATGATATTAATAATATATTAATAAGAGAGGCAAAAATATGAAAATAGGAATATTTATTGGGAGTTTTAATCCCCCTCATTTAGGTCATTTAGATATAATAAAGCATTTGTTAAATAAAAAATATGTGGATAAAATACTAATTGTTCCAACAAAAAATTACTGGAATAAAACTAATTTAATCGATATCAATAAAAGAATCGCTATGCTTAAATTTTATGAAAATGACAATATTAAGGTTGATACCAGTAATAATAATTATCAGTATACATATCAATTGATGAGAAAATTAAAAAAAGAATATAGTCATGATGAACTATATTTGATTATTGGAGCTGATAATATTATTAATTTTAAGAAATGGAAAAATTACGAGGAACTTTTAACTTATAATATTATAATAATGACACGTAATAATATTGATATTTTAAAATACACTTCGCACTTAACAGGGAAATTTACTGTTGTTAATGACTATAACTTCACTGACATTTCATCTACTAAAATCAGAAATAATCTTTTCTTAAATAAGAAATATCTACAAGAAGAGATCTATCACTATATTATAGAAAATAAATTATATAATACAGCTGATAAAATTTTAACTGAACATATTAGTAGTAGTTAAATTTATTTATAAAAGGAAAATGATTCCGATACTAGAGAAAAATATTCCCATTAACAAAGTTATTACTTCACTGAATCTAATACTTTTATATATTATAAATTTTTGGGGCTTATTTTCATTAATGAATATTTCATATTTATTTCCTACGATTAATTTACAAACCTCTTTTTTGGTTAATGTTTCAAAAGTTTGTACCTCATATTGTTTACCATTAAACTCATATCTAAAAACAGGAGAGTAGGAAGTAATTATTCCATAACCACCTGTAGGAGCTTTATAAGTATTATATCCTAAGTATATAGCATCTATTTTCATCTTGCATCTAGACTTTGATAGTTGTAAAAAAATAAAGAATAAAATTAGAAGTATACCTAAAATAAGTATCAAGATCATTTCCGTACCTCCTTTGAATATTACCATAAATTATACTATAAAAATTAATAAAATAAAATATTATTAGTATTAACACTTTATAAATTAAAAGGTTTAGATAAAATTTCTAAACCTTTATTCATTTATAAGATTATTATTTAGTTTTATTTTTTCTAAATTACTACTTGAAATATGAATAACTACTTTGTAATCAAAAATTTTATAAATTCTTCTTTTATGTTTCAAACTATCTAAAGCCATTTTAAATGAGTCGATAGGTGATAGCATATTATCATAGAAGTAATAATAGTATTTTTTGTCATTAGAATCATAATCAAAATCTTTTTCTATACTAACTTTATTACCACTATGATATTTTACATCTATTACCATATCTTCCAAACTATCATCTACAATAATTTCGGTATGAGGTAAATCAATTGCTGGTAAGATAATATCGTCATTCATTTTTATATTATAATGATCCGTCACAAGATTATCCTTATTATCATAGAAATTTAGGTATGTACAAAAACTAATTGCTCCACCAACACCAATTAGGGAAAAACTAGTTATTAGAATTATAAAGATATTTTTTATATCCATTTTCTGGTTAAATATAAAATTATATATAATTTTTAAAAGACATATACCAAGGACAACAGTTCCAGAACCAGCTACAAAAAGTCCTGCAAAAAAAAGTCCATCTTTTATAAATATCAATGCTGACATAGAACAGAATATTAAAAATATTAAAAACATAATCAAAGGTAATGCAACCATTATTAAACATCCTTTAAAGAATACAATGGCGATTTTTGCTAAAAGATAGAAAAAATTATAAATAGAATGTTTAGCATCTCTAATAATAATCTTATTTTTCTTTTTTTCTAAAAAAACTCTTTGTTCTTTTTTAGCATTATTATTTGTATCATCATTTATTGGCTCTTCAATAATCTTATCATTTGCATACTCATCTTCTACTGTTACAAAATAATCAAGATATCTAATCTTAAAAATATGTATCACAACTATAAATCCTATAATAATACTAAATATTAAATAAGCACATGTAAAGAAGGCATTAATAATATTTTGTAGGGGATAGGGTAGTAGACCCGATAAAGAGCGTATAACTTCATTGTAGATAAAGGTATAAAATATTCCCAGAATAGATGTAATTAATATTATCATAATTATAATTTCTAATACACATTTGATTTTTTCCCTTAATCTCATACTCCAAAACATATTGACTGTCTTCGTTATGAATGATAAAAACTCTTGCAGATAGTTTCCTATATTCATCTTTTTTGCCTTGGAAGAAGTAGTATTACCGGAAGCCACATCATCAATTAAATCATAAATATTACAATCTAAAATATCACACAGTAACATAATTTTATCCATATCAGGATATGATCTTCCAGATTCCCATTTAGAAACAGCTTGTCTTGAAACTCCACATCTATCAGCAAGTTGTTCTTGACTCATATTTTTTTCTTTTCTTCGTTTTTGCAACTTATCACAAAACTTCATTTTTTTCACCTCTACCAAAAATTTTACTACACAAAATAATGGTTGCGCTACCAACTATTAGTTGTTTTTCTGTATAATATCAGTTGCATTTAAAAAAGACAATAAAAAAAGAAGAAAATTACTTTCTTCCATTACTTAGTTAAGGTAAATGTATCAACAACATCAAAATTGCTACTATACATTGATGGACCATTAATTGCTATATAATGATAATTACCATATTCATCAGCAAAACACCATGTACACATATAAGAACTAATTGAACTTAGATAAGCTGACTGTTTTGTTGCTTGATATTTACCAACTCTTACACTTTCAACTTTTATGTTAGTAGCGCCATAACCTTCCATTTTACTATAGATACTATTAGCGTATTCTCCTATAGTATAATTTGGACTATCTATTGCGTATAAAGATAAAACCCATTTTCTATCAATACTATATTGAAGAGCAGAACTACCATCAGAATCTTTATATAAAATCCAGTCATTACTAATTCTTAAATAACCGAATTTTTCATTTCCAATTACTTGCATACCTCTTTCATCATAATAATCATCATCGCTATCAACTATATTAGTATCTTCAATTCTAGGTTGAATGTCATTATCATCCATATCCATAACCGCAAAAACAATTAAACTTATAAGTCCAACTAATATTATAAAGGATAGAACTAGACCAATAATACTTAATACAAAACCAGGACATCCTTTTTTCTCATTACTTTTATATTTTGCTCCCGTACATATTCCGACAATAGCAACAGGAATAACCAAAATATTACAAAATGCAAATATAATACTTATTAAACCTAAAACAAAAGATGTATTTTTTAAACTGTCATTTCCATTAGCTACAACATTTTGCTTATTAGGAGTATTATTTGTAATTTCAAAATTATCAAGTTCCTCTATTGGTTGAGCATTACTTGTATTTTCTAGAGTATTTTTTTCACCTTCACTAATATTTTCTTTTATTTCTTTCTTTGGTAAAGTATCTTTATTTTCATCAATTTTATTTCCGCAATATGGACAAAATGTTGCATCATTTTCTAACTTACTACCACACTTACCACAATACATATTTAACCACCTCTTCCTAAATTATAACATAAGAATAAAAATAAACATAAATAAAAATAAAAAAGTATAGAAATTTGTAAAATAATATGCTATAATCTAAGAGTTTATAAAGAAGAGGTGTATTTTATGAAGAAGAGAAATGTTGCTATCATAGCGCATGTTGACCATGGTAAAACAACCCTTGTAGATGAAATATTAAAAACTTCAGGAATGTTTCGTGATAATGAAGATATGTCAAATGTTTCCATGGATTCAAACCAATTAGAAAAAGAAAGAGGAATCACAATTTTAGCTAAGACAACGGCCTTAGACTATAATGATTATCGTATCAACATTTTAGATACTCCAGGTCATGCAGATTTTGGTGGAGAAGTTGAACGTATTATGAATATGGTTGATGGAGCAATATTAGTAGTGGATGCTTATGAAGGCCCAATGCCACAAACAAGATTTGTTTTGAAAAAAGCTTTTGAGGCTAAGGTAAAACCTATTGTTGTCATTAATAAAGTTGATAAACCAAGTGCTAGATGTGGAAAAGTATTAGATGAAATTCTTGACTTATTCATTGAACTAGGAGCAGATGAAGAACAATTAGATTTTAAAGTTGTATATGCTAGTGCTCTTAATGGTACATGTTCACTTTCAGATGATCTATCAACTCAAACTCCAGGATTCCATGAATTATTAGACTTAATTATTTCAGAAATTCCAGCTCCAACAGGAAGCAAAGAAGAAAATTTACAAATGCAACCAGCATTATTAGATTATAATGAATTTGTTGGAAGAATTGGAATAGGTAAGGTAGCTAATGGCCAAATTAAAACAGGTCAAATGGTTTCATGCTGCCGATTAGATGGTTCTATAAAACAGTTTAGAATTCAAAAATTATTTGGTTTTTATGGCTATAAGAGAATAGAAATCGAATCTGCCGAAGCAGGGGACATTATCGCAGTTGCGGGACTTACTGATATTTCAGTAGGTGAAACATTATGTGATGTCGGACAAGAAAAAGCTCTTCCCAAATTACATATTGATGAACCAACACTACAAATGACATTTGGTACAAACACATCACCATTTGTTGGTAAAGATGGAAAAATTGTAACCGCAAGAAAAATAGAAGAAAGATTATTAAAAGAAACACAAAAAGATGTAAGTTTAAAAGTAGAACCTTATACAAATGAATCATTCTTAGTATCAGGACGTGGAGAATTACATTTAGGAATCTTAATAGAAAACATGCGTCGTGAAGGATTTGAACTTGAAGTTAGTAAACCACAAGTAATTATTAAAGAAGAGAATGGTCAAAAAATGGAACCATATGAAGAATTACAAATTGACTGTCCAGAAGAAGTTGTTGGTAGTGTAATCGAACAATTAGGGTTAAGAGGCGCTAATATGGAAAATATGACTAACTTTGAAAATCAAGTTCGATTAATTTATACAATTCCATCAAGAGGACTTATCGGTTTTTCAACTGATTTCATGACTTTAACAAAAGGATATGGAATAATGAGTCACTCATTTAAAGAATATCGCCCAATGTCTAGTCTAAATGTTGGAGAAAGAAAACTAGGAGTTTTAGTTTCTATGGAAAATGGAGCTTCAACTGCTTACTCAATCGGAAATTTAGAGGACAGAGGAGTAATGTTTATTGAACCAGGAACAGAAGTTTATGAAGGAATGATTATTGGTGAATGTAACCGTGATAATGATTTAGCTGTAAACGTAGTAAAAGGTAAAAACTTAACCAATGTTCGTGCATCAGGAAGTGATCATACAGTTGTTTTAAAAAGACCAAGACCAATATCACTTGAATATGCTATTGAATATATAAATTCAGATGAATTAGTTGAAATTACTCCAAACTTTATTAGATTAAGAAAGAGAATTTTAAATACTGAAGAAAGAAAAAAATATGATTCAAGAAAAAAATAACTATTATATAGTTGTTTTTTTTTAAACATTTATTTATAATATACTTATGATAGAGGGTGATGATATGGCCAAGAAAAAAGACGTTCAAGAAGAACTAATGAAAACTCACGTCCTTAATTTAAATGAAATAAGAGAAGCAGAAAAGAAAGACAAGATAGAAAAAAGAAAAAAAACACCCATCGCTTTACTTATTTTGGGTATTATTCTAATTATTATAGGAATTTCATATTCAATCTTTTTAACGCATAAAAAACTAAATGCACCACAAAAAACCGAAAAAGAAAAAAATGAAATCACGTGTATCTCAAATTTAGTGGATAATATATTTAATGTTAATATAAACACTAAAACAACATATAAATTTAGCAATCAAAAATTAATTTCTGGTTCAACAACTTCAACTATTGTTCCAATAGATAACGCTAATATAACTTCATTACCAACCATTCAAACCAATTTAGTAAATGCTAGTTTTGGTGTACCAACATATAGTGACTTAAATGGTGGGATATCATTAGCCATGTTAATTAAAAATAATACATTAAATATAAATGCAAATATAAATTATACAACTTATATTTATAATGAAAAACAAGCGATTATAAATAGATATATAAATATTCCTAATTTTACCAAAGATTATAATTTAACAAAGGTAAAAAAGGAAAGTGAAAAATTAGGAGCCCTATGTAATTAGGACCCTTTTTTAGTGATAATATTTTATTATATAAAAAAAGATAGCCTATGCAGCTATTCTTTCACCTTTGTTTAATGATCTCTTTTCTCTAGTAGTCATTCTAACCTTTGTACCATCTTCAAGTCTTACAACTTGTAAGTTCAATTTTTGTTGTCTTTTAGTCGTATTTAAAGCATGTGATCTATCATTAGCTGATAAAGGTTTTCTACTTGTAATCTTAACTGCCATATTATCCCTCCTTTGCGTTAACTACATCTGCTTACTAACTTTACCATAAAAAGAAAACAAAGTCAAACATTTTTCCCATTTTTCTGCATAACGCGTTAATAATAATTATTTCCTATTTTTAAACTTTACACTATAAAAGATTTATACTTTAGAAATTAATACAATAATGATATAATGAAATAGGAGGGATAAATATGGCTAATAATATTAGAATTAAACGTTTAAATCATGCTTTTATGGAAGAAATTAGTATGATTTTAATGGAAGAAGTCCGTGATGAGGATTTAAAATTCGTGACCATAACAGGTTGTGATATTACTAACGATTTAAGTTATGCCAAAGTATATTTCACAGTCTTAGATAAAGATAAAAAAGAAAAGGTATTAGAAGATATAAATAATGCTGCATCATTCATTAGAGGAAAACTTAGTGAAAGAATTGAAATAAGGCATACACCAGAATTAAAGTTTATTTATGATGACTCAATAGAATATGGAGAAAAAATAGAAAAAATAATAGATAAGTTACATAAAGAAAAACAAAATTAATACAATTTGTTTCATTTGTGTTATTATAATTATGAAGTTAAGGGTGATTATATGAAATTAAAGGCTAACAATACAGAAGTAAATTACATACAATATGGTAAGGGCAAAGATATAATTTTATTACATGGCTGGGGGCAAAATATTGAAATGATGCGTCCAATAGGTGATGCCCTACAAGATAAATTTAGAATTACTATATTAGATTTACCTGGATTTGGTGAAAGTAAAGAGCCACCCTTTCCATGGGACATAGATCAATATTCACTAATGTTAGAGGAAGTTGTTGAACAGTTAAATATTAAGAAACCCATTGTTATGGGACATTCATTCGGTGGAAGACTTGCCATCCGTTATGCATCTGAAAATAATATTGAAAAACTGATTCTATTTGGTAGCCCAGTTCGTCCAGAAAAATCACCGACTGATATTAAAACAAGAATACTAAAGAAAATAAAAACAATGCCCGGAATGAATAAAATTGGCGAATATATGAAAAAGTATATTGGCTCAAGAGACTATAAGAATGCGTCTCCTATAATGCGTCAAGTATTAGTAAATGTCGTGAATAAAGATCTTTTTGAATATGCCAAGAAGATTAAGGCTCCAACATTACTAATCTGGGGTGATAATGATGAAGAAGCTTCAATTGAAGATGCTAAATTATTAGAAGGTACAATGCTAGATGCCGGATTAATAGTTCTAAGAGGAACACATTATGCTTATTTAGAAAATCTACCGCAAGTAATTAGTATTTTAAATAACTTTTTATAGGAGGAATGTATGTTTTACTTAATAACCATTTTAATTATTGCCTTACTGTTTGTTAAAAGCAAAAAAAGTCTACATATGTTACAACAAAATCTTTATAATGAAAATAATCGCTATATAAAGTGGAATCTAAAACACTGTTCACAGTTTTTAAATATAGAAATAATAGCCATTTTATTATCTGCAATAGGATTATTTGTAGTATATGATTTAAGATTATATAATTTCATTATTGAACTTGCTTTAATAATTATATATTTAGTTTCATTTATACTTTGGAAAAACCATCTTAAAAATGAACAAACAAAAAAGCCACTTGTTTATACCAAAAGAATAAAACGCTTAATTTTGACTACTTCAATAATATATTTAATTCCTATTATTTTAATGTTTTTACATAAAAATGATATCGAGTATGTGTGGTTAATAATATTAATTCTTGCTATTGCTACTTATTTAAATGCTTTGATTGTTTTTGTTGCTAATATCATTAATTATCCAATTGAAAGAATGGTATATATATATTATAAGAATAAAGCCCAAAAGAAATTAAAGAGTATGCCAAATCTTAAAATAATAGGTATTACCGGTAGTTATGGTAAAACAAGTAGTAAAAATATTTTAAGTGATATTTTAAATATTAAATATAATGCCTTACCAACTCCTAAAAACTTAAATACTTATAATGGTTTGATTATGACTATTAATAACAATATGGATAAGTTTACCGAAATATTCATAGCGGAAATGGGAGCCTATGTAAAGGGTGAAATAAAGGGGCTATGTAATTTAGTAAAACCTCAATATGGAATTCTAACAAGAATTGGAACTGCTCATCTTGAAAGTTTTGGTAGCGAACAAAATATTATTGATGGTAAATTTGAACTAATTGAGTCACTTCCATCGAATGGAATAGGTATTCTAAACATGGATGATGAAAAGCAAGTAAATTACAATTTGAAAAATAATTGTAAGATAGTTTGGATTGGTATTGATAATGAAGAAGCTGCAGTAAGGGCTACCAATATAAAATGTTCATCCAAAGGAACAACCTTTGACTTAGTGCTTAAGAGCAGCACAAAGAAGTATCAATTTGAGACTAAGTTATTAGGAAAACACAATGTTTATAACATTTTAGCTTCAATCGCTCTCGGAATTGAATTTGGAATAGAAATATCTGATTTACAAGTTGCGGTAAGAGGAGTTAGACCAATAGAACATCGCCTAGAATTAAAACGCCTAGGAAACTTTTATATGATTGATGATGCTTATAATTCTAATCCAACAGGTGCAAAGAATGCCCTAGATGTTTTAAAAATGATGCCAGGTATAAAAATAGTCGTGACTCCAGGTATGATAGAACTTGGAAAAAAAGAAGACGAATATAATGAAAAATTCGGTGAACAAATAGCGGGCGTTAGCGATTATGTTGTCCTAATTGGTGCTGAGAAAACAAAGCCAATTAGTCAAGGATTAAAAAGACAAGGCTATGACTTTGACAATGTTATTGTTTACAATGATGTAAGAGAAGCCTATAAATTTATAAATTCAATAAAAAGTAACACTGATCAAGATGTGTATGCTTTATTTGAAAATGATTTACCAGATACATATAACGAAAAATAGAGGAGGAGTTTCATAATGAAAATTAAAGTAGGAGTTATTTTTGGTGGAGAATCAGCAGAACATGAGGTTAGTATAATTTCTGCTATTCAAGCAATAAATAAAATGAATGAGGAAAAATATGATATTATTCCCATTTATATAACAAAGGATAGACAGTGGTATACAGGAGCAATGTTAAAGGATATTGACTCATACCAAGATTTATCTTTAATAAAAAAATATGCTACTAATGTAGTGTTAGTAGAAAAAAATAATAGATTTATCTTACAAAAGAAAAAAGGTCTATTCAAACGTGAAGTAGCAGAAATTGATATAGCGTTCCCTATAGTTCATGGAACTAATGTTGAAGATGGTGTCCTACAAGGATATTTACAAACAATTGGTATTCCATTTGTTGGACCAAATACCTATGCCGGTGTAGTAGGTCAAGATAAAGTGTTTATGAAAGCTATTTTTGAGAAAGAAGACTTACCATTATCAAAATATGTATGGTTTTATGATAGCGAATATAAAACAGATAAAGATGAAGTCTTAAAGAAAATATCTAAGTTAAAATATCCACTTATTGTAAAACCAGCTACAACAGGAAGTAGTATTGGTATTTCCTATGCTGAAGATGAAGCAAAACTTTGTGAGGCAATTGACGACGCAATCAATTATGATACTAAAATTTTAGTAGAGGAAGTAGTGGAAAATCTAAAAGAAGTAAATATAAGTGTATTAGGAAATTATGAACATCAAAAACTAAGTGTTATAGAAGAAGTAAATGGTCATAATAAATTTTTAACATATGAGGATAAATATATTGGTGGAGGAAAAACCAAAGCTAAATTTGGTGTAAAAAGTGTCCCATCTTGTAAAGGATCAAAAGGAATGTTATCTGCGTCAAGAAAAATTCCTGCTGACTTATCAGATAAGTTAAAAGAAGAAGTAGAAACTGTTGCTAAAAAAGCCTTTAAGGCATTAGGAAGTTCTGGATGCTGCAGAATAGACTTTTTGATTGACAGTAAGAAAAATAAAGTATATGTAAATGAAATAAATTCAATTCCAGGATCATTAGCTTTCTATTTATGGGAACCATTAGGAAAAGATTATACAGAATTATTAGATGATATGATTAATATAGGAATTAAGGATTATAAAAAAAGATCAAGCAAGACTTATACCTTTGATACTAATATCTTACAAGGATTTGCAAATAATAGTCTAAAGGGTGGAAAAACAAAACTAAAATAAGAAAAATGTAGCTTCAAATTTTGAAACTACATTTTTTTTAGAACAAAAGCATAAGAATTGTATAATCTATAATAAAAAGACAACTATGTTGTCTTAAAATTCAAATGGTGTCCCCTTGCGGGCTCGAACCGCAGACCCACTGATTAAGAGTCAGTTGCTCTACCAACTGAGCTAAGGAGACAAAATCAATTTACAAATAAGAGTATAACACATAATTTATTATTTGCATAGATTTTTTTGCTAAATTTCACAAAATAACTTAATATAATTAAACAATAACAAAAAAATTGTGGTATATTATTGAATATAGGGGAGGTAATGGTATGTCAGTAAAGAGATTTAATCCAGATATAAATGTTGGACTTAATGTTGAAGAAGTAACAAAAAGATACGAAAGTAACCTTGTTAATTTTGATCCAAGTTCTAAAACGAAGTCATTTAAACAGATAATCTTAGAAAATGTATTTACTTTATTTAATATCATTAACATTATATTATCAATTGCTATAATTTTAGTTGGCTCATATAAAAATTTAGCCTTTATGATAATTATAATTTTGAATACCTTAATTAGCATTATTCAAGAATATCGTAGTAAAAAAACTTTAGATAAATTAAAAATTATTTCAGAGGCTAAGGTTAAGGTAAGAAGAGAAGGCGTCGATAATAAACTTAATCTAAATGAGATTGTTTTAGATGACATCATTATTTTAGAAGCCGGTAACCAAGTGGTAGTAGACACAGTTATAAAAAGTGGTGAGGCTGAAGTTGACGAGTCATTTATTACTGGTGAGTCAGAAACCATTTATAAAAAAACTGGGGATATGATATTATCAGGTAGTTTTATTGTTAGTGGAAATGTTATTGGGCAGGTAGAACACATAGGAAATGATAACTACACTTCAAAAATAGTTAATGATACTAAATACATCAAAGCTGTTTCTAGTGAGATAATGAATGCCCTAAATAAAATTGTTAGTACCATCTCAATGTTAATAGTACCAATTGCCATCCTCCTTTTTTATCGTCAGTTATACCTAGAGGATAGTAATATTACTAATGCCGTAGTTAATACAGTAGCGGCCCTAATTGGAATGATACCAGAAGGTTTAGTTCTACTAACTAGTACTGTTTTAGCTGTTAGTGTTATAAAGTTATCTAGAAGAAACGTATTAGTTCATGACCTATATTGTATAGAAACACTTGCTCGTGTTGATGTAGTTTGTTTAGATAAAACAGGTACAATAACAGAGGGCTGTATGGAAGTAGTTGAAGAAAAAAAAGAATCAAATAAAAATATTGGTAGTATTATAGCAACGATTTGTACTGCCCTAAATGAAGAAAATCCTACCGCCAAAGCTCTAAAAGAATACTATCATAGTGAGTTATTAGACGAAGAAATTATTAAAAATATATCCTTTTCCTCTAAAAGAAAATACTCAGGAATAGTAACTAATAAAAAAACATATGTCATGGGAGCTCCAGAATTTATATTAAAGGAAAAAATTGACAAATACAGAAATAAAATTGACAAATATACTAAGGAATATAGAGTTATTTGTGTTTGTGAGGCAGATAACGCGAAATTAGAAAATGTACATGTTTTAGGCTTTGTCCTATTAAGAGATAAAATTAGACCAGAAGCTCCTGCCACTCTTAATTATTTTAAAGAACAGGGGGTAACAATTAAAATTATTTCGGGTGATAATCCAAATACAGTTTTAAATATAGCTAAAAGAGCAGGAATGAAAGAGGACATTGAAATGATCGATGCCACTACATTAAAAACTGATGAAGATATTATGAATGCTGTTGAACAATATACAGTTTTTGGCAGAGTAACACCAGAGCAGAAAAAAGAAATAGTTATTGCCCTTCAAAATCATGGCCATACTGTTGCAATGACCGGAGATGGAGTTAATGATGTTTTAGCCCTTAAAGAGGCAGATTGTTCCATTGCCATGTCTACAGGATCGGATGCTACTAAAAATGTTAGTCAATTAGTATTGTTAGATTCCAACTTTTCGTCTATGCCAGAAATTGTTAAAGAGGGTAGAAGAACTATTAATAATATTGAAAGAAGTGCTTCACTATTTTTAGTTAAAACAGTTTATGCTAGTATTTTAGCTTTACTATTTATATTTATAAAAATGCCTTATCCTTTCATTCCTATCCAGTTAACTTTGGCAAGTGTTTCTACAATAGGAATTCCTTCATTTATTCTTTCCTTTGAACCTAATAATGAAAGGGTTACTGGCAAGTTTTTACCTAATGTCTTAAAGAAAGCTGTTCCACCAGCTATTACTATTGTTATAAATATATTAATAATAATTATTATTAGCAGTATTTTGAAATTAACATATACGCAAACCTCAACCTTATCTGTTCTAATGACTGGTTATACATCATTCATACTTTTATTTAAAGTATGTCAGCCTTTTAATATGATGAGAAAATGTCTCTTTGGCAGTATGTTCTTACTTTTTATATTTGGAATAGTAAAATTAAAAACAATATTTTCATTTAGTTCATTTACCCTGCCAATGATCTTTACTACAATTTTATGTATTATTACTTCCCATTATTTCTATAATTTAATAGAACATGTCTTAAAAAAGTCCCTCGAAAATGCTAAAAAAATGCAAGAGGAGAAGAGAAAAACATTACTAAAACAAATTTAATTATAAAAAAATAAGAAAATACTTGATTTCTTATTTTTTTTGTTATAATATAATGTTGTTTACTTCTTGAAAAAAAGTAAAAAAACATCTTGCTTTTTTAAAAGGAATATTGTAAACTATAAAAGTAACTTAATTAAGTGGACCTGTAGCTCAGTTGGTTAGAGCACACGCTTGATAAGCGTGGGGTCACAGGTTCAAGTCCTGTCAGGTCCACCAGATGCCTCAATAGCTCAGTTGGTTAGAGCACTTGACTGTTAATCAAGGGGTCCTAGGTTCAAGTCCTAGTTGAGGCGCCATTATGGCGAGTTGGTGAAGCGGCTTAACACACTGCCCTTTCACGGCAGCATTCACGGATTCGAATTCCGTACTCGTCACCAATAATGATATAAAACTATTAGTCATTGATTAATAGTTTTTTATTTAAATTTTTGCATAAAATATATTTGTTGTATTAAAATAATAATGTTAGAAATTAATATTTATTATTGACATAAATGTTGTTTTAATGTAACATTATAGATGCGATGCAATTGAATTAGTTTATACTTATTTGGAGCAGTACTCAAGAGGCTGAAGAGGCGCCCCTGCTAAGGGTGTAGGTCGGGCAACTGGCGCGAGGGTTCAAATCCCTCCTGCTCCGCCATTATGTTATTAACCATTGTAAACAATGGTTTTTATTTTATAAAAAAGGAAGTAAAGAGGGTAAAATATGAAGAGAATAGAAAAATATTTATTATTACTAATAGTAATTGCTATATCATTATTTACATTACTAGTAATTACTAACAAGACTAGATATTTAGATTATAAAATCTTTGTAATGATTCATAACATCATAAAATATAATGACATTAATATGGTTAAGTTAATAAGTGATTTAAGTGTAATACTTGGTATATTGTTAAGCTCTTTAATGGCACTATATTTTTCAAAAAAGATGTTCTTAAAAAATATTATTAATATAATTTTTGCGTATGTTTTAAACTTTTGTATTAAAATATGTTTTTGCATTCCACGACCATCATGGAAATTAACAAGTGCTGTTGGATATAGTTACCCAAGTGCCCACACTATGTTAGCACTAGTTGTATATGGTAACATAATATATTTAACAAATACCTTCATCAAACAAAGAGTAATAAGAATAATTATTTGTATGCTTTCAGTATTTATGATTATCTTAACTGGTTTAAGCAGAATCTATTTGGGAGTTCACTATGCAAGCGATGTAATAGGAGCATATATCATCGCATTAATCTATTTATTAGGAATAAACTATTTTTATGAAACCTCAAATAATTCTAGAAAAATCATGAAAAATAATGTAAAATAAAGCATAAAAGAAGAGGTGATAGAAATGAAAATAGTGGTAAAAGAAGAAAGTACCTTATTAAAGTATTTGGAAGAAAATTTAGACATGTCTAAAAGAAATATTAAAAAACATTTAAAAAACGGTTCTATCTATGTAGATGGTACAAGAACAACTCAATTTGATTATCCACTTATGGTAGATTCAATAGTTGTAATTGATACCAACAAGAAAAAATTAAATAAAATTCCCTTTGCTGTTCTTTATGAGGATGAAAATATAATTGTTGTGGATAAACCAGCAGGACTTTTGACTATTGCATCGGCAAAGGAAAAGGAACAAACAACATATCATATAGTAAGAGAATATCTAAGAGCTAAAAATAAACACGCTAAAATATTTATTATTCACCGCTTAGATAAAGAAACAAGTGGAGTATTAATGTTTGCTAAAAATGAATATAGTAAAAATGTGTTTCAAGAAAATTGGAACGAACTTGTCAAGAAAAGAAGTTATATTGCTATAGTTGAAGGAATATTAGAAAAAAAAGAGTCCACTCTAAAAAATTATCTTAAGGAAACTTCTACTCATCTTGTTTATGTATCTAAAAATAAAGATGGAAAAGAAGCAATTACTTCTTATAAGGTAGTAAAACAAGGCAAAAAATATTCTGAATTAAAAATAGAAATTGAAACGGGACGCAAAAATCAAATCAGGGTTCAACTTGCAAATATTAATCATCCCATCGTAGGAGATAAAAAGTATGGTTTAGGAGATGAAAAAAGATTATTTTTACATGCTGATCTTTTAGAAATATATAACCCCATCTTGAAAAAGAAAATGTCATTTAAAAGTACAGCCCCTAAAGCCTTTATTGCTAAAGTAAAAGAAAAATAAAAGGGGTAGTATTATGAATCAAAATGTTGAACATCTATTAATAACAAAATTTAGAAAACAATTATGGAGACCATTCTCTAAAGCTATCAGAGATTATGAATTAGTAAGTGAAAATGATAAAATTGCTATTTGTATTTCAGGTGGAAAAGATTCCTTTATTTTAGCAAAACTTATGCAGGAATTACAAAGACACGGAAATAAACATTTTGATCTAGTTTTTCTTTGTATGAATCCAGGATATGAACCTCATATCTTAAAACAAATAGAAGAAAATGCCAAATTATTAGAAATTCCAATTCAAATATATAAATCTGATATTTTTGATGTTTCTCTAAAATTAAATGAACATCACCCATGCTATATGTGTGCAAGAATGAGAAGAGGTTTTCTATATCAAAAAGCCAAAGAATTAGGATGTAACAAAATAGCCTTGGGCCATCACTTTAATGATGTAATAGAAACAATTATGTTAAGTATATTATATGGTGGCGAATATAAGAGCATGCCTCCAAAACTTAAAAGTACCAATTTTAGTGATATGGAGTTAATTCGTCCACTATACTTAATAAAGGAAGAAGACATAATTAAATTTAGAGATTACAATGACTTGAGTTTTATTAATTGCGCCTGCAAATTTACTAAAGAAAAATCATCTGACTCTAAACGTCTAAAAATAAAGGACCTAATAAAAAAACTAAAAAAAGATAATCCTAATATAGAGTATAATATATTTAAAAGTAGTGAAAATGTTAATATAGAAACTTTACTTGGTTATAAAAAGAAAAACGAAAAACATAGTTTCTTAGAAAATTATAATAAAAATTGTTAACTAATGTATAAAAAGACAAATTTTTCTCTTAATAAAGTTGAGAGGAGAAAACATGGCAAGAAACAAAGTAGAAATATCAGGTATTAATACAAAAGATATAATTGTTTTAACTAATGAAGAAATGCAACAACTTTTTATAAGAAAAAATGAAGGGGACTTATATGCTAGAGATTTACTAGCTCAGGGTAACCTAAAATTAGTATTATCAATATTAAGAAAATTTTCAAATAGAGAAGAAAATCTCGATGATTTATTTCAAATAGGATGTATTGGACTTATGAAGGCCATTGATAATTTTGATATTTCCTATAATGTTAAATTTTCAACTTATGCTGTTCCTATGATAGATGGTGAAATTAAAAGATATCTGCGTGACAATAGTAGCAGTTTAAGAGTCAGTAGATCTTTAAAAGATATAGCTTATAAGAGTCTTAAATATCAAGAAGAATATCAGAAAGAACATGGCCGAATACCGAACTATGAAGAAGTTGCCAAAGAATTAGGCGTAACTAGCTATGATGTTGTACTTGCTTTAGGATCATTAAAAGAACCCATGAGTATGTATGAAGTTATATATAATGATGGTGGTGATGCCATTTACGTTTGTGATCAAATAGAAGATAAAAAAACAAATAGTAAAGATTTAGAATTACAACTATCGGTAAATGATGCTATAAATAAACTTGATGAAAGAGAACAATTTATCTTGGATGAAAGATTTGTTATAGGAAAAACACAAATGGAAGTAGCAGAAGAACTTATGATTAGTCAAGCCCAAGTATCAAGATTAGAACACGGTGCCATAAAACAGTTAAAAAAGGTATTACGCTAGTAATAGAGTAATATCTTTTTTCATATATTTTTATAGGTGATTATATGCGACTATCAGAATTGCAAAATAAAAATCTTGTCAATGTTTCAAATGGTAAAAACATAGGAAATATTATAGATGTCAATATAGATTATCAGAGTGGTAATATCAAATCATTTATTATTGAATCAAAAGGAAGTATCTTAACATTTTTAAATAAAGATAATGATATGGAAGTAAAATGGAATGATATACAAAAAATAGGTGAAGATGTAATTTTAGTGAATATGCGATGAAAAGTAAAAGACTAAAATTTTTTTTAATTACAATAATTTTTTGTATCATCGTAAGTATTGTTATGGTAGAAAAATTTAAATCTACCAATGAAAAAAAATTAAAAAAATATGCCATAACCGAAACATCACATTTTATATCTAACCTCATTCAACAAATAGTAGATGATGTTTCTAATAATAAACTAGATGATAATAAAATATTTAGTATTAGTAGAAATAATTACAATGAAATAGAAATAATAGATTTTAATACCAAAGAAGTAAATAACGTTTTAGAAGAAATAACGACCAAAATAGAAGAAAACCTAAAAATGCTCGAGCAAGGGAAAATAAAAAATCTAAATATCAGCAGTACTTTTAAGGGAAAAAATTTTAAGGGGATACACGATGGAGTTTTATTTGAATTAGGCGATAATTTTTTTGGAAACAAAGTATTTAACATTGAAACAAAAATTCCTTTAAGAATTTCTTTTATTGGAAATGTATATACTTCCATATCGACTAAAATCAAAAATTATGGTCTTAATAGCGCATATCTTGAAGTAATAGTTAAAGTAGAAGTAAAAGAAAAAATAGTTATGCCCACAACAAATACAGAATGTGTTATTAAAGATGATTATCCCATCGCCCTAAAAATAATTCAAGGAAAAATACCAAATTATTACAATGGTGAATTTGAATCAAACTCTACTACATATTCTTTACCATTAAAAAAATAATTGCTATAATTACTATGGAGTGATTATATGAAAGATATTATTGTCTTAAATGACAAAAAATATAAGATTATTGATAATTATGGTAATTGTATAAAAATTGAAGAAATAGAAAGTTTTCTAACCTCATACTTTGATATTTATGACTACATATGTGGGGATTATGCATATGATAGATTACGCTTGAAGGGCTTTTGTGATAAAGAAAATAAGAACCTTAATAAAATAAATGATATAAAAGGGTATGAAAAATACATCTCTGATTTATGCTCATATAAGTGTAAACATTTTCTTCTAAAAAAAGAAAAAACAAAATAAACAGTTGAAATAATTGTAATTTATGATAAAATGTATTTATATGATAATAAAGGGAGGACATATTAATGGAAAAAGAAGAAGAAAAGAAAATCATGTCAATAGTAAACGAAAATGGAGAAACAGAAGAAGTTGAAGTAATTCTTGCATTTGAATTTAAAGATAATAAAAAAGAATATGTTGTATATACAAAAAATGAAACAGATGAAAATGGGAATGTTACAGTTTATGTATCAAATGTAGATCGCAGTAGTGGAGAACCTAAATTATTAGGAATTGATAACGAAAGTGAATGGGATCGTATAAAGGACGTATTACGCGAATTATCTAAGCCAGAAGCAGAATAACAGGAGGTTTGATTATGGAAAATGAAAACAATGTAAGTATAGTTACAAATGAAAGGGATTACACAAAAGCAGTTACTGGTGGAAGCTTTAACGTATTCAAAGCTGTTAAAATAAGTAAATTTAATATTTTAAAAAGAAGAGCCGCTAAAGCTGCAAAAAAAGCTGAAAAACTTCAAAAACAAAGTGAAGCATACGCAGCTGAAAGAGATGCAACAAAGGAAAATGTTGACAATAATTTCTTATTTAATGTGTTTAATAATAAAAGCAAGGAAAAGCAACAAGAAAGTAATAAATACGTAGAAAAATCTATAATTGCGAATACTAATGCCGCTTTAGTTGAAGCTGACTTAAAGGTGTTATACCAAAACAAAGCATCAAAACCAATTAGATTACGTCAAGGAATAAAAAATATTGCTAGTAAATGGAATAATTGGCTAAAGAGTAAAATAGTAAAATCTAAAGCAGTTGATGTACCAGTAAATGATAATATAGAAATAACTAAAAATAATTCAGCTGAAGTAGAAAATGTAGCTAAAATAAGAAGACCAGCAGCAGAAGTTGCTCCAACTAGAAAAAAAGAAAAAATGCAAGCTATGGCTACTATAATAGATGATAATTTCTGGAAAACAAAAGAAGATGACAAAGAAAATGATAAAGAAAGCGAAAAGATTAATAGTAATGCTTTCATCACAAATGATGATTTAACATTTAAAGAACATATATCAAGACAAAAACCACTACCATCAGCATACACAATTAAAGTACCTCAAGAAGATGCTGAAAACAAACTAAATAATAATAATGATTTAGTCTTTGGAAAAGAGGATAAGGAAAAGAGCTGGGTAGATATAGGCAAAGAAACAATTAATGGAAAATCTGATATAACTTTCAATACAAAAACAAAAAATAGTGTTTCACCAGTAAAGAAAGATGAGACAAAATCTGAAACACCAAAAACTAAAGAAGAAAACAAAGAAAAATCATCAAGCTTCTCTCTACAACAGAAAAAAGCTATGCTTGAAGCTGTAAAGAAAGCAAAAGAACAACAAGATAAACAAGCAGAACTTGCCATGAAAAAGATGAAAGAAGCAAGAGAAAAAGCAGAAAAGGATATTGCTGATAGATTAGCTGCTGAAGAAGCTGCATTACAAAAAGAAATAGAAGAAAGTAAGCAAAACGTAGCCAACGCTCAGAAAGAAACTAATCAAGATATCGCAGATATGTATAAAAGCTTTGGATATGAAGTACCTGAAGAATATTTATCTAGCGGAAAAACAAAATAAATTTAAAAAGGGTAGAATTCTACCTTTTTTTGTTTTAATTCAAAAAAAGAAAACATAAAATATCTTGAGGGATAATATATGAAGAATAAAATAGAGTATTATTATAGAATAGAAAACATTAATCTACATGAACAAAATAATATTTATAATTTTCTATACAATAATAAAAAATATATATTCTTTAACACGACTAGAAATATTAAAGAAATAGAGCAAATATATTTACTTCAAAGTATAGACGAAAGATATTATAAAATAATATTAAATAGAAATAGAAACGTAATAACTGTAATAAATAATAAACAATATCTACTGGTTGAAATAATTAATTATGGTAATAGAAAAATAACATTTGATGATCTTACAAATAAAAAGAGCGTGACGAACCTTGAAAATTCAAATACCTTACTTAGAAATGATTGGTATAATTTATGGATAAAAAAAGTAGATTATATTAATTATCAAAGAGTACATTTCAATAAAGAATATTTATTGTTAGATGATTATTTAGACTATTTTTTAGGCTTAGCGGAAAACGCTATTAGTTATATTCAAGATGCAACTGCCAAAGAGAAAAAAGATGAAAGAGATGAATTAGTAATATCTCATCGCCGAATAAATTCAAACCTTAAGAAAATATATTACAATGTAGAAAATATCGTTTTAGACCATATTTCACGGGATGTATCAGAATACCTAAAATATTTATTTTTTAATGAAGAACTAGATTATAATACTGTAGCAAACATTATAAACTCCCTTAATTTTAGTAGATATGGTTATAGATTACTATTTGGTAGAATGCTTTTTCCATCTCATTTTTTTGATATATATGAGAATATAATTAATAATAGTCAAAAAGAGTTAGAAATAAAAAAAATCACATTAAAAATTTGTGATTACGAGAATTATTTAAAATTCATTTTCCAAGAAATCAATAAAAAAACTAAGCTACCAATTGTTGAATGGTTAACTTAGTTTATTTTTCTAACTTCCTTAATTCCTGGAATTTCATTAATTAATATCTGTTCAATTCCATCTTTTAATGTAACATCGATAAGGCCACAATTACTACAAGCTCCAGAGAATTTAACATAAACTATGTTGTTTTCATATTTAACAAATTCTACTGCGCCACCTTCACTCATTAAAAATGGTTGTATCTTATCTAATTCATATTGAATTTTTTGAATAATTTCTTCATCTGTCATTAATATCACCAATATAATTATATCCATAAATTAATAAATAAGTAAAGAATAATTTATAATATACTTAAAATGTGATATAATGAATGAACAGAGGTGATTATGTGGAAAATTATAAAGTAGGTGACATAGTCAAGGGTTGCGTTACAGGAATAGAAAAATATGGTATTTTTGTTAATTTAGATAATTATTACACAGGACTGATACATATATCTGAAATTAGTGAAAAGTTTGTTTCAAATATTAATGATTATGTAACCATGGGGGAAACAATACGTGTAAAAATTATAGATAAAAATGATGATGATTATCATTTGAAACTTAGCATCAAGAATTTAGATTATAGAATTAATAAGAAAATTAGAACAAAAATTAAAGAAACCCCTAAAGGATTTAATACCTTAAAAGAGTATTTACCTGTATGGATTGAAGAAAAATTACATAAAATAGATAATAATTAAGAAAAAATAAAAAAAATATTTTGAAACTATTGACAAAACATTTATAAACTGATATATTTGATACTGTCAACTGGTTACGGGCGATTAGCTCAGTTGGTTAGAGCACCTGCCTTACAAGCAGGGGGTCATAGGTTCGAGTCCTATATCGCCCACCATAATGCCGAAATAGCTCAATTGGTAGAGCAACTGATTTGTAATCAGTAGGTTACGGGTTCAAGTCCTGTTTTCGGCACCATTTTTTTTGGAGAGGTAGCGAAGTGGCTAAACGCGACAGACTGTAAATCTGTTCCTTCGGGTTCGATGGTTCGAATCCATCTCTCTCCACCACTGATTGCCTCGTAGCCAAGTGGTAAGGCATCAGACTTTGACTCTGACATGCGCTAGTTCGAATCTAGCCGAGGCAGCCATTTATATTTTATGATCCGTTAGCTCAGTTGGTAGAGCATTTGACTTTTAATCAAAGGGTCTGGAGTTCGAATCTCCAACGGGTCACCATCGTGCCTGAGTGGCGGAATTGGTAGACGCACAGGACTTAAAATCCTGCGAGAATCAACCCTCGTGCCGGTTCAAGTCCGGCCTTAGGCACCAACGTGGAGGAATACCCAAGTCTGGTTGAAGGGACCGGTCTTGAAAACCGGGAGGTCACGCAAGTGGCGCAGGGGTTCGAATCCCTTTTCCTCCGCCATTTTTATTTATAAAATTATATCGCGGGGTGGAGCAGTTCGGTAGCTCGTTGGGCTCATAACCCAAAGGTCAGAGGTTCAAATCCTCTCCCCGCAACCAAGTGGTCTCGTGGTGCAGCTGGTTAACACGTCTGCCTGTCACGCAGAAGATCGCGGGTTCGAGCCCCGTCGAGACCGCCAGATGGCTTCATAGCTCAGTCGGTAGAGCAAGGGACTGAAAATCCCTGTGTCGCTGGTTCGATTCCCGCTGGAGCCACCAGTTTGATAAAAACTCGAGTTTCGAGATAAATAACCAAGCATCGCATGATGCTTTTTTTATTTCAAAAAAATCTCCTATCATACGATAAGAGATATAATATAAATCTACTTCAATGTTTTAATTTTTGGTTTATTATTTAATTCAAATTCAAATTCATCAGCTAACACTTTTTGACCATTAATTAAAAAGTTAATATTTCTGTCAGCTGCCTTCATTTTAAATATATTCTCATTTCCTTTAATATTTACAACCATAGTTTCAGAATCTAAATAATATAATACCTGGTCACCACTTTCACTATCACATACCTGCAAAATTCTATGTATTCTTGTAGAATTTAATTCAGGATTGTTAGCTGTATTTACGCCATGCTCAAATAATTCAAGTAAGCCCTTTAAATTTCTAAGGGGATAGTTTAGAGTAGGTAACTGTTTCTTATTTTCCAATACTTTACCATCTTTTAATTCAGCATATCTTTTAAGCTGTTCATCAGTCATATTATTTGACCATATCATTCCTTTATCATTTAATACATTATATATACTTGTCATAGTATCAAGTTCTTTATCCGCAAGTTTTTTCAAAAAAATTGCTAAACCATCGGGATCATAATTTTCTATATAACTGTAATATTCTTTTTTTACTTCTTTCGTAATTACACAAGGAATATCGTTATTAGCACATAAATTTCTGATTAAAATAATTCTAGCTGTTCTCCCATTACCATCTTCAAATGGGTGAATTTGTAAAAATTTAATATGAAACATAGCCTCCCTTAAATAAGGATCTAGCTCGTTCCAGATATTATAATAATTATCAAACAATTGATACATTTCCATATAAATATATTGTGGTTTAGCTCTTTCTAATTTTGAACCATTTACTTCTACCTTAGTTGTTCTAAAATTATCATACTGTTCATTTGTTAGTATTCTTTCAATCTCCTTAATATTATTTATAGTAAGTTTTTCCTTAGTATCAATATCAAATGCGTATTCTAAGGCTTGAGACTGAAAATATAATTTTAATGCCTGGCTAGTATCATTTAAATTTCCATACATATCTTCAATAGCTAGACTAGCATGGATAAATCTATTTGACAAATTTTCAAAATATTTCTTTCTAAATAAACTATTGTGGTTATATAATTCTTGCATATAATAATCCTTTCCAATAAATAACAATATTATAACACTATTTCGGAGAAAGTATATAAAAATTTTATAAAAGTATTGACGGCATTAATTAATTGTGATATTATTTAACTGTTCTCATGTTGGAAGTGGCATGCGCTCGTAGCTCAGCTGGATAGAGTGTTTGGCTACGAACCAAAAGGTCAGGGGTTCGAATCCCTTCGAGCGCACCATATATCGGGAAGTGGCTCAACTTGGTAGAGCACTTGGTTTGGGACCAAGGGGTTGCAGGTTCAAATCCTGTCTTCCCGACCATTTGAATATTAAGCATTGATTACTCAATGCTTTTTTTGTGACATTATAATTAAAAACAAAAATAGTATAGATTATGCTATAATAATTAAAGAGGTGATGAATATGGAAAAAATAAAAGAAACGTTAAAAAAACAACCAGCCTTATATGCTGTGATTGGTATTATCATAGGCGTTATAGTGACCATATTAATTATTATTATATTAAACACACTTGATTACAAAGAAAAAAATAGTTCTAATTCAAAGAATCCTGAAGTAGAGACTAAAACAAATAAGAAAGCTTCCATTGAAGATGATAAAGATCAGTCACCCCTAGAAGAAAATACCAACATAACTACACCAGAAACTAACGATTCAATAAAAAATAATAATGAAGTATCCACAAATAAGGACGAAACAATTATTAATTATTTAAATGAACAAACAGAAAGTATTAACAATGGAGCTGAAAGTGATGTCTCATTAAGAGAAAAAATTAAGACCTCTTTTGCTAATATCTATAATTTTATATTTAATGGATCAACTATAAAGGGTATAACTTTTAAAGAATTAAGAACTGAAACAAAATTAAAAGTTTTAGAAAAAAGTATTGAATTAGATTATAAAATAGATCAAAAATTTCCCAATTATAAGGATAATATCAAAGATAAATACCATGACTTAAAAGAAAAAGCAGTGAGCACATATTTAAATATGACTGAAGATATTTGTACAAATAATGAGAGCCTATGTACAACTGCCAAAGAAAACTTTAATACAATGAAAAACAGTTTTGCCATTACATATGACTATATAAAAGAAAAGGCTAAATCTGGTTCAGAAAAATTAAAAGAATGGCTAAAAAATAGGTAGAAAATATGTACTAAATATTTTCTTTTTTTATCCCTTAATCTATGTTATACTATTATCAGAATAGAAATAGAGGGTGTTATTATGCTAGGTAGTGTTTTACAAATAGTTGAAAATAGTGTAATAGTAAAATTAAATATAGATATAACGAAACAACCTAACTTAGTAGGAATTCATGTTATTTTTGAAGACGGAACAAAAAAGGTAGTTGGTGAAATAGAAAGTGCCAATAAAGAAACTTTAAAAGTAAATATAGTAGGTGAATTTACTGATAGAGGATTCTTACCAGGAATAGCAACCAAACCATCATTTAAAAGTACCATAAGAATTATTAATGCCAACGAGTTAACAGAATTTTTAGGAAACCAAGAAATAAGCGATAATGAAGCCTATCTTGGCATTAGTAATATCTATGACAACTATAAAGTAAGTTTTAAAATCAACAGCTTCTTTAGTAATCATTTTTCTATTTTAGGAAATAGTGGTAGTGGAAAAAGTTACACTGTAGCGGGAATTTTACAACGTGTATTTAACATGAGTAAAACACCCCCTGTTGGTGCCCATTTTTTCTTATTTGATGCTTATGGCGAATATACTGAGGCATTCTCAAACATCCATCAAATAAATCATGCCCTAAATTACAAAGTTTATACCACAAACACTAAAGAGTCTAAGAATGATACTATCCTAAGAATCCCCATCTGGTTATTAGATGTAGATGATCTAGCCTTACTTTTAAATGCCACCACTCCTAATCAATTACCTATAATAGAAAAGACCCTAAAACTCGTACCCATTTTATCAGGAAATGATCAAAATGTAATAAAACATAAAAATGATATTATCGCAAGAGCCTTACTAGATATTTTATTAAGTGGAAATGATTCAACCAAAATAAGAGATCAAGTAATCGCCGTTCTTACAAAATTTCATACCGATGAATTAAATCTAGATAGTAAAATATCTCAACCAGGTTATGTTAGAACTCTTAATCAATGCCTTTATATTGATAAATTAGGAAAAATTCAAGAGATGGAACTAGTCGTAGAATTCATTAGTAGTTTTATTGATAACAGCTTAACTCTAGAAAAACAAGAGGAATATACTTTCTATAATCTTAGTGACTTAGAGAATGCCATGGATTTTGCCTTAATAAGTGAAGGAATATTAAAGAGTGATAAAGTATTTGATATGGCTAATGTATTGATGGTACGCCTACATACACTCGCAAACAGTGAACAAAGCACTTACTTCGATTATCCAAGGTTTGTTAATAGAGAAGAATATATTAAAGATTTAGTCACAACTAAAAATGGTGAAAAATGTCAGATAGTAAACTTTAATATTAACTATGTTGATGATCGTATAGCAAAAGTAATCGCTAAAATAATTTCTAGAATGATATTTAAGCAAGCAACAGCTGAAGAAAGAAGAGGAATAAATCCTTATCATATTATTATTGAAGAAGCCCATCGTTATGTCCAAAATGATAATGATATCAATATCTTAGGTTATAACATATTTGATCGTATTACAAAAGAGGGAAGAAAGTATGGCGTTATTTTAGGATTAATTACCCAAAGACCATCTGAACTATCTGAAACCGCCATTTCTCAGTGCTCAAATTTTATAATTTTACGTATGTCTCATCCATTAGACCTAGATTATATTAGAAAAATGGTTCCAAATGTATCACAGGAAATAGTAGATAAATTAAAGAACTTGAAACCAGGTTACTGCATAGCCTTCGGTAGTGCCTTTAAAGTTCCAATATACGCTCATGTAGAAAGTCCTAATCCGCCACCAATCAGCCAGAATGTTGATATCGTTAATGCTTGGAAAAATAGTCCTGAACAAAAAACATTTACTAGCTTTAATTTTACCTCACCAATAGAAGAAATTTCCATTGATAACACCAAGCCAGTAATGATTTCCCCAATCCCTAGTCCAAGTGATATCTCTTATGACAAAATATCTGAACCAAAAACAAGTTCTGTTTTTAGAAGTACACAAGAATAATATCTTGTGTTTTCTTTAACTAAAAGTTTTCGAAATAATCACGAAAAAATTATCTTTATCAAAAAAATTATCTTCTATAAAATTCATTAAAATATCATACTGACTAACATCATTAACCATAATCATTAATTTTTTTTCTTTTTTTATTTGCTCTTGAACTACCGAAACATCATACTTCCCAAATGGCAAGACATAAAAACTACTATCAAAAAAATTTAAATCATCACTTATATAATAACCACAACTCTTACTTCCAAAACATAGCGTTAATTCCTCAATAATTCTGATATTATTAGACGTGTATAAAAATTTTAAACTAGGAAATTTAGAAGTAATCTCTTGAATATTATTAATATAAGACTTATTTTCTCTTTTAATGGATACTATATCACTACTATCATTACTAATAGGTATAATATTAAGAATTATATTTTTTGAAACATCTTCAAGTTTTTCTAAATAATTCTCTAAACCTATAAACTCTCCATTGTAATTAACTTCTAAATCACGTACATTAATAAAAAGCCCATAAACATTACTACAAGATTTAACTTTTTTTATAATGTTTTCTAAATTGTTACTATAATTATTTGTGTATATATATTTCAAATTAATCACCATTATATAATATGAGAATATAAAAAAAGATATTTTATAAAAATTGCTATTAAGGTAGTTTTATGATATTCTATTAATGATAAATATGGAAAGAAAGGTGTTATAAATGGCCAAAATTAATCCTAAATTACATTTAAAAATATACATTTTTATAGTTGTTATTATGATTATCTGTATTGCTTTTCTAGGCAGTAATTTAATAAATAAGGAAATTCTAGATAGTGAAGTTTCTAAAATCTTAAATAAAAATATTATCACTTCCAAATTTGATAAAAAAACTAAAACTCATGGTTCATATAAAAAGGTGGAATACGCCATTAAAAGCTATATGAAAGACTATTCAGATAATATGAAAAAAGCAAATAATATTATAAATGATAGTAAATTAAAAAAAGTTTTATCAGCCAGTAACTATGAACAGGACAAGCCAGAGTTTTTAACTTCAACAACCCTTATAACTAGTAAAAAGAGTGAATTTGATACTGTAATTAATAATTTGTTAAAGATGGCAGATAAGAAAGTAATCATGTCATATATTAAAAAAGAAAATGTTTCCAAAAAATATATTAATCTTTATAAAAAGTATATGTTTAGTAATAATTTTGAAAATGACTTAATAAAGAATAAGGAAAGTATTACCAAAATACAAACTAATGGTAATAACTTATTAGATATTGATGCCAAAGTAATAAATTTATTAAAAAATAATATAAATACTTGGGTTATAAAGGATAATGCTATTTACTTTTACTCTAAATCAGTAATGACTGAGTATAACACCTTAATCAATTCTATTTCCTAAGAATTAGAGAGTAAAGTATTATGAAAAAGAAAGTTATAATAATTGGCGGTGGACCAGCAGGTCTAACCGCGGCTTATACTATTTTAAAAAACTCCACTGCTTATGATGTTACTATCTTAGAAAGTGAAAAAAACTTAGGCGGAATTTCTAAAACAGTGACCTATAATAATAACAAAATGGATCTAGGAGGGCACAGATTCTTTTCTAAAAATGAAGAGATTAATAAATTATGGCAGGAAATATTACCACTTGAAAGAAAAGGTAAACATGATCCTAAAAATGACAATAAGGTTTTATTAACCAGAAATAGAGTATCAAGAATTTATTATCAAAAAAAATTCTATGATTATCCACTGACTCTAAAATTTCAAGTATTTAAAAATCTTGGTTTAAAAACAGCTTTTATTAGTGGATTAAGTTACATAAAAAGTAGTCTTTTTAAAAGAAAAGAGACGAATCTAGAAAATTTTTATATTAATAGATTTGGCAAAAAACTCTATAGTATTTTTTTTGAAGGATATACAGAAAAATTATGGGGAAGATCTCCGAAAGAAATAGATTCATCATGGGGAAAACAAAGAGTTAAAGGTCTATCTATAAGAAAAATAATTAAGGACTATTTTAGTAGAGTATTTAACATTAAAACTAAAGACAAAGAAACTTCTCTAATAGAGAACTTTTATTATCCCAAATATGGCCCAGGTCAAATGTGGGAAGAGATGGCCCTAAAAATAAAAAAAATGGGCGGTAAAATCCTTACAGAACATGAAGTCTTAAAGATTCATAAGAAAAATAATAAAATAGAAAATGTAAGTTGTCTTGTAAAAGGAAAGGTAAAAGTCTTTGAAGGTGATTATTTCATTTCTTCAATGCCTATTAAATATTTAATATCAGGAATGAACAACGTAGAAAAAAACATTAAAAAGATTGCCTTAAACCTTCCTTATAGGGATTTTATAACCGTAGGACTTATTCTTAATAAAATAAATTTAAAAAACAATACCCAGATTAAAACATACAATAATCTTATACCAGACTGTTGGATATATGTACAAGGAAAAGAAGAAAAACTAGGACGCATTCAAGTATTTAATAATTGGTCACCTTATCTAATAGATGATATTAATAAAGTATCATTAGGATTAGAGTATTTTTGTCAAGAAAATGACTCATTTTGGAACAAAAGTGAAGAGGAATTAAGGGACTTTGCTGTTAAAGAATTACTTAATATGCAAATAATATCGGATAAAAAGGATATCTTAGATTATCATGTGGAAAAAGTAAAAAAGGCTTATCCTGCCTATTTTGACTCATATAAAAATTTTCCCGAAGTAAAAGAATATTTAAATAAAATCTCTAATCTTTATTGTATTGGAAGAAATGGTCAACATCGCTATAATAATATGGACCATTCTATGGAAACGGCTATTATTGCTGCTAAGTCAATCCTTAATAATGATTTAGAACTAAAAGAATCTATTTGGAATGTAAATACAGAGCAAACATATCATGAGGAGAGTAACCATGAAAAAAATCATAGATAAATTTAAAAATTTTAATCCCTGTAAACCATTAGCCATCCTCTATATTTTATTAATTATTACAATTTCTTTTTTTACTCTAAGAATAATCGATAATGATTTTTGGTTTTTAATAAATCAAGGAAGATACATTATAGAAAATGGTTTCCCAACAGTAGAGCCATTTACCATTCATAATAATTTATCATTTATAATTCAACAATGGTTAACAGATGTTATATTTTATGGTATCTATCATTCATTTGGTCACATAGGCATAATTATCTTAATTTTTATAGTCAATGTGTTAATAGTATATTTATTATATAAAATATGTATCCTAATCAGTGAAAATAAAGTCTTTTTATCAGTGATTTTAACAGCCATTATAGACTTTATCTTGCTAATATTTTTTATAAGAACAAGACCTCAAATATTTGATTATACTATTTTACTTACTGAAATATATATATTAGAAAACTATCTAAAAACAAGAAATAAGAAATATTTACTAGTATTACCCATATTATCTCTTCTTTTAATAAATCTTCACTCATCTAGTTGGTTTATGCTTTTCTTATTTATACTACCATATTTAGTGACATCATTTGATTTTAAAATATTCTTTTTAAAAGGAGAAAATTATCCTAAAAAGCACCTCTTCCTAATCATAATTCCAATGTTTTTGGCAGGATTCATTAATCCATATGGTATAAAAGCAATTACTTATATTTTCACTTCATTTGGAGATAAATACATTAATAGTATTGTAAATGAAATGCATCCAATGTATAAAATAGGAATACCGAATGCCATAGCGTGCCTCTTACCAATTATAATAACAATTGTAGTAAATATCATTAAACGTAAAGAAATAAAAGCAAGATATTTTTTTCTCCAACTCGGTACTATGATTTTGGGATTAAGTAGTGCCAAAGGTTATAGTTTTTTTCTAATAGGAGGAGTTTTTCCATTAGCTTATTACTTAAAAGATTATTTTAAAACATATGAAGCTAATTATCATTACTCTAAACCATTTAAAATAAAATATATTATCATCGTATTAATGATTATAGTCTTACCACTAAGTATAAGTCTCAGTATGAGTAGTTCTACATTTGAATCATTAGGAGTAAAAAAAATAGTTTCATTTCTAGATAAAAATGAAAATAAAGAAAATATTATTTTATATACCGATTACGATACTGGAAGTTATCTAGAATGGAAAAAATATAAAGTATATATAGATCCACGAGCAGAAGTGTTTATAAAAAGAAATAATAAAAGAAAAGATATTTTTAAGGAATATTATTACTTACAATATAAAGTATTTGATATAGACAAATTTGTAGCTAACTATAATTTTACCCATTTTATTGTAAATGATAATGATCGCCTTTATTCATATTTAGTTAATAACTCTAAAAAATATCAATTGTTATATATGGAAAAGAGTAACAAGGAAGATAAACACCACAAAAAAATTAAATATTATTTATTTAAAAGAGTAGATGTTGCCTAAATATCTACTCTTTGTATATCCCAAAAAATTGTTTACATAATATTAATAAAACTAATTGCGCTTTCACTAATTATGGTATATCATATTAATATATGAACAAATATTCATATATTAGGAGATTATATGAAAGAAGAAAACTATAAAATTATAGATGAATATAGAGTAGAAAAAGTCTCTAAAAATATTTTAGATGATGACTTTTTGGTTAATGTAGCTGAATTATTTAAGGTTTTTGGTGATAGCAGCAGAATTAAAATAATTTGTGCCCTTCTTCAAGAAGAATTATGCGTAGGTGATATAGCCGCCATAACAAAATCAACATCCTCGGCAGTATCTCATCAAATGCAAATATTAAAACAATCAAAATTAGTAAAGACACGTCGTGAAGGAAAGCTAATATATTATAGTTTAAAGGACGAACATGTCAAAAAAATATTTAAGATAGGATGTGAACATATTGAAGAATTATAAATTTAAAATAAATAATTTAGATTGTGCCAATTGTGCCAATACGATTGAAACGAAACTAAATAAGGATAAAAACTTAAGTGATGTTAATATTAACTTCTCTAAAGCTACAATTACATTTAAAGGAAACGAGAATATTAACATAATAGAATACGTTAACGAAGAGATAAATAAAATAGAACCTGGCGTTACAATAAGTACAGAAGAAGAAAAAAAAGGTAATCATCGTCTTATTGATTTAGTAGTAGGAATATTATTAATTGGAATTTCTATGATTGTAAAAAATAATCTTATAACTGAAGTGCTTTTAGTAGCAGCATACGTTGTTTTACTTTATAGAATATTTTTAACAGCTATAAAAAGTTTATGTCATGGTGTTATGAATGAAAACTTTTTAATTATTATTTCATGCATTGGAGCATATTTTGTTAATCAAAAAATGGAAGGCTTAATGGTCATAATTTTATATACTATTGGTAAAATACTAGAAGAAAAAGCTATTTATAATAGTCGAAAAAGTATCAGTGAATTAATGGATATAAGAGTAGACAAAGCTAACCTAAAAGATCGTGATACAATAATTGAAGTAGAACCAGAAAAATTAAATATAGGGGATATTATTATTGTTAAAAAAGGGGAAAAAGTACCCGTTGATGGTAAAATTATAAAGGGCTATAGTAATTTAGATACTCAAGCATTAAGTGGAGAGGCTAAATCTGTTGCTGTAAAACCAGGTGATGAAATATTATCCGGCTGCATTAATTTAGATGGTCTATTAGAAGTAAAAGTTCAAAAAAAATATGAAGATAGTAGCGTTTCTAAGATACTAAACTTATTAGAAAACGCTAATGATAAAAAAGCCAAAAGAGAAACAAAAGTTAATAAATGGGCCAGAATATATACACCTTCAGTATTAGTACTTGCTATTTTAGTAGCCATCTTCCTTCCGATGTTTACAGATATTACATATAGTCAAAGTATATATAGAGCCTTAACATTCCTAGTTATATCATGCCCATGTGCTATTGCGATAAGTGTTCCACTATCATATTTTTCAGGTATCGGAGTAGCTAGTAAAAAAGGAATTCTAATTAAGGGAAGTGAAGTATTAGATAATATTAAAAATATTACTAAGATAGCTTTTGATAAAACAGGAACTCTTACTACTGGTAAATTTAATATTACTAAGATAACATCCTTAGATGATAAATATAGTGAAGACGACATCTTTAAGTATATTTATTTTGCAGAAAAATACTCCCTTCATCCCTTAGCAAAAACAGTTTTAAATTATAAAAAAGTAAAAGAAGAAAAAATATCTGACGTTAAAGAATTTGCCGGAAGAGGAATAAGTTACAAGTATAAGAATAAACTATTTAAAGTTGGTAATAGAGAGTTTGTAAAATATAACCCTAAAGAAACAGAAGAAACTACTTATATTTATTTGAGTATTGAAAATACTGTAGTTGGTTATATAGAATTAGAAGATGTTATTAAAGATACAACAAAAGAAGCAATTTCTGATTTAAATAATGAAAATATTCAACTTTATATGTTAAGTGGTGATAAAAAGAATGTGGCATTAAAAATTGGTGAAAAAACAGGTATTAAGAATATTTTATACGAAATGTTACCTCAAGATAAATATGAAAAGGTTAAAGAATTAATGAAAGACGGCGAGGTAGTTTCTTTTGTAGGAGATGGAATAAATGATGCTCCAACACTTGCTCTTAGCAATATAGGAATTTCTATGGGGTTAAATGGAAGTAATGCTGCGATTGAAGCTAGTGACGTTGTTATTATGAATGATGATATTTCTAAAATCAAAGATGCCATGAATATTAGTAGAAAAACGAATACCATTATTAATGAAAACCTCCTTTTTGCTATTCTTGTTAAGATAAGTATTTTACTACTTAGTATTTTTGGTTTATCAACTATGTGGGAAGCTGTATTTGCCGATGTTGGGGTAACTCTTCTTGCTATCTTAAATACAATTAGAATTTTAAAAATGAAATAATATAAAATTATAGTAATAAAAAGAAAGACATATAATGATCATATTAAGCCTTTCTTTTTTTTTATATATTTCAAGCTATTACTAACCAGCCGTATTATTTGCTATTGCTATCAACTTATGTTATAATATATAGCTAATAAAAGGGATGATATTATGAATATAATTAGCTTATCAAAAAATGCCGTTAGAGAGTTAAAATACTTGCCACTATCACTACATACTATCAATACAGAGGCAACAATCTATAAAATGAAATATCAAAACCAAGATAAAATTTTAAAAAGTCTCTACTTTCTAAATGGTGAAGGTTTTGCCAATAAATTATATACAGTGGAGATGTTAAATTATTATAAAGATATTTTACCAACTAGTTTTTGCATACCAGATAATATTGTAACGCAAGATAATAAAATAATAGGGTTTACATTGCCTTATATAGAAGGAAAAAATTTGGCCGATATATTAAACGAGCCACAAGAAAATTATCAAAATAAGTTAGAATATTTGAAGAAAATAGGTGAAATACTAGATCAACTGAATGGTATTAGAAAATATAGTGAACTAAAAGATTTGTATATAAATGATGTACATGAATCAAATTTTCTCATTTCAAAAAATGACTCTATCAAAGTTATAGATTTGGATAGCTGTAAGATAAAGAATAATCAATCATCACCAGCTCGATTTTTAAGACCTAACACCTTATTTGCAACAGCCAAAGAAAAATATCATATAAACTCTTTAGAAACTAATTATAAATTTGTAACTCCAAGTAACAATACAGAACTATATTGCTACAACATGATGATTTTAAATTATTTATATGGCCAAAACGTAAATAGTATGAAAGTAACTGATTATTATAACTATCTATCATATCTTCACTATCTAAAAATAGATCCCAACTTATTAAACTCTTTTCAGAGATTATTAATTAACTGTGAAAATACCAATCCATATCCATATTTAGAAAATTTAACACAAGAACAAATATATAGAAGTAACTATAAAGTATATAAATACAATAAAAAATAAATACAATTCTAAAAATTTGTGTAGTTATAAATGTGATGTGATACCTAAACAATAAATCAGAAAAAATATTTGTATTATTCATATATAAAACTATTTTTATTCTGACCTTAAAGCTACCACTGGATCTTTTTTAGAAGCAATTTTTGCGGGTATAAGTCCTCCTATTAAAGTAAGTAGTATACTAATAAGAATTAGTATTAATGCATGAAGTGGATTTAATCTAGCAACATTATCTAGTGATGATAGGTTTTTAATGATTATATTAACAGGGAAAATTAATATTCTCGCTATAAGAATTCCTATGAATCCACTACATAAACCAATAATTAACGTTTCTGCATTAAAGACACGAGTAATGTCTTTTTTTCTTGCTCCCAAGGCTCTTAAAATTCCAATTTCTTTAGTTCTTTCTAATACAGAAGTATAAGTAATTATTCCAACCATAATACTTGAAACTATTAATGATATTGAGCTAAAAGCAATGAGAACTATCGTAATTGCGTCCATTATATTTCCTGATAAAGACGTAATAAGTTCAGCCTGATCAGTATATAATATTTTATTACTTTCATCCTTATTTTTATTATATTTATCTAAATACTCAACAATCTTCTTTTTAGCAGAGAAATCTTTAGGATAAACCTGTATTGCTTGTGGAACATTATCATCACCTAAATATGCTAAAACAGCATCACGACTCTTTGTACCTTCTTCTCCATCCTCAAATTTCTCTAAAGTCAAAACATTATAATCTTTGTTTAATTGTTCACGAACAATCTCTGAATTTTTATTTTCTTTTATCAAAAAGTTAATAAGAGAGGTATTATAAACCAAACCAGTACTAGACATTTTGGCATACATATTATCTTTTTTGCCCCTAATAACTCCAGCAATATGTAAAGTAATATTGTTACTATTATTATATAAATCATCATAACTACTACTAACAACATATCTAGAATCTATTTTCTTATAATATTGATTATTTAAAACAACCTTAAATTCTTTGCCTACAATATCATTAAAATCAATTTTTTCTTTGTCTCCAAGACCAAGTTCCTTTAAAATATTTTCATTTATTCTATTTTTTGAATCTACTAATAAATATATATCTTCCTTTTTATCACTTAACTTCCCATAAATAATCTCAAAATTATCAGTCATTATTTGTGATGTTTTACCATCAATAGAACTAGGAATGGAAAAGAATGTACTAGTATCAACATTTTTAACCTTATCATCAACCTTTGTTAACATATTAAAGCTAGTTGTTCTAAAGTAGGAAATACCTCCAACTAATTTACTATCAATACTTTCTATATAATTGACATAATCCTTAGTTATCTTGTTTTTATGTAATGTTGACTCCATTGTTTTTAAGGGATAAATTTTTCTTTTTTTACTATATTCCTCTAGATTATCTTTACTGCTAACCATATCATCTAACGTGATAGCCTGTTCACTAATAATTATAGGCGCTTGAGAAAGCGTACTTTTTTCAAATTCATCTATTTTTATTTGAAAACCATTAGAAAGTGCTAAAATTAAAGCTATTCCAATAATTCCAATAGATGAGGCAAAAGAGGTTATAAGGGTTCTTCCTTTTTTAGTCTTTAAATTATTAAATGATAAACTAATAGCACTTTTATAACTCATGGCTGTCTTCTTAATTTTAAATTTATCATCTTGCTTTTCTTTATCGGAAATAGGATTGCTATCCTTTAATATTTCTCCATCTCTAAATTCAATAATACGAGTAGCGTATTCTTTAGCAAGCTCTGGATTATGTGTAACCATAATAACTAATTTATCTTTCGCGATTTCCTTAATTAAGTCCATTATTTGTTTACTAGTTTTGGTATCAAGAGCACCAGTTGGTTCATCTGCAAGAATTATATCAGGATTATTAACAAGAGCTCTAGCTATTGCAACCCTCTGCATTTGACCACCGGATAACTGATTAGGCTTTTTATGAATATGATTTATAAGCCCAACTTTTTCTAAAGCTTGAGTAGCCATTTTACGTCTTTTCTTTTTACTATATCCACTAAGTATTGTACTCATCTCAACATTTTCCAAAATACTTATATGACTAATTAAATTATAAGATTGAAAAATAAATCCAACACAGTTATTTCTATAACTATCCCAGTTACCATCCTTAAATTTTTTTGTACTTCTTCCATTTATAATAAGATCTCCACTATCATATCGATCTAATCCACCAATTATATTTAAAAGGGTAGTTTTCCCTGAACCAGAAGGACCAAGAATGGCTACAAACTCATTAGTTCTAAACTTTACATCAATACCCTTTAATGCATGCTGTACAAATTCCCCAGTTTTATAACTTTTTTTAATATTTCTTAACCCTAACATATTTTCTCCTTCTATAATATTATTCTAAAAAATACATCTAAATTCTAATAATAATTATTATAACATACAAAAAAATATAATTACTAATAATTAATTATTTTACTATTAATTCTAATTTAGACACATATAAATAATTGAGGTGTTATAATGTTTTTCAAAAAAATAAATAGTAGAATGAAAGTATTATTATTAATTTTTGTTTCCCTATTATTACTAATAATTATTAAAGTGTTTTACGTTCAAGTATTTGAATACAAAAAACTTTATTCTCTATCAAAAGATTTATGGAGTAGAGATTTACCAGTAGAAGCTAATAGGGGATTAATTCTTGATAGAAATGGAGTGGTTTTAGCCGATAACTTAACAACTACATCCCTTGTTTTAGTTCCAAATCAAATTAAAGATAAAAAAGATACTACCACCAAGTTAGCGCAAATATTAAATGTGAGCTATGATGAAATGTATAAACATGTTAATAAGAAAACATCCATTGAAAGAGTTCATCCTGAGGGAAGAAGACTAAGTTATGAAATTGCTGATAAAATATCTAATTTAAAATTACCAGGAGTATATTTAGTAAAAGAGTCAAAACGTTATTATCCCTACGGAAATTTATTATCTCATACTCTAGGCTATGTTGGTATTGATAATCAGGGTCTATCAGGATTAGAACTACAATATGATAAATACTTAACAGGGGAAAGTGGCGCTATTAAATATTTTTCTGACGCTAAGGGAAACAAGTTAAATTTATCAGATGTATATCTAGAACCCCAGGATGGCATGAACTTACAATTAACAATAGATATAAATATTCAAAAATCTATTGAAAGAGAACTCAACAATATTGTGGATATGTTTGAACCAGATATGGCCCTAGCTATTGTTATGAATCCGAATACAGGTGAAATATATGGTATGGGTAGTAGACCTGATTATGACCCTAATAATTACCAAAACTATAATCAACAAGTCTTAAGTCGTAACCTGCCAATTTGGGCAACGTATGAGCCAGGGTCTACTCAAAAAATTATTACTACATCCGCTGCAGTAGAAGAAAAAGTAGTAGATTTAGATAATGATCTTTTCTATGATAGTGGTTCTGTTAAGGTTGATACGGCAAAAATAAAATGTTGGAAGGCTGGAGGACACGGTCAGCAAACTTTTATGGAAGTATTACAAAATTCTTGTAATCCAGGATTTGTAAAAATGGGTCAACTACTTGGTAAAGACAGGTTGTTTTCTTATTTGGATAAATTTGGTTTTGGTGCCAAAACAGGTGTAGATTTAAGCGGAGAAGGTAAGGGAATCATTTTCCCTCTATCAAAGGTAGGTAATGTAGAGCTAGCAACTACTGCTTTTGGTCAGGGAATAAGTGTAACTCCAATTCAACAAGTAACAGCGGTATCCGCTGTTGTCAATGGGGGAAAACTATATCAACCATACATATTAAAAAGTATCTCAGAAAAAGAAACGGGTAACATTATTAAGAAGAATAGCAAGAAATTCATTCGTCAAACTATTAGTAAAGAAACTTCTAATACAATGCGCAGAGCATTAGAAAATGTTGTTGCCAAAGGTGGAGGAAAGGCTGCATATATTGACGGATACCGTATTGGTGGAAAAACAGGAACTGCACAAAAAGTAGAAAATGGCGTTTACCTAGTAAATAATTACATTATGTCATTTATGGCTGTTGTTCCATCAAACAATCCAGAAGCAGTACTATATCTTGCAATTGATAATCCTAAACATACTGCAATGTTATCAAGTTATACAACCACACCTATCGCAAGACGAATTCTTTTAGACATTATCGAAGCTCTGGATATTAAAAAACAAGACAGTCAAATAGAAAAGGAAAAGGAGTGGAGTGATAAAACCATATATGAAGTGCCAAATGTTGTTGGAATGACAAAGAAAGAAGCCAAAAAGGCTTTAGAAAACTTTACCGTTGAATATGCTGGAACAGGCGATAAAGTAGTTAGTCAGTCTCCTGAAGCTGGCACAAGGGTTGAGGAAAAAACTGTCGTTAGACTACTATTAAAGTAATATAGCAAGTCGAATAAATAGAACTTTTGTAAAATTAGTTCTACTTATTTTTTTATGTAATAAATATAAATATGAAACAAACACCTGTAAAATTGTGTATAATAATTAGTAAACTAACACAAATAATTACTAATGTGTGCTATAATACTGGAGACGAATGGAGAAATAAAATATGCTATTGTTAACAAAATCAGTTTTTGCCGTCATGATAGGTTTTTTAGCCTCAACATTTATCGGCCTAATTTTAATACCAAAACTAAAAAAAATGCATGCTGGGCAACATGTTAGTGTATTTTTAGCAAGTGCTCACAAGCAAAAAGAGGGAACCCCAACAATGGGTGGTTTAATTTTTATATTATCTACCACAATTACTATTTTGCTTTTAATAATTACAAATAAGATTGACTATACATCCAACCTTTTGATTGTTTTACTTTCCTTTTTAGGGTTTGGACTTATAGGATTTATAGATGACTTTCTTTCCCTTCGCAAAAAAGGAAATGAAGGTTTAACAACATATCAAAAATTATTTATGCAAGTAATAATATCTGTGATTTTCTTCTATATATATATGAAGAATGGTGGTCAAACATCATTAACAATTGGAACCCTTCATATTGACCTAGAATTAGGATGGCTATATGGATTATTTATTCTTTTTGTTCTAGTCGCATCCTCAAATGCTGTAAATTTAACAGATGGTCTAGATGGCCTTGCAGGTGGCCTATCAGCTATAGCATATATTGCTTTTGCACTAATATCACTTATTGTAGGTTATGAAGAAATTGGTATTTTCTCATTAATTTTATCAGGAAGTATTTTAGGCTTTTTAGTATTCAACTCTTATCCAGCTAAGGTCATTATGGGAGACACCGGAAGCTTAGCTTTAGGTGGTGCGATGGGAGCAATCGCTATTATTACCCATCGAGAATTAACTCTTGTAGTAGTAGCGGGAGTATTTGTTATTGAAACATTCTCTGTAATTATTCAAACTATCTCAGTAGTTTTCTTTCATAAAAAAGTATTCCTAATGTCGCCACTTCACCATCACTTTGAAAAACTAGGTTGGAAAGAGCCAGACATTGTCAAAACCTTTTGGATAGCAGGACTTGTATTAGCGATGAGTGGAATTATCTTTGGAGTATGGTTATAAGATTTAAACTTAAAGATGTTTAAGTCTTTTTTATTGCAAAAAAAACTTTAATATGAGTATAACTAACTTAATAATAGGGTGAGTGTTATGAGAGAAAAATTACAAAAGATTGATTATAAAATTTTAGTCTTAATCATACTAGTATTACCAATGGAACAAATGGTTTAGATCAAACAAATAAATATGAATATTACTTATCAGCATCAAGCACTACTCTTACAGGGGGAGAATTTAAGGAATATGTAAATAAGAAGGAATTTAACATCGGAACATCTTTAACAGGTATAAGATATCTATATGTAAGACAAATAAGCGATGAGGCTGGTATTAATTCACAAAGTAGTGGTAATGTAGTAACACTAGATGGAAAAGCCTATCACCAATTTGGACCATATATTTTTGATAATACCAATCCAGAATGTAAAATAGAAAAAAATATTACCAAGATTACTAATAAAAATATAACTCTAAAAATAAATGGTACTGATGAAACTTCAACTAATAACTTACAATATTCTTTAAATGGAAAAGACTTTGATGAAAATAAGAAAAAGATTATAACAACAAATAACACTTATAAAGCCTATGTTAAATATGAAGCTTTTGCAAAAGACAACGTTGGAAATATAGGAAGTTGTAAAATTACTATTTCAACTTTAGTAAGTGTTCCAAATACTAAATTAATAATTAATAGAAATCTCTATATAGTTGGAATGCTTCTTATAATCAGTGGTTTAGGTATTACAACATATATGATAATAAAAAAGAAAAAGAATGTGTAATTTAGATATTACCATTCTTTTTTGTCATAATCTTACCATGACCTCCATTACTAAAGTCATACTGAGCTATATTTCTAGAAGTTACTTTATCAAGACCAAAATAAGATTTTAAAACTTGTACCATTTCAACATATTTATTAATCGCACCATCATAATTATTTTCTTTTACTAATTGTTCAGTACTTACTAAATATGTATCATAATATTTTTTCCATAATGTATCATCTTTTGACTCTTCATAATCCTTTTTAATTAACAAAGCAATCTCTGGCCCTATAGAATCATACTCCATAAGAAGAGGAGTAAACTTAGCATCCTTTTGTAAAATATTATCTCTAAATGATCTTAAATTATTTAATAAAGAACAATCATCATTTAGTCCCAGTACATCACAAACAATAGTAGTTATATAACAACCGCTAGTAGCATTTACAGGTTTTTGATGAGAACAATTATCTCCTGGATAATAGTATGATCTATACCAACTACAATATCCTTTTTTATAGTCTCCTTGAAAATCATAATAAACACATCCACCACATTGGTATTGATATTCCAAATTACTCATAATAAATCTCCCTTAAGTGACTGCTATTATAATACAATAAGCACTTTTTTTCAACTGTTTCATAAAAAATACCTTTATTTTATAAAGATGTATTATTAATTATTATTTTTAGAAATATTTAGTAAAATTCCAATACTTATCATCGTGATTAACAAACTACTTCCGCCATATGAGAGGAAGGGAAGGGTAACACCAGTAACAGGAATCATCCCCGATACAACCATCAAATTTAACATTGCCTGAAAAATAATCTGAAAAGTCATACCAAAAGCTAAATATTTTGAAAACTGATCTCTAGCTTCTAAAGAAATTTTTATTCCCCTCTGGAGTATTACTATAAAAAGGCCAATAACAATAAATGCTCCTACAATTCCAAACTCTTCTGTGATAATAGAAAAAATAAAATCTGTTTGCGGCTCTGGAAGATAAAAATGTTTTTGAATACTATTTCCAAATCCTCTTCCTAAAAGTCCACCCGGTCCAATAGCGTAAAGACTTTGAATAATCTGAAATCCTGTGCCAAGAGGATCTTTCCATGGATTAACGAATGAAGTAATTCTATCCATTCTATAGGGAGCAATTAAAATCAAAACAATAATTCCTACTAATCCAATCGCGCCCATTCCAAAAAAGAATTTCATATTAACGCCTGCCACAAACAACAAAGCAATAATTGAAACCGTTAATATTACTCCTGTTCCTAAATCTGGTTGTAACATTATTAAACCGAAAAATAAGAATACAATTCCAAGAATGGGAAAAACTCCTGTTTTATAGCTTTTAAGAAATTTGTTGCTACGACATAAATATTTACTCGTAAAAATAATTAACCCCAGTTTAGCAAACTCACTTGGCTGTATCCCAAAAGGACCAATACCAAACCAACTACGACTCCCATTTCTAATACTACCAATTCCAGGAATTATAACTAAAATTAATAAAATCAAACAGATAGTAATAATTAGGTTAGCCTTTTCATAATAAAATTTATAATTAAGCTTTCCTACAATATTCATTAAAATTAAACCAATCACAATAAAAAGTGCTTGTTGTTTTACATAATGAAAACTATCATTAAACTTATATTCAGCCCAAACACTAGAAGCAGAATAAATCATAATTACTCCAAATACCAATAAAGCAAGAACCGCTAACAAGAGAATCTTATCATATTTTTTACGCATGATATCACCTATAATATTTTATAGTTTTAATAAAAAAATATGATTAAACTAAATAGATATGTATAAAAGTATAAAAAGTATTCATATTAAAAAAGAAAGGATGAATAATATGGATGAAAATATAGAATTATTAGAGTATATTTATAAAAATGCTGAAATGGGAGTACATAGTTTAACTAAATTACAAGAAGAATTAGAAGAAAAAGAAAACAAAATCAAGAAGGTTCTTAAAGAAGAATTAGAGTCTTATGAACATTTTAAAAAGGAAAGTAAAAAACTCATCAAAAAGAATGGGTATGACTTAGAAAAAAATAAATTAACTGCGAAAATAGCGTCATCTATGGGTATAAAAAAAGAAGTTAATAGTGATAATAGTGATGCAAGTATTGCTCATATGTTAACCCAAGGTATTACTATGGGAGTAGTTGATATGGAAACAAAAATAGATAATTATAAAGAGGTTGTAAATGAAGATATTTTATCTTTAGCCAAAGAATTTTTAAAGTTCCAACAAGAAGAAATCGAAAAATTAAAAGAGTATATGTAAAAATGCCTTGACTAAGAAAATAGCTTTCTCCTATTATAGTATTTAGGGGAGTATAGTTATGATTTTAAATGTTAGTGGTAGAACAGATATAGTTGCTTTTTATACTTCATGGTTTATAAATAGATACCATGAAGGTTTTTTGGATGTTAGAAATCCATTTTATAAAAAACAAGTAAGTAGAATTTATTTTAAAGATGTTGATTTAATTGTTTTTTGTACTAAGAATCCCCTTCCTATATTAGACCACTTAAATGAAATAAAAATACCTATGGTTTTTCATATTACCATTACTCCATATAAAAAAGATATTGAACCAAATGTTATAGATAAAAAATTAATAATTGCCGCTGTTAAAAAAATATCATCTATAGTTGGTAAAGAATATACAGTGGTTAGATATGATCCCATATTTTTAAGTCCTAAATATGATTTAAATTATCATTTGAAATGTTTTGAAAGGTTATGTGAACAATTAGATGGCTATATAAATCATATAATAGTTTCTTTTATTGATGAGTATAAAAATGTTAAAAATAATAGTAAAATTCTAAATATAAGAGAACCTAATGAAAAAGATTATGAAATAATTGGAACATCTTTTTCGAAGATTGCTAAAAAGCATAATATAACAGTACAAACTTGCGCTGAAAAACAAAATTTAGTTCAATATGGTTTTATCAAAAGTGATTGCTTAACTCCTAATATGGTATTCAAATTAACGGGTTTAACAAAAATGAAAAAATGGACATCGCGCAAAACCCCTTACTGTGACTGCGTCGAAATGGTTGATGTCGGAGCTTATAATACTTGTCTTCACCTCTGCAAATATTGTTATGCTAACTATTCAGAAAAAGAGGTAATTAAAAATAATAAGTTACACAATCCCGCATCAAGTTTATTAATTGGTGAAATAGAAAGCGATGATATAATTAAAGTAAGAAAAAAATAATTAATAGTGAAAAAAATATGTTATATTAAAAAGGAAAAGAGGTTTTAAAATGAGTAAAATTGTATTAATTGGTGGCGGAAATATTGGAAGAGGAAATACGCCTTATGAGACAAAAGAAATAGATGAAGAAATAGTAAAGATGACTACTAAAGAGCATCCTAATTTATTATTTGTAGGACTTGCTAGTAGTTTTTCAGATTCATATTATGATACTGTGAAGCTAATATATAAAGATCTAGGTTGTAACTGTGCATATTTAAAAAAGAAAAATATTATCAACAATAGGGATATAGTAGAAAATAAAATAAACACAGCTGATATAATTTATTTTTGTGGAGGAGATACAATAAAACTTGTAGATACCTTAAAGGAATATGATTTAATACCTTTATTACAAAAAGCTATTGATAGTGATAAAGTAATTGCGGGAATGTCCGCTGGTGCTATTATGTTATGTAAAGAGGGATATTCAGATTCCTTAAAACTAAGAAATGAAAGCGACAAATACTGTTTTATAGATGGCCTAAACTATTTAGATATTTCTTTTTGCCCACACTATGAAAATGAAAGCGACAGAGCAAGTGAATTAAAAGAAGATTTAAAAGGTCAAACAAAAAAAGTTTTGTGCTTACCAAACGGTGTTGCTATGGCAATAGAAAATGACAAAAAACACTTTATTAAAAGCTTAAACAATGATGCTTATCTTTGCTATTATGATGATAAAAATATTTATCACGAAGAAAAAATAGAGGTATAAAAATGGATATAAAAATAAAGAAAAATAGTCACCTATTTAAAGTTAGAACATCAGGAATAATCATGAAAGACAATAAGATTTTAGTTGAACAATATAGAGATACATCTTATTTTACATTACCTGGAGGATATGTTGAAATAGGAGAAGATAGTAGCTCGGCTATAATTAGAGAAATAAAAGAAGAAGTAGGGGTAAATTTTAAAATTGATAGATATTTAGGAATAGTAGAGAATTTCTTTATCAATGCTAACCAAGAAAAAACACATGGAATAGATTTTTATTATCTAGGTACGACAGAAGATGAAATACCTCTAGAAAACTTTGATTTAATAGAAAACGATAATGGAATTATTATAAATCACCATTTTAAATGGATAGAATTACAAAAACTAACAGACTATGATATTAGGCCTAAATGTATAATTCCATATTTAAGAAATGAACAAAATACATCCTTTCACCTAGTTCAAAGAGAGACAGACTAACTTCTATATCTTCCTAAAATCAACAAAAAACTTGACAAAATACTACATTTATGCTAAAATATGTTCAAATTTACATGGAGTAGTAGTTGTAAAAAGGGGGAAACAATTATGAGAATCGGTGTGGATATAGATGGAACTTTAACTGATATTGCAAAATTTCAAATAGAAGAAGGGAAAAAGTTTTTTGGTAGAGAACCAGTTAATACAAAAGTCCTTGACGTAAAGGATATGTTTGAATGTAGTGATGAAGAAGAAAAAGCCTTTTGGAAGAAAAACTACATGAAATATTGTGTCCTTGGTAAAATGCGTAATGGTTCAGACAAATTTACTAAAAATGCTCACAATAATGATGATGAAATAATAATTATTACATCACGTAAATATACAGACCAAGATACTAAACTTGGAAAATTAATGCGATATACAGTTGAACAGTGGTTAAAACATAATGGTATAGAAACAGATAAAATAATTTATTGTAATGAAGATAAAACAGCCGCTATAAAAGATAATAAAATAGATATAATGTTGGAAGATAATTCTAAAAATATTGAAGAGTTAAGTAAGTTAACAAAAGTAGTATGTATGAATACTGAATATAATATGGATTATCAGTTTACTAATGCCAATAATGTAAAAAGAATTTGTTCAATGAATGAGGCATATTCCGCTGTAAAAGAATTTGAACTTGAAATTATGAAAGAAGAAGCTGATAGAAAAGATCAAGAATTAATTACAGTAAAATCTGGAAAGGCATCTATTGATAGACCTTGGCTAAAATATTATGACTATGAAAGTAGAAATATTGAATTACCAACTACAAGTATTTATGAATATTTAAAAGATAGTACTAAAAAATACTCTAACATGATTGCTATTAATTATTTTAATAACAAAATATCATATAAAGAGCTATTTAATAATATTGAAAAGTATGCAAAAGCTTTTACTGCTGAGGGAATTAAAAAAGGAGACATTGTAACTTTATGTTTACCTAATGTTCCAGAAGCTGTATATATGTTTTATGCTTTAAATAAAATTGGGGCAATTGCTAATATGGTTCACCCTTTAAAAAGTGGAAATGAAATAAAGTTAGCTATTAATGATACTAAGTCTAAATTATTAGTAATGGTTGATAATGCTTTTAAAGAAGTTGATCCAATTGCTGCTGATATTACTGCTCAAAAGATTGTTGTTGTATCAGCTGGGGACTCAATGCCACTTCCATTAAAACTTGGTTATAAAGCAAAATGTGGAAAAACAATTAATTACAGTGAAGATAATAAGTATGTATCTCTTGATACTTTTGCTAAACAATCTAAAAAAATAAAAAATTTGCCTGATGTGAAAACATCAGGAAATGACACTGCCGTAATAATGTATACTGGTGGAACTTCTGGATTCCCTAAAGGTGTTGAATTATCCAATAATAATTTCAATAGAATGGTATTCCAACAAAAAGCAACAGCTAAACACTTTGGAGCAGGCGATAAAATGTTAACTATTATGCCAGTGTTCCATGGATTTGGATTATGTAGTTCAGTACATATGCCACTTTCATATGGTATAACAACTATCTTAATACCTAAATTCGATTCAAAAGAATTTTACAAGTTAATGAGTAAGTATAAACCAAACCATGTATTTGGAGTTCCAAAACTTTGGAAAGCTCTTATGAATGATAAAAAGATACAAGGCATGGACTTATCATTTATGAAATACATCGTTTCAGGTGGAGAAAATATGAAGGATGGCCTTGAAGAAGAAATTAACAAATTCTTTGAACAACATAACTGTTATTATAAATTAAAGAAGGGTTATGGTTCTACCGAAGCGGTTGCCGGAACTACTTTATCAGATGATAACTGCAACGAAATCGGAAGTATTGGTATCCCACTAATATGTAATGATTTTAAAATTGTTAAACCTGAAACAGAAGAAGAACTTGATTACTATCAAGAAGGAGAAATCTGTATTTCTGGTCCAACAATCATGAAGGGATATTTAAATAATAAAGAAGAAACAGCCCATGCTTTAAGAGTACATGCAGATGGCAAATTATGGTACCATACCGGTGATTCTGGATACATGACAAAAGATGGTTTAATATATTATACTGATAGGCTATCTAGAATGTATGTATCAGGAGGATTTAATATTTATCCACCAAGAATTGAAAAAATTATTGAAACAAATAATAAAGTAGAGCAATGTGCTGTTGTTGGTATAAATCATCCATATAAAGATATAAAAGTACCACAAGCATACTTAATTTTAAAACCAGGTGAACAACTAGATGAAAAATTAATTGAAGAAATTAGTAGTGTATGTAGACAAAATCTAGATATGCATCACCAACCATTTAAGTTTGTACAAGTATCTGAATTTCCAACTACTAAAGTCGGAAAAACTGATTATAAAGCTTTAGAAAAATTATCAGAAGAAGACAAAGTTAAGGTAAAAAGGAGATAATTGAAATGAGTAACTTAGGATATCAAATAGGAAGAGTCTTTGGAACCCCATACTTCAAAAAACACTATAACTTAAAGATTATAAATAAGGAATTTATTCCAAAAGAAGGACCAATATTATTATGTGGAAATCACTTGCATGTACTTGATCAATTTCCTGTCATTGCATCAACAAGTAGAACTAGTCACTGGATGGCAAAAAAAGAGTATTTCGATGGTAAATTAGGTCCATTATTTAAAATGACTGGGGCAATATCAGTTGATAGATTTGGAGATGCAAAAAAAGCGGAAATTGAAGCTATTGATTATTTGAATCAGGGTAGTGCAGTAGGTTTATTTCCAGAGGGCACAAGAAATGGTTTGAAAGAAGAAAAATTACAAGAATTATATGAACTATATTCCAGTGATATTAGTTATGATGATTTTAAGAAACTAATGCCTAAAAATACACTTGCCTCTCAAATAAACTTATTAGATAAACTATATAAAGAAGAAAAAATCACAAGAAATGAATATAAGGAATATATATTATCTGCCAAAAATGCAGTCCATGAACTATGCGAAATGGAAAGAATTACTCCATCAGAATGTGAAGATTCAATACTACTACCATTTAAATATGGAGCAGTTTCTATGGCGTCAAAGACAAATGCAAAAATAGTCCCGTTTGGTGTAACAGGACACTATGTAAAAAACAGTAACGACCTAACTGTTAGCTTTGCTAAACCACTAGATGTTAATAATTATAATTCACTTGAAGAGGCAAACTTAGCCCTAAGAGAAAACGTAAAAAGCTTAGTTAAACAAAATATAAATAGTAGTATTAAATAAAAATGTAGAAAGAACTAATTATTGATTTGATAATTAGTTTTTTTATGTTATAATCTAAGTAGTTAAAATAGAGGTGTATGGAAATGTCAAATAGTATTTTCTTTCAAGTTTCAAGTTTATTTTACATAATAATGTTAATAGTAATATATTTTTCTAAAAAAAGGCTACTATCATTTGAAAATAAAATATATATTTATATGCTAATCGCAAATTTAATAGGTCTAGTATTAGATGTATCTAGCATATTAACTATTATTCATATGGATCAGCTGCCAATTTTAAACTTTATTGTCACAAGATTGTATTTATTATATTTATTATGTTGGGTGAGCCTATTTACAGTATACACAATAGCTGTTTGCTTAAAGAATGTGAATGATGAAGAAAAAAAGCAAAATAAAATATTTTCATTATTTAAAATATTGTTCTTATTCTTTGGCTTGTTAATATTTATTCTTCCACTAAACTATTACAATAAAGATGGAAAAATCTATTCATATGGCATCAGCGCAACACTATCTTATATAATCGGTGGAATCTATATTGCGATATGCCTTATTATTACTATCAAAAATTTTAAAAAGATTCAAAAAATAAAATGTGTACCACTAATTTTGTATTTAATAATGTTTCCATTAATATTATCTATACAGGCCGTTTATCCTCAAGTTTTACTTGTTACATCTACCGAATCATTCATTACCTTCCTTATGTACTTTACTATTGAAAATCCTGATATGAAAATGATAGAAGAATTAAATATTGCTAAAGCACAGGCAGAAAAGGCTAATAATGCTAAATCAGAGTTCCTTGCTAATATGTCTCATGAAATACGTACTCCTCTTAATGCTATTACTGGTTTTAGCCAAGCTTTACAAGACGAAGAAGATATTCCAGAATCAGCAAAAGAAGATATTCGCGATATTATGATGGCTTCAAACAGTCTTTTAGAGATAGTTAATGGAATATTAGATATTTCTAAAATAGAAGCTAATAAACTAGAAATTGTAAAGAAAGAATATGAAATTGGTAAGGTATTTGATGAATTAATAATTTTAACTAAATCACGTATTGGCGATAAACCTATAGAATTTAGGAGTGTAATTGATCCTACTATTCCACCAGTTCTATATGGTGACCATGTCAGACTAAAACAAATAGTTTTAAATATCTTAACTAATGCTGCAAAATATACTAATGAAGGATATATTGAGTTTAAAGTAGATTCCGTTCAAAAAGATGGTGTTTGTCGTTTAATTATTTCGGTAGAAGATACAGGAATTGGTATAGCTAAAGACAAAATTGATAAATTATTTACAAAATTTGAACGTTTTGATGAAGAAAAAAATATTACCATAGAAGGAACTGGACTTGGTATGGCAATAACTAAAAAATTAGTAGAATTAATGAATGGAACTATCGTTGTTCAAAGTGAATATGGAGAAGGATCTAAATTTACAGTAGCAATTGACCAAGTTATAGTGGAAGGAAAAACAAGTCTAGAACCTAAAATACAACCTAAGAAAAAAATAGATACAGTTGAATTTTTAGATGCTGAAGGAACAGATGAAAATACTAAAAAACGTCTTCTTATTGTCGATGATAATAAATTAAATCTAAAGGTTGCCCTAAGACTTTTATCACATTATAACTTTGAAATAGATGAATTAACCAGTGGTATAGATTGTATTGAAAAAATAAAATCTGGGGCTCACTATGATTTGTTATTACTAGATGACATGATGCCAAAAATGAGTGGAGTTCAAACATTAGAAAAGTTAAAAGAGTTACCTAATTATAACATTCCAACAGTTGCTCTAACCGCAAACGCTTTATCTGGAATGCGTGAACAATATATAGCAAAAGGATTTGATGATTATCTTGCCAAACCGATAGAAAAAGAAGAACTAGACAAAATTCTTGCTAAATACTTGTAATAATAATATAATCTAAATAGAGAAGGTGAAAAAATGAATGATGTAAATTATCTACTAAATAATGGAGTAGACGTAGAAAAAAGCTTAGAACTTTTTGGAGATATTGAAACATATAATGCTAGCATTCAAGACTTTGTAACAGATGCATCCGAGAAACTAGCTAAATTAAGAACTTTTAAAGAAAGTGGAGATATGGCTAATTATGCAATAGAAGTCCACGCTTTAAAAAGTGACTCTAAGTATTTTGGATTCACTAGATTAGCAGAACTTGCTCTTGATCAAGAAATGAAGAGTAAAGAAAATAATATGTTTTATATCAGTGAACATTTCCCTGAATTAGAAAAAGAAACATTAAGAGCTCTAAATATAGCCAAAGTCTACCTTGGTAACGAGGCAGAAACTGTAGAGGTAATTGATGAACCTAAAGAAAATACTATCAAAGAAAAAACAATTCTTGTTGTAGATGACTCAGAGGTTATTAAAAAATTTATTCAAAAATTATTTGATAATGAATATGAGGTTTTAGTAGCAAGCGATGGTAAAGAAGCTATGAACGTTATTCAGCAAGGAATGTATAATAAACTTGTAGGTGTTTTTCTAGATTTAAATATGCCAAATGTTAATGGATTCCAAGTATTAGAATTCTTTAGAGAAAATGATTTATTTTCCAAAATACCAGTCTCTATTATTACCGGTGTAGGATCTGATGAGTTAGTAGCCAAAGCTTATGAATATCCAATTGTAGATGTTTTAAGAAAACCATTTAACGAAAGAGATATTAAATTAATAGTAGAAGAAACTGTCAGTAAGTATATGGGATAAATATCAATTAATTAAATAAAAATTATTATTGAGGAAACTATTAAGTAGTTTCTTCTTTATTTGAATTTACACATTTATGTAAAGTTTATTTTATAAGTAACTATTTATTTGACTACTAAATATAATAAGGTATAATATTAAAAGAACGAGGTGTTAAGATGAATTATAATCTTTATAAACAAGCAAGAAAAAAAATGCTAATTAAAAATATCATTTTTATGAGTGTCATAATTGGTTTGGCATTAGTTTCTACCTATAAAATTTATGATAAATTTCAAGATGAAAGAGATAAGATTAGTAATTCATCATCTCTAGAAGTTACTTTTCATGACAAAGCCGGTGAAAAAGTAGCGATTACTAAAATAACACCTGTAACTGACTCAGTAGGTTTGTCATCTCGTACCTATAGATTTACAATCAAAAACAATACCGCAACTAAAGTAAAATACGCTGTTAAGATAGTACAAGATAACAAATTATATAAAAAAGATAAATGTGGAGAATACAAGATACCATTAAATATTATTAAAGTAGGAATTCATACTAAAGGACAAGTTAGTGATATTTATAATTTAGACGATTTAGATAACAATATTATTGTTAACAAAGTAATTGGCCCTCAAAAAGAAGAAGAATACACATTACGTTTTTGGATATCAAAAAACACTTTAACTCAAGAAGCTGATATGCATTTCCATGGAATTATAGAAGTTGTAGAAGATGGAAATGATGTTGCCAAAGCTAATTAGATAAGAAGAACCATTATCTTCTTATTTTTTTGTTAACAAATGAAGAAATTGTGCTAAAATATAAAGTAAAATTTAATTAAGTGTGCTATACCATAAATGGAGTGATTTTTATGACAGAAAAATATATTCAAAAAATAGAAAAAGATATTGATAATGACTTTAAATTTTTAAAAAGCGATATTATTAATTTAATAGATTTAAAAGAACTAGAAACCGCTAACGCTAATTATGATTGTTTCAAGGATGAAGTATATAAACAAATTTACATTCTAATATTGTATAATTTCTTTCAAAACAACTTAGAAGAGATGAACCTTTTTTGCAAAACACTTAAAAATAATAAAAATTCATACCATAAGTTATCATCTTTAATTAATCAATGTGAAGATAATAATCGTTTCAAATTATTTATGTATTTATCTAATAATGACACTATAAAAGTTATAGTTGAACAATTAATAAAAGAAGATTGTATTTTTGAAAAAAGTCTTATAAAAGAAGATATGGAAGATAGTTTGATAGAGTATATTAGTTTTTATTGTACTATCAATAGTATACCTTATATAGATATTATTCCTACAAGAAGCAATGACTTAATAAATGATATAGCGAAAGTTTATTTACAAGAAATATCGAAAATACCTCTATTATCTTCAGAAGAGGAGTTAAGCTTAACAACTAGCTATATCGAGACTAGAGATAAAGATATAAGAGATAAAATCATAGAATCTAATCTAAAACTAGTAGTAAATGTAGCTAAAAAAAATATCGATAAGGGATTAGAATTTATTGATCTAATAGGTGAAGGAAATATTGGTTTAATGAAAGCTGTTGAAAGATTTGATCCTAGTATGGGGTTTAAATTTGCAACATATGCCACTTGGTGGATTAATCAGTCAATTCAAAGGGCAATCAAAAATCAATCTAGAAATATTAGAATTCCAGTCGCCGTTGTAGAAAAAATGCAAAAGTATTTGAAAACCATAAGAAAAATAACTGAGAAAGAAGGAAGAGTCCCTAGTGATCAGGAAATGGCTAATACCTTAAATGTTCCCTTAGAAAAAATATTAGAGTATAAAAGACTATTAAATGATACTATTAGCTTAAGTGAAATAGTTAAGGATTCCAATAATAAAGATATTGAGTTAATTGAAACTATAGAAGATAAATCCAACATTTTAGTGTATAACAATTTTACTGAAAAAGGTGAATTAGAAGAAGCTTTAAAAAAAATGCCTATTAAAGAGGCTACGGTTTTGAGATTAAGATATGGATTAAATCCTGAACAGAAATGTTATTCCCAAAATCAAATAGCAAAAATCTATCCTCAGCTTGGGCTTTCACAAGATAAAGTTACACATCAAAGAATTAGTCAGTTAGAGATAAAAGGACTTCAAAAACTAAAAGATATTATAACAGCAAAACCTAAAAGTAAAAAAACTAAAACGAAGAAATCCCAAGCACATGATCATGAAAAGATTAAAAAACCGCAAGGAGCTTTAAAAAATACCGATATAAAAATATTAAGTTTTCTAAGGAGTTGTAGCGGTACGGATATTAAAGTAATAGAAGATTTTCTAGGAGAAGAAGAGTTAGCTATGCTAAAAAAATATTTTGGTGATGACTTAGCCAACCCTGTTTTAAATAGAAAAACAAACTATGAAGATGTTCTACATATAAAAAGAGTAATATTTCCTAAAATATATGGTTTATACATAGATGGCTATATTATGAATGAATCATCCCTAGTCTTAAAAAGAAAATAGAAATTTGTAGGATCTATTGTTTTATCAATATAAATTTGATATTCTTATATAAAGGTTAGGTGATAAAAATGAAAATATTAGTAACTGGTGGAAATGGTTACATAGGATCACACACATGTGTGGAATTATTAAATAATGGTTATGAAGTAGTTATCTTAGATAATTTCTCTAACAGTAAAAGAGAAAATCTTTCAAAAATAAAACAGATTACAGGCAAAGACTTTACATTCTATGAAGGCAATATGATAGATGAAGGTATTTTAGATAAAATATTTACTGAAAATAAAATTGATGCAGTTATCGACTTTGCTGCTTATAAGGCAGTTGGTGAGTCAGTTGAAAAACCAGTTGAATACTATACAAATAATGTTTCTACGGTATTAGTATTACTTAGCGCTATGAAAAAGTATAATGTTAAAAAACTTGTCTTTTCATCAAGTGCTACAGTATATGGAGATCCAGAAGTATTGCCTATAACAGAGGATTGTAAAACAGGAAATACCACAAATCCATATGGTACATCAAAGCTATTCGTTGAACAAATCTTAAAGGATTTATATAAATCAGATAATACATTTGATATTGCAATTCTTAGATATTTTAACCCAATTGGTGCCCATTCATCAGGTCTTATTGGTGAAGAACCTAATGGAATTCCGGCTAATTTATTACCATATGTTTCAAAAGTTGCTAGTGGCAAATTAGAATGTTTATCTGTTTTCGGAAATGACTATGATACTAAAGATGGTACTGGAGTAAGAGATTATATTCATGTTGTTGATTTAGCTATTGGACATATTAAAGCCCTAGAAAAATTAAATAAAGAAGGTAAAGGTCTATTTATCTATAATCTAGCAACCGGTACTGGATATAGCGTATTAGATATAATAAATACCTTTGAAAAGGTGAATAATGTTAAAGTAAATTATAAAATAGTAAACAGACGTCCAGGAGATATCGCTGCTTGTTATTCAGATCCAACAAAGGCTAAGGAAGAATTAGGCTTTGTTGCCACAAAAACTCTTGAAGATATGTGTCGTGACCTTTGGAATTATGAAAAAAGTAATTAAGAGTTCTAGCCTATGTTAGAACTTTTAATTTTGCTATTTTTATGTTTTAAAGAAAGTGAATTATTGCAAATTCCCTTAGAAAAACACAATCAAAAGAAAAGAAATTTAGCCTAATTTTACCAAATCTTAGATTTCTCTTTTTTTCAATTTTTTGTTATATCCATTTCAAGGAGAAAAATATATGCAAGAAAAAAAATTTTATACATGTAAGTATGATCGAGCCTTTAAAGAGGTTTTCATGAAAGAAGATAATAAAGATATACTTACTAATTTATTAGAAGAAATACTGGAAGTAAAAATAAGTAATATTGTATTTTTAAATGTAGAGCGCAATAGTGACAATATAAAACTAAGAAGAAAAATATTTGATCTTAACTTAAATACTAACGTAGGAAAAATTCAATTAGAAGTAAATGCCTATTATAAAAGTTATACTAGGATAAGAAATATGGCCTATATTTGTGATACTTACTCACATTACGTTTTAGAAGGAAATGACTATAATATTGATACTCAAATTATTCAAATAAATTTTAACTATGGTTTTAGTTTTAAAAGTAATAGGTTATGCCATATATATAAGATAAAAGATCAAGATAACAATCTATTAGTAAAAAACTTTACAGTATATGAGTTCGATATGGATAAATATAAAAGCCTATGGTACAATAAAAATATAAAAGAGATAGAGAAAAATAAGTATATAATTATGTTGGACCTTAACCCAGAAGAGCTAAAATCTCTATCAAATAAAGATAGGATGGTGAATAAATATATGTCTGAACTTAAAAGAATAAATGAAAATCCAAAATTTAGAGAATATATGAGTGCAGAAGAGGATAACCGTAAAATTGAAAATACATTACGCCGTGAAGCTATTGAAGAAGGTTTTCAAGAAGGACTTGAAGAAGGAATTGAGCAAGGAATTGAGAAGGGAATTGAGCAAGGAAAAGAAAAAGCCAAAATAGAGGTTGCCAAATCCATGCTAGAAAATAAAATTGATCCAAAGATAATAAAGAATTGCACAGGATTATCAATAGAAGAAATAAATAATTTGTAGTTTTTTAGCACTCACAATTGACAAGTGCTAAAAGTAGTGCTACTATTTAATTGTTAGAGTTATCTAACAATTTTTTAAGAAAGAGATGAAATTTGTGAAGAAAAAACAATTTAAAGCAGAATCTAAAAAATTACTAGATATGATGATTAATTCAATTTATACTAACAAAGAAATATTCTTAAGAGAATTAATATCAAACGCTAGTGATGCTATTGATAAACTATATTATAAGTCATTAACTGATAAGAATATCAAAGTAAAAAAAGAAGATTTAGAGATTCGTATAAGCTTAGATAAAGAAAATAGAACCTTAACTATTACTGATAATGGTATTGGTATGAATGAAGAAGAACTTGAGAATAATTTAGGTACAATTGCCAAAAGTGGTTCTGAATTATTTAAAGAAAATAATGATAAAAAGAAAGATATTGATGTCATAGGACAATTTGGTGTAGGATTCTATTCTGCCTTTATGGTAAGTGATAAAGTTGTAGTAAATAGTAAAAGTATAGAAAGTCCTAAGGCTTATACTTGGACATCAACTGGTGCTGATGGTTACAGTATTACAGAATCAGACAAGAAAGATAACGGAACAGAAGTAATTTTATATTTGAAGGAAAGCAATGAAGATGTTAGCTATGAAGAGTTTCTAGAAGAATATACTATTAAAAATTTAGTCAAAAAATACTCTGATTATATCCATTACCCAATTAAGATGATGGAAGAAAAGAAAATCAAGAAAGAAGATAGTGACAAAGAAGAAACGATAAAACAAGATGTTACTCTTAACAGTATGATTCCACTTTGGAAAAAACAAAAGAAGGATGTTACAGAAGAAGAGTATAATGACTTTTATACCGATAAATTTTATGATTATGAAAAGCCATTACGTGTAGTAAGAAGCGAAGTAGAGGGAAGATGCAGTTATACAAGTCTTTTATTTATCCCATCTCATGCTCCATTTGACTATTATAGTAAAGATTATGAAAAGGGACTTCAACTATATTCAAAAGGTGTCATGATTATGGATAAATGTAGTGAGTTACTTCCAGATTACTTTAGCTTTGTAAAAGGTTTAGTTGATAGCGAAGATATATCATTAAATATCTCAAGAGAAACACTACAAGAAAATTATCAAATAGAGTTAATTGCAAAAAGTCTTGAAACAAAAATTAGAAAAGAACTAGAAAATATGCTAAAAGAGGATCGAAAAGATTATGAAAAATTCTTCAAAGACTTTGGAATGCAATTAAAATATGGAATTTATAGTAGTTATGGCATGAAAAAAGATATCTTACAAGATCTACTACTATATACATCATCAAAAGAGAAAAAATTAGTAACCTTAAAAGAATATGTTGCTAACATGAAAGAAGACCAAAAAAACATTTATTATGCTTGTGGTGAAAGTATTGATAAAATAGATTTACTTCCACAAGTAGAATCTGTAAAAGATAAAGATTATGAAATCCTATATCTAACAGATTATATGGATGAATTTGTAATTAAATCACTTCAAGAATATGAAGGTAAAAAGTTTATTAACGTTGCTGATGAAAAGATGGATTTAGATACAGAAGAGGAAAAAGAATCATTACAAAAAGCCAATGAGAGTAATAAAGACATGTTTACAAAAATGAAAGAGTACTTGTCAGATAAAGTATCAAATGTCCAATTTACACATAGATTAAAAAACCATCCAGTATGTTTAACTACTAAGGGTGAGGTATCAGTAGAAATGGAAAAAGTATTAAATGCTATGCCAAATAATCAAAATATCAAAGCCGATGTTGTTATGGAAATAAATGAGAGTCACGAAATTAGTAAGAAACTTGAGAAATTATATAAAGCAAAAGATTATGAAACATTAGAAAAATATACCAAAATATTATATGCTCAAGCAAGACTTATTGAAGGTTTAAGCGTTGAAAATCCAACCGAGATTAGTAATTTAGTCTGTGAAGTATTGACAAAATAATATTTAGAAAGCAGGGCATAATTAATTATATGACCTGTTTTTTAAGTATCAAAAAAAATTATTCAAATAAAAGATAACTAAAATTAAAAAAGCTTTCTCAAAGAAGTTAATAAAAATTTGATTTTTATTAATTTGATTTGGTATAATACAGTAAGAGGTGATATAGTGGCAAAGATAGAATTTACACCAAAAGGTGTATGCTCATCAAAGATTATTGTAAGTTGTGATGAGAATGATGTAATAAAAGATGTAAAATTTATTGGCGGTTGTCCAGGTAATACTATGGGAGTTTCTATATTATGTAAAGGAAAAACTATAGATGAAGTAATAAATAAATTGGAAGGTATTGATTGTAGGAATAGAAAGACATCATGCCCTGATCAATTAGCTCAGGCTTTAAAAGAGTTAAAAAAAGAAAAAGTAAAGTAAGGAGTATATATGAAAAAATTTTTAGACGAGTTTAAACAGTTTATATCAAAAGGAAATGTAGTAGACTTAGCTGTAGGTGTTATTATAGGTGGAGCTTTTAGTAAAATAGTTTCTAGTTTAGTAGATAACATCATAATGCCTATTATAGGAGTTGTTTTAGGTGGTGTTGATTTTTCTGGACTATCAATTACATTCCATGGAGCTTCTATAAAATATGGTTTATTCATTCAAAATGTAGTGGATTTTCTAATTGTTGCTTTTTGTATATTTACAGTAATTAAAATTCTAAATTCATTTGATAAAAAGATCAAAAGTAAAATAGAAAAAGAACAAAAAGAGCAAGAAGAAAAAGAACCAGAAATGACAAAGGAAGAACGTTTATTAACAGAAATTAGAGATTTATTAAAGAAACAATCAAAGGAAGATAAAAAAACAAAATAATAGCATAATAAAGTAAGGAGCTAGGATAAGATGAACGAAGAAATAACAAGATTAACAAAAATGAATCAAAATATAAATAGTAATGGAGAACAAAATACATATGATATAAAAAGCAAACGTATTAGTATTTTAGACACTTATGGTGAAAACTTTATAAAAAAAGAATTCATCACTAATCCAGCTATAGGAAGAGAAAAGGAATTGAAGGAGTTAATGCTTATCCTACTTACTCCAGATAAATCAGCCATTTTAACTGGTAAGCCTGGTGTCGGAAAAACTTCTATAGTTGAAGGACTTGCATACTTAATTCAAAAAAGACAAGTTCCTAATCAATTACTAAATTATCAAATAATAAAAGTTAATACTTCTGCCTTACTTGGTATAGATCCCGTAACAGGTGAATCAAAGATTCAAAACTTAATAGAAGAGTTGAAAAACTATGAACATTTAATTTTATTTATAGATGAAATACATACCTTAATGGGTTCAAAAGGAGAAGCCCTAGACTTTGCCAATATGTTTAAACCGGGTCTTGATAGAGGTGATATAAAAGTTATTGGTGCTACAACAACTGAAGAATATGAAAGATATATCTTAAGAGATAAAGCCTTTGTTAGACGTTTTCAAAAAGTAATTGTTGAAGAACCAACCAGGGAACAAAATATTCAAATATGTTTAGGAACACTTCCAAAAATAGAAAAAAGGACAGGGGCAGAGATGATGTATTCCAACTTTGTGAAACAAACAATGATGGAATTTCTAACCGATATCACTAGTGAATATAAAAGAGTATATGAAATAGGTTCTAGATATCCCGATGTAACTCTAACCTTAATTCAAGATGCCTTCAGTTACGCTATGTTTGATAACCGAAAATATGTAAATGTCCTAGATTTTAGAAAAGCAATTGAAAACTGTAAAAATATATATCCAGATGTTATTACTAAATCGTTGCCAATCTTTGATGAAACCTTTAGAGGAGAAATTGAAGATGCTAGATTAAACATGATTAATTAGAGCTAGAAATAGTTCTTTTTTTTATAGATTTTTCTTGACAAAATTCGACAAAAAGCATATACTATACTGGTATACCAAATTGGTATATCTGTATAGAGGTGACTGATATGGAAAAAAAAGAAGTTGTAATAAATACAGCCCGTGAATTATTTACAAAGTATGGTTACAAAAAAGTATCTATGGATGAGATAGCAAGAACCTCTAACGTAACTAAGAAAACAATTTATTCTTACTTTAAAGATAAAGATGAATTGTTTAGATACTTTATTGAAGAAGAACTTATCAATATGAAACAAAAAATAGAAAAGAAAATAAATAATGAAAGTTTTAACGATAAAGTATCAACTATTATGTTAGAAATCTTAAATCTCAGAAAAAATAGTGCTTTATTAGAATCTATTATTAAAGATTGTAACACATCAAGTAATAATGCTATGCAAAATATGTCATTTTCAAATTATTATGACTCAGAGATAATTAATTATCTTGAAACAAAAATAAATGAGGAAATAGATCAAAAAAACATCAAAAAATGTAATGCTCATTTAACAGCTTTTATTATCTATAAAGTTTGTTTATCAATCTTATTTGAATATGATGAGCCAATAGATGAGAAAACAATTACTAAAGAAATTACCACAATCTTAAAAGATGGTCTATTTAATTAGGAGGGGATATCGTGAAAGAAAAAAAGTTTTTTAATTATGTTATTATAGCGGCAGTTTTAATTATACCGTTCATGTACAGTTTCTTTTACTTAAAAGCCTATTGGAATCCATATGGTGAAGGAAACATTGATAACATACCAGTTGCCATTGTTAATAACGATGAGGGTGATAACGGAGAAAAAGTTATTACTAATATCAAAAACTCTAAAAAATTAAAGATAAGTACAGTTAGTGATGAAAAAGCATCAGATGGTCTTTATAATAAAAAGTATTACGCAGTAATTACTATTCCAAAAGATTTTTCTGAAAGTATGGAAAGTGCATCTACCACAAACAAAAAACACGCAACTATTACATATGCACCAAACCAGAAATCTAATTATCTAGCTAGTCAAATTATCAATAATGTAGTAAGTGCTGTAGAAAAAAATCTTGATAATACTGTAAATTCTACTATTGTAGACAGCCTAGCTTCTACAATAAAAGATGTACCATCAAAATTAGAAACTATTTCAAATGGCTTTGAACAATTAGAAGAAGGTACTACAAAACTTCAAGATGGAAGTAATAGTTTAGCTAATGGTACTAATAGTTTAAAATCAAACTATGAAGAGTTTAATACAGGTATCAAAAATATCAAAGATGGTATAGAAACTTTAAATAGTAGTACTGCTAATTTTTCAAGTTTAAGTTCCGGATTAAATGAATTAGTAACAGGAGCTGCCAACTTAAAAGCTGGTAATGATCAATTTAGTACTGGTTTTAATGCTTATGTTTCAGGAGTAAATACTGCCTTAAACTACACAGATAGCTTAGTAACATTAATTAATGCAAGTATCTGTCCAAAAGTTCAAAATAACACAGCAACTAAAGAAGAAATCAAAATGTGTGCAATCGCTCAAGGAATGTTAACACCATCTGAAAAAACAGGTAACACAACAACGATTAATTATTTAAAAATAAGTGGTCAAAAACTACAAAACGCTAATACAAGCGTATCAGCTGGAATAAATGAATTAAATAACAAAGTAACACCATTATTATCAGTTAATGATAAAATAAAACAGTTACAAGGTGGAGTTAATACCTTATTAAATGGCGCTAACACACTATATGATTCATCACTTCAGATAAGAAATGGTATTGCAACCTTAAATGATGGAGCAACAACCCTAAATGCTGGTATTAAAACTTTAAATAGCAGTGTCAAAGGTGCTAAAGAAGAATTAAATACAAATATTACAACAACAAAAGAAGAAGTTAAAAAAGTAGATAACCTATCTGACTACAGTAAAGAACCAGTAACAATAAAAACAAAAGCTGTAAATGAAATATCAAGTTATGGTACAGCATTCTCACCATTCTTTATATCTATAGCTTTATGGGTAGGATGTTTAATGATGTATATTGTTCTTTACTATGATAAAGAAGAAAGATTTAAAAAGCTAAGTATTAGTAATAAAAACCGTCTTCAAAGAACATTATGCTACCACGGTCTTGCAACATTATCAGCAATCATTCTAGGAATTCTCCTTATGACTTTACTAGATTTTGAAATAACAAATATTTTCTTATATTTCATTTCAATTATTTTAGTAGCTAATACATTTATGGCAATTATTGAAACATTAATTATTAACTTCAAAGATATCGGTAAATTTATTGCTTTAATATTATTAGTATTACAATTAGCTGCAGCCGGTGGTACATTCCCAATTGAAACAGTAACAAAAGGATTTAGATTCTTAAACCCAATATTACCAATGACATATACTATAAATCTTTTAAGAGAAAGTCTTGTTACTATTGAAAAGAGTCTTTTAACAAAAAATATTTTAGTTGTAGTAGCAATCATGATTGTATTTATGTCTATTAATATTATTGTTGATATTACTAAACAAAAAAAAGAAAGTAAATAGATCAAAAACTTCAGGAAATATTTCTTGAAGTTTTTTTGTTTCTAAAAAAAGATTTGTCACATCTCGTAATTTTTTGTATAATAATATTAATGAGATAGAAAATGAAAGGTTGTAATTCATCTTAAGCGCCTGAACTAAACAGTTGACGAGGATTGTAGTTATCGAATATTCGGCGGATGCTACAACGGATTGAAGGTTCGTTAGATATATTTAAAAAAGTAAAAACAATATTACAACAAAGAATATATCCACTTAATATTTTTTTATAGTGGAGGAATTTATTTATGTGTGGAATCACAGGTTATATAGGAAAGAAAAAAATAACAGAAGTTTTACTTAATGGGTTATATGCCCTTGAATATAGAGGATATGATTCAGCCGGAGTTGCGATATCCGATGGCAAAAATTTAGAAATTATTAAAAGTGTTGGAAGAGTAAAAGAACTTGAGGCAAAAATTAATAAAGAAGATAAGTTAAATAGTTTATATGGTATTGCTCATACTAGATGGGCAACCAATGGTGAAGCAAATCTTGTTAATGCTCATCCACATAAGGTAGGAAAAATTACCTTAGTTCATAATGGTATTATTGAAAATGCTGATACTTTAAAAGAAGAATTAGAACAAAAAGGCTACAAATTTAATAGTGATACAGATAGTGAAGTAGCCGCAGCTATGTTAGATTATAAATTAAAAGATAATGATATACTAACAGCTATCAAATTAACAACTGAAATACTTACCGGTAGTTATGCTTTTGGTATTATGGTTGAGGGTGATAATAGTCTATATGCATTAAGAAAAGATAGTCCATTATTAATTGGTATTGGAGATTACGAAAACTTTTTAGCTAGTGATATTACAGCTATTATAAAATATACTAACAAATATATTTTATTAGATGTTGGAGATATCGCTGTTCTAACTAGTGATACTTGCAAAATTTATCATGATGGAAAACCTATCGAAAAAGAAATACTAATATCAGATAGTAAGGGTGTAGATAATAGTAAGAATGGTTATAAACATCATATGTTAAAAGAAATCATGGAAGAACCAGTAGTCTTAAATAATCTTATTGAAAGATATAAAAATGAAGCAAATAGAAGTGAACTTGATCTTTCAAAATATGAACAAATAGATATAGTAGCGTGTGGTTCTGCAATGTATGCTGGATTAGTTGGTCAAAATCTTTTTGAAGAATATGCCAATATAAAAGTAGATGTTTATCCAGCTAGTGAATATCGTTATAAGAAAAAACTTTATGGAAAAAATCCTTTAGTTATTTTGATATCACAATCAGGAGAAACAGCTGATACTATCGCCGCAATGCGTGAAGCTCATAAATTAGGAATTGAAACATTAGGTATTGTCAATAATCCAGATTCAACCATAGCAAGGGAATGTGATAGAAAAATACTAACTAATGCTGGTGTTGAAATAGCTGTGGCCACTACTAAAGCCTATATTTTACAAGTTTGTGTATTATCTTTAATGGCTCTAGAAACTGCTAAGGTAAAGAAACTAGTTCAAGGCGATGAAGACTATAAGGCATTTGAAAAGTTACCAGCTTTATTAAAAAGTGTATTAGATAATAATAGTTACTATGAAAAAGTGGCAACATCAATTTATCAAAAAGAATCTTGTTTCTTTATTGGTAGAGGAATAGATTACGCCATTTGTATGGAAGGAAGTCTAAAATTAAAAGAAGTATCATATCTTCATAGTGAAGCATATCAAGCAGGAGAATTAAAACATGGTACTATCTCTTTAGTAGAAGAAAATATGCCTGTATTATGCGTTATCACTAATAAAGCCTTAAAAGATAAGAGTATTTCCAACTTAAAAGAAACAGAGGCAAGGGGAGCATTTGGAATAGTTATAACTACTAAAGATTTAGATGATTTTGAAGATTACACTAAAATAGTTGTTCCAACAACATCTATGTTTACTCAAAGTATGTTAGTAGTACCAGCACTTCAACTTTTATCTTATTATGTAGCTCTAAAAAGAGGCTGTGATATAGATAAACCTAGAAATTTAGCTAAGTCAGTAACAGTAGAATAAGGGTTAAATTAATTAACCCTTTTCTTTAATTTAGAAGGGATTAATATGTTTAAAAGAAATGTTTATGAAGGGTACATCAAATTAATAGTTAATAATATCAAACTTCCATTAGAAGATAATGAAGTACCACAGGGAATTTGTAGAGTGAATAATACTATATTAGTATCATGTTATATGGATAACCATGAACAATCTAGAGTACTAATGTTAGACTTAGATGGAAGTAGAACCAAAACCATTATATTAAATAATAAAGCTCATGTTGGTGGAATTAGCTATGATCAAAAACATAATTTAATATTTATTTGTGATACTAAAGGGAAAATAAGTTCTTATCCTTATCATGAATTCATAAACGAAAATTATATTCATCAGAAAAAGTATGATGTCTCATCAAATTCTCTTGGAGGAAACTTGCTAATAGAAGACAGTAATTTAGTTTGTTCCTATCTTACCTGTTATGAGCAAAAATTATATGTTGGCAGTTTCAATAAAATCAAAAATGGTTTAATTAAGGTTTATGATATCTTACGCAAGGAAGAGGGCATAACGCTAAAATATCTTTATGAATTTAAAGTTCCAAGAAAAATTCAAGGAATCACTTTTAGTAAGATAAACGATACCCCACATATGATTTTAAGTTCTTCTTATGGTAGAAAAAATAATAGTAAGGTTTTAATATTCCCGATTTCAAAAACCAATACTTATCTGAATCCTACTTATTCCTTTTACTGTCCTCCCATGTTAGAACAAATATCTGTTGATAATAACAATGATATTCTCTTCCTTTTTGAAAGTTCTTCTTCTAAGTATAGAAAAACTGCCAAGACGGTTACAGATAAAATAACATTTATTAATTTAGAAAAACTAAAAAATTAAAAAAGTGCATAAAACATATTGCCAAAATACAACTTTATTGATAAAATAATTGTTGTATTTACATGGCGGTATTGGTGAAGTGGTTAACACGCTAGTTTGTGGCACTAGTATGCAAGGGTTCGATTCCCTTATACCGCCCCATATTGAAATTTACGCACACCTTTGTGTGTTAAATAAGTAAAAGTTCGTAATACTTGGTATTATGGACTTTTTTCTTTGCAAAGGTGGTGGAGATATAAAATGAATGTGTCCATAGAAATTTTAGAATTTCCTTTGTATATAAAAAATAAGATATTAAGAATTAAAAATATTACCAAACTAAACATAGAATATATTTCAGGAAAGAATATTGTCTTTAATAACTCTAATTTAGGATTAAATGAACCACATAAGATTATCATTAGTAATAATACTCAAAGTTTAGTTTTACTTTGTTATGATAATGATTCAAATCTATATAATGAAGATTTATCAGATACTATTACGATAACTGAATTAGCTAGTATAGTTGAATACTTATTAAAAGAAAATTAAAAAAATTTTAAATTTATTTTTCTCTTTATTTATAAGGGCTAAACAACTGCTTTTAGGTATAATTTTTAAATGTGTCCGTTGCATGTCCTAAAAAAATGTGGTATTATGGTAATATACGAAAATTCTAGATAATCGTATATTTGAGTTATTTTGAAGTTCTTAATACAAGGGAAATTCTTCCTTGTTTTTTTGTCGTTAAAAATTATAGAAAAGGAGAGAAAAAATATGGATGACAAAAAATTTGTAGTAGGACTTTACCCAAGAGTTTCAACAGAGGATCAATTTAGGAATGGTCATAGCTTAGATGAACAAAAAGAAAGAATGTTGAAACTATGTGATTACAAGAATTATGAAGTGTATAAGGTGTATGAGGACGCAGGAATAAGTGCTAAAAATATGAATCGACCTGCTTTTCAAGAAATGATTCAAGATATTAAAGATGGAAAGATAAACAAAATAATTGTTTATAAATTAGATAGACTTACTCGTTCTATCAAAGATTTAGAGGAGATATGTACATTTCTAGAAGAAAATAATTGTAGTTTAGAAAGTATGTGTGAAGATATTAATACATCTACTGCTAATGGTAAGTTTTTTATTAGAATGCTTACTATTCTTGCTCAACTAGAAATAGAAAGAACAAGCGAGAGAACTAAATTTGGTATGGTAGGTGCTGTGAAGAAAGGTCATTTTGTAGGACGACCACCTATTGGATATGATAAAGTTGATAAAAAATTAGTAATTAATGATATTGAAAGTGAGGTTATTAGAAGAATTTTTGATTTCTATATAAAAGGTATTGCAGCTAATGCTATTACTAAATTATTAAATGAAGAAAAAGCACTTAATAGAAAATGGATACCTACTCTAGTTGATAGAATATTATCCAATGAAATATATATTGGTAATTATGTTCATAGGAAAACTGTTAGTGATGAAGAATCACAAAAGTTTGTTGGAGTTGCTCCAGCAATTATTGAAGAAGAAGTATTTAATATTGCTCAAATACAAAAACAAAAGAATCTGAAAAACTACAAAAGAAAACAAACTTATATTTTTATGCAAAGTATTAAATGTCCTAAATGCGGTACTATCATGGGTGGTTGTTCTAGTAAAAGTCATACAGGAGAAAAACATTGTTATTATCAATGTGCTAATTGTAAAACGAGAGTTAGTGAAAAGAAAATTGAAAAACAAATGATTAATTTTCTAGATGATATGTTAGATTTCTTTTTATTAATTGATAATACCTATAAACCTTATTTATATCAAGATACTGAAAAAGAATTAAAGAAATGTAATAAAATAATTGATGAATTAAATACCAAAGAAAAAAGAATTAAGAGTGCCTTTGTGAATGGTATTGTTGAAGAAATGGAATTAAAAGATGAATTAGATTTTATTAAAAATCAAAAGAAAATAACAGAAGAAAAAATAAAAGATTTAACCATAAAGGAAAGTACAGAAGATCATAAAAATGAAATGAAATTAATTTATAATTTAAAACAATTAGAGCAAATAAAAAATAAATCATATTATGTTAGAAAGAATCATTTATGGGATAAATTATCTAAAGAACAAAAACAAGAATTAGTATTTAAATATATTGATAATATTAGTATTGAAGTCGATAAAAAGAAAAATGTATTTATTAAGAAGATTAATATTAACAAAAAAGAAATAAATAATATTGGTTATTTATTTAGAGAGAATTGCTTTGATTTAGTGATTAACTCTAATGATAAAAGTTTAATACTATCTAATTTTAATTCAAAAGATGATATAGATAGTTATATAAAATCATTAAGTGAATTTTATAAGATAAAACAAAATAATTTAAATATTGATTCTATTAATTTAGAAGAATTAGGTCAAAATAATAGTCTATTCCAAATAATTCCTAACAAAAAAGAATCAAGATTTGATGAGGAAAGTCTAACATTACTGTCAATAAATGCCTAAAATATGGTAAAATTATATTAATTGGAGATGATTGTGATGAAATTATTAAATTTAAATATATGCATAAAATTAGATAATAATGATGAAGTAATTCAGCTACTAGAAAAGGAAGATGCTGATATATGTGCATTACAAGAGGTTATGAATGGTATTGATGAATCTTGTTTTGAAATGTATAAGTCAAAAAATAAACTTATTAAAATCAAAAATTATAAATTTAATGAATTTGCTCCATTATTTATTGCAAAAGGCGTTTCAAAAAACGGAATAATAACAAGAGATTTTGGTGGCAATGCCGAACAAGGCTCATTAATATTATCAAAATATAATATTAAATATCATGCTAATCAGTTTTATTATAATGAATATAGATATGAATATGATGCTACTGAATTTCGTGAAAAAGATTGGTGTCGTTCGATTCAAAATGCAATATTAGATATTAATGGAAAAGAATTACAAATTATAAATGTTCATGGAATTTGGAATAAAGATAAAGTTGGTGATAAAAGAACTATTGCTCAATCTGAATTTATTTTATCAAAAATTAGGTATGATATTCCTTGTATAGTTTTAGGAGATTTTAATTTATTGCCAAATACAAAAAGCATTAAATTAATTAATGATAAAATGAATAATTTAATTGTTAAATATAATATTAAAACTACTAGACCTACTTTTAATGATGGATTAGATAAAGGCGATTTAGTGTGTGATTATATATTTGTAAATGATAAAGTAAAAGTAAATGATTTTAAAGTTTTAAATAATAATTCTTCAGATCATTTGCCATTATTATTAGATTTTGAAATATAATATAGGGGGCTTTTTATATGAATGAAAGAATAACTTTTATTTCTGTTTTTAATGATATTAGTTTAGAAAAAATCGGAAATTATACAAAGAAAATAAATGATAAGTTATGCAAAGTTCCATTTGGAAAAAATGTTGATAATCGTGAAGAAGCAGATACACTTCCTTATCACTTTACTTTGTCAGCATGGGATATTTCTTGTGAAGAGAAAATTATTGATGAACTATCAAAGATAAAATATCCTAAACTAAAAATACTTATCAATAATATAGAAATAATGAATGGAAAAGAAAATAGTTTTGTATTATGTTTCAGTATCGAAAAAAGTGAAGAATTAAAATTATTACAATCAAAAATATATCAAATGTTACCAAGTGAAAAATATAATCCTGATAACTTTAATTTTCATATTACTATTCATATAGATAAAGATTATACTAAAATAATTACAATGAAGAAAAAATTATTAGAAAATTTTACTCCATTTGAATTGGAAGTAGATACATTTGGCTTATATGAAATTTATCCTGCTAAACTAGTTAAACAATTTAAGCAATTTATAAATGATAAAGAATATGAAGAGATAAGTCCTACTGCTATTGTAACTTCGTATCCACGAATTTTTACAGATATACCCTATGAAAAAGAGATTTATAATTGGTTAAATAATCATTGTAATCAAGAAGTAGCTCTATATAAAAATATGGCTCCAGAAATGGAGGCAAGATATAAATTAATTAACAAACTTTTAAATAAATATGGAATAAAACAAGTATTAGAATTGGCAGCAGGTTATTCATCACGAGGATTAATTTATTCTAAAAAAGAATATAATTATGTTGAATTAGATTTAAAAAGTGTTTCAAAAAATAAAAAAGAAATGTTGCAATCTATTGAAAAAAATATTCCTAAAAGTTTAAATATTATTAGTGGTAATGCTCTAAAAAAGGATGATTTTAAAAAGTTAGAAAGTTATTTTAAAACTGATGAACAAATTGCAGTAATTAATGAAGGATTACTAAGATATTTAACTTTTGATGAGAAAAGACAAGTAGCACAAAATATTTATGAGTTACTATCTAAATATGGAGGAATTTGGATAACATCAGATGTAACTCCAAAAAAGTTTATAGAATCTCAAAATAATGCTCTTCAAAATTTTAATAAAAATGTAAGTAGTATTACTTCAAGAAATAATTTAAATGATCGTTTTGAAGATGTAAATCATATAAAAAAATTCTTTGGTAATATTGGTTTTGAATTAGTTGAAATCCATAAATTTAATGAAATGAAAGATGAACTATATTCAATAAATGAATTAAGTATTATAGATGAAAAAATTGAAAAAACTTTAGAAGATGCTATTGTTGTAGTTATGAAAATAAAAAAATAAATAATATTTTTGAGCAAGAAATTGCTCTTTTTTTTGTTGTCTAAATATAGAAAGGAGATGAATTTTATTAATTATTTCTTTGAAATAGTCGTGCCACAATTATTAGAGTATTTTAAAGAAAATGCAAAGGATGTTCCTTATTCTTTGTTATTAGATATATTAATTAATAATAAGAACTATGAAAAAGAAGTTAAAGAAATGATTGAAAAATCTAATGAAATTGGTAAAAAATATACTGAAAAAAATTAAACTGTCGGAGACTATATTAGTGGGTCTTAGGGATATGCCCTAACAAGTAGATGGGTGTGTATACACCATGCTTGATATATTGAATTTTTATATTACGTTACCCGTTCCCTACTTTTTGAAAGGAGATGTATATGAATCAAGAATGGATAGATAGAAAAGATGTTCAAAAGATGTTTTCATTAACAACAAAACAATTTGGTAGAGTTATGAGAAATATAAAACGAAGGCATGAACATGATTATTATTTTTGGATAAAAAGAGATAAAGATAAGAAAATAAAAATGTATGTAAATCAAGAATGTGTTGATTGGTTAAAAGAAGTTTATTTTAACAAAGAAGAACATTACTTAACTTCTGAGATAAGGTTTTATAAAAAGAAGATTTTTGATTTAGAAAATGAATTAGGAATAGATCATAAAAGAAAAAAATATCAATCTTTTTCATTAAGATTTTTGCCTTACTTGTTTGGTAAAAATATAAGTGCTATTCATGTAGCACTTCATAGAATGAAAAAAGTATTTCCCTATCCTATAACATTTGAAGATGATGGTGTTATATGTGTTAAAGAAGAAGGCATTAGATGGTTGTATGAAAATTATTTTAAGAGAGGTTATTTAAAAGAATTAGAAGAATATAAATGGGAATTAGAAATTAGAAAAAATAATGTGAAGGTCAAGACATGATAAAATTTATTTGTTATAATATCTATAATTAAAACTTAATGAAAAGAGGTGTTATTGTGAATATTGAAAGTATACAAAAAGTATTGTTAGAATGTTACTCAAAAGATATATGTTATCCTAAAGTTCAAGATGATTGGAATGACAATAATAAATGCTTTGGTATGTGTGCAATAACATCTCTAATCATTAATGATTATTTTGGTGGAGATATTTGTAAAATTCATGTGGATGAAATTAGTTATTATTTTAATTTAGTAGAAGACAAAATTATAGATTTAACTTCAAGTCAGTTTAACCATGAAATAGATTATAAAGATTACCAAATCATAGATAGACAAAAAATATTAACTGATGATACAAAGAATAGATATAACACATTAAAAACAAGATTAATAAAAGAATTATTAAAACAGGTTGATGAAAAAGTATATTCTTGTAAATCTTGTAATAAATTAGTAGATAAATTCCCTAATGATGCAACCGTATTTATAGGAAAAGATAATGACATAGTTTTAGTTGGAGAAGCTCCTGCTAATAATGGTTGGAGAAAGAGTCATAAACTATGGTGTGATATAAATGGTAAAGTATTACCTAGTGGAGTTGTATTGCAAAAACTATTTGATATTATTGATAGAGATATTTTTGAAACTACATTTCTAGAATCAGTTAAGTGTTATCCACTTGAAAGAAAAAATTTGAAAACTTGCTCTAGTAATTGTAAGAATATAATGCTAGAACAATTGAAAATATTAAATCCTAAATTGATTATTACTCTAGGAGAATTTCCAACTAGAAATTTACTTAATTTTAAATTTAATAAGTTTGCAGATGTAGTTGGTAATATATATGAAATTAATGGTTATAAAATATTACCGATATATCACCCTAGTCCTATCTCTCCAAAAAGTTATATAGGCAATATCCCTATATTTGAAAATTTGCAAGATATGTAGTATTTTGTAGAATTATTTGTTATAATATTTTTAGATTTAAAGGGCTAGTACAGACTTTAATGAGTTTTGTATTGGTCTTTTTTAGATAGGGGGATAAAATGAAAAAGATTATATTCTTAAGTGGTGTTCATGGCGTTGGTAAAGGATATATTGCCAAACAAATAGAAAAAGAAGTTAATATGCCAATATATGAAGCGAGTAAGTTAATTCGATTAAATGGAGTATCAAGTGATAAAAATAAAAGAGTAGATGATGTAGGAAACAACCAAGAATTATTAATAAATTCAATAAATAATCTAATTAGTGATGAAATCTTTATATTAGATGGTCATACCTGTTTGATAACAGCTGATAGAAACATTGAATCAATTAATATCAATTACTTTAGGAAAATTAACATTATAGGCATTATCTCTATTTATGATGATATTAATATTATAAAAGAAAGGATTTATAAAAGAGATAATATTAATTTTAGTAAATCAGTATTAGATAATTTACAGCGAACTGAAATAGAGAATACCAAACGATTATCAAAGCAATTATGTGCACCACTATTGGTGTTTAAAAACGGAGATGATATAAATAAATTAATTAATTTTATTAGAAGCTTGTAGGAGGTTTTAAATGATAAAAATATTATTAGATACTAATATAATTGTATATAGGGAAAGTGATAATGTCTATAAAGAAAAAATTGGAGAATTATTTAAAATAATAGATAATAATCCTGATATGTATAAGTACATACATCCAGTAATTAAACAAGAATTATTACAAAATGTTTACAATGAAAAAAGAGATTTATTACTTGATAGGCTGACATCCTATAATGTTTTAGAAAATTGTAAAATGATTGATTCTAAATTAAAAGCAATAACAAATCCTTTAAATAAAACGTTCAATGACCAAATAGATGATATCATTTTAAACGAACTATATGTTGGTAAAGTAGATTTTTTAATCACTGAAGATAAAAAAATAAAGCAAAAAGCAATCGCCTTAGGCATCGGTAATAAAGTAATGAATATTAATGAATTCATTTTTCTAAATAGAAATGAGAAAAATATAAACCATAATATTTTAGATATTTATAAAGTTAAGTTTGGAGATTTAGATATAAATGATTCTTTTTTTGATTCGCTAAAAAATGATTATCCTGAATTTTTAAATTGGTATGAAAGAAAGAACAATGAAGATGTATATTGCTATAAAGAACAAGGTAAGATATTAGGATTATTATTTCTTAAAAATGAGGAACCTGAATCAGAAGATTACTCTGACATTAAGCCTATGATGAAACTAAATAGAAAATTAAAAATTTCCACTTTTAAAGTAGATATCGGTGGCAAGAAAATTGGAGAAAGATTTATGAAAATAGTATTTGATCAAGCACTATTTTCTATGGTAGATGAAATATATGTTACTATTTATGATAATGATGATAAAAAGATGAATTTGATAAGATATTTTGAAAAATTTGGATTTAATTATTATGGAAAAAAGAATAATGAATTAGTATATATTAGGAGCATGAAAAAGAATTTTGATGATAATAATCCTTTGAAAAATTATCCATACATAAAAAGAAATAATGATACATTTGTTATTCCAATCAAGCCTAAGTATCATACATATTTATTGCCTGATTCAATACTATATAGAGAATCTTATAAGGATATTCATATGCCAGTTGAATATGCTATAAATAAATATTATATTACAAATAGTGGTTGGTTAGAGATTCCAAAAATTGGAGATAACATTGTTTTTTATCGTAGTCGACAAGAAGGTGCTATTGCTAAATACTCAAGTGTATTAACCACTATTGGTGTTGTTACTAATATATTTATTCCAAAAAATGAACAAGAATTAGTTAATAAAGTTTCAGGGAGAACAGTATATAATGAAAGTGAATTAAGAAAAACATATAGTAGAAACACTTATGTAATTGAATTTGCATATATAACTACTTTAGATAAAAAATTAAATTATGATTTTTGTAAAACAAATGGCATATTAGAAGAAGCCCCGCGAGGAGTTTCTAAAATTGATAGTACAAAATTTCAAAAAATAATTGAGTTTGGTAAAGTTGACACAACTTTAATTATTAAATAAGATTTGAGCTTAAAATTATGATATAATTAGGATAATAATAGGAGGAAATATTTTATGTGTAAAATTTTGATTTCAATAAAGCCTGAGTATGTAAATGAAATTTTATCTGGTAGAAAAAAATATGAATATAGAAAAGTCAAAGCAAAAAAAGATAATGTAGATAAAATGATCATATATGCCACAGCTCCTATTATGAAAGTAGTAGCGGAAATAGAAATTTTAAAAATTCTAGAAGATTCTCCAGATTTAATATGGGAAAATACAAAAGAGTATTCAGGTATTAATAAATCTTTTTATGATAAATATTATGAAAATCGAAATATTGCGATTGCATATCAATTAGGAAAAGTTGAAAAATATAATAAACCAAAGGAGTTAAGCGATTTAGGTATTTCATATAGTCCCCAATCATTCATTTATATTGATTAAAGTTTAAAAATTTGATATGATTAATTCATCAAGTATTTACTTAAATACTTTTACTACTTGGGTGCAAAACTCATTTTGGTATTGCCCCAGTATGTTATTTAGACTAAGAATTAATTTTCTTAGTCTTTTTAATTTTTAAAATAATTCTATTGTATGTTAAAATTAATTGGTGATTATATGTGTAATGAAATTATAAAAAGAGAAAATAAAAATTCTAATCAGAATAAAAATTGGTCTGTGAAAGAAGACATGATTTTATTAAATAATTACAAACAACTAGGGTATAATGAAGTGGCTAACCTAGTTAATAGAAGCCCGTCATCATGTAGAAATAGATTATATAGACTAAGAAAAAACAATAAAACTATTAAGTCTAAATATCAAATGTTTAATAAAAAGTGGACCACATCAGAAGATAATTTCTTAAAAACTAATTATCCCGATAAAGGAGCAAAGTGGTGCGGCAAACATCTAAATCGTTCACCATCATCCTGCATTTCTAGAGCCATAACATTGAAAATAAAAAGAAGTTATCATTGGTCAAAAGATGAGGATGACATAATAAAAAAATACTATCCCTTGTATGGCGTAAATAAAGTTAGCGAACTTTTGAAGAGAAACAAACAAACCTGTTTTCAAAGAGCACATGTACTTGGGATTAAATATATAGATACTAGTAAATGGAGTAAGGCTGAAGTAGATTTTCTAAAAAAGTATTATCCAGAAAAAGGATCAAAATATGTATCAGAAAAATTAAATAGGAGTTATATTGCCTGCAGATCTAAAGCTGCCATCTTGAAATTAAAAAGAATACCAAACTGGAGTGAAAGAGATAAAAAATTCTTAAAAAAATATTATCCTAAATATGGTGCCACATGGTGCGCTGAAAAATTAAATAAAACACCAAGAAAATGTATAACATATGCTGCTAAACATAAAATCCGCTATATCAATAAAGCCTTATGGACGGAAGAAGAAATTGCCATTCTAAAAAAATACTATCCCATTATTGGAAAATTTGTTAGTGAAATTATTAAGACTAAGAACGAAAAGGCATGTTCTCAAAAAGCCACTAGGTTAAAAATAACTTATACTAAAGATGATAGCTCAGCCGTAGAAAAAATTAAGACCTACCTCAATAGCCAAAAAATAGTTTATAGGCAAGAAGTAGGATTTGAAGGATGTGTTGACAAAAATGCATTATTATTTGATTTTGCAATATATGAAGATAACAACTTAAAAAAGCTAATTGGTATAATAGAGTATGATGGTTCACAACACTTTTTACCAACAACACTTTACAGCGATAAAAAAATTAATGCGAAAGAGGTTTTAGAAAGGACACAAAGACATGACCAAATAAAAAATAGATATTGCCAGAAAAATAAAATTCCAATGCTTAGAATAAAGTACTGCCAAAATAATATCGAAAAATTAGTTGCTGAGTTTTTAAAACATAGAGAAAAATATATAGAATGGTATAATCAAGAGTATTCATTTGAAAAATATTATGCTGAAATAGAGGATGAAGAACTAAGAAAATATTTTATCCATTTTTCAAAGTATAAAAATAAAGGAATCCCCAATATTAATCCTAATTTTTGTATAAACAAATGGTCAAGAGATGATGACTTATTTTTAGAAAAATACTATCCAGATAATGGTAGTTTATGGGTTTCGAAAAGACTTCATAAAACACAGTCAGCCTGTATAAATCATGCTAATAAATTAGGCATTGTAAGAAGTAATCACTGGAAAAGAGAAGAAGATGCATTTGTTTTAAAATATTATTTGTCTAAAGGACCTCTATGGATCTCTAAAAAATTAAAACGAACTAAAAATTCTATTGAACATCGGGCTCATAGATTAGGAGCAGAAAAAAGAATTAAATATTGGACCAAAGAAGAAGATCAAATTCTTCTTTCAAATTGGAATATAAAAAGTGAGAAAGAACTATCTGAAATAATTGGTAGAACAAAGATGTCAATCGGTAATAGAAAAAAGATTTTAAGAAAATATAGAACCAAAGAGCAAGTAGTTGAACTGAATTAACTATTATAATATAATAAAATATAAGTTTACGATTCTTAAAAAAGAAATAAATTATATAATATAATGGGAGAAAAAAATATGTTAAAAAAAATAAAACACCAAAATAATAAAAAGTTAATTGCTATTTTAATTTGCCTATTTCTAGCTATTACTTCCTTTTGTATTTATATTTCTTTCATTGAAGATGAAGAGAAAAAAGAAAAGCCAATTAATTATAATGATCTAATCGCAACAAATTCAGACAAGAAAAATATGTATGTATCAATAGAAATTGCTGATATTCCATATCAAATAGCACAAAGAGAAGTTAACTATACATATATAAAATACTATATCTTATATGACAAATCCAACTATATGTATGTTGCAAAGTTAACAGATGAAACATATAAAAAAATAAAGACGGCCTATGAAAAAGATAAAACTAATTTTTCTTACACTTTAACAGGATACATTTACAATACCCCAAGTGATTTAAAAAAGCTTATAATAGATGAATTTAATAAAAATACCTCTAATAAAATAACAAAAGATAATTATTCAAACTACTTTGGATCTACTTATTTTGATGATACATATACAAAATTTACTACCGGTATTGCCATTAGCTTAATTATTGTATTTTTAAGTATAGCATCAGCTATTGCCATATTTATTAACTGGTTAATTTGTGCTATAAACACTAAAAAGACATTATCCAAAATAGATTATAATGAAGTAGAGCATGAATTGGCAAAAACTAGCATGAAAGAATATAAAAAAATAGGCCTATATTTAACTGATAAATATCTAATATCACTTTCTTTAGGATTACACATTTATAACTATAATGATATTTCTTGGATTTATATAGGAAATACTAGTACAAGGTTTGGAAACAAAGTATTTCTTAATATATTTATGAAAAATAAGAAGAAATTCAAAACAAAAAAGGTTGATTCTCTGCAAGAAGAAATGTTAGAAGAGACCCTACAAGAAATATCAACTAAAAATGCTAATATTTTATTAGGATATACCTATGAAAATATGACTAATTATAATAAAAGTAATTAATGGAGGATGTCATGGGAAGAACACGTTTAATAAAAAAATTAAAAAGCAAAGGAATTATATTATTAATAGCGGGAATAATAATATCTTTAATTAGTACATTAATGTCAGTTGCCTTTATAATTGATGGCCTAAATCCTATATTAATAGCGTTTATTATTATGTTAATATGTGGAATTATCTTTATTTATAATGGTGTTGACTATTTAAAGAGGGAAAATTCAAAATTTATAAAGAAACACCCTGAAATACTTGAACTAGCCGATGATTTAGATATAAATAAAGTATATGAAGATAATTTTATTATCATATCAAATAAAGCTATATCACCTAAAAAAGATATAACAAAAGTTGCAGCACTAGATGATGTTTTAGGAATATATGAAAGTATTCAAAGAACAAATGGAATAGTTACAAGTCATATTATTCGACTAGAACTACGCGATGGAAGATGTGTTACTATTAATGTTTACGCCAAAAAAAGAGAAACTAAAGATAATCTAGTTTTAACAATTAGTAACTATTGCCATAATGCCAAAGTAGGATACTCTAATGAGACATTATCTTACATAAAAGAACAACGTAAAGAATATAAAGAAAAAAGAAATTAAGACTATCAAAATTAATATCAAGAGGTAGAAAAATGAGTAATATTACAAGAAATGCCATTGTTAATTCCTTCAAATTAATAGCGGCAAAAAAAGAAATAAAGGACATTACTATTCAAGAAATAACAGCTAATTGCGGTTTAAAAAGACAAACATTTTATAATTATTTTCAAGATAAATATGATCTTATTAAATGGATGTATTTAAATGAAGTAGTTTTAAAAATAGAACAAGATGATACATGGATAGAAAAGTATAAAGAGTTATTTAATTACTGCTTAACTAATAAGAATATGGTTTTAAATATTTATAACTGTGAAGCTCAAAATTATTTACTACATTTTATCACTCGTCATTCTAAACCAATAATTAAAAATGTTATAGACCAAAAAAGTTTAGAACTTAATATCGAAGAAGATGATAAAGAGTTCTTATGTTCATTTTATTCAGGTGCTTTAGGCTCTCTTATCATAAACTGGATAGAAAATGGAATGAAAGAGGATGTTAATAATATTATAAATAAAGTACAATTACTTTTAACAGGCAATATAAGTAACTATCTCAACTTGACAAAGAAAGACAAATGTCATTAATTTTGACACTTGTCTTTTTTTGCCTTTTACTATTAAAAGTTAGAATAATAAAATAATAATTGTAATACATAATACAAAGTATTACACATTTATGTATAATTTAAAATAAAAATACAATAATAAAAAAGAAAGGAAATTTATATGACAGAAAAAGAATTAAAAGAAAAGATAAATAAAATTAATGATGAATTGAATAATATAAATGAAAAACTAAAGGATTCAACAGATACAGCTATTATAAAAGGAATGTATGCTAAAGATGAGCTTGATGATAAAATAAAAGAAGCTCGTGAAAAGTTAAATGAAACAAAAACAACATTAAAAGAAAAACAAGCAAAAGGTAAAAAAACGTTTACCAATTACCTAAATAAAATAGAAGAAAGTATTAATGAAGGAAGAGCTAAATTAGCCGATAAAAAAGAGGCTAGAGATAAGGCCAAATTAGAAAAATATATAGATGATAGATTAGAATATACATCTGACTGTATCGCCCTTGCTCTACTTGCAGCAGATGAAGCGAAACTTTCTTTTATAGAAGCTTTGGAAGCAGAAGCTGAATACGAAGAATTATATGACGAAGATTAACAGATTTAATATCTGTTTTTTTTTCTTGCATCAAAATAATTAAATGCTATACTTAATTTAGGAGAAAAATTATGAAAGTATTAACAATTAAAGAACCATGGGCAACCTTGATCATTGATGGTTATAAAAAATATGAATTTAGAAGTTGGAAAACAAAGTATCGTGGCAAAATATTAATTCACGCAGGTATGAGTCTTGAAAAAGACATGTTAAAAAGATTTGAAGACTACAATCTTAAATGTCACTGCGGAGAAATAATAGGGGAAGCCGAATTAACCGATTGTATATTAGTAGATGAAGATTTTAATGAAAAATTACGTAATATTGATAAAATTGTGTATGGAAAGAGTAAGCACGTAGAAAAGTATGCCTGGAAACTTGAAAATATCAAGAAATATAGACACCCCATAAAGATAAAAGGAAAGTTAGGTTTATGGAATTATGAAAAAAGTAATACCAATTAAAACTATATACAAGAATATAAAAATATGTTATAACTAAAATAGGAAAGGAGAGGTGTTTGTGTATTATAGTACAAGTTATTCTACATCAGGATTAGAAAATATTTCATCTGGTACAGTAATTGCAGCTTTAGCAGTTGCTATAGTTTCAATTATTGCTCAATGGAAAATATTTACTAAAGCAGGTAAACCAGGATGGGCAGCAATTATTCCATTCTACAATATGTATACATTATTTGAAGTTGCAGGAATGAATGGTTGGATGTTTTTATTAATGTTACTTCCAATAGTTAACATTGTTATAATGATTATGTTATATGTTAATCTAGCAAAATCATTTGGTAAATCAACTGGATTCGCTGTTGGATTAATATTCTTAAACTTTATCTTTATGTTAATCCTAGGATTCGGTTCTGACCAATATGTAGGAAACAAAAACGCATAAATAGGAAATAAGTAGAAACTCTAAGTGAGTTTCTTTTTAATAAACTATAAGATACAAACAAAAAGAAAAATGATATCACTATTTAAATACATTGAAAAATATGGAAACTTTAACTTTTATGAAAAGAAATTTACAGAAGTAGATAATGTTATTCTATCAGCATTAGCTTATATAGATTTTAATGGAATAGTTTCTAATAATGTAAAAGAAAAGAAAACATTAAAAGATGTTGCTGCATCATTTTTTACCAAATATACTAAAGAAGATATATCAAATAATATTTTATCTATAAAAGAAGCAATAAAAGTATTAGAAAAGATTAAGGACTATAAAAGATATCAAGATCTTCTTTTATATAATTACATCTATGAAAAGAATGAAGAAAAACAATTTTGTGCTATCTGTATTAAAGTAACAAAAGACTTGGTATATGTTTCCTATGAAGGAACAGATGAATTAATAAGTGGTTGGAAAGAGGACTTTGAGTTATCGTATAAGTTTCCTGTACCATCACACATAGACGCCGTTCATTATCTAAATTCATCTATTAAATGGAATGACAAAAGAATTATTATAGGAGGACACTCCAAAGGCGGAAACTTAGCCCTAATTGCCGCTATGTACTGTAACTTTTTTATCAGAAGAAAAATAATAAATGTTTATAGTAATGATGGACCAGGTATATTAGAAGAAGAACTAAAATCCAAGAATTTAAAAAGAATTAGCAAGAAATATATCCATATCATTCCAAGTTATAGTATAGTAGGTCTTATACTTAATCATCCCAATAATGATAAAGTAATAAAGTCATCTAAAAAAGGAATACTTGCACACGATCTTTTAACATGGGAAGTAGAAAATGACAAATTTATAGAAGATAGTCTAAGTAATTCTAGTATTAGATTTAAAGAAATTACCGATAAATGGTTAAAAGAATATTCAAACAAAGAAAAAGAAGAATTAACTAAGGAGTTATTTTCTATCTTCGAAAGAGAAAACATAACTACATTGTTAGATATCAAAAAACAAAAAATAATAGGTATTATAAACCTCATCAAAGAAAGTAAAAATATGGACTATAAATCAAAAAACATGTTTAAAGATTTGTTAATGATTGTAATAGATGAATATTCAGACAATACCAAAAAGATTATTAAAGAAACAGTAGAAGAGGGCAAAAAAATACTAAAAATAAAATAAGAAATATAAACATATGTAATTTCACCTAAAGGTCGGCATATTAAAGTATACCGGCTACTTTTTTTAGAAAATATAAGTTTTTTAAGTATTTGTTATTTTAAAAATATGCTTTTAGGTAGCAAAATTTCTAAAATTTAATTTTATTAAGTAATACCATTTAAAAGTACTAAAAAATAAACAAAAATTATATTAAATATGGTGAAAGGATACATAATCTTAATACCTCCTGAATGTAAAATTTGACAAAATATCAAAAAAGTGTTATAATTAGCACACATTTAAGGGGGAAAAGGAAATGTTAGAAGGATTAAAAAAATTTGTAAATTGGAATAATGGTACTATAACTGAATTATATGATTTTATAGATGTATATGAAGAAAGAGCTATAGTAGATGCAGATGAAGACATAAAATATTTAGTTCAAAAACTATTTAATGTTGTATTTAAGCAAGCTGATTTAAGAATGTCACAAATTTCAAAGACATATTGTACATTAGCGCTTGCTAGAATGTCTAGTGATGTTACTAGAAATAGTAAGAATTGTGATAGTGAATCAAAAGCCTTAATTCAGTTATTACTTGGTAGTTATCTAGATATTTATAAGTCAATCTATAAAAAAGATGATGGTGAAATAGATCAAGAAGTTGAAAAAATCTATTATATTGAAACAACAACTCCAAAACCAAAGAGTAAAGAAGAGTTAGCACAATTATATAATAAAATCACAAAAGTTATGAATGATGAAAAATTTGATATTTATGAACAAGGTCTTGATGAAGAAAAACTAGCACCATTATATGACAATGTTTTAAATGGCGAAAGACCATGCCATATGCTATCTGCAAATTATTTAGAAGTATTAGAAAAAGAAAACAGACAATTTAGATTAAATTCTTGTTTATAATAAAAACAGAAAACTAGTTATATAAGAAATTTATAACTAGTTTTTAATTATAAAGGCAAAAAAAGAAGACATTTAACAGAAAACAGGTTAATATGTAAATATAAGGAGGTAAAATAATGAATTCAGATTACACATATGTACACTTTACTCAACCAATTAAAGAAAGTGATCAAACTATAAATGGAGAATTGGTCAATTAAATTCCCCAATTTTAGAGGGTGAAGCTAATTTGATGGGTGTATCAGAATATAATAGATTTCAAAATGACTTTCCAGATCGTATTAAAGGTGAAATTATTAAGGAAGATAATCTATTAAACGTTTTAAATGCTTTATATGATAATTTAGGTAAAGATATGGAAAATATATCACAGGTAGATGAAGCTACAAGAACTAAATTTGAACAATTAGGTAATACTTTAGATTTTGTTAATGCAATGGAAAGTAATCAACAATCATATAAAAGTGAAGTAGAAGATTTAGCTAATAAATTATATCTTGTACAAAATCGAGTTAGGGCAGCACAAAGAAGTAAGACTCATCAAAATGGTCGCTCTATGTAAATAAAATATAAGCAAAAGGTATCCATTATGGATACTTTTTTTGTTCTATTATTTAAAACATTATCATATATTTGTTACTGTCAAGGAGAAAATATGAAAATATCTTTACCAGTTTATTCTAAAGGAGAAGAAGTAATAAATAGTATGACACATGGAGTAGGAGCAGTATTATCACTAATAGGAATATTTATAGTAACTAATTTAACAAAAGAAAAAATATCTTTAATTTCAGGACTTATCTTTTGCATATCTTTATTCTTATTATATACCGCATCTGCTATATACCATGGATTACCTAAAAGTTCTAAAATAAAAAGAATCATGAGAGTAATAGATCATTGCAATGTTTTTATTTTAGAAGCAGGAACATTTACACCAGTTTGTCTTATCGCTTTATCAGATAAAATAGGTATAGTATACTTTTATATTATATGGTTAATAACAATTATTGGAATAATCATAAATATAATCGATGTAGATAAATATGAAAATATATCTCTAATATTACATTTAATAATGGGATGGTCAGTACTATTCGTATTTAATAAATTATTAAGATCTTTAAATATAGAAGAATTAAGATACCTTTTTGGTGGGGGATTATTTTATACAGTAGGTTCTTTTCTATATTATATAGGTTCAACAAAAAAATACATGCATTCAATATTTCATATATTTTGTTTATTAGGATCCTATTATCATTTCCTATTGGTATATAGTTTACTAAAATAAAAAAACATAGCGCAAAGCTATGTTATTTTTGTATATCAAACATCATACCCTTATAATATTTCCAAGCTAATATTCTTAGTGAAAGCTTATTAATTTGTTCCTCACTAATAGTACCATCATTAACAGCCTTTTTTATTTCGTCAAAACTCTCCTTGTAATTAGTAACCATAATTAAATCATTACCAGCAAGAATAGCCTTAACAGTCTTATTAGGAATTGAACTAACAGCACCCATATCTAAGTCATCCGTTGTAATTATACCGGAATAATCCAAACTGCCTCGTAATAAATTATGTACACTTGGTGAAAGAGAAGCAGGGTTATTAGCATCCATACTCTTAACTATATTATGACTAACCAGAATATTTTCTGCTAAAGCATCAATACCAGCCTCAAAAGGAGGTAAATCATTTCTAACTATACTCTCATAAGTTCTATTATCAACAGAACTATTATAATGAGTATCAGTATTATTACCATATCCAGGGAAGTGCTTCAAAGTATAAGAAACATGAGTCTTTTTACTAGTTTCTATTACAGTCTTAGCATATTCAGCAGTAGCAGCCGTATTTTCTCCTAAAGCTCTAACATACATATAATCAGAAGAATTAGTAGTCACATCAACAACAGGGGCCAAATTAAGATTAATACCCAGATTATTTAAAAAATCACTCTTATTTATAGTATCCTCCTTAATAGCTGAAAGACCACCACTATTATATAATTCCTTAGAAGACTTAAACTTAGAACTAATTAATTTAGGATTACTACTAGCCCTAACAACTTTTCCACCTTCCTCATCAACCGCCGTTAAATAGGGAATACGAGCTCTTTTCTGCAAATTATTAATCATATTTTTAACATCATTTTCACTCTTATCCTTAAAATCATTCTCATAAAAAACAAATCCCCCAAAATTATACTTAGATAACTCATCAATATAATTATCTCCTGGATATCTTACAAGTAATAGTTGTGCAATCTTATCATCTAAAGATAAAGTATCAATCTTTTGTTTAGCAAGTTTATAAAACTGACTAAAAATACCATTATCAGAAGAATACTCAGGAATAGATTCATAATCCTCAGAAACTGGAACAGTAGAAAAACTAACAATAGAAGCTTTTTGTAAAGAACTAGTATTACTTAAGACACCAGTATATGAAATCACTATTTGACTACCAACATCAAAATCCAAATCATTATTCTTGAAAGTATAAATCAAATTATTACTATCCTGTACCACAACTCTAGAACTACTCTTACTAAGAACAAAAACATTTAACTTATTAGTCTTAGAAACATCATCTTTTTTAGTAAAATGTGATAAAGCTATAAAAGATGCTAATAATATAGTTATACCCAAAATACCAAAAAATATTTTCTTTTTCATAAAAATTCACCTACCGATAAAATTATATTTTATTAAAATAAGCAATATGAACGAATTATAAAATAATACTTAAGTATATTTATAACAATATATGGAAATATTAATAACAAACTATTAAAAAATAGTTTAGATATAAATTTAATTTTTATTTAAAAAATTTTATTTACCAGTTGAAAAAAGTAAAATTTTGTATTATCATTAATTATGATAATAGGGTAGGGATTATAATGTAGTATATCTCATTAGCATATTTATCTGACCTAATTATTATGAGTCCATATGGACATTGCAACTAGCAAAACAGAAGATAATATAAAATTTTATATGGAGGTGAGAAAAAGATGAAGAAGGAAAACAGTCGTACCAACTATATTGTAATAGCATTATTGGTATTAGTAATTGGAATTAGTATTGGTTATGCTGCTTTATCAGCAACATTAAATATTAATGGTTCATCAACAATTGGAAAAGCATCTTGGGACGTACACTTTGCTAATATAATTGAAACTGCTGGTGGAGTAACAGCTACTAAGGCAGCAACTATTACATCTGGTAATGCAACTGAAGTAACTTATGATGTAACTCTTACTAAACCAGGAGATTACTATGAGTTCGAAGTTGATGTAGAAAATACTGGTACATTACCAGCAAAAATCTCTACAGCACCAACATTAGGTGGAGTATCTGCTGCACAAGACGTATATTTGAATTATACAGTTAAATGGAAAGATTCAAAAGCTGATCCTGCAACAGGAGACGAAATCGCAGCTGGAGATAAAAAAACAGCAGTTGTTAGAATAGAGTATGATAAAAATGTAAGTTCTGATCAATTACCTACAACAGGTGAAACATTAGCATTAACATTTTCTATGAACTTTGTTCAAGCATAAAAAAGTAATTAACTACTCAATATTGGGTAGTTAACTCGTTCAATAAGGATTTATAAATTAAAATGGAGGATTATATATGAACAATGAAAAAAAAGGACGCGGCAGTTTTATTGCAATTTTAGTTCTAGTATTAGTACTTGGAATTAGTATTGGTTATGCTGCACTATCAACTACATTAAATATTAATGGATCAACAACAATCGGAAAATCATCATGGGATGTACATTTTGCAAATGTTATCGAAACAGCTGGTGGAGTAACAGCTACTAAAGCAGCTGCAATTACAGCAGGACAAACTACAGAAGTAACTTATGAAGTTACATTACCAACACCTGGAACTTTCTACGAATTTACAGTAGACGTAGTAAATGCAGGAAGCTTAGATGCTAAATTATCAGCAGATGCTACAGTTGAAGGAGTAAGTGCTGCTCAAGCTGTATATACAAAATACTCAGTAGTATGGAGTGATACTGGTGTAGCACCAAAAACTGGAGATGTAATCACAGCAGGTCAAAAGAAAACTGCAAAAGTAAGAGTTGAATACAATAAAGATGTTACTGCTGCTCAATTACCAACAACTGATCAAGTATTAACATTAACAGCTTCAATGAACTTTATTCAAGCATAATAAAATAAAGAAATAATAAATAGGAGTTAGAAATGAAAAAGAAGAAAAATTCAAGTTTCGTAGTAATAGCTTTATTATTAATAGTAACTATTAGCATCGGTTATGCTGCATTATCAACAACATTAAATATCAATGGTACATCAACAATTAAAACACAAACTTGGGATGTACACTTTGCAAACGTAAAAGCAACAACTACTACTGGTGCAACAGTAACAAAAGCACCAACGATTACTGAAGGAAAAACAACAGAAATAACTTATAATGTTGCTCTAAATCAACCAGGATCAGTATATGAATTTACAGTAGATGTAGTAAATGGTGGTACAATCGCTGCTAAAACATCAGCAATACCAACATTGGGGGGAAATACACAACCTACAATCTTTAATTATACAGTTACTTGGTCTGATGGATCACCTATTACTGCAAATACAGCATTAGCAGCTGGAGCTAAAAAAACTGCAAAAGTAAGAATCGAATATAAGAAAGATATTACAGCAGCTCAATTACCATCAACTGATACAGCATTATCATTAACTTGTTCAATACCATACGTACAAGCTTAATAAGAAAACAGAGGAGGTAAAAATATGAGAGGAATTAAAAGAAAAAGCTATATTTTACCTATCTTTGCTTTAGTAGTTGTAATATTATCTGTAGGTTATGCTGCTATCACAGCGACACTAAACATTACAGGTACATCAACAATTACTAAAAACACTTGGAATATTCATTTTCAAGACTTATCAGTAACCAGTGGAAGCGTAACAGCTGCAACACCAGCAGCGATTACAACTAATAATCATGCTGAAATAACATATACTGTAACACTTCCAAAGCCTGGGGATTTCTATGAATTTACTGTAAACATAGTAAATGATGGAACAATCGCTGCCAAAACATCAGCAGCCCCAACATTATCAGGAAATACTCAAAGCGCTGTTATGACTTATACGGCAACATGGTCAGACGGAACAGCAATTGCTGCCAATACAACCTTAGCAGCTGGAGCCAGTAAGAAAATGAAGTTAAGAGTACAATATAGGAAGGACATAACATCTTCTCAATTACCAACAGCAGATACAACATTAACACTAAAATTTTCTTTGCCAATAGTACAGGCGTAAAAATAGGAAGGAATTAATTATGAATAAGAGTAAAAAGAAAAGTAGTTTTGCTGTCCCATTACTATTATTGTTAGTAATCAGTATTAGTATCGGTTATGCTGCATTATCAACAACATTAAATATTAATGGTACATCAACAATCAAAAAACAAACTTGGAGTGTATATTTTGATACATTAACAGTAACTAGTGGAAGTGCAACAGCAACAACACCTGCAGCAGTAGATACTGGAAAAACAAAAGTATCATATGCAGTAACATTAAATACTCCAGGACAATTCTATGAATTCACAGTAGCAGTTAAAAATGCTGGTACATTAGGAGCTAAATTAAGTGCTGCTCCAACAAAAGGAGGATTAAGCACAACTCAAGCAGTATATACAAACTATACAGCAGTATGGACTGATACATCAAAAGCACCAGCAGCAGGAGATACAATCGCTGCCGGAGCATCAAGATCAGTTAAAGTAAGAGTTGAATACAAAAAAGATATTACAGCAGCTCAATTACCAACAGCAGATCAAGCATTATCATTAACATACGCAATGAACTTCGTTCAAGCATAATTTAAATAAGAAATACTACTCGGTATATCCGAGTAGTAGACTTATTATTTGTTATATATATTAATTTTTTAGTTAATATATATAAGAGATAAAACAAGTATCATAGGAGTAGATAATATGCAAAAAAAGAATATAAAAAGTGGGTTATTATTATCGGTGTTACTAGTATATGTATTTATCTATAGATTCATAATTCTAAAAAGTTATTTAAAATATTCAGAATCATTAACTGCAGCCTTGATAATTTTATTAACTGGAATCGCCATATTAATATTAGGCTTTCAAAAAGATAAAGAAAATAGAATCAAAAAATACGTTACTAAAATGACACTAACAATTATAGTCGTATTCTTTGCAATATCATATGCAGCAGGATTAGTAGTAGGTTTCTTAAAGAATGCTTACTCATTAAATGCTACATCAATTATTGATAACACTTTTGCTCCCATAGTCATAATTATTTGTACTGAATTATTTAGATATGTCTTAATAAGTGGTAACAAAAATAATAAAATTATGACTGTCTTAACAACAGTGGTAGTTATTTTGTTTGAGTTAGCTCTAAATGTTAAAGGAATAGATCCAAGTGATTTAGCAGGAACATTTAAAATAACAACAGCACTTATATTACCGATTATCTCTAAAAACCTAGTCTTAAGTTATTTATCTTATAAAGTAGGATTTAAACCAGGACTAGCTTATCGCTTAATAATGGACATCTACGTATACATAATGCCAATAATACCAGATTTAGGCGACTATCTAAATTCCATGATTGGAATAGGATTACCATTCATACTATACATATATACATCACGAGCCTTAAATGAATATTATAATGGAATAGAAAGAGAATATCGAAAAGAAACATTTAAAATAGCTGATATACCAGTAGTAGCATTCATTGTAGTATTAGTATGTTTAGTTTCAGGATTCTTCCCATATTACCTAATAGGAGTAGGATCAGGTTCCATGTATCCTAAAATAAAAAAAGGGGATGCCGTTATAATACATAAAATAAAAAGCGCTAAAGAATTAAAAGTAGGACAGGTAATAGCCTTCAAATCAGGAAATAAAGTATACGTACATAGATTAATACAGATTGAAAAAAAGGATAATAAAATATATTATCGTACAAAAGGTGATGCTAATAATACACCAGATTATATGGATTTAACTATAAAAGATGTCAAAGGAATAGTAAAATTTGATGTGCCATATATAGCTTATCCAAGTGTATATTTATCAGAATTTATGAGTAAGGAGAAAAAAGGATGAAAAGAGAAGTAAAGATAATATTAATAGTATTAGTATTAATAGGAGCATTAGGATTAACATATTACATGTTTTCTAAAGATTTAATGACATATGCCATAGTCTTTGGAGCAATAAGTTTAGTAACTTTAATATTCTTAATTGTATTTATTAGAAATACAAGAAGTGAGGAATCTATTTATAAAAGTACTCTAAGAAAGATATTAAAAAATTATGATGCTATTCTAGTACAAAGTTATAACTTTCCTAAACTAAGTGGAAAAAATATTATTAGAGTAACTAATTTAGAAGATTTGATGGATGCTCAATTAGAGTTAAGAAAACCTATTTATTATATGATTGAAGGAGAAGATTCTTGTTCATTTGTATTACTAGATAATACTGAAGCATGTATCTATATATTAAAGAAGAATGATGAAGTAGAATCACCATTGGAATTAATAATAGCTGAATATGAAAAACATGCTGATATTGATGAAAGTCTTCTAGCAGATATAGAAAGAACAACAATTATAAAATTAAGCAACATGAAATCTTTTAGGGTATCTCCAATAAAGAAGAAAACTAAAGTAATTGATGAAAGTCAAATAGAAACATTATAAAAGTTTAAGCTAGGTACTAAGAGAGGTGATAAAATGAAGAAAATCAGAAGAAAAGTTAATAAGCCATTATTATATTTTGTTTTCTTCGTTTTTGCTAGTGTAACAGTAGGTTACGCTGCATTATCAACTACTCTTAGTATTACTGGTAAAGGTACACTTTCTAAAAATAGTTGGGATATTCATTTTGAAAATTTAGTAATAGTAGATAATGGTGCTAGTGCAGTAACAACAGCACCTACAATTGATTCTACTAAAACAAAAGTATCATTTAATATCACTTTAAGTAAACCAGGTGATACTTATGAATTCACAGTTGATGCTGTAAATAAAGGTACAATAGATGCTATGTTATCGGGATTTTCAGCTACTTCCTTAACAACAGATCAACAAAAGTATTTGACTTACACAGTAACTTATAGTGATGGTGCAACTATCTCAACAAAAGATTATTTAAAAAAAGGCACAAGTGAAACAATAAGGGTAAGAGTAAGATTTAAAGATGATCTGACAGCAACAGATTTACCTTCATCAGCAGAAACACTTAATTTAACCGCAACATTTGTATATGTCCAAGCAGATTCAACTGCTAAGGAAAGAGCCAAACCAAGCATTCTTTGTATAAGGGATAACACCGCGACTAGTGAAGATTTAATGTTAGGTGACAAGTTATATTGTGATGTAAATGGTGATGGAACATATAACGAATCAACAGAAATATTTTATTATCTTAAAGATTTAGATTCCGATTCTACTTCAGCAGTTTTAATTTATAATAATGTTACATCGTCCGATTACGTGGCTTACAGTAAAACAAATACATTAAATGGTCCTACCATAGCAAGTAAATATTTACCAACAATTTCTGAGTGGCCAAATGTTAGCTTGACTAAAGCCATAAGGGATATTAAATCCCCAAATAGTGATTTTATTATTAAAGGCTTTAATTATTCTGGCTATGCAGCAAGATTACCTTCATTAAGTGAAGTTGAATCATGTGCAAATGAAAGTAACTGCCCAATTACTGGCGTTATTTGGTTAGAAACACCAAAGACACAAAGTAATGCTCTATATTTATTCGCACCGGCCTTAGGATATAATCAAATTAGGGATGATGATGTAACCTCTTTAACAGCATCAGTTATTCCAGTTATAGAAGTTCCAAAGTCAAGAATAAGTTATTAATTTTTTTACTAAAAAAAGCAGCATAGAAATAAATCATGTTGCTTTAAAATTTTATATTAATAATGGTAATTATATTATCTAAAAATATTGAAAAAAATTGTAAAAAAAAGTATAATGATAATATCGTATATAATAGGGTATTATAATAATGAGTTTAATAGTAGGAGGGAAAAGTGTGAGAAGAAGAATAAGAAGAAATCATTTCTATTTCGTTATTATCTTAATTCTTTTTGCAAGCATAGGTGTAGGCTATGCTGCTTTGACGTCTACTATTAGTATTAATGGTACAACACAAATAACGTCAGCTAAATGGGATGTACATTTTGCAAATTGTTTAGTAGGTACAAATACAAGTGGAAATTACGCCCAACCATCAATAACCGACAATGGTACAAAATTAACTATATCAAAGATTGGATTAAGTGCAGGAACAGAAGTTGAATATTATGTAGATGTAGTAAATGCTGGAACAATAGATGCTAGACTTTCGGGACTGGTTAAATCAAATTTAACAACAGAACAAGAAAAGTATTTAAGTTACACTGTAACATATGGTTTTAATACTCCAATAAAAGAAAATGATTTATTAAAAGCCGGTACAAGTGAAAGAATTAGAATATTAGTAGTTTATAGTGATGATAAAACATTAGCTCCAACAACACAACAAACAATTTCTAATCTAACATTTAGACTTGATTATGTTCAGGATAAAGGAAATGGCATAGCACGTACTAAATTATGTAAAAGAGCAACCACTCTTCATACCGGTACTGTAGGTACTAGCACAACAACAGTAAACTATGGTCAAATTGGAACCAGTGGAAAGTTAGCTAGTGGAGACGCTTTTGATTGTGATGTTAATGGTGATGGTGTATATGATGCAGCGACAGAAAGATTCTATTATGTTACTGATTTAAGTGGAGTATCAAACACCGCGGTTTTAATATTTTATGGTAACTCAAGTTCCTCTGGTGTTTCTTTAAATAATAGAACCTACTATGCTTACTCAGGAAGTAATTATAGTGGCCCAAGAGATGCTGCTAGCATGTTACCAACAACAACAGCCTGGCCAAGAGTTGGTTTGATTAAGAAAACATCACAAATATACAACGAAAAAGGAGGAACTACAGCAGCATATTCAACCAACACTACCACAACACATAATTTACCAAGGTTCACGTACACAACAGCGGCACGTCTACTTACATATCAGGAATATGGGAAAATAACTGATAATAGTTTTCTATGGGAAAACTTTGATGGTCAATATGCTGACTGTATATGGCTAAATACACCTCAAGCATCTACAGGAATGAGTGATGCTGTGTGGGCCATAGATAAACCTACAAGTAATGTAATTTCAACAATACCAAACGATGGATCAAGCACACTTTGTGGAGTGCGTCCAGTAATAGAAGTATTAAAAACAGATATGATATATTAATAAAGGAGGGCATCTAATGAGAAAAAAACAGAAACACTATTTATCTATTATAATAATATTAATATTGTGTATAACTATTGGCTATGCCTATTTATCTAGTACACTTAATGGAGAAATAACCACTGTAAATATTTATCCCGTAACTAGAAAATGTCAAAGAGCAAAAACACTTCACTCAATTACTTGTACTAGTTCTAGTACTGAGGGCTATTGTAAGGCTGGAAAAAGAAAAGATTCAATAACTTTTGGCCAAATCGGAACTAGCGGAAAATTAGCTAGTGGTGATGCTTTTGACTGTGATGTTAATGGTGACGGTGTATATGACTCTGTAACAGAAAGATTCTATTATGTTTCAGATTTAAATTCTGGAACTGCAATTTTAATATATTATACTTATACTAATAGATACCCATATAATGCTCGAACATCAGATTCTTACAGTGGTCCACTAACTGCTGAAGGCGCATTGCCAACGACAACCAAATGGTCAAATGTTAGTTTAGCTGTAAAAACTAGCCAAATCTATAATCATTCTGGCGGAACGACTGTTATAGACTCATCAAATAAAACACATACACTTCCAAAGTACACATACACCACAGCAGCTCGCCTTCTTACACTGACTGAATATAATAAGATAACAAATACAGATATATTTTGGGAAAACTTTGGTTATAGGGATCCAAACTGTGTCTGGTTAAATACTCCATATGCATCAGGTGGAGGATCACAGGTTATGGCAGTTTATAACCCATCATATACAGGAATGGCGACTATGCCTTATAGTGTAACAACATCATGTGCAGTCAAACCAGTAATAGAAGTTTCAAAGGGGTTAATAGTCTACTAATGGGATTTGTATACTATAATGATAGTTGGCACAAATATTTATTAAGAAGCAAAACAATGCTTCTTTTTTTGTATTAGAATAATAATTTAAAAGATGGATTATGTACAAATAATTCTAAGTGTTAAGTAAATAAATTCAGTCGTACAAATTATATAAATTGTGGATAAAAAATTGACATGGGTGTAGTTTTATAATAAATATAAGATAAAAAGAAGTAGAAACTAAAATTTTGTGAATAAAATATTTGGAGGTTAAAACTATGAAAAAAATCAAAAGAAAATCCAGTCGTATAATATTTTATTTTGCTCTTTTTATTTTTGCTGGAGTAAGTATAGGTTATGCTGCCTTAACTACCTCTCTAAATATAACAGGACAATCAACTCTTTCTAAAAATTCATGGGATGTTCATTTTGAGGATGTCAGAGTTTTAAATAATTACACAGCTGATCGATCCAGTAGACCAACTATAGATTTCACACAAACAAAAATAACTTTTAGTTTAAAATTGACAACGCCTGGACAATTTTATGAAATCAGTACTGATGTAGTTAATAGTGGAACAATAGATGCCATGTTATCAACTATATCAAATAATTTAACAACATCTCAAAAGAAGTACTTGGAGTATAGTATTAAATACATAGATGGTGCTTCAATGAATAGAAAAGATTATCTCAAGAAAGGCTCTAAACAAAGAATTAAAATAAAAATATATTTCAAAAAAGATATTACGGCATCAGATCTTCAGGCAACTACTAACAGCATATCTATTGCGATAAATTTAAAATATTTACAGGCTGATAGTACTGCTCATGCCAGAACTAAAGCGAGTATTGTATGTAAGCGAGCAACAGCTCTTGAAACAGCCATATGTTCTAGAACAAGTATTGGATGTTATGCCGCGGAATATTATAATGGTGGTTCAAAGGGTACAACAACAATAACCTATGGTAACTTGGGTACGAGTGGAACACTTTCACTGGGAGATGTCTTTGATTGTGATGTTAAAGGCACAGGCACTACTAACAGATTTTATTATTTAACAGACCTTGATAGTACAACTGCCATTTTATTATCAAGTACATTTTCTTATAAACATTTTTCAACACTTTATAATCTTGCAGGATCTGCTCCATGTGGAGCAAGACCAGTTATTGAAGTTTTAAAAAATGATATGGATTATTAGTGTAAAAGGAGATGTCTTCTATGAAAAGAAAAAAGAATTTTTGTTGCACATTACTTATTATAGTATTAATATTATCTATAGGCATAGGATATGCTTATTTATCCAGTGAATTAAATTTCGAAGTTGCAACTGCTAGTATCTCACCCTATATTCGTTTATGTAAAAGAGCTACCACACTTCATTCTGAGACATGTACAAGTTCTAGTACAATGGGATATTGTACTGCTGGTGGTACATCCATTACTTATGGACAAATAGGAACAAATGGAGTATTAACTAGTGGGGATGCCTTTGATTGTGACGTTAATGGTGATGGTAATTATGATCCTGAAACAGAAAGATTTTATTATGCAACGGACCTAGAAAGTGATTCCAACATAGCAGTTTTAGTTTTTTACACTAACACCAGTCCAGACGGAACAAGAAGTAGAACAACAAGACCACCATATCATTCATCAAATTCTTACAGTGGCCCAAGAGATGCTGCTAGCATGTTACCAACAACAACAGCTTGGCCAAATGCAACTCTTTACAAAAAAACATCACAAATTTACAATGAAGACGGTGGTACAACAGTTATTATTTCCACATCAACCACTACTGTCAAAAACTTACCAATTTATACATATAGTGATACAGTCGCAGCTCGTCTTTTAACATATAAAGAGTATAGTCAAATGTCAACTACCGCAAAAAATACATTTTTACAAGATCTCGGAGGAAGTCATCCAACTGATTGGCCATCTTGTATCTGGCTAAACACTGCATATCAACGTGGAGGTGGTATATATGGTCAAGTATACGCTATATATTCACCTGCTAGAGAAACTGTAGCAGTAAGGCCATATACCCCTAATCAATCATGTGGAGTGCGTCCTGTAATTGAAGTAAAAAAAGATGATATGCTTTACTAAAAAATACAGGAGGATTTATGAAAGAAGAAATAAAAAACTACTCAAGACAAGACCTATTTGATTATTATCATGAAAGAAGTAATCCATTTGTTATTGTAACTACAAAAATAGATATAACAAAAATTTATAATTATTGTAAATTACATAAATATCACTATGCAACCATTGCATATGTTTTTGGTTCAGCTATGAATGAGATAGAAGAATTCAAATATCGTTATGAAAATGGCAAAATATATAAATATGATAAGTTAAATATTGGCTTTACCCAAATGTTTAAAGATGGAAATATTGGTTATTTTACTTGTTCTATAAAGGATAACTATAAGGACTTTATTAACGAGTTCAAAAAAACAGAAGAAGAATTTTTAATAACTAATAAATCTATCAAAAAAGAAGGGGGAGAACTTTGGGTATCATGCTCACCTTGGTATCACTTTTCAAGTTTAGTTCCACCATTTGATAAAAATATTACTATTCCTCAGCTTATTTGGGATAAATTTGAACTAACAGATAATAAGTGCTTTGTTAATCTAATGATCATGTCTCATCATGGTTTTACAGATGGATTTCATATCGGAAAATTAATAGAAAAGATTAATAAAAATATCAATGAATTCGTAGGCAACTAGTAATATGACACCTTATTTATATAACATTTTTATAAAAATTAAAATGTCTGACAAAAGTCATTCTATCTGATAATTAGTTCCAAAATAAATTTTATTTATTGAATACAGCATTGGGACGTGTACAATGTAATAGAAAAATATCAAAAATGATTATACTTCTGTTTTTAGTTATTTATAGTATGATATGAATTTTTAACATATTATAAAGTAAAATAATATAAAATTAATTTTTAAGGTATTTTTTTTTCTTTAAGTAATATTATATAATGGGAGTGGTTAACTGAATGTCTACAGAGCATATAAAAAAATGTAATTCTTGTTATATTCAAGGCCCGCAAGGTCCAAGGGGAAAGGAAGGACCAAGGGGTCCACAAGGACCTATAGGACCTAGTGGACCATTATCTATAAAAAGGGCATATTTAGTTACATATAATGATGGCACTATAACAGAAGGAGTAAACATATCATCAGGTAAAAGAATTCCGATAAACAGAGTGGAAATAGATACAGACAATATTATTACATTAAATAAAAATGAGAGCACCTTAAAATTTAACAATATAGGTTACTACAAAATTTCAATTATTTTGTCAGCTTCAATTTATCCTACAAACCCTAATTTTGATTCTAAAAATGATTTTATATCATTTGGACTTAGATTAGTAGATACAGATGAAATATATATAGGCTCTAGTGAGTGGAGACAAAATAAATATGCTTCTCAAATAGTAGCCGAAGGAATATTGTCTATAAATAACACAGACAATACGTTTGAGATTATAAATCTAGGTAAAAAAGAATTCTATTTGAATAGCCCAGATATAAAAGATATTAATTCAAAATCTTACTTTGTTAATTCTTTAGTTACAATTAATATTGAATATTTAGGTAGAGGAATATAACAAAAATTAGTAAATCTTCCCATTTTATTATGGGAAGATTTAACTTTGTATACATAAAAATCTTAATTATAGTAAAGATCAATTGTATTTTAACTAAATGTTTGCCGTTTCATTTTTTCTTTTAAATACATAAGATAACACGAAAGGAGAAAAATATGGACAATAAGGCAAATGATTGCTCTTTCAACAAATGCTGTAAAGAAATGAATAATATTCATTCAAAAGTAAAGTACTGTTACATTCAAGGCCCACAGGGACCGCGTGGTAGGAGTGGTCCAACAACTATCAAGATTGGAGAAACACAAACTGTAGAATCAAATCAAGAAGCTGCAGTTGAAAATGTTGGAACTGAAAATGATCTCATTCTTAACTTTAAGATTCCAAAGGGCCTAAAAGGTGATAAGGGTGAAAAAGGAGAAAGTAGCTTAATAACAATTCCTCCTGCATATGGAATGAGATTCTTAACATCCAATCAGCAAATTGCACTCGTAAAACTAGCTGATACTATCATTTCATTCAATGAAGTGGGACCAAATAAAAATACTGACTATCAAGTTGATAATGCCATAAAAATTAATCAAAGCGGATTTTATATCATTTCATATTTTCTTAGTGGTATTACTGACAAGGATTGCACTTTAACCTTATCTGTTATGAATGAAAATAAAATAGTGCCAGGCAGTGATATAAATGCTAATTTCGAAGCAACATATAAATCAAATATTAGTAACACCATAATAGCAGCATTACCCGCTAATAGTATTATTACCTTAAATGTCAGAGCAACAGATAACATAACAATGTCATTCGACGAAACTACAAATGCTACACTAACTGTAGCAAAAATAGGATAATTAGAGAAATGTTATAGTTTACAATAAAGCATCAATAAATACTATTGTTATTGATGCTTTTGTAATAATCTTAAATCTATTATCAAAAAACACTCATTTATCATAAATTATATTATAAAGAATATTAATTAGGAGGTAAATAAATGAGTGGGTGTAATTGTAATGACAATTATGAAAACATAAAAAGAAAGCTAGATGAAAAGAATTCAAAAATCAAATATTGCTACATTCAGGGGCCAAAAGGAGAACAAGGCGAACCAGGAAAAACAGGAGCACGTGGACCTCAAGGACCTGCAAGTATTTCTGTAGGATTAACAGAAACCGTTATGCCGGATAGTAATGCTAGTGTTGAAAACATTGGAACTGCCGAAGATTTGATTCTAAAGTTTAGTATTCCTAAAGGAAATAAAGGTGAAAAGGGTGACATTGGCCCTCAAGGAGAACAAGGTATAAAAGGGGAAAAAGGTGAAACTGGTGAAAGGGGACCTGCTGGTCCACAGGGAGAGCAAGGACCAGCAACTATAAAGGTTGGAAAAACTGAAACACTCGAATCTGACAAAGAAGCACAAGTACAGAATGTAGGGACAACTACAGATGTAATATTAGACTTTAAAATTCCTAAGGGAGAAAAAGGTGATACAGGCGATATTGGACCAAGAGGTCTCCCAGGAGAAATAGGTAGAACTGAACATATTGCGATAGATGAAACAGAAACACTCGAACCGGGGGAACCAGCACAAGTTATGGATACTTTTGAAAATTGGGTTCATCATTTAGCATTTCTTATACCAAAGGGAGAAAAAGGTGATACAGGCGATATTGGACCAATAGGCCCACAAGGACCTCCTGGTACAGGATTTATATCTTCATATGGAATAAGATATTCAATGACAGATACACAATTAAGTGTATCACAAGGTACTGATACAGTAATTCCTCTACCTGAAAAAGGTACTGCACTATTTACAGAGTATCCTGATGATAATTCAATTAAGATAAGAGAAACTGGGGTTTATCTTGTATCTTATCTATTGTGTGGAGCACCCAATGAAGAATGTTCTATAACTATGTCAGTTAGAGCAAATGGTTTACTTCAACCAGCAACAAATACAACAAGTGAGTTTCAAGCCCAGATGATAAATAGTATAAGTGGTTCAACTATTATATCTTTACAAAGTGATGACCTTGTAACTTTAAACGCTAAGGCATCAAAAACAGTGAATATAAAATTTAATGGAAGTACAAACGCTATGCTTAGCGTTATCAAAATACATTAGTAATAGTATCAATTATTTTTTTCAAAGTAATTGTTATAAATTAATTAATCTAAATTTCACTTAAAGAATAAATTATATAAAGGAAAGTGATAATATGCAAATAATAGATGATAATACTGTTGTAGTGAATAATAGCGAAGAGTTCAAAAAAGCATTAAGTGAAGAAAATGACTACAATTATATTTATTTAGGCAATGATATTACTCTTACAAGTGGCTTTACCATAAATGCTAATAAAACGAATTTAATAATAGATGGAACATATAATCATGTTAAATATACATATACAAATAATTTAAATGAATCATCTGATGTAATAAAAGCTAGTACTTCAAATAGAAAAATTACTTTAAAAAATATGAACATAATTAGTTCACATACATATGGTATAGTTTATGTTCCATCACATCCTAATTATTCCAATTTGAGTGTTGAATATAATAATATTAATTTTAGTGGTGTAGAACTTTCTTGTAATTATTATGGTATAACCAAAATAATTGATTCGCTTATATCTGGTAGTGATACGAATGGTGTTACCGTAAGAAAAGTTTGTGATTCTAATAGAATTTTAATTGGAGGAAATACTACAATTACAAGTAATTCTAATACAAACCCAGTATTCTTTTTTAATGATGTCATACCATCGTATATAAAAATAGTTCCGAATAGTAATGTAAATATTACTACTAATAAGGAACTTATGAATGGAACAAATAGACTTGACCTAACAGTTGGACATGGATCAGAATTTCTTTTAACTACCGGAAACGGTTTTGCAATAACGACTACACACGGTGCTAGAAACGTTTTAATAGAAGAAATGGCCAATTTTACATTTATCGAAAAAAGTCATCAAAGAGTTCCAATGTGGAATGTATTCGGAGACTTAAAAGTTTTAGAAGGTGCAAGTTTATCAGTAATTAATACATATATGAATACTCCAACCGATAATTATAACATTTATTTTAAAGGTTCTAATCAAAAATTTATATTAGATAATCCAAAATACATAAATATTTATACCAAAAATGCTAATGTGGTATATACTAATAATCCTGTTGATTTTTCCTTCAAATTTAGTAGAATAAATATGTGGATATATGCTTTAGATTATCTAAATGCTTGTACACTGGATGATACACCAGCTTTTTATTGGTACAAGGAAGATACACCAGCAGAAATAACTGGAATATTTAATAAAGATAGTACTACTGTTACATCCCATAATTTTACAGATAGCGAATTAATTTCTTCAACAGATATAAATAGTTTTACACTTCAAGGTATAAAGATATTAACAATAGGAATGCTAAAAATAAACATTCATCCAATTACAGATTCTATAAATTCCATCTCAGGTCATACAATACCATATGCAAATGTTAAAATAGAATATAGTAATAAAGCTTTTACTGCAACAGCAGATAAAGATGGTTTATTTGAAGTAAACATTGATGATATTATTCCTGATAATACAAGGGTTAAAGTAACATCTTGTTTAAATAGTTGTTATACCGAAAGAAAAGTAACTGTTCCGTTCATGGGAGAATTAACTCTTTTAAAAGTAACAGAAAATATTCCCTTTAGTATGACACCACTATCCAATAATCCTATTGTTTTACATAAAAAAAATAAAACAGTAATAACAGTGATTGATAGCAGAGTAAACAGTACAAATTGGAAATTATATATAAATTTTACAAACCCTATGATAGATAGCAGTGGAAAAGTATTAATAGACTCATTGCTATTTAAAAAGTTTGATAATGAATCCTTTAAATTAACAACAAATAAAAAATTAGTGTATGAATCAAGTACTAACAATGGAAATGTTGGAGTAAGTAATATTACATTTTCTACTGATAAGGGTCTATTAATTAGTCCTACTAAAGATTTACTGGAAGATGAAGACTATTCTACTATGATAATTTGGAGTATAGAGGAATAATGTCTTTATAAAAAAGTAAATTAATTCATAAAATATATTGTAATGAGGTGAATTATGAAAAAAGATTATATTTATATTAACCTTTACAGTGATAAGAGTGTGAGTCAAAATAGTTTAAAAATTATGTTAAAAGACAACTGTAATAAGATTGTTTTTAAGGGAATAACAAATAACTTAGGAAAAATAAAAATTCCAATATGTGATAATGAGCTATATAACTTAATTATATATTCGAATATAATTATAATAGTACCACTAATTGCACGAAAAGATAAAATATATTGTGTAAATATTGATAATAATAAAGAAAGAAAACATCTTGTTACAATTATGCTAATGGATAAGAATTATCCAAATATCAAAATAGAAGGAGGTAAGATGATATTATGGCAAGACATACAATTCCAATAACAAATGGTAAAGGAAGTATTGAACTTGTTACAGGAACGTATAACGCGACTGCTGTAGCTGGAGGTTATGACCCTTCAACACTTAGTCCAAGCAGTATTACCATTATAGATGGAACAGATACATACGCTTTTACAATAAGTGCTAAAGGAACCTTAACACTTCATGTAACAGATACAGGAAATCCAGATACTGGAGTACAAATTATTGGTGCAAAATTTGTAAGAACTGATAGTACGGGAACAATAACTGGAACAGAGATTTCAACTAATGATGATGGAAATGCCGTATTTAATAACGTTCCGTTTGCCGCCTCAGGAAGTAATAAAATATATTATAAGCAAATATCTGGCGATGGCGGACATACATTTGATGATACCGTTAAATCAATCACAATGACTGAGGAATCAGAAACAGTTGAAATAACAAATCCAGAAGCACCTATTAGAAACTTTACGTTAATGGATGCAAGTTTCCCAAATATTCCAATCATAGATGGTCAAATAATACTTGAGAATAATTAATAAAAGAGCAGATTTTTTATAAAATTTGCTTCTTTTTATGTTATATTATAAGTAAAAATAATGATGGAAGGTTAGATATGAAAAATGTAATTTTAATTATTTTTATATGTGTGATTGTTATCTTTGGACTGACTGGTTGCAGTTATTATGACACTGAATTAATAGACAATAGAGAATCACAATATAGTCAAATACAAAAATGAATGGAGTATCAATAGTTTTCATTTCTATAGCATAAATTAAAATAATAGTTACTAGTCATCAGCATAATATACGATAGACATTTATCTACTAAAAATCTAATCAATCATTTCATATGTTTGATTTAGCAGCTTCCCAAAGAAGATGATGTGATTTGGGAGAAAATAAATTTGAAGCTATAATATATACTTCTTGTTACAATACAGATAAGGAATTTATTATACAATCTTCGGTAATCATCAAATGAATATAATAGATTTACATAAAGAAAATAAAAGAATTTCTTTAGCATGTTACATGATACTAAAATTTCCATTTATTTTCTGTATGGAAAAGCGACTCCTAAGAGAAAAATTAATGGTCTATTATTATGCTTGTTATTATTATTTGCCCCATTATTTATTCAAAATAAATTTGTAATAAGACTACCAGAATATTAGAAACAGTAATTTTAACAGATATTTCTCTTTTTGTCTTTTTTCAAAACCATTTTACACTATTTACTATAACTGGATTCTTTGACTTATTAGAAGTATTTTGTTAAAATATAGCTGTATTAATTTAGGGGTGAAAATATGATTTTTGGTGAATATAATTATATCAATGTAGATGTAGATAAATTAGTAACTCTTCCACAAGTAAGAAAAATTAAAAATGCTAAGATAGAAGAACTTGTAGATTCTATTAGAAGTAATGGACTAATAAATCCTATAGATATAGTAATTTTAGATAAAGAAAGTTTTATTAATCATATAAATTTTATAAATAAAATATGGAAAGAAAATATCGACTATAGTACTTATCCTTCTTTAGGTGAAAAGTATTATGTCGTAGTGGCGGGACATACAAGATTAAAAGCTATTAAAAAGATTATAAAAGATGATAATATAGTGGACTCTAAAATAAATACTAAAGTTCATAATGCTAAAACAAGTGAAGAAATATTATCTATTCAATTAGATGAAAACATTCATTCTGAACCACGTATAGAAGAGCGAGCTATTGCGATTATAGAGTGCTTTTATTTGGGACTTTCTACTGGTAAATGGCATGATCAAAAAGATTTTATCTCTCAAAATAAGCATAAATTTAGTAGTAATGTTTTAAAAGATGCTTTAGCATTCACTAATTTACCACTAGATATTCAAACCTATATTTTAAATGGAAATCTATTTTATAAAACAGGTGTTGAACTAGGAAAACTTAGTTCTTTAATTGAAAAGTATACAGCTAATCTTTTAGGTAAAGATTTTACAGAAGAAGAGTTCAATGAGGCTTTAAGAATAGAGTACGCTATTATTATTTCTAAAGCACAAAAGCTAAAAAGTGTAAAAGCCACCCAATCTTTTATTTCTGGATATAAGTCTATGATGGAAGATGCATTTAAGCCAAAAGAAGATGTAGCTCAAACTATGTTAGCGTGGTGGGAAGATGGCGTCCTACGTCAAAGTAGAGAAGCCATAAATAAATTAAGAAAAGAACATGACAAATTATTAAAAGATTTTACCAAAGAAAAATTAGAACAACAAGAAACATTTTTTGACCTTGATACAGAACTCACTGGTAAAAATAATGATTCTAATAAAGAACTACTTTTAAGAATGTATAATTTAGTACATAAAGAGAATTAAATTATTAAATGTTTATTTAATAAAAGTATTATTAAGTTAAGTTAGTGAAGAATATGCGTATTTTGATTGTTGAAGATGAATTTAATTTAGCGGATGTTATAAGAAAAAGTTTAGAAAAAGAAAAATATGTTATAGACATCTCTGGCGATGGAGAAGATGCTTCATATAATATTCGTTCTAATATTTATGATTTAGTTATTTTGGATGTTATGCTTCCTGGTATGGATGGTTTTGAAATCTTAAAGAAGATGCGTGAAGAAGAAATTGCAAGTAAAGTTATAATGCTTACCGCTAAATCTACGCTAGATGATAAGTTAGAAGGATTACAAAATGGTGCGAATGATTACATAACGAAACCATTTCATATTGAAGAGTTAGTTGCGAGAGTAAATATTCAGTTAAATTCTTTCTCTTCCAAAAAGTAAAAGGCAATATTGTTGTTGACTCTATTTCTACTTTAGAATTTTCTCTAAAAAATTCATCTTCATATGAGGGAACAATTAATAAAGATAAAACAGCAAAAAGTATTAAGTTAACTTTAGATAAGTCATCTAAAATAAAATTAACTTGAGATAGTTATGTTACTAGCTTAACAGAGGAAGATACTACTTATTCTAATATTGATTTTAATGGTTACAAGTTATATGTAAACGGTAACGCTATTAATTAAAATGAAGGGATTTTACTTTAAATCTCTTTTTTTTAATGTATAATATACTTAAGGAGAATTTATATGAAATTATTAATTATATCTGATATTCATGGATCATCATATTATGCTAAGATGATTCCTGAAATATTTAAATTAGAGAAAGCTGACGAAATGATTATTCTTGGAGACCTATATTATCATGGCCCAAGAAATCCTCTACCTAAAGACTATAGTCCTATTGATGTTTGTAATATTTTAAATAGTTTAAAGGAAAAATTAAAAGTTGTAAGGGGAAACTGTGATGCTTTAGTAGATGAGACTATATCTGATTTTAATTTTCATGATCATCTACTTCTTAATATCAATAACAAAAGAATTTATTTTACTCATGGGGATAAATATAATCAAGATGTTCTACCTGATGAGAAGTTTGATATTATGTTCTATGGTCATTTCCATACTGGTTTTATTAGAAAAAAGGATAACTTAATTTTTGCTAATCCAGGTTCCCTTTCTCTACCTAAGAATAATACTCGCCATTCTTATATTATTATGGATAGCGAAAAGATTACTTTAAAGGATATTTCTGGTAGTATTATAGAAGAGACATATTTAAATTAATTGAGATAAGGAGTAGAAGATGATTAATAAATTAAAAGATAAGTATGTGTTCTTTGATGTTGATGGAACACTTTCAGAATATAGGTTTAATGATAAATTATATGAGGGTGGCTGTTATGACTTAGGTTGTCAATCTCTTGATAATCTTCTTTTTGGAGATCTATTTTACCATGCTAGACCATTAAAAACAATGCAACGTCTAATTAACAACTTAGATCCTAATAAGGCATTTATTCTAGGCACAATTGTAACTAATAATGAGATAAATCAAAAATATAAATGGTTAAATGAGAACTATCCATATATAAAAAGAGAAAATATTATTTTTATATCTAACACTATGTTAAAACCTGATGTTATATTAGCTTACTGTAAACATTATAATATTAATATTAAGGATGTAGTCTTTGTTGATGATAGACTTGATGTTTTAAGGAAGGCTGAAAGCCTAGGAATAACATCATATCATCCTAGTTCATTTATGGAATAAAACTAAAAAGGCATATGATTTTAAAATCACATGCCTTTTTATTGGCTTTTCCCACAATGTTTACAAAATTCTGAATCACTGTCTATTAAACCACCACAATGTTTACAATACATTTTATTATCACTTAATCCATCTTTTATTGCTTTTGTAGTAATTTCCACTTCGTCCTTATGAATATTGGCTTTCTTTGTTGCCATATCGCGGAGATTATCATAGTTCTCATCATAAATTTTTTTCTTGGAATTAATCCCCACATTTCCCATTGTCGTAGCTATATCTTCGATATCATCTTTAGTCTCATCAATCATATACTTGGTAGCCTTAATTTGTTTTCCCATCATTTTGCCCTGGAATTTAGGACTAAAAATAGAAGCAATTACGACTATAAATATTCCAATAGAAGTTAGTATAATTACCGAAAATATTACAATAAATAAAATATTCATATCTTGAAATTCCATATTCCTCAATCCTTTCTACTAAACTAATTATATATAATATAAAAATAATAGTAAATAATTTATAAAAAAATATAAAAGTTTGTTATAATAAAATAGAGATAATAATATTTTA
>OKSD01000058.1_pt1 | contig 108033 bp, 105 predicted proteins | sample 1601221 | NCBI WGS metagenome assembly OKSD01 (sample SAMEA3541550, study PRJEB24748) | human gut metagenome | biome: human gut; feature: human-associated habitat; material: faeces | place: China | collected 2012
TAATAGTAGATAAGTACATTCAAAAATACAATCTTTGTTCATAGAAAAAGCAACTCTGTTAGAGTTGCTCTGAAATAAATACCTCTATTGGTTTCCATATATTTTTATTTAAAACATTTTCATCCCATTCTGTATTTGTCATATAGATTTGAGTACCCACTGCACGAATAAATCCCCACTTAACTTCTGGATGTTTTTCTCCATATTCTTTTAAAGCATAGAATTTATTCTTTGCATATGAATCTATATTATTTGAATTTCCATCAGATTTTAATCCACCTTTGGCTTCTATAATCCAGACCTCATTATTTTTCAATTGAATTATGTAGTCAGGATAAAAATTATTTCTTCTGAATGCTTTACGATAAACAATACTGAAATAATCTTCTCCTTTATCTCCATTTTTGTAAATCCATTTAATAGAAGGATAATTTTCACACCATTGTTCAAAAGTAATCTCTGTGTATGTTCTATTTGGCTGAATTTGGATATTGTTCCCATAATCTATAAAAACATTTTTATCCATTATTTGCGTACTATCAACTTTTTTGTGTTGTTTATAGTATTGAACATTTGGAATCCACCATTCTTTTGTTAAAATATCAGTTTCCTCTAAATCTGCTATTTGCTCTTGACTTATTTTACTAAAAACCTCAACCAATCTATCTCTGTTATTTACTAAGAAGGCATTATATTCTCTTAATTTCATATCCTTTAATAATTTGTTTTCATGTTCAAAATCTTTTTCTTCTTGAGATTGAAATGACATTTGTCTATCTTCTGGACCGAATAATATTCTAAGAACATTGTTGGAAATATTTTCATCAATACCAATTGCTCTTGCTATCTTTCTTTTAGCATCTCGTATAATAAATCCATCATCGTGGTTATTTAATTCATGTTCTCCACCAAATATTTTATTTAAACTAAGCATATCATGGGTGGTTCTTGCAACACCTTCGATGGCTTCTGTTTTTAACTTGGTACTAAATATATATCCTTTTGAAACTTCAAGTTCATGCTTATCTAATTCATTATTACTATTAATATCACATTCTTCTAACATTGTTTTTCTTACAACATCAACAACTGCTTTTGGATTTACTGCATATCTATCATTACCATCCAAAAATTCTTTTTCTAAAGTAAATGATGGTGCATTCATTTTTCTTTTATATTGATATGTATAGAATGAATCACTCAAACTATTAGTTAATCCTTCCTTAAATTCACTATCTAATGTATATACATAACAATTATCTAATAAATCATTATCATAGTGCTTTCTTTCTGGCATTCTTCTAATTCTTCCAACAGTCTGAATGTTAAATCTTTCAGTACCACCTTCACGAAGTTTTACAAGTATTTTTGCTCTAGGGCAATCCCATCCGGTTGCTATCGCTTGTTTAAATAATAAGAAAGCATATTGGCCATTTAACTTTTTTAATTCTTCCGGATTATCTGGATGGTCACCGCTAAACCATGATGTAACTAATCCAGAACTTTCTGGATAACCCATATTATCCAACTCTTGTTTTATCCTACTAATCCATTCATCAGAACCATTTGGAAATTGAATTATTACTAATGGTCTAATTTTTAATCCTAATCTATCATATTCGCTTTGAATTTCTTTTCTTTTTTCATCTGCAAGATTTAATAATAGTAAATCATCATCTAAATTATTATTTTCTTCAATTGCTTTTGATACACCATTATTTATAGATATTCCAGAAGCAATTAAACCAGAAGCAATAACTTCATCATCTTCTATTATTTCAGTATGATTTCCTTTACTTACTGGTGTTGCTGAAATTCTTAATACATGAACTGGTTGAATATTTGCAACATATTCATTTGCTGTATCTCTGTATTTATGCTCTTCATCAATTATCATAAATATATCTATATTATTATTATGGCAAGAATGAACTTTTGTCATTAAATCCTTATATTCTCCCTCTTGTAAAGCAACATTAGAGGAACGATTTATTTTATCCCAGTTAATAAAATATACATTTCCTTCTGGAGAATACTCATTTATGAAATCGTAAACATCTCCAGATGTTATTCCTGATGTTACCTCTTCAAAGCTTTCACGAGATTGTTTTTGTAATCCACCTGCACCAGGACATAACCACAAAAATACTGTGTTAGGATTTTCATCTAAATAATCATCTATAAATTTACATGCAAGAACTGTTTTTCCGGAACCGGTTGGGGCATACAAAACTATTTCTTCATTATCTGCACATTTAGATAATAAATTCTCTTCATGCTTTTCTTGAAACTTATATAAATCTATCTTAAACATTATTCATTTGCCTCCTTTAGTTCTTGGCCAAAATATTCTCTTGGAATATATTTAAAGTTTTTCTTTTTTAGCAAATCAATTTCTAACGAATTAAATATAATATTCTGGTTTACCCATATTTTCTCAATTTGCTTATATTTATTTTCATCTAAAATATATTTTCTAAAATCTTCTCTATTATAGATAATAACATTTTTTAAATTATCTATTTCCATAGAATTTTCTAATTCAATCATTTCTTTAATATGTAGCAACAAAACATTACTTAATAAATAATCTTCCGGTTTTCGTGGTGTCCAATCACATTTAAAATATTTTACATTACATCTAAATCCATCTGACATTTTTATTGTTTTGTTCAATTCATTATCACTTAAATACTCTCCAGATAATTTTTTGCCATTTATATCTAACCCGTTTATTGAGCATTCAGTTCTTGGCCATGTTACATACTTAGCAATACCAAATTTTTCCCATTCTGGGTCGCCTTTTTTATAACCACTTTTCTTTAATCGATTTTCTTCCTCTAAAGATAATTCATTATTAGTAACCATTATACAAATTCGATTCCCATTATCTTCTGCATTGAGTAAATTTACCGCATGTTGAGTTGTTCCAGAACCGGCAAAGAAATCAACTATTATAGCATTTGGCTTATTGGCAACGAAAAATTTAATTGTATCATGCACTGCATATAACGATTTTGGAAATGAAAATCTCTTGCCAATTATATTTTGTAAAAGTTTACTTCCAAATTCTGTTGCATTATGTGATGGAATCCACCATTGATTGCATGGAACATATTCTTGAATATAATCATCATCATTGAGGATTAAAGAACCATCTTCATTTCTTCCTACAACTGTTATTTGGCCATTATCAACTTTTTTTTGCCATCCTTCTGAAATATATCTTAAAGTAGCCTCACTTTGTGTCTGAGTACTAATTCTAACAAATCCTCTTTTTTGAATATCTAAAAATTTTTCTCGGGAATATTGCCATCTTCCTTCTGTACCATCACTATGAATAGGAAAAATTGCAATTTGTCCTTCTGGAACTTTTATTGTGTTTCTATCGACTCCTGGTGGAACTACTTCTCCGACACCACAAAATCTTTTTTTATCTTCTGATATAAAAATTGGATAAAAACATCCTGGAGAATCTTTCCTCAAAGCCCCAGAACCGCTTCTCATTAAACTTCCCCAACGAACCTTTTTTGTGGTAGATGTCTTTATATTTCCTCTCCATTCATCGGGTAAAGGAAGAGATGTAATACTACTTTTGCCAATTTGTACAAAAAATAAATATTCATTCACTCTAAAGAATTCTGAACCTCTTGCAACTCCTTTTGAATTTATAACACTGCTTACCATTTGAATATTGGCTTCTGGAAATATTTCTTCTAACAAACATCCTAAATGTAAGAATTCTTTTTCATCAATAGTACATATTAAAACAGAATCTTTTGGATTTAGGATTTTTTTTGCTACTAAAAGCCTTGTTTTCATCATAGATAACCATTTACTATGTCTATAATTATCATTTCCATCAACATAATCATTATTATATTTCCAGTCTTTTGCTCCAGTATTATAAGGTGGGTCAATATATATGCAATCAACTCTTCCTCTATGAGTTTTTTCTAATAAATATAATGCTTGTAAATTATCTCCTTCAATTATAAAATTATATGGCAAATTTTTGTCTTTACAAATTTTTCTATCTTCATCTGCACATAATATTGGTATTTCATTTGATATCTTTTCATCAACTTCTTCATTGTGTTCTTCAAAAATCAATCCAAATTTCTTTTCAATTAAAGTGTTTTCTATTTCATTGAACGCTCTTATAGAATTATCATCACAATGTGTTTTCTTTAATTCCTCTAAAAAAGCAATCATCTCATCTCTTTTTATCTTTGTTAGATTTGCCATGTCAATCACTCCTAACCATACTAACAATATTTTACCATAGATTGACATTTTTTTCTTCTGTTTTACGACAACTTATTAAAAAAAGCAAAATCTGTTATAGATTTCGCTCTTTTCTTAAATTTTGTGCTAGATTTATTATTTCTTCTTTTTCTTCTTCTGAATAAATTAAAGAATCACAAATTTCATTATAAACATATACCGGATTAATAATTTCTTTCTTTTTACTTTTATAATAATCATCATATAAATCCAAAAGTTCAGCCAGTATTATTATATCTCTTTTCCTTCTTATTTTATCAGATTTTTTTATAAATTCTTTTAAAGTCATGTAGTATCCTTTCTTAATTTTTCTATTTACTTATATACTAACTTAATATAATTATTAAGAAATTATTTATAATATTATTTAATTAAATATAAATTATATAATAAACTCATATTAAATTTATTTAATTAATCTTTAATATTCCATTGCATTTTTTGCATTATAAGACATTCCTATAATGATTTTTTAAATATAGTTTCTCATAGAATTGTATTTATGCCTTTATTTATGAGTAGATTGGATTTATCCATGAGGTGCCATAAAAAGTGCCGATACAGAAAATAGTCTGTATCAAGTTATATCATGTTGTATCACTTTTAAGCGAAAGAAAAATGCCTTAAAATCCAGGGATTTCAAGACATTTTACATACAATCTGGCGTCCTTGGGCAGATTCGAACTGCCGACTTTTCGCTTAGGAGGCGAATACTCTATCCTACTGAGTTACAAGGACATGTTTTTCCCTTTAAATAAAGGGAACTTTTAACACTAATTTTTCCTTTATTTTTGCCCTCTGTTTCTAGTCACACTCTTAGGAGGCGATTGCTCTATCCAACTGAGCTACGAGAACATCCATTTAGATAATAACATATTTTTCTTATTTTTACTACTCTATATATTAAAATAATGTATATAAATTTGAAATATATAATTCATCTATATTTAAATCATTATCGAATCCAAAGATTACACTTCTAACACCACTTCTTTTACTACCATTGTTTTTATAAGAATAAGAAATAGTAGATTTGATTGATAAATGTTTATTGTCATTTATATTAATACTAGATATTTTAATATTATCAATTTTAAAACTGGTAATTTCTTTAGTACTATATTTATCTTTTAAAACCATATAATTATCTATAAAAGTAGATGATGATAGTAATTTTTCAGTAAAAAAGTTTTTATCCATAATTGTTTCTTTATCTTTATTTAGAATGGCGCTATTAACGATTAGAGTTATGGAGTTTTTTATTTTGTCTTTGATGTTTTTATTTGATGTCTCATCTATAGTGGCATTATATAAGTTTTTAGTTGTCAAGGTTTCATTACTGTACACATTTTTAATATTAGTTATTGTAATATTATTACTTAGGGTAATTTCTTCTTTTACATTTTTCTTTAAAAGAAGTGGTACTTTGTAGGTAATAACACTACTCTTTTCTTTTATTTTGTATTTATTATCTAACACGACATTGTCTATTGTTATCTTGTAGTCTTTAGGAGCAGTTATAGTTACATTCTTGGCTATTAAATCTGTTGAGGTAATGGCATATTTTTTAAAAATTAAATATCTTCTACCAACCTGTTTTATTTTTAGATTCATTATATTTTTCTCTGAATCTAGGGTTTTATATGCAACTGTTCTAGAATGTTCTGCTTTACTCCTATTTGTGGAAAGTATATCTACTTTTACATATTTATTTGTTTTATCACTATATTTTTCAGTAAGTGATTTCTTACTCATAAATTTATTCTTGTCTATATTAGTCAGTTTTATTATTTTTTGATAATCATTATTAGCGTAAGCTTTTACGTAGCTTTTAATAGTTGCATCCTCTGAAAAGAATAAATTATTTATGAAAATGTAAGTAATGATTAAAACAATAACTGCTAAGACTACTTTAATACTCTTTTTTCTTGCAATACTCGTAAAATTAACTGTAATATGTTTTTTTGGTTCATTGATTTTTTTGGGTGTTTTAATTATTTTAGTTCCACACTTTTTACAAAAGGAAACATTTTCATTTTCTATTTTATTACCACAGTTACCACAATACATATTTTTCCTCCAAAATAAAAGCTATACTTTTATTTAAATCTAATAGTTAAGAAAATAAATAAGAAAGTATAAGCTGTTCTTAGTTCATTATTAACACTATATGTACGTTCATATAAACTACAATAGTCATCAATTATATCAACAATCCAACTTTCTTTATACTTAGGCATTTTTTTAGTTATCGGATACATATGTTTTAAAATTATATCCTCTTGCATAGGGCTAAGTTCAAAATACTTTTTAGCGTTTTTTAAAGCATATTCCGGATGTTTTCTTAAAGCTTGGTGTTGATTCATATCTTTTGTTTCTTCCAAAAAAAAGTCATGTAAGAGTGCTGCTCGTGTTGCTTCTTTGTAATTTAATTTTAGTTTTTTGGTAACTAAAAATGTATGATAAGCAACTCTTAGTGAATGATTATATCTGGTAATCCCATGATGTCTAATATATTTTGTTTTTATAAACTCATCATTAGTAATGATGTCATTGATAATTGAATAAAATTCGTCATTTGTATAAAAATATTCTTCTTTTATCTTTTTCATTAAATTCCACCTTTTAATTCCAAATTTCTAATTAATAATATCATAGATTTATATTTTGTTCAAGAAAATGTTATAGGCATTTTTTTATGTATGTAAAGTAGTTCTAAGCAATTTCACCTAAAATTTTACTCATCTCAGCACTTTCTTCTTGACTTAAGTCTTCTTTTTCTAGCTCTTTGTCAAACCATGCTGGTAATGGTTCTTCTTTTGGAGATGAAGACTTTTTAGGAGCATTAGGAGTATTTTTAGATATTAGACGTTTAACACGTTTGTGTTCTTTTTCGGTTATTCTCATGGCGTCTTCGACAGTTTCTATGTTTAGTCTTTTCCACTGCCCTACTATTGTTTCAATATATCCTTTACTTAGTTTTTGGTTATTAATTTTTAGAACATAAGAAATCAATACATTTACTACTCCAGGATTTAATTTTTGGTCGATAAGAAGATTTTCAATTAGATGGAGATCTCTACTTGTTGGCTCTGCTCCTTTATATTGAGCTTTTAGATAATTATATGGACTAGTATTTTCAAATGTGTAAACCATTTTGGCCCACTTAGAATTATCACCTACTGGTTTTTTTAAATATTCTGGTTGTTTAGCGTAAACTAGTGTTGGAAGACTACCTGTATTATCAAGTTGATAGACATTACGGCAACTTTTTCTTAAAACATTTTTGTCAATCATTCCTTTTTCATTTAAGGAATCACGAACTAGAGACTGCATATTAAAATCATCTATGTGATAGGTGTAAGCTAAACTATTAATCAAGTTTTTAACATCAGAGGAAAAACATCTTTCATTAACCATATTTTTAGGTATGCTCGAAATAAGCAGATTAAAATCAATGCAATCATTAATTAAAATTTTGTTTTTATTCTTGTCAGCTATATCACTTGATACTATTTCACTTTTACCTGGGATAGTTTTAAATACTTCATTGAAACTTCTAGTAATGTCTTCATAATCTTTTAGATTAAGATGCGGTATTTTAAAATAATTCAGCAATTTATTATATTCGTTTTTTCCTAAATTATTATATAAGACGACATTTAAAATTGGATGAGTAAAGAATTCACTGGCTGATAATGGGGAATAAAGAAGATAAACATAATTATTTACATTTCCCTGTTTAAAATAAGTTTTTAATAGTCCACAGGCTTCTAACTTTTCACGAGCAATAACAATATCTTCAAGTTTTAGTTGCATGGTAGCCATTAAATGGTGATGAGTTAAGTCATCACTCATAATTAAACTCTTATTAAGATCATCAATCAATGTAAGATATAGACTTACGGCAACATGACCTATAATTGGTTGATATAATAGAGTTATTAATTTTTTATCTTCTTCATTAAGAATTGTTTTATTTACTACAATATATGTATCTGCTGGTAATATTGTTATATTCTTCATCACGCTCACCTACAGATATATTACAATAAATTAGGAATAAAGTAAAACAAAATTCACGAAGAATTTTGTCTAAATTAAAAGGTTAATAATTTGTTCTGATGTTATACCACTATAATAAATCAACATAAAGGCAAGTAGAAGAAATGGGCCAAACGGTATCATATTATTTTTCTCTTTATATAGAATAAATATTGATATTGGTAGTGCAATTAAACTACCTAAAAAAATAGTAAAAATACCTAGTAGCGGATCTAAAACTAGACCAAATAAAAATAATAATTTAACGTCTCCCCCACCTAGGCTTTCTTTTTTAAATAGCTTTTCGCCTAAAAGCATAATTAAATACATAATAATAAATAATAAGATACCAGTTAATAAATGCATACCAACGTTTTTAATGCCACCTGCCAAAAACTCAACTATTAAAAATAAAATACTAAAGGTAATAATTATTTCGTCTGGAATAATATAATATGTCACATCTGTTGTTACTATGATTATAAATAATGCCGCTATTAAAAGGGCTATTACTAGATTGTAGCTAAAACCAAAAAGATAGTACGCTGTTGAAAATAAAAGCCCTCCTAATATTTCACTAATTGGAATAATTGAATCTATTTTTTTGTGACATTTTAGGCATCTACCTCTTAAAAATATGTAAGAAAATATAGGAATAAGCTCATAAAAATGTAATCCGTGACCGCAGGCATCACACCTTGATTTACCCTTAACAAAATCTATATTCTTAGGTAATCTAAGTCCAACTACACAGAGAAAGGAACCGATAACAGTTCCTAGTATAAAGAAAAATATAAGATAAAATATTTTCATATATATACTCCTAACCAATCTGATTATAAATATCAAACATTGGGGTAATAATTGATAGTAAAAGTACTCCGACAATGCCCGCTAATACGATAATCATAATTGGTTCAATCATACTTTTTAATTGAGCAACGGCTGACTTATGTAGAGCTTGGTAGTGTTCAGATACCTTTTCCATCATTAAACCAAGTTGACCGGTACTTTCTCCTGTTACTAACATTTGATAAGCTATTTCGGGGAAAGCCCATTCTCCTTTAAATGACTCTGAAATGGTATTACCTTTGGCAAGATTAGTCATGGTTTTTGAAATTATATGTTTATATATTTCATTGGTTGTAATTTTAGATAAAATTTCCATAGAATCAGTTATAAATACGCCATGGTTAATAAGAGAGGCAAAGGTCTTGGTAAAATTATAAACCTCTTTATATATAATCATATTTCCAAAGGCTGGTAGTTTCATGATTATTGTTTGAACAACTCTTCTAAAAGATTTTATTCTTGTATACAAGTACCAAAAGACAAGGATAGTTACAAGAATTACTACTATAATCATAATGTAGTTATTTTTTAGGAAGTTTGAGGAGTTGATGATGAAAAGGGTTATTGCAGGAAGACTTGCCCCTTGTCCTTCATAAAGAGTTACAAATTGTGGAACTAAATATATCAACATGAAAACTAGAACGCCTATAGCTAGAACGACTACGAAGGCAGGATATGTCATAGCACTCTTCATTTCTTTTCGTACTTGTTCCATAGATTCATAATACTCGGCCATATCATCAAGAATAGAAGTTAGATCACCTGTCATTTCAGCTGAACGAACCATGTTTATCAATAAAGATGGGAAAACATTTTCTTGTTTATCCATTGCATCACTTAAGTTATCACCTTTTAAAAGGTCATATAATAATCTTTGATAAGCAAGACGTTGATTGGGTTTTGAAGCTTGTTGAGCTAATATCTTTACAGCATCAACAAGGGGAATACCGGCTTTGATATATGTAGACAATTGTGTTAAATCAAAAGCTAAGTCTCCTACTCCTAATTTCTTATCAAGTACAATGTCAAAATCCCATTTTTCTTTGGGCTTTACTTGAATATCTGTATAGCCTTGTATTTCTAAAAAGTGAATACAATCATTAATACTTTCAGCAGAAAAGATACCAGTAGCTTTTCTTCCTGTTGCTGTTTTGGCTTTATATCTAAAAGGGAAAAGGTTTCTGTCTTCTTTTTTATGCTCACGCTGTTTTATGCCCGCTAAAGCGTCTTGTTGTGGAGTTATAGGTTGAGTAGCGTTACTCGTTTGAGGATTATTAACTATAGGTGATATATTGGTCATATCCATTAAGGCCTCTTCTTGTACTGCAGGAGTTTTATCCTTTTTTTTACCTTTAAATATATTTTTAAAACCTTTATACATAGAAACAAATGGATTTTTAGACTCTTTCATAGACATTCTCCTATCTTATTGTATTGTACCAAAGTTTTTTACAAATTTAAAGATATTTACAAAACTTTTTTCTATCTTGACATATAATAGATTAGAGGGGTGATAAGATGTATAATAATCCTTTCTTTTATGGAAACCCTGGTATGTTTGCAAGACGTGGATTATTTCAAAGTTTAAAAGGTATTAACTGGGGAAACTTACTTAGTAACACCCAAAAAACATTAGGCGTAATAAATCAAGCTATTCCCATTGTATATCAAGTTAAGCCTATGATGCAAAATGCTAAAACTATATTTAAAATTGCTGATACAATGAGAAAGCCTGATACTCCAGTTCAAAATAATGTTATAAAAAAAGAAACAGAAGCCACTCCTGTTTCTAATAATAAACCTACTTTTTTTCTATGATTTTTTTCCATTATATCTTTCTATAAAAGATTCTCGATACTCTAGAAGAGTATCTTTTTTTATAGCTTCTCTTAACTCTTCAGTTAATTTGATTAAAAATCTAATGTTATGAATAGAAAGAAGAGTTCCCCCTAACATTTCATCGGTAGTTATTAAATGTCTAATATATGACTTAGTATAGTGTTTACATGTATAGCAGTCACATTCTTCATCTACCGGGGTAAAATCGTGAATAAATTTAGCATTATTAAAGTTTATTTTGCCTGTTCTTGTAAAGGCTTGTCCGTGTCTTGCTATTCTTGTTGGTAGGACGCAATCAAATATATCTATACCGCGAATTACGCCTTCAATAATATCAATTGGATCCCCTACTCCCATTAAATATCTAACTTTATCTTTTGGTAGGAAGCGTACTCCATCTTCTACCATTTTATACATGACATCTTTTTCTTCGCCAACAGAGGTACCACCAATTGAATAACCATCAAAATCCATTTCTACTGTTTTCTTACAACTGTATTCACGTAAATCCTGAAATTCTCCTCCTTGTACTATACCAAATAGTGCTTGATTAGGATTATTATGAACTTTTTTACCTCGGGCTGCCCAACGTAGAGTCCTTTCAACAGATTTTTTCATATATTCATAGGTTACAGGATATGGAGGGCACTCATCGAAACTCATGGCAATATCACTGTCTAATTTATTTTGAATTTCAATAGATTTTTCAGGAGTTAAAAACAAGTTTTTACCATCTATATGACTCTTAAAATGTACCCCTTCTTCGGTGATATCTTTTTCTTTATTTTTAGCAAGAGAAAAAACTTGGAATCCACCGCTATCAGTTAGAATTGGACCATCATAGTTCATAAAACGATGTAGGCCGCCAGCTTCTTTTACTACATCTTCTCCTGGTCTTAGCCATAAATGATAAGTATTAGCTAAAACAATACCAGCATGTGTTTCTTTAACTTCTTCTGGTGTAAGTCCTTTCACGGTAGCTCTTGTTCCAACCGGCATAAACATAGGTGTTACAAAGTCACCATAATTTGTATATATTTTACCTAATCTGGCTTTAGTATTTTTTTCTTCTTTTAATAATTCATATTTTATTTTCATAATTAGCCTTCCTCTTTGATTTGTGATATGCTTATTATACTACAGAATAAAAATAAATTCTATATCATATGTAAAGTTATATACGCATCTTTTAAGCCGATAGTTTTTTATATTAGAATGAAGCATTAAGAAATACATGATACAATACGATATTTATTTTTGGAAAAATATATTTCTACACTTCCGACCTTACTTGTTAGATAATATTTGATATGATAATGTAAAAGTCTATCTATAATTACTTGATGAGGATGATGAAATTTATTATCAACGCCAGCAGAAATGAGGGCTATATCTGGTTTTATTGTTTTTAAGAGTTCTTCACTAGTACTTGTTTTACTACCATGGTGACCTACTTTTAAGAAATTGATTTTTGATAGATTATAATTTTTAAGAAGCTCCCGTTCACTCTTAGTGCTGGCATCTCCCATAAATAACATTTGATAAGCATTATATACTCCATATAAAATAATACTACTGTCATTTTCATCATTTAAATCTTTATTTAGAGATTGAAATGAAAAATTACCTAGATTAATAATCATTTTCTCTTTTAAAATATTAGTATTATATTTTTTTATTATTGCTCTTTCATAGTAATTAATGTGTCCTTCATTGATATAGATTTGATCAACTCTAAATTTTTCTAAAATATTTATAGCTTCTCCTAAATGATCATAGTCGCCGTGTGGTGACATATGTTTATGCATACGAATTTAATCAAATATAATGTTATATAAAAGAGACTTATTTCTAAGCCTCAATTTACTAATACTATTTTCTTATTAATCTATTAACTTTCTCTTTTGCTTTTTCAGGAGATTCAAAAACCATTGTTTCAAAATATTCAGATTGTAAATCATAAAAATATCTTTGTTTATTTGCAACGTTTTGTGGAAATATTATTTTATGAGTAGACTCAAATTCGTCAGCTTTTGTATATGGAATTTGAACAGTTTCATAATATTTAGCTTCTAAGTTTTGATATAGAACATAATTTGCTTTATGGTCATTCCTACTTACTAAAATATCACAAGAGCCATGAACAATGTCAATTTCATTATTATACTTATACGTTCCTATATATACATACATTTCCTCATCAGGAGTTATTGTTGTATTACTTACTGCAATATCAATAATTTTTTTGTTAGTAAATTTTTCAATTCCAGTATTTCTTCCTGTTGTTTTTTCTTTGAATAAATTTAATAAATTTAGATATTTTTTAATTTCATCTGTTTCTTCTAATTTTTTTATTTCTTCTTGAATCTCTAATACTTCATTTCTTTTTTTTATTAATTGTTCTACTTTTTCTTTTAATTCTTTTAACTCTTCAATTTTCATATAACACCATCCAGTATCTATATTATATCATACTAATTCATATTCTCTAACAGCAATTCTCTCATCTGAGCAATATTCTATTACAAATCTATTTTCTCTTTTACATATTAATATTCCTATTGTATTATTGTTACTTATTTCTTTTATATGTTTATCTATGTAGTTCATGTATTTTTGAACTTGTGATATATATTCAACTTTAAATTCTGTTACTTTTAATTCGGTTACTACATAACAATTAAATTTTACATTAAATAATAACAAATCTATATAATGATTTCTATCACCTATTTTAATTTTATATTCACTACCCATAAAAGCAAATGAATTACCGAGTTCTTTCATAAATGATTCTATATCTTCTAATATTAAATTATGTAACGCTTTTTCAGTGGCTATATCAATATTATTCTTATTTCTAATTAATATGGGATTGAGGACTAAATCTGTTGTTTCAATTTCATCATCAAGTATTAATTTGTTTTTAGTTTCAATAGGTAATCTTTCATATTCATTAGATTTAATCTTAAATTCTAATTCTCTAACTGATAAATTTTTATTTATTGTATCTTTAATATAATAATTCATAGAATCAGTTTCTAAACTGAATAATAATCTTAAATGACTCCATGTCAATTGTGTCCACAGTGTGGACACTTTTTCATTACTAAATATATTGTATAATTGTTTCATTCTAAATAATGTTCTTCTATTATATTTTTTACCAACTTCAACAACTAATTTTTGAGAGTATTCATCTATAACATTATCTCCATATTTTCCTCCAGCCTCAGTTAATAATCTCCCTATTTCAAAATATGTAATAACTTTATGCCTTTCTTTCGAATAGTCCTTTACCTTTGAATAAACTTCATTATCTATTAACTTATTTTTTATCTCGTTGTAATAGTTCATATCTTACTCCTTTCTATGGACTACATATCTCAATTTTTAATTTATTGTTTTTTATATTAAACATAATACTGCCATCTTGATCTGTTCTATATATTTTAGAGTTTTCTAGATTATTTAATACTTCTTTATTTGGGTGACCATATCTATTGTTTTTTCCAACACTAATAACCCCATATTTAGGATTTATTTCATTAATAAATTCTTTACTACTACTTGTTTTACTTCCATGATGTCCTACTTTTAATACATCTATATCAGATATATTATATTTATCTAATATATCCTTTTCTTTATCTACTCCTGCATCTCCCATAAACATGAACTTATAACCATTAAGCTCTGTATAAATAACATTTGAATTATCATTTTCATTATCATATTTTTTCGTTTGAAGAAAATATAACTTGTTATTATCAATATTTAATTCTTTAACACATGAATAATATTTTATCTTCTTTTGATTTAATACTTTAATTAATTCTTTTTCTAAATCATTAAACTCTCCACAATTAAATATTACTTTTTCAACTTTAAAATTATTAACTAAATTGACTGCCTCTCCCATGTGATCATAATCACCATGAGTTAACACTAAATAGTCAAGTTTTCTAATTCCTTTTGATTTTAAATACGGAATTGTAATATTGTCTGTAATATTTGTAGGACTTGATACTTCTTCCCATTTTGCACCTTTATATCGCATTTTGCCACCAGTATCTATTAACATATTTTTTCCCTTAGAAGATATTAGTATAGAATCCCCTTGGCCAATATCTATCATAGTAATGTAATCTTTGGGAAAAATAGTAACAATATTATAATGAAATATTAATAACACTGCAAAAGCTATAATAAAAATCTTTTTTCTAGTATGATATAAAAGATATAGGACTAAAAAATAAATGATATAAATAATAAAGATAGTTTTGGGAAAAATTAGTTTTCCGAAAGAAATGGTACTAATGGCTGTAGAAGTAGTTTCTAAAACCCTGATAAAAATTAATAGGACATTATCTAAAAAAGGAAATATTAAAGTCAGAATAGCTAGAGGAAATAAAATACTATTAACGAATGGAACATAAAATAAATTATAAATAATACTTAAAACATTTATCTGATAAAATGTATATAGTGATACTGGAATACTAACAAGAAAAGAGATAATTGAGGTTAATAATAGGGTTTTAAATCTTTTACTTGAATCTAATATTTTAGAGCATAATATTAGAGAAAAACTAATGATATAGGAATATAAAAAACCTAAATCATATATATAGAAGGGATTAATTAATAAGGTAATAGCTAGAGTGAGGAGAAAAATGTTTACACTGGAAATATAAAAATAGTTATATTTATTAATTGATGATAACAAAAATGAAAGAACAGCACGTAATACTGCCGGCGGGGAGTTGGTTATAAAAAGATAACAAAAGGTAAAAATATTACTCATTATATAACCTAATTTTTCACTGCATCTCATTTTCTTGAGTGATTTTATAATTATTTCCGCAAGCAAGGTAACTTGTGTTCCAGAAATAGCAAACAAGTGACTAATACCATTTTCTCTAAAACTATCTATAATTTTTTTATTCACTTCACTTGTATCACCGATAAGGAGCATTTTAATGTAAGACTTTGATTTAAAGTGATTGATATAGTTATAAATGGTGTTTTTTAACATGTAGTAAACATTATTATTTCGTTTCAGTGAAACTATTTTTTCTCCTTCAAATAAATAATTTATATGTTTTATTCTAAGATAGTGCCTATAATCAAAGGTATTAGGGACTGACCTTTCCCTTGGTTTTTTTGTATTTCCTGTAAGAGATATTTTGTCTCCAAGTCTTAGAACTTTTTTTATTTTCAATAACTCACTTAACTCTTTAAAGTGATAGGTAGCTTTGGTATTTTCAAATCTGGATATTTTTAAGTCTAAGGTTAAGCAATTACCATCAAAGGTGAAATTAGTTATGGTTCCAGTTAACTCTTTTGTATCAGTATCTAAAATACTGTTTTCTTTAACTAGAAGTCTTGGAACAGAAATCACCACTACAATTAGGAGAATTACAAAATATAATTTATTCGATAGTAATGTATGCCTCAATTTGAGCATAAAGACTATCTCCTATTCCCTCTACTTCTTTTATTTTGGAAATATCTGTAAAATTTCCTTTTTCTGTACGGTACTTAATAATATTCTGAGCTTTACTTTCTCCTATTCCTGGAAGAGATTTTAACTCATCTAGTGTGGCTGTATTAATATTTATTTTCCCAGTTAATTCGGAAGTTTTTGAATCATTGGTATCAAGGCAAGCATCATTTTTAATGGAATCAGCATCTTTTTGAATGCATTTTTTGATAACCTCGTTTTCTTGTTCTTTAGTTTTTTTGAAATCTAGAACTTCTGATTTCGTATAAATTATGATGACCATTTCATCTTTTATTTTTTTGCTGAGATTAATAACTGTCGTATCAGCATCATTTGTTAAACCTCCTGCTTGATTTATAACATCAATTATTCTTTCTTGATTATTAAAAGAGTAAATACCTGGATTATTAACAGCTCCTTTTATATCAACTTTATAGATAGAAGCGACCCTTTTTTCTTCATTTTTCTTGGTAGTAGGTGACTTTTCTATTAAAATAGTTTGTGGAGTTTTCTTCTTTTTCTTTTCCTTAAAATTAGTATTATAAAAATATATTCCCCCTATTGATAATAAAATAATAACTATTGTAATTAAGAATATTTCTTTACGATGACGATAAGTAAATGACATAACTAGCCTCCTCATATGTATAATAAGAAAACTAATTACCAAAAACAAAAAAACATGTTTATTAAGCATGTTTCTTTTTAGGATTCTTTAATCTATTTTCTGTTTTAACCTGATCTCTGATACCTGTTTCAACGCTTACCCTTTGTACAGCAGTTAGGGCCGCTATTAAACAAATGGTGAAACTTCCTCCATAACTCATAAATGGAAGTGGAACTCCAGTCATTGGAATAAGACCGAATATTCCCATAAGATTTACAGCAATATGGCAGAAAATGTATACAGCTACTCCATAACAGATTGTACTTCCTCTGTTGGTATAACTTTTTCTACCTATAGCAAGTATTCTATATAGTACAACCATATATAGGATAATAATTAAAACACCAATAGCGGAACCTAATTCCTCAACGGTTATTGTAAAGATAAAATCTGTATATGGTTCAGGTAGATAAAGATATTTTTGGGTACTATTCCCTAGCCCTTTACCGGTTAGGCCACCATTATTAATAGCTATATAACCATTACAGACTTGGTTTCCTGTATCTAATAGTCTGTCACATGGTCTTGTAAAATTTAGTCTTTCTAACTGACGTTCTTGTATTAGGTGTTTACCGGATGAAAGCAAGGCAAATGTTGCGAGGACTATAGCTCCTACTCCACCAAATATTAATTTTGTTTTAATACTTTTGGGAACTGGTTCTGCCAGAAAAATTGCGAATACTATTACTAGATATATAATTGTTGTTCCAAGATCAGGTTGGACAAATATTAAAATAGCAATGATTCCGCAAGCAAATAAGGGAAACAGGCTTACCCAATATGACGAAAGGTTATCTTTATTTTTCTCATAATACTCTGCCATCCAAATTATAGAAATAACTTTGATAAATTCACTGGGTTGTAAACTAAATAGACCTAAATCATACCAACTTATAGCTTGATTTTTAGTTTTTCCTATAAAAAGAAGAGCAAACAATGATACCCCCACTCCTAAAAAGAGGGTCCAAGACAATATACCATATAACTTAGTATTAAACTTAATCATAATTAAACTAAAAATGAGGCCTACTAGTAAAAAAGCACCCTGTTTTATAAAATAATTATAAGGACTTGCGGCATGTGTCATATAAGCAGTTACATTAGATGATGAAAAAACCATTATTAAGCCAACAACAAAAAGAATTATAGAAATTATTAATAGTGGTTTGTCAAGGTATTTAAAAACTCTTTTCATGTTAGCCTCCTTATTTTATATAATATCATATATTATATGGTTGTGGCTATTTTAATTAAATATTTCTTTATTTATTTTACAGTCATAATGAACACTTTTTTCAGTTTTACATATCCTATAGTAGAATAACAAAGGAGGCTTAGTTATGTATTATTACGGTGGAGGAAGTTGCGGATGTTCTGGTATGAATTATCAAACTCCTTACTATCCTGTTTACAATTATGGAAATAATAATAATAGTTCTACATACGCTATTATATTAGTATTATTTATATTACTTGTTATTGTAATCGGAACAAGATTTGCAAATTAGAGCTTATGCTCTTTTTTCTTTACTTTTATCTGTTTTTGAGATATAATAACACTGTCAAAAAGGGGTATGGAAGTAAGGAGATGAAGTTATGCTTAAAACAAAGGACATTATAGATGAGAAAAATAAGCTTTTAAGAACAGTAAGTAAGGAAGTTGTTTTTCCTTTAACTGATGAAGATAGAAAAACTATTAATGATATTATTGAATATCTTACTAATAGTCAAATAGAAGAATTAGCATTAAAATATGATTTAAGACCAGGTATGGGAATGGCCGCTATTCAATTAGGAATACCAAAAAGATATTTTGTAGTAGTTCATGAATATGAAGAAAAAAAATTCAATACTTACGTCATTATTAATCCTAAAATAGTTAGTACTTCTACAGAAAAGATTTATGTAACAGATGGTGAAGGATGTTTAAGTGTTAATCGTGAAACTGTTGGTATTACCCCACGATATGCAAGAGTAACTATTGAGGGATATGATATGGATGGTAATAAAATTAGGGTTAGAGGTCGTGAAGAATTAGCTATTGCTTTTCAACATGAATATGACCACTTAAATGGTATATTGTTTATAGATAAAATTGATAAGAAAAACCCATTTAAAGATCAAGATAAAATGAGAGGAATTTAAAAAGACTTGCAGCATTTGCAAGTCTTTTCTTTTACTATACAAGTGTATATATTTTTTCGCTTTCTGCCTTGTCTAAGTCAAAGACGTTTTTCTTAACTCTAGCTAATCCAGATTCATAAGTACCATCAGTTAATGGTATTCTCTTATTTAAAATATAATTAATTACTGCTAATTTTTCATCATCAGAAATTACTTTTCCTGTTCCGCGAACAAATATTCCTCTTTTATCTTTTTGGCAGTTAATTTCTAATCTTTCATTAAGTTTTATACTAACATCTTTTGGTGTTAGCTCTTTATCTTCTAAGTATCTTTGACTAAATATTTTTAGACCTACTAGTTGATGATTAGAAATATATTTTTTTAAGAGATTAACAGCGGCTTTTGGTTTAATATTCATCATTTCATAATAATCTATTAAGTCAAAATCTCTGATACTTCCATCTTCAAGTAAAACTCCATTTTGAAGTTTGTTAATTACTTCTACTCCGTTACTTATTTGCTTAGTTTTTTCAAACTCTTCTTTTTCTAAAGCTGATATTTTATAAGTCTCATATAATGGGTCTTCACACAAGATAAGAATATCTAAATAGTATGTTAGTGTTGATAAACTCATATCTCTACTTTTGACGTATTCTTTTAAAGATGATGCATCACTAGCAATATAGTCAGCAATTGCATCTTTTGCTTTATCTAGTATATATAGTTGTGATTTCTGATATTCTATTAGTTCATCATATAGTTTTTCTATCTTTTCAATATTCGTCATTGATAATAAATGTGAACTATGAAATGTAGGAATGTATTTTTCTAAAACTGATGGTTGCATTTTAAATTTATGACACATCATATCAATAAGCTCATTAGTGTCTAATTCCTTATATTCTAATAAAGTTTTACAATTATGTAGGTATTCTAGTCTTTCACTTTTTTTCATTTTCTTCTTTCCCCCTGACAAGTGACTCTTATTTTATCAAAAAAAGATCATTTAGTCAACAAAAAAGGCTTCACAAATCAAAAAAAATGTGTGATAATATCAAACACGGCCCTAAAAATGTGTAGTATTATTTTGTAGTAAGACCGCACAACTTTTATAATATTTTTTATTAATAGAATATTTATAAATTTTGAATAATATAATATAGAATATTTAAAGGAGAAATTATGAAAATTAAAATTACAAAAAATAACGAAGTATTAAAGTATGATGTTGTATTAAGACGTGAAAATATTAATGTTGGAGTTGTTAAAGATAAGGAAAATGATAAGTGTATAAAAAAGATTATTTATACTGTCGTAAATGATCAAGGTATTGATTTAATTCATGCTTCTGCCCCTTTTTCTTTATCACCTGATGATAACAAATGTTATATTGAAAGACACGCTAATATAGGGGGACTATTGGAGTTATTAGATTATCCAATAGAGATTAATAAATATCATTTAATGCGAATTAAAAGATTGATTCTCAGTGAGAGAGCTCATGTTGTTGACAAATTATATGAAAAGCATAGAAATAGTAAAAATGAGGATTTAACAAATGAATTATTCAAAGTAAAATATTACAACTTAGTAACAAGAGGTATAAAAAAACGTTAGATTAATTTCTAGCGTTTTTATAATGTTCTAATAAATTTGGGTTCATGTTTTGTTTTGTTAAGACAAGAACTTGCTTTATTTAAGTTAGATATTTCATATCCTGCTTGCTCACTGATACATTGTCTAAAAGTTCTTAAAAGTTCTAAAATATCGGCATCATCTGAGTTATACATATCATTTAATTCCTTATTTGACGTTACAAATTCATCAAAATAATTATCAATTAGGAACTGTTTTATACCTATATTAAAACTATAGTTATTCTTTGCAATTAAATCTTTTACAGGAAGCATACTATAATTATATTCATCGGTATCAATAACCGCTATATTTTCATAGTCATACATAATATTATACATAACATCATATGATTTTATTTTATTTTCAGAAATTAATTTGGTATCCTCTTTTACTTGCTTAATGGATTGCATAAGATTATTAATATTTATAGTTAGGGGATTTATATATTGCAGATTTTTTCCAGATACAAATTTACTTGTATACCCTACTATCTTATCATTTAACATTAAAACATCATCAGGAAAAATATATGTATTATTAACAACCTGATTAAATTTTAATGTCTCCTCTTTATTTTTTGTTAAATAAGACATTTCATCATCAAAAACTTCATGATAAACTTTGATAGCTTTATTTAGTTTTTTGTCATGATAAGTTATTCCTTGAGATCCATAACCTAATTCAATAATATATTTTAAATACATAAGTAATTCTTTTTTACTATTAAATATCATACTATCCCCTCTTTTGGCTTCGTATTATATCATATTTAGGAGATTTTTTCAACTATTATTTGTGAATGGTTTTGGTGTAAACTTTTTTATCTAAGTTTTTATCAGGCTCTAAATTTAGAGATTGTTTGAATAAGGCCAATCTTAAGAGCTTTCTTCTTGATTCTGGTTGGATACTATTAAAGTCCACTATGGAAAGTTGCTCTTCTAAATCTTTGTTTTTAACAACTGATATTTCATTGGTTTCAAACAAGTCATCAAATTCATCTTTTATAAATACTGCGTTTGAACATAAGTCAAAGATTAAATTGGAATCTTTATCATACGTATATGAATGATAATAATTTCCTTTAAAATAATATCTGCATAATGAAGTTATAGCATAATAATCTTTAAATATTTTAGACATATAATATGCGTGAGAGTGGCATTCTTGAGCCAGTACGGTTGATGAAATATAATCCTTTAGTTCACTGTTTTTACGAAAATATTTGGAGGCTAGTTCAAAAGAAAATGTGCCATATTTTTCACTATATATTTCGTATTTTTTTCTCTCCTTTAGGCTAATATCTTGTATAACAGGGGAATTTAGTAATTTTTTTATAAGTTTAGAATTACGACTAGTTTTTCTTAAATTACCTAGTTCAAATATAGCATCTTTAATTTCTTGTTTCATGTTGTAATGATATTTGTTTAAGATTTCATAAAATGGTACTATATAATTAGAATGATAGATATATTCATTTAATAAAACTAGGAATTTATCAGTATAGTCCATATCAGATCTTATTTCATATGATGAATCAACTTTTTCAAAAAATTCTGTTAAAACTTCTTTGAATATTTCATCATTAATTTTATGATATTTTAATTCATTTTCGTCTAATATTTGATTATAAATATCCATCTCTTTCTCCTTATAAATTATGTGTTATACTTCATGATACTCTTTTTTTAAATTTATATGATAGAAAAATAAATTTATTTAGTCTCTTCAGATATTATACAACTTCCTTTGTGGTCGTTGAAATAGTCTTCTATATGCGCAACGGCCTTATTAGCATCATCATAATTTTCAACATCTGTGTGATTTGAAATCCAAGCATCTCCTCCACCGTTAATAATTTGATAATTTTTATTATACTCTATCTCATATAAATATTCTTCATTATCTAGGTGGCAATCAAGAGAAAATTTACCGCTTATTTTATTATCTTTTGAAGAGATATGTGTAATACCATAAGTTACTATTAATATTATTATAGTAATAAAAAGTACTGATAGGATAATACCAATAACTTTTAGCATCTTAATAGTAATGGTTGCTAAATGTTCAGTATTACTAACCTTTTTCATTAATACATTATTAATGTTATTATTAACTAATTCATCTAAACTGATATTAAATTCTGCAGCTAGCAATTTAGCTTGTTTAATATCAGGACTTGTTTCTCCAAGTTCCCATTTTGATATTGTTTGTCTTGTTACCCCTATTTTTTCAGCAAGAGATTCTTGGGTAAGATTGTTTTTCTTTCTTAGACTTGCTACTTTTTTTCCTAAATCCATATATTGTTTCTCCTTTTCATAAAAAGCATAACAATTTTAATACTTAAATTCTACCAATAGTTGCTGGAACATGCGCAATTATTTTTAACTTTTACTATGGCATTAAACTTTCTGGATGTTTTTTAGTTAACGTTTTAAAAGATTATACCATATTTTAAATTAATAGAGAGGTGTTTTAGGTTGTAGTTTATAGTTTTTTTGATATAATAATCTAGTAAGGAGAAGTATAAATGAAAAAGGAACAAATCTTTATCGGAAATATTAAAAAATGTACAGAATATGAGATGGTAGCTACTACTTCTGTGGGCATTATAATTAATGGTAGAATTGTCTCTAGCGATTCTTATGGTTATACCAAGACAAATGATGAACTTTATAAAGAAGATGTTATATTAGTGAAGTTTAAGAATGATTTTTATGTGGAGTTAGAAAAACTAAATTTACTTTTAAAATTAAAAGCGCAAACTAGTGCTAGAAAGGGTCACGTAATAAACGAGTTCATGATGTTAACATCTCCTAGTGCTGTTGGTGACTTATTTGTTGATGAAAAGTCCTTAAAACCATATTATGGTATGGAAGATAAATCAGCTAAAGTATTAATGCGTAAACTAAAAAACAACAAATAATAATATTTAAATATATTTATTTGTATAGTGATATTCTTATGCGCTATAAATATTAAAAGACCAGTTATTTTTGAAACTGGTTTTATTTTTTTACTGAGTTAATTAGGTAATATATATCAATACTACTTTTTTAATTTTTCTATTCCTAACCTCATATATAAAATTGGATAAGGATTATTTTGTTCATCCAACTCTTTTCTTTGATAAGTTTTAAAACCCATATGTTCATAGAATTTTATTGCGGTGGGATTTTTTTCATTAACTACTAGTTCATTAACTCCATAGTGTGTTATACCATAAGTTAATAATTTTTTTCCAAAGCCTTTTTTTCTTTCGCTATTTTTAATAAATAGCATTTCAAGTTTATTACCCTCTATTCCCATAAAGGCAATAGGCGTCTTATCAATATTTTCTATGATTACTAAATGGGATACTTTTTTAAGTGCATGTGGCACATATTCCTTGATATTTTCTATTTCTTCTTTTGATAAAAAAGATGAGTATTTTTTACTGAATCTTCCCATACCTCTACTAATAAGTCTATTAAAAATGGCGATCTATCCCCTACCTCAAACATTTTCATATTTACCTCCAAAATTACTAGCTATTGTGAAGTATATTATATCATTAATAAATTATTTTACCTATAAATATTGAAATAAATAATGATAATTGATACCAGAAATATAATAAGTGATTAAAACTTATGATATAATAGTTTTAATTTAAATTTATTGGGAGGAATTGTGATTATGTCAACAGAACCACATACAACATTTGAAAATAAAAAAATAGTATACAGTGATACCATATTACCATTAAAGGACATAGGAAATAATTTAAGAATTACAACAATTGAAAATGTTAGTAAAACTTATCTTGAATATTGTTTGGAAATTATTTTTATATCTAATCCAGATGTAGTTTTTAATACTATTCAATATTCAACTAAAGATGAAAGAGTCTATTTTTATACAAATAAAGAAATATCTACAGAAGTTTGGAAGAGATTACAACTTTCTAAACCAGTAAATATAAAAACACAAATACTTCAAGAAATAAAAAGGATATTAACGTCTGATGAAAATAAAGATTATAATTGCATCTCCTTATATGATGTATATAAATTGATAAGAAAAATATACAAGGAACAAACAAAAAAAGAAGATTATTATATGGATATAATAGAAAAAAATTATGAATATTATCATACATGTGATATATATGATATGTATGATATATATAGTCTTATATTAACTTTTGATTATGACAAAGATGAATTGGAAATTTCAGCGGATGATAAACCTATTACTTTTTCTAAGAATTATGGCGAGTTATATTTAAAAAGTGATGAATCTAATACCTCTCTCGGGAAAGAATTGCTTATGGAATTTAGAGATGTTTTATCTGCGGCTTATGATGAACTATTAATATATAAAAATATTGAAAAAGATGATTCGTACGTTAAGCCATTGGATTCAATGCTTTCAGCTTATATTTCTTCTAGTCTAGTAAGAGTATATACTAGATATCACGTGAAGAATTGTTATATTGATTTAGTAAAATATAGTGATTTTGGAAAAAAAGAATGTTGTGTGTTCTGTAATTCACATGAGATTTCAAATATTGTTTGTGGTCAAGAAAATGAAATCTTTAAAAAGCTTTTTGTTAGAATAGATGATTGTCCGGATTGGAGTCGTGAATCTTTATATAAAATAAGAAAAAAACAATTAGACGAAGAAAAGCAAAAATTATTAGAGGAAAAAATGGCTGAAGAACAAGAACTATTAGAAAGAAAAAAGAAAGAAGAAAAGTATCAAAAAAGATTAAATTTAAGAAGAAAGATTTTTCCATTTTTTAAGAAATAGAAAATAAAATAAATTTTATCGAAATAAATATTTAGTGAAACTATATGAACGTATTTTCTTAAAATCACAAATTGTTTTAATATTTTATGATATAATTATGATGGAGGGTTAATTATGGAAATTAAAGATTTAAAGAAAATCAGTATATCAAATTTAATTTTAATTATCTTGAATGATAAGAATATTGATGTATTAAGAAAATGTGCTGAGGCCGAGTTAAGAGAAAGAGTAAAATATGTAGGTTGGGAATTTGATGATTTACTACACTTCGATGACAAAGTCATACAAAAAAGAGGATTAGATGTTAATAATTATTTAATTTCTCCAAATGTTGATATGCAACAACTTATGGAAACATATCTCCTTTATGCCAGACAGACAGATTATTACTCAAATAATTTGTTGTTTAGTGAAAAACATTTATGTAATGAGACAGATTTTGGAGATTCTTTTTTTACTAAGGTGTGTACCAAGGAAATAGAAAATATAAATAGAAGATTGAAAAATTCAACAAACAATTCACAAAAAGAATTTTTATTAGCAATTAAACAAATATTAGAGGAAAGAAATAAAAATTTTGAGCAAGAAAAACAAGAAATAGCAAAAAGCAGTCGAATAGAATTACTTAGTCATAGCGACGCTATGTATCATTTGGATGGAGACAAAGGAACCTACCATGAATTTTCTTTACAGAATTATAGTAATGAGGAGTTATATAAAACTTTGGGTTCTAAATTAGGAATGTTAAAAGTTGCAATTTTAGAAATTTTGAATGATACATTATTTGACACAGATTTATGTCAATATATATGCGGATTAAGATTTGTCAGAGAGGATAGTTCAAAGCTTTCTTCTCAAAAAAGACAATTGATGAAGCAATTAAAAAATAATGTTGAAGTTAATTATGAAAATGAACAAATGCAAAAAATATTACAACGTTCAAAGTAAAGGAATTCATTTCATCTAGAACTAATATATAAAATTATAGACAAATACTCTTGATTTAATTAAGGGTATTTTTTAGGCTTATTTTAGAAAAAAGTAATCTTTATAGTATATTTGAAATAGTAGAATTATACCCTTTTGCTTTATCTAGAACCTTTTCTTTATTGAAAAACAAAAAAGCTAACTATTTCTAGTTAGTATTTATTATTTAATCCAGAAAATTTTGAGTAATAATCAATCTGGTGCGATAGTTAAGATAGTCCGAAAACAATACACCAAATAAATAAACAAATTAATTCTATAACCATTATACCATGACTTTTACTAATTTTATAAATATTTTTTATAAAAATGAAAAAGACCTAAGGCTTCTAAAGTTTCCTAGGCACATCTCGATAAATAATATACACTATTTATTGATAAAATACAATACTTTTGAATAAATTTCTAATCATAATCTATATTAACTGATATTTTATCTCTTGCAACACATATCCCATCTTTTATGATATAACATTCAACATAATGTGGACCATAAAAATTTGTAGATTCACTTAAATACTCCATTCCTTTTTTTATTTGACCTCTAATACAATTTCTACGAATAGCTTCATACCCAACATTTCTAACTTTCCAATAAATTTCATAAGGTTTAGGAATATCATTTTCAACTATCATAAATTTTAATTTACGATTTTGTTTAATCATAAATTTCTTCTTTATAAACTCACTTAGTAATCCTGTTCTAAACCCATTTTGAGTTATTTCACAATCTATTTTTAGCGAGTACATAATATAAACTGGGTAAATTTCTTCAATAAATTGTTCTTCATCTGAATGACCATATTCATTTGCAGATTGCTCGCTAATAGGAAATCTACTTCCAAATAATTCTCTTAGCGTAGATGATTCATCTGTACTATTTGAAAGTTTATTATAGGCTTTTTTACTCTTTTTTATGAAATTGAAGTTCTTATTTTCTATTATTTGATTACTTCCCATAGCATTCCATTGTTTTCTATCTTCATCTTGCTCACTCAAAAATTTAAATACACTTTTTAAAAGAATATAATAATCATCTTTTGATTTCCACTTGTATTCAGAATTATCATCTAAGAAATTTTTAACTAATGTATCTATCAATAATCCACAAATAGTTACACCATTATTTGCTTTCCACTCTCTGATCATTTGGCATATGTCACGATATGTAGATGTATTATTTATCATATTATTAGCTTCTTCTATTTCAGGTATAGGTTTAGTATTTTTCCAACTACCACCATCATGTGTATCTGGATATTTATAAGAATTATTTCCCTGCTTAAAACCTGGAACTAATTCTATTTTATATTTCGTAAATGATATAACAACAACTTGTCCATCTCCCTTAATATCTGTTGATGGATATTTTTCTTTTAAAGTATCTCGTATTTCATTTAAAAGTTGAGATTGTCCATTACTTTCATAATCATCAAATCTTTCAAACACTTCATCTGGTAGTTCATAAATAACATCTATATCACTTTCTCCTTTAATAGATGTATTTCTTCCCATAGAACCTACTATCAGATAATTTTCTGTTGTGGAATTATCATAATACTTCTGATTTAATTTTTTAGCTATTCCCTCTAAAGAAGTGTTTATGTCATCAAAATTATCAATTTGTAAATTACTTATAAATTCATTAAAATTATCTTCCATTTGCATCATTCACTTTCATCAAAAAATTCATCATTTACTTCTTCATCTTTACGAACTTTAAGTTTATATTCAGCAGATTTCATTATTTTATTTGATGCAGTTTCAAGATTAGAATAAATATTTTTTCGATATTCTAAATTTTCTTCTAATTTATCTTTTGCTAATTTCCAATCAATAATATCATTTTCTAAATATTCCATATTCATAGATAATATTTTTTTCATATACCATAAATTATTTACATTATCATTAGTTATTCTAATCCTATTATCAAAATTAGAAAAATTTATCACATTATCAAGTATTATTGATATAGTTGATACAGCACTTGATATTAAAGCTCCTGTATACTTTTGATAGTATAAAAATAATACCGATACAAAGCTTGATAATCCTATTATCAACTCTTTACATATTTTATATATTTTGTTTTTCCTTTTTAAATCATCAAGTATGGTTGCTTGAATCTTATGTGTCCAAATTATTTCACTAATATTATCACGATATAATTTAATAATTGTCTCTTTTTCTTTGTTTTCTTTCTTCATTTTTTGCCTCCTACTACTAAAAAAGAGCATAGCATTCCTTATATATTATAATAAGTCTGTACTAGCCCTTAATATTCTTTTAATCTATTATAAATGATGTGGATTATTCTCTACACCATTTAATCCATTATTTTTTTGATTTATTATTCCTAAAATATTTTGATAATTATTTATCATTTCTGCATTATTTTTTTCAGTTGCTTGATTTAATCTAATCAAAACATATTGAGTTATACGATTAATATCAACAACTTCTGTTTCAGAAATAAAACCTAAATAAGATAATATTTGTTTCTGTTCTTCTGAAAATTTATCTTTGTATTTATAAACTCTAATATATAAAGCATGCTCCTCTTTAACACTTGCAGAAGGATAATGTCCTAAATTAACCAAGCCACAAAATGCTTGTTCAATATAATCACTTTCTTCAAGTTTAACGGGTATAGCTATACCTAATTGTGATAGTTTTTCTCTTTGTTCTGGAGTTAATAATGTACTACCTCTACGCTGTAACTTCCTATATAAACTTGTTTCATCTGGATTAGATTTTTTAGGTTGATGCCCTAATGACATTAATTCGTTAAAGAATTCTTCAGATTCTCTACTTTCATCCTTTATTTTTGGTAATGTTATTCCTAATTTAGATAATTCTAGTAATTGCTCTTCTGTAAGCCATTCTTTACCATGTCTTTGTAATCTTCCATATAGATTTGCTTCTGCTTTATCCTTACTTGTTCTAGCAGGTTGATGTCCTAATTGAACTAATTCATTAAACAGTTGATTGCTTCTTTCATCTTGAGTTATTGCTTTTGGAATATAAATACCATAGTTTGATAACTCCTTTAGTTGTTCTTCTGTTAAGTATTTAGCACCTCTTTGCACTAATCTACTATACAAATTACTTTCCTCTGGAATTGCTTGGCTAGGTTGATGTCCTAATTCCATTAATTCTTCAAACAAAATTGCCGATAAATCTTCTTGACTCAATTTTTCAGGAATATATATTCCCATTTGTTTTAAAATTTCAAGTTGTTCTTCTGATAACCATTCTTTACCATGATTTATTAAAGTAGTATATAAAGTAGATTCTTCCTTGGAATTATTTCTGTTTGGTTGATGACCTAATTCAATTAAATCATCATATAGTTTTTTTTCTTTGGAATTATCATAAGTTTCTTTAGTTAGTGATTTATCTATAATATCAAATAAATCAATCATTGAAGACATTTCATCAATTACTTTAAAACTTCCAATATCAATATCTTTATAACCAGAAATTGCTGGATTATTTGTTCCTGCTTGAATTTGTCGTTTAACTTGTTCATAAAATTTATCTATATCTTTTATTCCTAAACTATTATTTACTATATCAAAAATTAAAGGATGTTCATTATGCCCAACAGAGAGTGCTCTACCTAATTGTTGTAAATAAATAATTGGAGAAATAGTTGGTCTAAGCATTATAACACCATCTATATTATTTACGTGTAATCCTTCATTCAGCATATTTACACAAAATAATAATTTTAAATGATCATTATTTGATGTTTCAAAACTTTCTATAGAATTACGATTATCAAAATCTTTATTTGTTGAAATAACACTATATATATCAATGTTATCATTTACTGATTCAAACCAATTTTTTGATTCTTCAATCATTCTATTCATATGTTCTACATCTCTACAAAAAACAATGAATCTTCCGTTTGATTTAGTTATGTTTTTTGAAAATACTTTTTCTAAACCTTCACTTTTTTCTAATAATCTTTTTGCCGAATCAAATTTTTCTTGAAATAATTTTCTATCACTTTCAGATGCTAATCTATTTATTTTTGTTTGAATTCTTTGTATATCTTCATCAAATGAATATAGTGCATTTATATATGTAGGTAATGGTAAAATACCTTTAGCAACTGCTTCTACTAAAGTTATTTGAGATGCTATATTATTATCAAACAATTCTTCTGCCATATTTCTACAATCATCTAAATATCTTATAGGTGTTGCAGAAAATCCTAAAACTTTAGCATTAGAATTATTATTTAATAAAACATCTAAGCCTTTACCCCATTCTGGTGCACCACATCTATGAAACTCATCTAAAACTATGCAATCAGTAGAATATGTTTTAGCAACTTGTTCTGTTATATTCTGGTATAAATCAAATTTTAAATTTGGAAAATCATTTAATGTTAAGCCACAACTTTCGATATGTCTTATAATTTGATCTATAATAGGTTTTTGAGATGTAAGAAATAAACAATTTCTATTCCTATTTTCATATAACCATTTAATTGCGATAAACGATTTACCACTACCTGTAGGATGAATAACACATGTTCTATTACTTGTCTTTAATTTTTCCTCTATTTGCTCATAAGCGTATGCATTATGTTTATATAATTCAACAGCCATTAAATCAACTCCATTTATTTATTATTATTTTCCCAAATCTTTCTAACTAATTTTAAAGATAAAGTAGATAGTGTAAAACCTATTACTGGTACTAATGAACTTAAGAATATATTATCATATTTTCTTATAACATATGAATATATAATAACTACTATATAAGTTAGAATCATAATACATATTTTTCTAGTCCAACTTGTTTCCCATGCTTTATCTAATTCAACTCTTTTATTTCGTTCTTGTATCTTTTTTATCTCTTTTTCTAAATCCATAAAACTACACTCTCCTAATAAAGAAATCATACCATATTTTGGCTGTTTTTAACATACTTTCCCATTATCTTTCTAAATCATCTTTTTCTTTGTTTAAATCTAATTCTTCAATGTCATCATCATCTAAAACATTATCATCATACAGATCATTAACAACATCAATATATTTATCATCCTTATCATACCAACTATGAAGTTTATCATGTAAGAAAGATATTAATTTATCAAATTTATCTTTCCAATATTCAATAGTATTTTTTAAATCTTGTATTTTAGATTTTAAAAATGATATTTCATTGTCTTTTTCTTTAATCGTATCATTTAAAGTCTTAACTCTTAAATTAAGTGCTTTATTATTTTCAGTTAGAGTTTTAATCTTATTATTTAAGTTTTCAATAAATATCTCATTAGAATAATCAAAAGCTAAAAAGGTTATATCATTAATTATTATTCTATGTGGTTCCAGATATGTAAGATTAGTTTTATCTATTGTTCTTAAATTACCATTAATAATAATTGGTTTAACTCTACAAAACTCATAAATAAATTCTAATCTCTTTCTTAATGATTCTTTCACTCTAACTTCTTGCTTGATAACATTTACCATTTTAATCAATCCTTTCTTTGAAAGACTTTTTTCTAAACAAGAAAAAAATCAATCCTAATTTAGAATTGATTGTCTATTTATTCTCGAAACTATAAAAAGGTTCGAGCGGATTTCCCTATGGTGCCGAAAGTAAGAATTGAACTTACCGCTGATCCTTACCAAGGATCTGTTTTACCACTAAACTATATCGGCATAACATTATACTATCATATATTTATGTAAATGTATATATAAAAATGGTGTTTGAAGTGGGAGTCGAACCCACATTGCTTCCTTCGGGGGGAAGTATTTTATCCATTAAACTATTCAAACAAGAAAGAACTACTCACATGTAGTTCCATATTTTTTATATAAAGTTGTTAGAGTTTCTTTTTTTACCTTTCCGTCAGATTCAAAAATATTATCATCACTACCCTCAATTGCAATTATCTTATTTATATCTACTTTATTATAATCTATGACAGTCGTACTAATAACACTATTTGATGTTGTAGTTACCTTATTATCATAATAATCAATATTCTTATATGGTGAAAAAACATTTTCATAGGCTGTCTTATATTTTTTAAGTATTGCAGCATCATCTGAGGTTACCTTTTCTACAGAAACTGTTTTTGTAACGTAGTCACCATCATAATAAATGCTATAGGTTAAGGATGTACTAGCTCCATCTGTAGTAGTTGCCTTTCTTTTACAGTGAAGAACGTTTTCATCCGTCTTTGCTGTTTTATTTTTTGTATCATCACTGCAACCAACACAAATAAAACTGATAATTAAAATTAGAATTATGAATCTAGGAATTTTTTTATTCATTATTTTGTTCACTTCCACTCTTTTCTATTCGGTCCAATCTACGAATAATATCTTTTTGTTGTTTATTTATAGTTTCAATTTTATCATGTAACTCTTCTAGAATCAGCTCACTCTTTAAATCAATGCGATAATCATTTTGATTCCTTAGACTATCTTTTTCGCTTTGTCTATTTTGACTCATCATAATTATAGGAGCTTGTAATGCGGAAATACATGATAATAAAAGATTTAAAAGAATAAATGGATATTCATCTAAGCGCTGGTTTTTATTCAGTAAAACAGTATTTAAAACTATCCAAATAATTAAAAATGAGATGAATAGTGCTATAAAAAACCAACTACCAGCGATAGCCGAAATTTTATCGGCTAAGTGATCACCGAAACTCATTTTTGATTCTTCTTGTTTATCTACATCTATAGAAATAGGTTGATCTACTAGTAAATCCAATAAGGCTTCCTCATCTTGGGCATCTATTTCCCTATTTAAAAGCATTTTTACTATTTCTCTTTTTGTTTTATTAGGCTTTTCCATGATATCACCTTTATAAGTATAGCACAGAAAAGGAAAAAAAGACAATAACAAGAAGTTATTGTCCGGCATCAAATTTAGGATTTAAAGTTAATTCTATTTCCATTCCCTGCGTAATGGCAGTACCTGCTGCTATACTCTGTGCTGTTACATATCCAGTTCCTGTTAATTTAGTTTTTATACCTAATAAATTTAAAAGACTAGTTGCATCTTTACTGGAATATCCATTTACATCTGGTATTGTAATATTAGAGTCGTTAGTTACTAAGAATATTTTATCTTTATTGGTAATACTAATATTTTTTTCTGGATATTGGTTAATTACCTTATCCCCATTACCAATAATTATTTGATTAGTAATATTATTAGCAGTTAGTAATTGACGAGCTTCATCCAATTTCTTATTTTCTAGTGATGGAAGTTTGTAAGTAGTTATTTTTTCTCCTTCCGTTTCTGTTACTTCGGTTCCATAGTATTTTGAAAGATTGCTTACTACTTCTTTTACAGCAGTTGAAACGCCCTTTTGACTTCCTCCTGCCGGTCTTTTAACAGAGGCATAAATAATAAATTGAGGATTACTCTTAGGATAAATTCCAGAAAATGAAGAAATAATATCTTCCTTGCCATTTAAATATCCTCGACCATTGGTGGCGGCTATTTGGGCGGTTCCTGTTTTACCAATTAATTCACCGCTAGGTATTCTAAAGCCTGATCCGGTATTACCTATTCCATTAACAGTATCATCCATTAATTGAATCATTTTCTGAACTGTTTGAGTTGAAGCAACACGTTCTTTTTCGGTTCTTTTACCTTTATAAACTACTTCTTTAGTATCTGGGTCAACAATTTTTTCTACAACATATGGTTTTAAAAGCATACCATCATTGGTAAGAGGTGTCATAGCTTGAACATTTTGAAGTGGTGTTGTTGTAATTCCTTGACCGAAACCAGCATTAAAGACTTCAGTTTCATATTTAAAACTTATTTGACCAGTACTTTCATTAGGAAGTGTAATACCTGTTTTTTTACCAAATCCTAATTTTCTATAGTACTGTCTTAACATGGCACTATTCATAAAGTTTTTCAATAGGTTTATGACTCCAACATTGGAAGATAGAGCATATCCTCTATCGTAGGTAATATAACCCCAACCATTTCTATTCCAGTCACCAATAACAGTACCATCTGTTGTGGTATATTCACCAGATTTATAGGTAGCACTTCCATTATATACACCGTTTTCCATGGCTGCCATATAAGTAAATGTTTTCATGGTACTACCAGGCTCATATGGTGAGGAAATAGTTAAATCAAGATAGTTAGTAATATTATCTCTTGTGTTTAAGTCAAAATTAGGATTAGATGACATTCCTAAAATTTTACCTGTTTTGGCATCTATTATAACCATTGTAAACCATTCATACCCGTAATTATTCTTGGCATTAGTTAAGGCTTGCTCTACAAAAAATTGCACATTACTATCAATTGTTAAATATATATCTTTACCTTGAACGGCATCTTTTTTTATTTCTTTGGTACCAGAAATTTTATAACCTTTTAAATCCTTTTGATAAGTAACATAACCATCTTCACCTTTTAAGATGTTATCATAATAAAGTTCTAGTCCCATTTTACCTTTTATAACTTGTTCACCATCTTTATCCTCTTCAGTTGTAGCATAACCTAAAGTATAAGATAGGAAGTTTCCTTTAGGATAATATCTTTTATAACTTTCAACAAAATCTAGTCCTGGTAAGTTTAGATTTTGAATTTGATTCTTTTCTAATTCTGTAAGACCTTTTCCTTTACTACCAAATTCTGTTTGATATTTATTTTCTTTGTTTAAATAAGTAAGAATCTCTTCTTTTGTCATGCCAATTATAGGAGCAAGCTTTTCAGCAGTTAAATCTTTATCTACTACATGTTGAGGCTTATTTTTATTGGTTGTTCTCTTAGGACTCAAATACGCAATTAATTTATAAGATGTAACATTTTGCGCTAAAACATCCTTATTGGAACTATATATTGTTCCTCTTTTGGCGCTAAGGGTTGTGGTCCTAGTAGTTCTTTTCGAAGCCAGTTCTTGAAGATTGGTATCATCGATAGTTTTAGAAAGTGATAATTGTAATAATCTTAATATCATTATGACAAACAAAAAAAGAGAGGCAATAATAAGTAACTTACTATACTTTACATTGTTCCTTCCCTTTTCCTTTTTCAATTAAACCACGTCCTTAACTGTCTATCTTACAACCTTTATATTAGCATTATTATAACTCAATCCTTCACTTTGTGCAACTTGTTGAATCTTAGTAAGAGAGGCTAATTCATCAATAGCCATAGCTAGAGAATCATTTTTCTTCTGTTGAGATGTTATTTCTTGTTTCTTTTCTTCTACCTCGAAGTTTAATTTTGAAAGTGTTGCTTTAGAAAAGACTATTGAAATTGGAGCCATTAACACTAATGTAACAGCAAGCGTATAAATTAGTCTTTCAAATTTAGATATTTTAACCTTTTTCTTCATCTTTTTCTTTTTCATATTATCACTTTCCTTATTTTACTCTTTCTATTATGCGAAGTTTGGCGCTTCGTGCTCTATTATTATTTTCTAATTCTTTATCTGTTGGTATTATAGCTTTATTAACTACTAATTTAAAATCTGGTAAGTATTCTTTTGGTATATTGGGTAATCCTTTAATTTTATCATCTATACTACATACTTCTTTAAAATATTTTTTTACTATTTTATCTTCTAGAGAATGAAATGTTATAACTTCTACTCTTCCACCAACATTTAGCATTTCTAAAGCTTGTTCTAGGGCTGGCTTTATAACATCTAGTTCGTGATTTACTTCTATTCTTATAGCTTGAAATATTTGTTTAGCAGGATGTTTTTTTCTCTTTTCTTTCTCAGGAACCGCACTCTTGATTGCTTCTACTAACTCTAATGTTGTTTCAATTGGTTTTTCTTCTCTTTGCTTGACTATTTTTTTAGCTATTTGATAAGCAAACTTATCTTCACCATAATCTCTAAATATTCGTGTTAAATCATTTAAATCATAATTATTTACAACATAATAAGCGTCTAGAGGATTATCTTTATCCATCCTCATATCGAGTCTTGCATCTTCATGATAACTAAATCCTCGTCTTCCATTGTCTAGTTGGGGACTTGACACTCCTAAGTCGAATATAGCACCATCTATTTTTTCAATTCCGCGTTTGTTTAATTCTTGTTTAAGATTAACAAAATTACTTTTAATAATAGTGAAGTTAGTACCAATCTTATTTAAAACATTGGTACTATATTCTATTGCTTCACTATCTTGATCGAAGGCGAATAAAAACCCCTTTTTTATTCTTTCTAAGATGATACTACTATCTCCGGCATAACCAAGTGTTCCATCAACAATAATACTATCCTCTTTTAGGTTTAGATTGTTTATCAATTCATCTTTTAAAACACTAATATGCATATTATCACCTACAAGTCTATATTATTGCTGAATAGGTTTTCAGCTATATCGGACATATTATCTTTTGTAGAATCAAAGAAATCATTCCAGTTGTTGCTAGACCATATTTCAAGTCTATCTCCTGTTCCTATGATAATACATTCTTTTTTTAATTCAGCGTAGGAAATTAAAGGAGAAGAAATGTTAATACGTCCTTGTTTATCAAATTCTACAGTAGTGGCTCCAGATAGGAAAAATCGCATAAACTGGCGGGCATCTTTTTTAGTAAATGGGATTTTTTGTAATTCAGCAACTATTTTTTGAAAGTCCTCTAAAGAATATGCAAATAAGCAATTCTCAAGGCCTCTTGTGATTACAAACTTTTCTCCTAAATCATCTCTAAATTTAGAGGGAATTGTTAATCTTCCTTTATCATCTATATTGTGATGGTATTCTCCCATTAACATAAATATTCACCACTTTTCCCCACTATTAACCACTGCTTACCATAATAATACCCCATGTTATTTATTTTGTAAAGTTTTTTGACAATAATTATCAAAGATTGACACATAAAAAAACTAGAAGTTTCCTTCTAGTTAATCTTTTTAAACTATTTTAAAGAGCCTTTTCTTCTATTTGTGTTAATACTAATTCTTTAAAATCATCAATACTTAGAGTTTCTTTATCACTGCTACCATGTTTTCTATAGGTTACAGTTTTATTTTCTTTTTCATTATCACCTAGAACTAAGGTATATGGGATTTTTTTAGTTTGAGACTCTCTCATACGATAACCAAGTTTTTCATTACGAGCATCTACTTCCACCCTTATTCCTGATTTTTCTAATATTTCTTTTACTTCATAAGCATAGTCTAATTGGTGTTCACTTGATACGGGAATAATATTTACCTGAACTGGAGCAAGCCATAATGGTAGTGCACCTTTTGTTTCTTCTAATAGGAAGGCAATAAATCTATCTAGAGAACCAAGAATTGCTCTATGAATTACTACTGGTCTTACTTTCTTGCCTTCTTCATCTATATATGTAAGTTCAAATCTTTCTGGTAATAAAAAATCTAATTGACATGTTGAAAGGGTTACATCATGTCCAATTGCGCTTTTTACTTGAACGTCTAGTTTAGGTCCGTAGAATGCAGCTTCTCCTTCTGCTTCATAGAATGGTATATTAAGTTCTGTTAAAACTTTTCTTAATTCATTTTCTGCTTTATCCCACATTTCGTCGTTATCGAAATATTTTTCTTTATCATTTTTATCTCTTAATGATAATCTGAATTCATAGTCATTGAAGCCAAAGTCTTTGTAAACATCAAGTATTAATTTTACTACTCCTTGGAATTCATCTTTTATTTGATCAAGGCGGCAGAAAATGTGTGAATCATTTTGAGTGAAGGCTCTTGTTCTTTCAATACCACATACTGCCCCACTAGCTTCATATCTGAAGTCATTAGCAATTTCTGCTATTCTTACTGGTAGATCACGATATGAATGAAGACTGTTTTTAAACATCATCATGTGATGTGGACAGTTCATCGGTCTTAAAACATAAGCTTCATCATCTAATTCCATAGCTGGAAACATATCTTCTTTATAGTGATCCCAGTGACCTGATGTTTTATATAAATCAACATTTCCTAGTGATGGTGTCATAACATGTTTGTAACCTAAGCTAATTTCTTTATTCATAATATAATTTACAAGGTTTTGTCTTACTGTAAAGCCATTAGGTAACCACATTGGTAGACCTTTTCCTACTAATTCTGAGAACATAAATATGCCCAAATCTTTACCTAATTTTCTGTGATCTCTTTGTTTACAGTCTTCCAAGAATTCAAGATGCTTTTGTAACTCTTCTTCTGTATCAAAGCAAATACCATAAATTCTTTGAAGCATTTTATTTTTGGAGTCACCTTTATAATATGCTCCAGATACTTTTAAAAGTTTAAAGTGCTTTAACTCTTTAGTGCTTTCAACATGTGGTCCACGACATAAGTCAGTAAAATCACCCTGAGAATAGCAAGTTATTACTTCATCCTCTGGCATTCTTTCGATAAGATCTATCTTATATTCATCATTTTTAAACATTTCTAAAGCTTCTTGTCTTGTTAATTCATGTCTAATGATCTTCTTACCGTCTTTTACTATTTTCTTCATTTCCTTTTCAATTTTAGGCAAATCTTCTTCTGTTAGAGTAACATTTCCTAAATCAATATCGTAATAGAATCCTTCTTCAATTACTGGTCCTACCCAAAACTTTGCATTAGGATATAAATGTTTTACAGCTTGAGCAAGTAAATGTGCTCCACTGTGATTTAAACGTTGTAATCTTTCATTTTCTTTAATATTCATATTATCTACCATTAGTGGAACCAAATCCACCGATCCTTTCTGTTGTTATTTTTTCTTCATTATCTACAGTTAAAAATTTTGTAAATATAGCTTGACAAATAGCGTCGCCCTTTTTAACTATATAATCTTTATCTCCATGGTTTTGAAGTCTTATAAAAAGATGTCCTTCATTTGTTTCATTGTTGTAATAGTCACTTTCTATAATTCCTACTTGGTTACATAATCTAACGTTATATTTAAACCCTTGACTACTTCTTACAACAATCATCAACATTTCGTCTTCATTCATCGTGACCTTAACACCTGTTGGTACTTTTATGGTTTCTCCTGGTTTTAGAGTGAATGGCTGTAATGCGAAAAAGTCATAGCCAGCACTATACTTGGTACCTCGTTTAGGAAGACTATATTCATTATATAAATCTTCATCAGAACAGACATCTTTTTTAAATTGTTCAAAGCTTATCTTTTCAAACTTTCTCATAGACATTTCCTTTCCACACAAAAAGGATGATACAGGAGTGCATAAGCACGGTACCATCCTTTGTTTAACTTATAAATGTAACGAGTTTCCCCGGAATTACTTTGCATAATTCTACTAAAAAGGTAGTAACTAACTTGTCTTTTATCTAAATTCCAGCAGCTTAGACTCTCTTTAAAAAGATTAAAGTTAATCATGTCCTTTCTCTTTGTATTTAACGTACATTTAATTTATATCACAATTTTTCTTTCATTGCAACTACTTAGTCTTAATCTTTTGCTTATTTTTTCTTAAATATTCATTATAATCAACAGAAAAACTATTTATATGAATTAGTTGTTCATTTATACGTTCTATTACTCTTTTGGTTTCTTTTTCTAGTTTATAGATATCAGGGTCATTACTATTTTCCATACGACATCTTTTATTTAAATATCTGTTCCATAAATCAGCAAATCTTCTTTCGGGAGATGTTGAGTGACAATAATGTTTTAGGCCTAGACCTTCATGACTTCCTGAAATAGCATAGGTTGATTGTGGTTTAATATCTATTAGTGACTTTATAAATTTATCGATATCATCTGTTCCTATCATGTTTAACTGTTTTAAAATATTTTCTTTTTCTTGTTCATAGTTGGTTTCAAAAGAGTGAGTTCTATAAATTAAAGGATAATTATTTTTATAGAAATATTCGGCCATATTGCTATTTTCTAAAAGCATAGTGTATAGAACTATCTTTTCAGCAGCACTCTGCCCTACTTTACTACAGGATGGATCTAGTGTATTAACTTTATTACTTAGATAGAGTGAACTTGTTTGAAACTTTCTTTGTAAAATATCTTCTACTTCTATTAGACTTTCTATAGTAGTTAATAATTCTTCATTTCTACTTTTATCTTCTTTAATAATTTTATTGGCTTGTTCATAATTAAGCTTTTTATTATTTGTAATGATGGTTGGCATAATAATATCAGATACCACTTCACCGTGTTTTGTTATTTCATAGTAATGAGAATCAGCATAACGAGGTCTGTTTTCTATAAGAGATGCTTGATCTATAGCGATGTTCATAGGAAACATCGGAATGAATAGACCATTAGAATAAATTGTTGTAACTTTATCATAGGCCTCTTTCACGATGGCACTATTGATATTGAAGTAGCCAAAGATATCAGTAATATGAATTCCTAATAAATAGTTACCATTAGGAAGTCTTTTACATGATATAGCATCATCAATTTCACCGGTACAAGAATTATCAATCGAAATAATGAAATCATTACTAATAACTCTATTATTTATGTAGGGATTAATATCTCCTAAAGTAGGTCCATCGGCTTTTTTTATGTTTACACTATAGCGTTTTGATAACTCATCCAAATACTTGTCACCATTTACGTTTTCTTTTAAATATTCAATCAGTGCTGAAATGTATTTAGTCTTTTCTCTACCAAGTCTATCTTTTGATTTAAGTGTATATTTTGTTTTCTTTAAATAAGAAAGAGCTTTCTTCTTATCTTCATAGCTTATATTTGATAATTCATTTTCAATAAGCATTTTAATAACTGTATCATAATACCTAACCTCATCTAGCATAATATCAATTTTATCTAGTTTACTAGCGTAGGTAATAACAATAGTTTCTAAAAGTGTCTTTCCTTCAAATTGAGGTGTACTTGTGATGTTTAAAACATCAAGAGATAGTTTTATATACTCTATATTTTTGACATTATATATTAGTTGATAAAGTAGCTCATTATGACTAATTTCTTTCTTTTTTACGACGGTAAGGCTATCTAAATAAGGCGTAATATTATTCTTTAAAGCAATATATTCTTCTTTCCTGTGAGAGGTAAACTTTGCCTCTTGCAGATAAGTATCTAGAGATTCTTCTATTTTTCGAACTTTTCTTTCTATTGCTTTTTTATTAATATTCTCATTTTCATCTAATAAACATTTAGTGTAATCTAGCATATTAATGATATTTTCTTCTATATCTACTGAAGAATCACTTTTTACAATGTTATTTATAAGGAACAAAAGTTCATTTATAACTTCATTTGATAGTTCTGTTCCTAAGTATTCTTCTAATTTAGGTTTACTTATTTTTTTATTTTTAAATATAGTTATTATATTTTCCTTATTTTTTAATACCTTATCCATATTATTTTCTCCTATTTTTACTTACTAATTCTAATGGGATTGTTAATTGCTTAATTCTTTCAATAATTCGTCTTGCTTTTACTTTTTCTACTCCACTACTGGTTATGGAGAGGTGATTTTCTAATTCTTGTAAAGTCAAATTTGACGTAAAGAAAGTGGTTAAGTGTTCTTCCATTCTGTATTGTAATATGGATCCTAATATTTCATCTCTTGACCAACTACTGCAGTTTTCAGCTCCAATATCGTCTATAAATAAAATGGGACTTTTTTTGGCAGCATTATATTTTTCATCAAAGTCTGAGCCAAAGGATGATTTTAATTCTCTTAAAAATTCAGGATAATAAACGATAGTACTTTTAATATTTTTCTTGGCCATATCATTTAATAAGGCAGATATTAAATAAGTCTTACCTGTTCCAAATGAGCCGGTCAAGTACAAGCCTTTGGTGTCTTCCTTGCCATATTTTTTCATAAAGTCGTTAAAGTACTTGATGATTGGGACACGACCTTTATCATCAGTATAAACCTCTTTTAGTGAGGCGTTTCTAATATCTTTTGAAACATCAAAGTAGGTAACATTATCCTTATATAAAATACTTTGTTTCTTACTACAAGCAACATAAGAAAAAATTACTCTTTTATCAATTTGTTCTGGTGTTAATACAAATCCTTTTACTTCTTGAGGACATTCTTTAAGGCCTGGACAATGCATACATTTTTTTCTTTGTTTGACACATTCTTCTAATGAAGATGTATATTTTACTAAAACTTCTTCTTTAATAGGTAATTGGTGAACATAATTTTGGAAAACTTCATCACTACATGCTTTGATGTAGTTATCTTTTAGTGTGTTTTGACTATTCTCTTTAAAATATTTCTTCACATCTTCCATCGCTATGCACCTCAGTTATTTATATTTTATCTAAAAACGAATATAAAATCAATATTTAACTGTGTTTTAATTAATATAAAAAGAACACTAAGCAAGTGTTCCCATTGGATCCCAAGGTTCTAACTCTATAGGATCATTTGATAAAATTTTTAATTCTTCTGCTGAAAGATACTTTTTATTAATTACAGCTTGGTATACATAGTTATCGAACCAAGTATCTGTTGCGACATAGTATCCTTTATGAGCTGTTTTATCTCCCCAACTATTTTCAATTTTCCATTTAGTTGGCTTTTGGTTATCTATATTTACACCCGTAAAAACCATAGCGTGATTCATGGCACTTTCACGCATATCTAGCATAGTTTGCTTATCCATACTGATATCTATTTGAAGGAGATCTTCTTCACTATAACTGGTATCATCCCAAAGTCCTTCTTCTCTATCTCCATATTTACTGCAATCACTACCAAACCAAACAGCTTCTTTTTCACTCAATTGCATTACAACTAGCTCTTTAAATCTTTCAATTGGTAAATTAATATATTTTATTTTATTGCCTTCGATAACGTTTCCTAGGTACTTAACAGTATATAATTCATTAAATGGTTTATCCTCTGTTGGTGAATTAATAATACTAACGTATTCATCAAGGGATGCTTCAACAAAGTCTTCTAAGAATTCATGTGGAGTAATGTCTTTGATAATATTGTAGTTTTTATCCTTATCAACATATTCGAAAGAAAAGGTTACTGGTGGAACTCCAAAACAGTTACACAATAGATTATAGATTTCTTTGATACTCTTCTCGTGGAGTGATTTTATTTCATTATCTTTTCCCTCATGATGCATTTTTCTAATAGTAGATGTAAATTTTCTTAAATATCTATTAAGAATATTATCTATTTCTTTAGTATTAGAACTTTGATATGTTTCGTTAAAAGCATCTTTTGGCACAAGGCCATATTTTTTTACAATATTTACAAACATATCCCATTGTCCACCATCTTCAATACCTCTGGTTAAGATGTATGATAATGTCCTATCATCATTATTTTTATCAATTAAGGATATAACTGTTTCTATGAAGTAATTACATTTTTCTAATTTGTCATAGAATGCAACATAGTTTTGTGAAAGTTCAAACTCCTCTAAATTATATTTTTTAGCAATGCGTTCTCTTAAAATATTGCAACCAGCAAAGATCCAACATCTACCACTCGCTAATTGGTTTGCTACAGGGAGTGTTTCTATATTAATTGAGAAGTTATTTCTAGTATATTCTGTTTGTTCTCCTACTCTTACTAAATCACTGATCTTTGTTTTGTTTAAAGCATGACGACGTAAATTATTAATCTTATCTTCTTTATATTCTTCTTTTAGTTTATCCAAATATTCTTTTTTTAATTCCATTATATATCCTCCATTATACTATATTAACCTATATTATTTATATTATGTAAGTATTATTGTTTTATTGAAAAAAGCATATATTTTCATATATACTTTTTTATTTTAACTAGCTAGTAAACTACCCTTTGAAATATTACTATTAGAAGAAGCTGTCTGAATTAGTTGATCAACTATATCAGATGTTTCTGAAGTATAGTCTAAAACGATTTTAGAACCTGTTTCACGGGCTGCTCCTGACAATATAGATAAATAACTATAAACCTTCATAGATTTATTTCTAATTGCTAATTTAGTATTAATTTTATAACAATTAAAAAACATTTGATCCATACTTGTAACCTTTGTTGTATCGAATTTACTTAAATCTAGGTTGCCCAAGCTATTACAGCGACTAAACAAACTTTGCATAGTTGTAACGTTAGAAGTATCAAAATTACTTATGTTAAGAGAAGCTAATTTGTAACAGCTTTGGAACATTGATACCATTGAAGTTAGTTTTTTGGTAGTAAAATTCTTTAAATTTAGACTTGTTAAACTGCTACATGAATCAAAAATATAATCCATATTAGTAACATTAGAAGTATCAAAACTACTAACATCTATACTAGTTAGAGCAGAGCATTGTTGGAACATAGAAGCCATGGACTTAACGTTTGAAGTGTTGAACTTACTAAGATCTAATTTAGCAAGGCTTGTACAATTCCAAAACATTTGATACATAGTTGTAACGCTTTTTGTATTAAGTGGACTAAGATCTATGTTAACAAGTCCTGTACAGTTATAAAACATATTAGACATATCTGTTACAGTTTGAGTATCCATTCCCTTAAAGTTTACAGAAGTTAGAGATTCGCATTGATTAAATAGATAGCTTAAATTGGTTATTTTAGGTGTAACTATATTACTTAAATCAACATCTGTTAATTTCTTACAACTATCAAATACTCCTTGCATATTAGTAAGTGATGATAAATTCATTTGACTCATATTGGCTGTTTTTAAATTATTACAAGATGAGAAAAAAGATTGAATACTAGTAGTATTACTGAAATCTGCTCCTGATAAATCAACAGTTTCTAAAGAAGAATAACCTGAAAATAATATAGGTATTGAAGTTAAGCTACTAAATTTGGCATTGCTCATGTTTAATGTTTTTAATCCCTTAGAATAGCTAAATCCTGAATTAATATCAGTTACTCCACTGAAATCAGCACCACTTAAATTAAGTGTTTCTAGGTTTGTTGCACCATATAAGAATCCACCAAGATTTCTAGCCTTAGGTAATTTTGTATTACTCATATTTAGGGTTTTTAGTGCTCCAGCTCCATCAAGGAATCCACCAACTCCCATTACATTACTAAAGTTTACTCCTGATAAATTTAGTGTTTCTAGGCTACTACATCCAGAAACTAGACCACCAATTGCACTTGCACTACTAAGATTCATATTGCTCATATCAATGGATGTTATTGATGACATTCCACCAAAGATTCCACTAATGTTAGTAACTTTGCTGGTGTCAAGACTTTTAATATCTATAGATGTTAGGGCTGAACAACTACTAAATAAGCCTCCCATATCCTGTAATTTACTCTTTTTACTTGAAGTTTGTAATTTTACACTCTTAAGGCTTGAGCATCCGGCAAATGCTCCATTCATATTTGTTAAATTAGTTGTATCAAGTATTGGTAGACTTAGATTTACTAGATTACTACATCCAGTAATAAGAAGTGATATATCTGATGCACATTTTGTATTTATATTACTTAAGTCTAATGTAGTTAAATTAGTGAAACCACTAAATAGTGATTTGGATGATGGATTTAAATAAATCTCGCCATCGGCACAGATTGTAACATTGTAACCACCTGCTCCATTGTCTTCAACATAAGCTTTAATCGAACCATCTTGCGCCACTGATACGTCCCAACTTTCAATGGCTGTATCTGGAACTGATAGGACCTTCTTTGTACTAATCTTTGTTACTTTTGATTTATATGTATCACTGTGATAGTTTCCTTTTGTATCACTATTCATGATTGGATTTGATGTAATAGCGTTTGATGTCTCATCTGCTTGAATATATGTTACCCTGAATGATAAATCAAGTGGTTTATCCTCTGTTGGTAGATCGCTGGCATTTAAATCAGTCTTATATTTTACAGAAACCTGCATTTTTACTGTTTCTCCAGCTTTTAATTGATCTTTAACTGCAACGCTTAATCCATTAGCATAGTTAACAGTATAATCAAGATATTTTTTAGTATCTGCTTCAAGACTAGTATTTATAACCTCACTAATCATTGCATCTATTGTTCCAGCATTTACAACATCTACTGTAAATGTGTAACTGTCTCCTGGTTTAGGAAGACGAACGCTATAGTTAACGGTCGTTTTAGCAGCATCTATTGCAGCGGGTGAAGTTGCAGTAACGCTTGTATCGCTAACTTTGACGTTTTCAAAATGGATATCCCATTTAGCACTATTAATATTAGAAACACCGGTAATATTTAGGGTTGTTGACAAGGCCGCATAACCGATGCTTATGCACAATATTAATAATAATACATATACAATGTATTTTCTATTTTTATTTTTCACTCTTTTACACTCTCCTATTCTAGATATAAGAATAATATTAATTTGAGAAAAAATCAACCCATAAAGTCAAAAAAAAATAAGCTAATTTTCAAAAAAGCTTATTCTTTTACTAATTTCTTCTTTTCCTAAAATACTTAAAATATTAGAAAGGTTTGGAGTTTGATTTTTTCCAGTTACTACATGTCTTATCATTTCACAAATATTACCTATATGTCCTTTATATGATTCAGGAGAAGCTTTGTACTCTTTTGTTGATGGAGCATAATTATTTTCAGTAGCAAGGTTTTGAATCTTACTATACCATGTATCATTATCATCATGTTCATCAAATACTTCTAAGTATTTATGTAGTAATTCTACATCAATACCTGCCTTATCTATTTCCTTATAAGTTTCTTCCTTATCTTTATAGAAGTATTCATTAAACATATACATTGACTCACTCTTGACATCTTTATATGTAGCTATATCTTTACGTGGACGTTTACCATTTCTTTCAATATCTAAGAAATCTATTAATCTGTCTTTATTTGTTACCATAATATTATAGAATTCTTCATCGTATTTTTTAAAGTAAGTAAGGCTATCTTCATATATTTTTGAAGCACTTATTCTTGAAAAATAAGTACGACAAATATTATTTAATTTTTCGGTATCAAATAATGTCCCACCGGTAGGCATTTTCTTAAAACTAAATTGGAAGTCTAAATAGGACTTATCACTATTTTGTAAATACCATTCTTCAAAGTTTGTATTAATAATTGTTGATAAGAATAGTTTTACTCCTTCACTAGGTATACCTGCTTCATCGTAATAGCTAACGGAAAACTCTGGATCTTTTCTTTTACTTAATTTACGAATGTTACCATTTTCTTTTTTTGTAAGCGGAGCATAGTGAGCATATTTTGGTAATTTAAATCCCATAAGTTGGAATAGCTGAAGATGTTTGGGATAACTTGGTACCCATTCGTCTCCTCTTATAACAACTGTTGTATGCATTAAGTGATCATCTATAACATGAGCAAAATGGTATGTTGGAAGACCATCTTTTTTCATGATTACTTCATCAATGACATTTTCTGGCATTGTAATATCACCCTTAATTAAATCATGTAGAGTTACTTGTTTTGACATATCACCAGGTGATTTAATTCTAACAACATAATCATCATTATTTTTTAGATGTTCTTTTATTTCATCTAATGATAAATCTCTATCAACTGCATAATGACCATATACACCAATAGGCTCTTTTCTTAATTCTTGTCCTTCTCTTATTTCTTGTAATTCTTCTTTTGTCATAAAGCAAGGGTAAGCAAGACCATTTTTAATTAAGTCTTTAATATATGTTTGATAAATTTCTTTTCTTTCGCTCTGAGTATATGGCCCATAGGCGCCACCTGTTATTGCTCCTTCATCAGGCATAATATCAAATGTTTCAAGGGATGATTTAATTAGGTCTGTTGCACCTTCTACATATCGTTCTTGATCAGTATCTTCTAGTCTTAGGAAGAAGATGCCATCACTTTGTTTTGCGAATATGTAATCTAGGAAAGCACTTTCCAATCCACCCATATGCATAAAACCTGTTGGACTTGGAGCAAAACGGGTTACTTTAGCTCCTTCTTTTAAATTTCTTTCAGGATATTTTTGTTCAAATTCATCTCTTGTTCTTGTAATATGGGGAAACAATATTTCAGCAAGTTCATTTCTTTCTATATCAGTCATTAGGATTCCTCTTTTCTTTATTATTAAAAAAACACATAATGTGTTTAATTTCAATATGGCTGCTCCAGTTAGATTCGAACTAACGCATCGTGCGGTCAGAGCGCACTGCCTTACCGCTTGGCTATGGAGCAATAAGTACATATACATTTTAAAACAAAATATAAAAAATGACAAGTATAATAATGGAAGTAGTAACTTTTTTTATATAAATTAAAAAAAATATTGCCTTTTTGCAATATTTTATAACTTAATTTCTTTTTTTTCTCTTTGTTTTCTTTTTTCTACTGCTTTATAACCTTCTTCGACATCATTAAAGTAAATTGTTTCATTTTTTAGTTTTTGATATGTTTCATTACCTTTACCAAGAATTAAAACAATATCTTTATCTTTAGCCATATTTATTGCCTTTTCAATCGCTTTGTGACGGTCTACTTCTATTTCGTAATTTGTATGTTTAGCCTTGGCAGTTGACACTAATTGGTTAATAATGTCTAGTGGGTCTTCACTTCGTGGATCTTCATAACAGAAAATGGCGTAGCTTGCATTACTTAAAATTGTTTCACCCATGATTGGTCTTTTCAAATAGTCCCTTTCACCAGCTGAACCAATGACTACTATAGAACGATTAATGTCTAGAGTATGGACAAAGTTTAAAAGATTGCTAATTCCATTAGGAGTATGAGCATAATCTACCATAACATAATATGGTGTATCTGTTTTTAACATTTCAAGTCTTCCATCAACATAAATATTTTTGATATTATCTTGGAACTCTTCCCACTTAAAACCTAAGGATAAACAGCAAAGTATTGCGCACGCTAGGTTATAAACATTAAATCCACCTAGTAATGGACTCTTTATATTATGAAGTTTTGAATCATACTTGTAAGTAATATCAGTATGTGTAGGATAGACTTTGTAATCTACAATTTGTAGTGTATTATCCTCTCCTTTTCCATATGTTACAACTTGTCCGTTACAAGCTTTTTTGCATATCTCAAAGGCCTCATCATCATGGTTTAGAATACAACAACCATCTTTTTTGGTTTGTTTAAATAATTTGCACTTACATTCAATATAGTTTTCATAACTTCCATGAATATTTAAATGTTCACGGGTAATATTGGTAATACCAGAAATATCAAATTCTAGTTCTGTAAGTCTATTTCTAAAAAAGGCTTCACTACTTGCTTCCATTGAACAATATTTGCATCCAGCTTCAACAAAATCATTAAAATACTTATATAAATTATGACTATCAGGAGTTGTATTCTCAGTATCTCCTTTTTTATCTTTATAACTATAACCATTTGTACCAATATAGCCACAATTATCTTTACCAATTAGAGTTTGAATAATTGTTGTGGTACTTGTTTTACCGTCAGTTCCTGTTATTCCAATCATTTTTAGTTTTTTATCAGGATAGTCATAAAATTTGGAACAGATTCTTGGTAATTCTTCATTAGTGTTATCTACTTTTATTATAGGAACAGATTTTTTGCCAACATCTTTACTTACCACAATAGCACTGGCTCCATTTTTGATGGCATCATCTATAAAATCATGACGATCTGCTTTAACCCCCATAGTGCAAACAAACAAGTCACCTGGTTCTACTTGTTTTGAATTAATAGCTATTCTTTTTATTTCTACATCACTATCGATATCAAATAATTCACTTAATTTTTTCATTTTTATCACCTATGAATAGTATAGCGTAAAGTTGGCAAAAATAAAAGGTAAATGGTTGAAATATACATATATTTACGGTAAAATGTATGGTGGTGATAAGATGAAAGCAGTGATTATAGGTGCTGGTTCAGATTTAGGAGTTCATATTGATGGAGCTCATCTAGGACCATTACAATTAATGAATGATATGAAACCAATATATCATGGTGAAATGATAAATTTAATGCAAGATGAAGGAATTGTTAAGAGTCGTAATTTATCTGATAGAAAGAAAAATGATGTTGAAATAGAGCGTTTTAATACGGCTTTATATAAATTGGAATTAAAGAAGATGAAAGAAGGATTATTCCCACTTACACTGGGAGGTGATCACTCTGTTGCAGTCGCTAGTGCTCTTGCTGATTCTAAGATTAATGATGGTCATGTGGGAATGATTTGGATTGATGCTCATACAGACTATAATACTTTTGAAACTACCGTTTCAGGAAATATACATGGTCTACCATGTGCCGCTATTACAGGATGGAAATGTGAAGAGCTTAGAACTTTTTTTGACGGGCAGTGTATTGATCCACGAAAAACAGTAATTATTGGAGCTAGAAGTATTGATCCATGGGAGGAAGATAATATTAAATATTCTGGAGTAACAGTTTACTCTACTGAAGATATTAAAAAAATGGGAATTAAAACAGTCGTTGATGAAGCATTTAAAATTGCTCTAGATAGAAATAAGTCCGTTCATGTTAGTTATGACATTGATGTTGTCGATCCTAACTTTGCTCCTGGTGTATCCATTCCAGAAGTTGACGGTATAAATGATAAAGAGGCTATGGAAATTTTAGAAGAAGTTTTAAAACATATTAATAGTATTTCTTCTATGGACATTGTAGAATTTAATCCATTACGTGATGAAGATAGAAAAACAGAACAACTGGCTTTAAATATGGTAGCTAGAACAGTTCAGGTGGTTGAAGAAGTTAAGGGAAAAATAATTAATCAAAAAAAATACTAGACTTTTAAAAATCTAGTATTTTTTATTATGCTTTTTCTACTTCTATCTTAATAGGATGTCCATTTAGATCGTATTCTTCACTATTAACTTCTTGTTTTTCAATTTTATTAGCTAAAGTTTCATTTTCTACATAATCTTTATATGTATCTAGCATATGATCTATATCAGTATCGCCATTATAATATACATTTATATGATCAGTGATTACAAAATCTTTTTCTTTTCTTAGACTTTGGATAGTTCTAACCATTTCACGAGCTAAGCCTTCTAGAATTAGGCTTTCGGTTAAATTGGTATTAAGAACAACACATGTCTTATTATCACTTGAGGCTTGATATCCATCTTTAACTTCAATTGAAAGAATGGTATTTTGGGCATCAAGCGTAAAGTTTTCACCCTCTAATTTTATTGTAATTGATTCATTTTGTGTCTTTAATGCCTCTTCACTAGGTAAAGTCTTTAATTGTTCTTGTAACACTTTTATTTTAGAACCTAATGTTTTACCTAACACTTTAAAGTTTGGTTTTAAAGAGTAAGTTAAGTAATCTGTCATGTCATCTTTGTAAGATAATTCTTTAACATTTAATTCTTCTTTTATTATTGAATCTAAATTTCCAATGATATTTTTTATAGAGCTGTCTAATATTACTTCACTAATTGGTTGTCTAACTTTGATATTTGCTGTTTCACGAGCATCACGTCCTAGACTACAGATATCTCTTACAAGATCCATTTTCTCTTCTACTTCTTCATTTACTAAATTTTCATTAAACTTTGGAAAGTCTGCTAAATGAACACTTTTTTCACCAGTTAATTTAGTATAAATTTCATCTGATATATATGGAGTTATAGGCGCAGTTAATTTTGCTAAAGTAACTAAAACTTCGTATGTTGTTTGATAAACACTTTTTTTACTTTTTGTTAACTCGCTATCCCAGAATCTTCTTCTATTACTTCTAATATACCAATTTGATAAATCATCATTTAAGAAAGGTACAATTAATTTTACAACTTTGTTTAAATCATACTCTTCATAAGCATTAATAACATCACGAACTAACTTGTTTAATTTTGAAAGTAACCATTTATCAATTAATTCGCGATCTTCTACTTTTATGTCGTATTCTCTTGGATCAATGTTATCGGCATTGGCATACATTTCGAAGAAGGAATAGGCATTTTTAAATGTTGCATAGTATTTTGAATAAATTTCTTTTAAGCCTACCATATCAAATCTTAATGGAGTCCATACTGGAGATGCATATAGCATATAATATCTAACTGGGTCAGCCCCATATTCGGTCATAATATCTATTGGATTGATAATATTTCCTACGGATTTTGACATCTTTTTACCGTGAGCGTCAAGCATCATATCATTAACAACAACATTTTTATAGCTAGATACTCCTGATACTAATGTTGAAATGCAAAGTAGAGAGTTAAACCAACCTCTTGTTTGGTCAACACCTTCGGCAATAAAGTCACCTGGGAATTGTGATTCAAATAATTCTTTGTTCTCAAATGGATAATGAAATTGAGCATAAGGCATAGCTCCACTATCAAACCATACGTCCATAACATCAGTAACTCGAGACATTGTTTTGCCACAGCAACTACATTTAATGTGTAGATTATCAACATAAGGTCTATGAAGTTCAATCTTTCTAACATCAATATCTTCTACTAGTTTTTCTTGTAATTCATCTAGTGAACCGATACATTCAACATGTCCACAGCAACAAGTCCAAAGTGGCATAGGACAACCCCAGTATCTATTTCTTGAAATTCCCCAATCTACCATTCCTTCTAGCCAGTTATTAAATCTTTTTTCTCCGACATATGCTGGATACCAATTAACTTTTTTATTACAATCTATTATTTGTTGTTTTAATTTAGTTGTTTCAATATACCATGCTGGTTTAGCATAATAAATTAACGGCTTTTTACATCTCCAACAATGAGGATAATCATGAGTTATTTTTTGCTTTTTGAATAGTTTATCATTTTCCTTTAAGTATTTGATGATATCAAGTTCAAGCTCGGAATCTGTTACTACTCTGCCCTCCCAAGGTCCAACAGTATAACACCCATCTTTGTTGACACTTTGAGAAAAACTAATACCATTGGCTTTTGCAACACGTGAGTCATCTTCACCATATGCAGGGGCGATATGAACAATTCCAGTACCATCTTCTGCTGTAACGTAAGAGTCTGCTAAAACTTCAAATGCCTTACCTTCAACTTTAGCAAAAGGCATTAATTGGCAATACTTCTTACCTACTAAATCTACCCCTTTATAAGTTTCTAATACTTCATAATCATCACCAAGTACTTTATCAGCTAAAGTTTTTCCGACTATGAAGTTGTAACCCTTTGATGATGCTTTAATATAATCATATTCAGGATTTACACATGTTGCCACATTATCAATCAAAGTCCATGGTGTAGTAGTCCAAACTAGTAAGTAACAATCTTCATCTATTAGTTTTAAAGGAACGATTACTGTATTAACAGAATCTTGTTGATATCCTTGAGATACTTCATTTTGAGATAATTCTGTTCCACATCTTGGACAATATGGAAGAACTTTGTTACCATGATAAATTAATCCTTTATCAAAAATATTTTTTATTAACCACCATTCTGACTCAATGTAGTCATTAGTACAAGTTATATATGGATTGGTACAATCAATAAATTGCCCCATCATTTCTGTAACTTTTTTAACTTCATCAATATTTGAATCAGTTTCTTTGTTACATTCTTTACAGAAATTTTCTATTCCGAATTTTTCAATATCAGATTTATTTTTGAAACCAAGCTTTTTTTCTACATTAACTTCAATTGGTAGTCCATGTGTATCTAATCCTATTTTTCTTAAAACTTGATATCCCTGCATTGTTTTATATTTACATATAGCATCTTTTATAGTTTTGGCAAAGACATGGTGTAAGCCAGGTTTAGCATTAGCATAAATTGGTCCATCGTAGAATACATACTTATCTTTACCATTTCTGTTTTCAATTGTCTTTTTTAGGATGTTTTCAACTCCACCCCAATCTTCTCTTATAGATTTTTCTATTTCTGATACATTTCCTGTTTTTAATTTTTCAAATTTCATAATAATTCCTCCACTTCCATTTTTTACTTTTTGGCTGTAATAATAATTGTTATTTGCAGGTTTATTAAATCAACTCCTTAAAATAATAAAAAGGTGTATACCAAAGGACGAACTGGTCGTGGTACCACCTTATTTTGTAAATACGAAATATATCTACCTTAACTATGTAACGTATAGTCCCGCCTTTATCTTATCCATAAAGGGCACTTGAAAGTGATCTAAAATATTTTACTCATAACCTTATTTCACCAAAGTTAAGGCTCTCTTTCATACTTTCGAATATTTCCGTCTTTCGCATTTGCTTATTACTAAAGTTATATCATACATATTTTATTATTTCAAGATTAATAAATTAATTTGTTATTGTTTTAAAGATTATAATAGTTAGATAGCAAAAAGACAAGAGATTTTTAGTTCTTGCCTTTCTTAGTCTAAAATTTCAATATCCTCTATTTCATCAATAATTGCAGCTTGCTGCTCTAACAATATTTTTAATTTACGTTTAAATATTTTTAAATTCTTATTAGCAATATCTGTTTGATTATCAATCTTTTCAGCTTTGATAAGTGCTTCATTTACAATTCTACTAGCACTGTTTTTTGCATCTTTTACAATTATGTCTGAATCTTGTTCAGCTAAATATTTGATATGATCAGCAGTATGTTCTGCTCTAATGATTGTATCTTTTAAATTGGATTCGATGCGATGATAATGTTCTACTTCTTCTCTTAGTTTTGAGATTTCTGCTTCTTGTTGGTGTATTTTTTCTTTTTGTTCTGTATATTTTTTTACAATTCCAGAGGTTTGGTCAATGACGTCGCTAATAAATTGGTTTACTTCTTTACGATTATAACCATTAGGCTCATAATTAAATTTTTCCATTTGCCTCACCTCTGGACTCTACTTATCTATTACCAATTAAATTCGTCATCTATGTCTTCTTCTTTTGCTTGTTTCTTTGTTGTTTTGGAAGATGGTTCCCTATCATCACTTATTTTTCCTTCAACATTAACGTTGTTAGGTGTACATAGGAAAACGCCACCACCTAGTTTTTCTAATCCTCCGCCAATAGCGTATAATGTTCCACTTAAAAAGTCTACGATTCTTTTTGCTTGATCTGGTGTTACTCTTTTTAGATTAACGACTACTGCGTTCCTTCCTTTTAAGTAATCTGCGATTTGTTGTGACTCTGAATATGCTCTTGGTTCTAATAGCATCATTTTAGAACCTGCTGTTCCATTTTGTTCACTATATTCCTCACGAGATGAAGTGTAAAATTCTTCATCTGGTGTTTCATTTGTTTCATCTTCTGGTTCTGAACCACCTAATATATTTTTGAATTTTTCAAATGCCATAATATTGCCTCCTATTTTATAACCTTAACTATACCACATTATAACATATAATTTTTATTTGGAAAAGTTTTTTATATTATTTTTCTTCAAATAATTTGTCAATATTTTTTCTTGGCATTAACATCTCCGTAGTATCATCAACAGTAAAAACAAATTTTTTCTGTTCTTCTACATAGCGTTCTCCATCAAGACACCATGTTGGAATATTATCTTTAAATTCTATTTCTAGATGATTTGTTTTATAGTACTCTATTTCTTCTATTTCCTCCAGATTCTTAGTTTTTAAAAGATACATAATATGAAGAATTTCTTTCTTGGTAGTAGCTTTACACATTACGACCTCAAACATTTTATCATCTAATTTTACATCATTATATATTCCATTAACACCGGCTATTCTACTGGTATTAGTAACAAAGATGAAGGTGTATTTCCCTGATTTGACTACTCCATTAACCTTATATGTTAATTCATATTTATTTATTTCTTTACTTAATTCTTTTAGTCCATAAAGAGCATAGGCCATTTTGCCATATTTTTTCTTTAGGCGACGTGGTGTTTCATAGCTTACATTCATATAATTTCCAGCACAAGCTACATAAATAAAGGCTTTTTTATTAATATGGCAAACATCAATCTTCTTTAATACTCCATCAAATAATAATTTGATATCTTTAATATAGTTTCTGGTAAATCCATACATACGACCAACATCATTAGTTGTCCCAAAGGGAATGTACGCTAAAGGAAGCTTTTTTTCTCTTAGACAGTTACCATTAATACTTTCATTAAGGGTTCCGTCCCCTCCAGCAATCAAGACTAAATCTATGTCATTTGGTAAATTCCTGATTATTTCAGTAGAGTCGTTCTTTCCTTGGGTAGGACAATACATATCATTATAATCATATTTATTCATTATACTTGAAACATATCTTATGAATTTATGACAATCGTGATGTCCACTTTCGGGATTATATACAACTGCTATGTTTTTCATTATTTTGCCTCCATTAATTTCTCTATTAAATTATATACATGAGGATATATTTTTACTGCTACTGCTTTAATATTGGGTTCTGCGTTTTCCACACAGAAACCATGATATTGTGTTATCATTTCCAAGTCATTAATACTGTCCCCTATTACAAATACATCATTTTGTTTCATCTTAATTATTGGAAGAAATTTTTTTATGGATTCTTTCTTATTAACATCTTTTCTAATTATTTCTAGAGAACAGTGATTTTTTAAAATATATGTATTAAAGGAATCAAGTTTAATAAACTGTTTATAAGAGTCTACTAAGTCTTTTCGATTGTTAAATTTAACTACTATTTTAAAAATAGCACCTGATTCTTTTAGGCTATTTTTTTTGTCATTACAATAGAGAATGGTAACATTTTTTTCTTTAAAGAATTTTTTTATTTCTGCAACATCTTCTTTGGTTAAAGGTGTTATAGAAATAGGCTGCATATTTTTATCAAGTATTTGGGCTCCATAATTTAGAAGGTAATAATCCAGTTCAATATTATTCTTTATTTTAGCTGACATGAAGTCTTCATAACTTCTGCCTGTTGCGACGGCGAAAAGGTTTTGATTTCTAAACCTTGCTATTGCGGCAATATTTTTCTTAGTGGTTATTTCATCTTCACAAATAGTGCCATCATAATCAGAAATTATAATTTTCATCGTATTCTACTCTCTTTCTAACTCTTGGTTTTATTTTTCTATTATTCTTGTTATTTACTTTGTCATTAACTGAAAGAATTATAGTTGATATTAAGACTAAGATTAAATCAATTATTAAGACTTCTTTAAAGTAATTGGTATATAAATTACTAAACACATACTTAATCAATTTATTTTCTAATATAATATTTAAACTATATGGTGTTATGAGACAGATAATGATATTATTTAAGCCTACTACAAGGGTTGTTGTAAAAAAGTAATTTAAAAAAAGATTATTATTAATTATAAATAAGATTATTATGACTAAAATTAAGGTTAGTAAAACAACTATTATGGTTTTATTTGAGGTTAATTCTTTATAAAAAGTTAAATATTTATAGTTTATGTTACTAATATCATAGTCTAAGCTTGTCTCAAAGCTTATTATTTTGTAATCATTTTGGAGGATATACTCTTTTACTTGGCTGTTATTAATGTTTTTTGTTAAAATATTATCTAGATCATCCAATGTATAGTTTATAGTTTTTTCATTATATAATACATGATGCATTCTATTAATGATTATATTGTTTAATACTTGACTTATATTTGTATCATTGATAATATTAGTAATTTCTTTTTCACTTAAGCCTAGTTTCTTTAGGTCTTGATATGAGGTATTTATATTATTAACAAATGTGCTTTTTTGACCTAAAGATAAATTAATATATTCACTTACATTGTTTTCTTTGATTATTCTATCAAAATAATTAGTTTTAAACAGAAGTTTAAAAGTGAAAAGGTATATTATAAAGCTTAGGGTAAAGAATAATATTACAGATAATAAGATTGATAATATTCTTTTCATTTTACTCACCTAATAATAGTATAACAAACTTTAAATATTTGTGGTAGTAGTTTATTTTAAGAAGTTTTTGAAAAATATTAAAAAAGATGTTGTCAAAGTTAAATTTGTCTGTTATACTAAATGAGTAATTTGGAAATGGCGCTGTAGCTCAGTTGGCTAGAGCAATCGGTTCATACCCGATAGGTCGTGAGTTCGAATCTCTCCGGCGCCACCATTTATAGAAATATCGATTTAATCGATTAAATATAAAGGAGCTTAAAAAGCTCTTTTTTGTTTATTAAAATGGCAAAAATAAGTGGTAACTTAACCACTTATTTTGTTTTCCTTAAATATTTACTTTCAGTATTATAATCTCCCATATAAACTATTTTATTTTTATTATTGTTTGAATTAACTACTATATCATAATCAGTGGTAAGCTTGTCAAAATAGTCTTCAACGGTAGCTTCATCTTTTCTATTTTTTGAATGATCATAATAAAACTTTAAATCTGATTTTATAGATTTTAATAAATCTTCTTCTATATTTTTTAAATTTAAGTAATCATTGTAAGAACCTTTTTCTAGGTCTACTTCAGTATATTCTAGGTATTCATTAAATATCTCTTGATATCTAGTTAAATTTTTAAATAATCTTTTATATCTTGTTTTATTATTATCTATTTTAAATAGTTCATCTGTAATAATACTGGTATCTGCTTGAAGATAACTTTTTACTACTAATTCTGGATCTATTATCTCGCAAAAGATTTGGGCAATTAATAGTTGTTTATAGTAAGAGTCCTGATTTTCATAATCAGAATATTCATAGTTTATTAAGGAAGCAATTCCTTCTGCTAAACATTTGTTATAGATATCACCACTTAATAAATGGTATAGTTCATGAGAAACAACTTCACTATTATTTTTTAAATCTTTTGAAGATGACATAGTATAGAAAGTCATATCGCAAAACATAGAGTTCCAGGAACCAGTTACATTTTTATCTTTTTGGGTTTTATACTCTATATCAAAGTTAGATAATTTATCTTCTACTTCGTTTTTATCCATATAGTAATAATACTCATCAATAAACTCCGAAACATAATTTAAAATCTTTTTTTCATTTTTATCTAGATTAGTATTTTCTTCAATACTCTTATAAAGACTAGATACATCTGATACTCTTTCATGATAATGTGGCATTACTAATTTTTGAATTAGGAAGGTAGAAATACCAGCACCCATAGCTATGTTAGCAGTAGCAAGTAACGCTATTAACATTTTTAAATTTTTGATTCTTTCTTCTTTTCTTAGTTTGAACTGTTTATTTGATTTTTTTATCTTACTAATATTTATTTTTAAATTTTTTATTTTACTAATATCCATAATACATCACCGGGAGTTGTATTATAGCATTTTTTTATTTTTTTGTAAAACTTTATTTTGTTCTTTTGGAATAAGAGTGTAGTTTTTATGATCTGTAATTGTATCTTTTGTAATTATAACCTTAGAGTATTTTCCAAAATCATCTGTTACTTTTTTAAAAGCGTGGTATGTAGCGTCATGTACTATTTTTTGTAATGACCTAGCTCCAGTTTGTAACAGATAGGCCTGATGAGCGATTTCTTCGATGGCTTCATCGCTAAATTTAATATCTACTTCAGCTTCATTTTTAAACTCTTGTATGACATAATAAATATCACTTTCTTTTGAATGAATTAAAATATTTTTTAGGTCGTTTTCACTTAGGGTGTTTAGGTGAATAATAATAGGTAGTCTTCCCATAGACTCATCTGGTAGACAACCAATGTCAATAAAGTCTTGTAGTGTTGGTTCTTTACTTTTAGGAGTATTTGTTTCTCTAAAACCTAAATTGTTTGTAGTAAATTTAGGGGCATTATAAACATTAGAGAATGCTCCAGAGAATATTACAATCATATTGTTAGTAGAGATTCTTACTTTGGTTTTCTGTAATACACTTTCCTCATTTAGTCCTATTGTATATTCTGTTCCATCAAGGAATTTAAGTAGTTGGTTTAATACGCCTTTACCAGAGACATCATAATTATCTCGTGAACCCTTTTTATCAACTTCATCGAAGACAATAATAGCCTTCTCTACTCGTTTTAGATTTTTTCCTTCATCCATATATAATTGCTCTAAAAAATCTTCAATGTTTTGTCCTCTATAACCAGGCATTGTAAGTTGTGTAGTATCTATAATTTTACACGGTATATCAAGATACTTTGCTAAAAGAGTACATATTCTACTCTTTCCTACACCCGTTGAACCACTTAATAAAATCCCTTTATTCTTTCCATTTTGATTGTTTTGCAAACGAAATATTTCAGTTACTAATTGATCAATTTCATCGTCTTGTCCGATGATGATATCTTTTAGCTTCTTTATGATGTTTTTACGTTTTATATATAGTTCTTCCTTGTTATTTTCTTTAGAATCACTAGCGTTTTTTACAGCAGGAGCTTGCAGGCTTTCTTCTTCTATTTCTGTTACTCTAGCTATTGTATCTATTAAATTATTGTAGTTATCACGAGTGACAATTATTTTTTTATTTAATTCAAGCATTTCTTTTTTGGTCATAGCGTGACTATTAACTTTTTTTATTAATTCAGAGAAAAGCATTTCTTCAAATTCTGGAGTAATTTCAAAGGCTTCTGAAACTATATTTTCTTGAACGTTTATTACTTCATTACCTTCGGATTGAATATTATTATTTAAAGGTTTATTGTCAGAAAAAAGATCATCAATATCAATAATAAAACTCTTAGTCTCATCACTTTCCATATCATATCTGTTTACTCTACAATTTGAATAATCTAGGCGATATTTCATTAACGCTTCTCTCATATTCTTTTGATTTTTATATTTATCATTAAAATCTTTTTTAGATAATACAAAATCGCAGATTAATGATACATCATCATCAAAATCATAGATAAATTCATCAAGCACTTCATAAGAAGTTCCATCGAGTGCATAAAAGATTCCCTCGTCTTCGGAGTACTTGCCTTCTATACCTAGTGCTGGTACATATATACTTAAACCATCATATATTTTTCTTCGTTGCATTATCATTGCAACATCATAATTATTTTTTAACATCAGAACCTCCTAAATACTTTATATAATAATACAAAAAAGAGGCTAATGCAATAATATAATAAGTTATCTTAAAAATATAATATATAATTTTACTAGTAGTCTTTGAATAATGGGTGTTCGAATAAGAAATTTAGGATTTTTCTTTGAAATTTGTTTTGTTAGTTTGGTACTAACTGCTGTTAAAGTCTTTTTTTCTATAAGATTAAAGAGGTTGTTTTGTTTTTTTGTTACTTTATCTTTATATAAATAAAAAGTTGATGCTGGTTTTAAAAAGCGTTCTTTGTTATCAATCATAACTTGATTAAAACCCGTATGATATGCACCTAGCTCTATTAGAGTAAGACTAATATTACTACCAATTAATTTTAACTCTTTATTCATTGTATAACAAAGACTACTTAAGGCTGCTTTACTAGATGTATAAGCTCCTAAATAAGTAAGGGGTAAATATGCCGCTAAAGAACTGGTCACAAATATTTTCCCCTCTATATTTTTATGACACATATTTTCATATGCCCTTTTTATTACCGCAATATTTTTAAAAACATTTACTTCATAGTTTTTTCTAATTGTATCTAGTGAAATACCAAGTACTGCTCCACCATTACCAATGCCAGCATGTGACCAAAAAACATCATAATCTAAAATATCTAAAAGTTTTAAATCATTTTCATTACAAATATCTAGTTTATATACTTTAGCATTGCTTTTATTAGCGAGTTTTTCTTTTAGAAGGTATTTTTCTTCTTCTGTATGTGTACACAAATAAACAAAATTATTTTGCTCTAACAGTTTTAAAGCTGTTTCATAAGCAATACCCGATGTTGCTCCTGTTATTAATATTTTCATATTTATCACCATTGTTATTATGGACAAATAAATATAAATTAAACAAAAAGAAGCCTTATTTAGAGCTTCTAGTTATTATGAAGGTCACACCTTTCTTTTCATTTTTTATATTAATATCATAGCCGATGATACATAAAGTCTTTTTCACAATTGATAATCCTAGACCAAATTCACCTTTAATTCCCTTGCGGAACGGAGTAAAGATTCCCTCAAGTAAATCATTATCGATGTTTGATCCATCATTATATAAAATTATTTTATTTTGTTTAGCATTAATTTTTATAGTAGTACTAGCATATCTCATAAAATTATTTAGTAAGTTGTCAAGAATCGTCTCCCAATGCTCAACTGTACCAAAATATACCGATTTATGGTCATATTCGACTATAAATTCTACATCTTTTCGTTTCCATTTAAATTTAGAAACCTCGTCATTTATAAGTTTTTCCATGTCTATTTTTTCTATTTTCGGTTTACTATCTTTGAGATAATCTAGTTTATTTAAGTAAAGAAGTGAGTGTACTTTATTTTCTAATTTTTCAGTTTGCTCTTCGATAACTTGTAGAGCCTTGTCTTTATCTTCTACTTCGTCATGAACAGCTTCTATATATGATTTTATAACGGTAAGAGGTGTTTTAAAATCATGTGAGATATTTTGATACATTTGATTGCGATATTCCCCTTGGCTTTTTAGGGAAATGCGCATATCTTCAATTGCGTATCCTAAAGACTTAATTTCATCATTAGCTTTAAAATCAATTGTATGGTTATAATCCTCATTGTCGATATTATCAACCTTTGATTTTAGTTTGTCAATCTTATATATTATAATAGAACTCCAAATTACAAGGATAAGTCCTACTATTAAAAGTGTTCCTAAAACTATTGGTAAAATAGCTGCTAAAATATCGGCTTTAGTTTTATTTATATAAGTATCATTTGTTAGAGCTATTTTGGTAACTTGTTCTGCTTTTATTGTGTAATAGTAATAGGTATTATGTTTATAAATAAATTTTCCATAGGTATTATTTTTGATTTTTTTTATGATAAATAATGGGTTATCAAATCCCATAACTTCAGTTAAATTATCACTAGTTACTATTTTTTGATCTATAATATATAGATATGCAATCTCCGACGAAGATAGGTCTTTATCAAAATTAGACTGCATGAACTTTAATGGTTCACTTAAATACCTATAGACATTATTTTCTGCTAGAGGAATTAGGGTTTTAGGTAAGACTACCCCTAGACAGATAAATGCTATGGAAAAGACTAAGAAAATTATTATAATAAGTTGTTTACTAAGTGTTTGTTTTTGATTTTTCATGACATACGATACCCATATCCATAAATGGCATTAATGTTTAACTTTGGCATTTTCTTTCTAAGTCTTCTAACTAAATCATCTACAACTCTGTCTGTACCAAAGTAGTCATCACCCCAAATATAGTTAAGTATTTCATCTCTAGAAAAACCTTTATTGATATTTTTTAAAAATAGGATAAGTAGATCAAACTCTAATGTAGTAAGTTTTATTTGTTTTTGGTCTTTGTAAACTACTCTTTTTTCTAAATCTATTTGATAAGTTTCGTAATTAATTGTTTTTTCTTCTTTTTTATAAACACGTTTTATAATATTATTTACTCGTAGAACAAGTTCTTTACTAGAATATGGTTTTGTAATGTAATCATCACTACCTAGTTCAAGACCTAATATTTTATCTATTTCTTGATCTCTTGCTGAGGTGAAAATAACTGGGACATTACTATTATTTTTTCTGATTTCTTTAATGATATCATATCCACTAATGTCATCTTCTAACATAATATCTAATATCCATACATCTACAGGTTGACCTATATAATCGATAGCATCAGCTCCTTTATTAAAGGTCACAACCTTATAACCAGCTTTTTCTAAATAAACTTTTATTAAATTGGAAAGGTCTTTTTCATCTTCTACAAAACAAATTGTATACATTTTCATCACCTACCAATAGTATTATATCATGTTTTACTTTATTTTGATAACCTTATGGGCATCGCCTCCTCTTTACATTTTCAGTATAGGAAAAAATTGTCAAAAAATTATCAAACAATTATGGGAAATTATGGGAAACAAAAAAAAAGAATAACGTGTATTCTTATTTTATTATTTCTTTAAAAGCATCGATTAAATGATTGACGTAGGCACAGCTCATAAAACAAACAACTGAGTCTTTTTCATTCTTTAGTTTATCAATGGTATCTTCTGAAATTATTTCGGCACCTTTTATTTTTTCTACAATAAGATTTGATGTAACGCCAGGATAATCACTTTGTCTTTCTCTATTGCAATCTATTTCTGTTAAATAAACTTTGTCGGCTTTACTTAAAGCAGTTACAAATTCATTGGTAAAGTCTTTAGTTCTAGAATAGGTATTTGGTTTAAAAACTGCTACTACTCTTCTATCTTTATATTTTCTTTTAACAGCATCTAGGGTAGCACTTATTTCTGTTGGATGATGAGCATAGTCATCAATGATGATAGCATTTCCTACTTTTTCTTCGGCAAAACGACGTTTAGCATTCTTAAATGTTTTGAAACTATTTTTGATTTGTTCCTTTGAAATACCATATATGTTACACATGATGATTGCTGCAGTAGCATTTAAAACCATATGTTTGCCATAAACAGGAATTGTAAATGTATCAAATAGCTTATCTTTAAAGTAAAGATCAAAAGTTTCTCCATCTTCTGCAACATGATGATTTTTTATAATTACATCATTATCTTCATTAAATCCATAATAAGTAATAGGAGTTTTAGTGTTTAAGCTATGGCAGTTAGGGTTATCACCACACGCTATTAATCTATTTTTAGTGTGATTTGCAAATGTTGAAAATGTATCAATTATATCTTGAAGATCTTTATAACACTCCATATGTTCTTTTTCAATATTAGTAATGATAGAATTAGTTGGATAATAAGTTAATAAATGTTTGTTAAATTCGTCTGATTCAATAACAAAAATATCACTATTTGGATTAATACGGCCATCTCCTGCCCCAACGAAGTAACTGCAACCAATGGAGTCTTCTAATATATGTCTAATCATTGATGATGTAGAAGTTTTTCCATGTGTTCCGGCTACTGAGATAGTATTAAACATTTTTGTAATGTCTCCTACTATTTCATTATATTTTTTGATTGTTAAACCTAATTCCTTTACTCTTTTTAATTCCTTGTGGTCTTCTTTAAAGGCAACTGAATAAGTAACAATAGTATCCTTGGGAATATCGTGTGTATTATCATAATATATTTTAATATTTCTTTCGTCTAATCCTTTTTGGGTAAATTTATATTCAGTAGCATCATCGTAACCACTTACTTCATTTCCTAAATCTGAAAGTATTTGAGCAAGTGTTGACATACCTGTTCCTTTAATACCTATACAATAATATTTCATTGTTTCACCTCTAGTTATATTATAAACTATGTGCTTTTGATTGTAAATATTAGTGTTCATTTGTTTTTAGATAAAAAAATGAGACATCCTCTCATATTTTTTTGGTGATGTCAGTAAGATAATCTAGAAGAAATTCATGGTCAGCTATAGTGTCTACTAATGCTTGATCAAGGGTATAACAAAATGTACCTAATGTGCAAGCTGAATATGAAGTCCTTGATAAAGGATTAATTTTATACTCAAGTTCTGGAACTCTATTAAAACACATTCTAGTTAAATGATTAAAGGCATATATCAACATATCATTTCCTTTTTGGCCGCCATTTTTTAAATATCTTGTCATATCATTATTATAACAGTCTGAAGTAATTTTGGCATCAGCATTATCTATTTCTATATTGTCTATATCAATAATATCTATTTTACTTTGATTACTTTCCTTGCTACATAAAAAATTGGTAATATTACAATCAAAATAAAAGATACCATTGCTTGCGTAAGTAAAGAGAATTTCTCTTAGTTTTTTAAGCATGTCAAGTTTTTCATTATGAGAATGCTCATTTGACATCATGAAATTTTCTAGATCGCAATTTTTTGAGTACTTCATTGTGTATCCTGTAGATAAGTATTTTGAATTAACAATTATTTTAGTAGGTGTTATGGCAGAAGGTATTTTATCTTTGTTTTTATCTATGTAAAGTAATTTTTCTGTTTTATTTCTGACAATAGAATCACTTAAAGAAATATATTTTTTATACACTTCTAGATTACCTTTTAAGCGATATAGATTTGATTCCCCACCATATTCGAAGGGATACTCTTCTTTTTCTAGTTCTTCTTCATTTACGTAGTTAAGCATATTACCTCCCGATTTTTGAATAGATGCAGCCACAGTAATTTTGGCGATATAAGTTATATTTCTTTGAAAGTTCAATACTTCTTTTATAGCCATTTTTCTTTTTAAAGTCAGAATATAAATAGGTAGCAGATATTTCTTTATTAAGACTCTCCCCTATTTCATTTAACCAATTGGCGTTTTTGTAGGGACTTAGAGTTAGAGTTGTTGCGAAAAAGTCAAAGTGATGCTCAGAAGCATATTGGGCCGTTTTTTCTAGGCGTAATTTGTAGCATAAATAACAACGTTTACCTCGCTCTGGTTCATTTTCTAAGCCTTTAGCCATTTCCAAAAATTTTTCTTTTTCATATTCTCCCGCTATTACTTCTATGGGATATTTTATCTTGAACTGTGCGGCAAATTTTTGAACTTCTGCTAGTCTTTTATCATATTCACTTTTACTAGTTATATTAGGATTATAATAAAAAATAGATATTTTAAAATTATTGCCAAGACGTTCTAAGCATGCTGATGAACATGGAGCACAACATGCGTGAAGGAGCAAAGTTTTTACCTTGCCTTCCATATTATTAATTTGTTCTTCCATTTTTAAATCGTAGTTCATGCTTACTCCTTTTTCATTCTTAATTAATTTTATATTTATAGCTACACCTCAATTGTCTGACATATTATATCATAAAACGGAAAGAAATACAACTTTAACTTAATTGGTTTAGTTTTTCATCATATTTTTGCAGTAATTGTTCTTTTTCATCTTCACTTATAAAAGCATGTCTTATAGCATCTTTATTCATTTTAACAAAGTCTTTGTAAGTAAAGTTTAGTTTTTGCGCTAGTTTTTCATATTCTGTTGTTAATGTGACATTAGATACTGTGTTGTTATCGGTATTTATAGAAACTAATATATTTGCATCATACAACTTTCTTACTGGGTGATATTTTATATCTTTTATGACATTAGTTTGTACATTGCTGGTTGGACAAATTTCTAATAGTATATCTTTTTGTCTAATTTCTTCTAATAGTTCTTTGTGAAAAATAGCATTTACTCCGTGTCCCAATCTCTTGGCTCCAAAATCTATAGCTGCCTTCATACTATCTTTTCCGTCTGCTTCTCCAGCATGAATGGTAAAAGGAATGTTCTTACCCTTAGCGTATGCAAATAAATTTTTATAATCAATAGTTTTATAAATAGATTCTGCTCCAGCTAAATCAAGAGCAACTACTCCTCTATTTAAAAATCTTTCAGCTAAATCTACTACTTTAATATTATCTTCTTCTTTATCACCACGCATCATACAAAGAATAAGATTCGTTTTAAGACTTTTTTTAGCTAATCCTTTAAGAACGCTTTCTACAACTTCATCTAAACTTAAACCTTTAAAAACATGTTTAAGAGGTGCAAATCTAATTTCAGCATAAATTACTCCGTCTTCTTCCAAATCAGCTGCAAGTTCCTCTGAGATTAATTCTAAATTCTTTTTTGTTTGCATAACCTTGCCAGGAATAAAAAACTTGGTTAAATAATCATTTAAATCTAAACATTTGTCATCAGCAATCATATTTTTTCGGGCTTCAGTAATATCTATTCCTAGTAATTTAGCCGCTGTTTCTGGTCTTACGGATCCATCTAGATGAAGGTGAAGTTCGACTTTTGGCATTTTTTTATAATTAAGCATGTTTTTCCTCCTTATACATAAAACAATTTTTTTCATGTGAATTAATAATACCGATAGCTTGGAGATATGAATATATAATAGTTGTCCCTACAAACTTCATACCCCTTTTCTTTAGGTCTTTAGAGATTTCATCAGATAGTAAAGAATTGCTTTTGTTGGTTTCATAAATCGGAACTGAGGGAGCAAATTTATAGAGATAAGTAATAAAATTACCATATTCATCAATAATACTTTTAAATATCTTAGCATTATTGATACTTGCTTTTATTTTTAGACTATTACGTATAATACCTTTATTTTGTCGCAATTCATTAGCCTTTTTATCATCATAATTTAATACTTTATTTAGATCAAAATTATCATAGGCTTTTCTAAAATTATCTCTTTTATTTAGAACACATTCCCATGATAAGCCGGCCTGAAAGGATTCTAGTATTAGCATTTCAAATAAGTAAGCATCATCCTCATTTTTTACGCCCCACTCGCTGTCGTGATATTTAATATATATTTTATTTTTTTCATTGCACCATTTACATCTTTTTGTTTCCATATTATCCTCTTTCAATTATATTATAATATTTCTGGAGAAAAAAAACTAGTTTTAAAACTAGTATCTTTCTATAACATATTTTCTATAATGTTAGATATATTTTCAACCGACATACCGTTTTCTTTTAACAAGTCTTCCGCTGTGAAATAAGTATGGAATTTTTTACTAATACCGAAGTTTTTAACTAGTATGTCACTAGTGCCATAAAATGATGAAATATTTTGACCATAGCCACCCATTAGTTCACCATCTTCTAAAGTGATTACTAATTTGTGATTTTTCTTTAAGTCATTTAATAGAGTTTCATCTAATCAAGTTAAAAATTAAGGGTTAATGACAGTAATATCAAGATTTTTTTTCTTGTTTTACCTTTTTGACAATGTCAAGGGACATATCCATCATTTTTCCTATAGCAAAGATTGCTACTGTATTACCATTTAGGACAATCTTATTTTTGTTATATATTGTATAGTCTGTATTATCGCAAGTATCTATTTTAGAGAATTCGGCTGTTACTCTAATTCATACTGGATGGTTTTTCAGAGTAGTAGCAAATTTTAACATATTTTTGTATTCACTTTTAGTGGATGGTGCTAAATAAATAAAGTTTGGAATGTGAGCAAACATTTGAATATCACAAAGAGCTAGATGTGTATCAGAGTTCATTCCATAAGCGCCAGGACTTAGTACTAACATTGTTGCGATACTATCATTAGACATAAATCATGTGATATTTGATCATAAGTTCTTTGAAAGAATGGTGCTAGAGTTCCAAAAACAGCTGCACCTCTATTTTTAGCAATTCCACTAGCCATTGCAATACCATTTTCTTCAGCTATACCAACATCAACTAGTTGACCTCTTTTTACATATTCATCACGTACATCTTTAGTAAATCCTAATACCATAGGTGTTCCAGCGTTGACTACTACAGCCTTGCTATTGGTATCTAGAAGTGGCAAAAAATTCATTTTCTTTCCTAAATCTTTTCTCATAATCATTTTTCTTCTTATTTTTCTATAGAGTTTATCCAATCATTTAATTCTTTTTCTGTTGTTTTTAATTTATCACTATAGCTTTCAAAAACTATATTCATTTCTTTTTCTATTTTGGAATTAGGACACAATTTTTCTATGTCTTTAAATGTTTTGCCAAGCCACCCAGCATTGGTTGCAAAAGGATAAATTGTTTTATTTGATAAATCATTTCCCTTTAAAAAGGTAACAACAACAGGAGATATTGTATACCACCAAACTGGAGTTCCGATAATAATCTCATCATAATCATCTAAATTAGCATTGATATCTTTTATTGGAACTTCTTTATTATCAATGGAGTTATTTTGATATTCATTAACCACTTCATCGTAGTCTTTAGAAAAAGGTGTTAGTGGTTCTAGTTCCAAAATATCACAGTCTAATTTACTTTTTATCATGTCAGCTATCTTCTTGGTGTTTCCAGTATAGCTATAGTAAACTACTAACTTTTTCATTATTTACACCAGCTTTCTAATGTTTCTAAAGAATTATTCGCATCACTTCCACGAATGGCAAGTCCTGCTTTTATGTTTGCTCCAGAACATATTTTTTTAATATCATCCATAACATCTCCTAAAGTTGAACCCTCGTGGGTTGTAAATGGATAAATTGTCTTACCAGTAAAATCTAGATTTTCAAGGCATGTAAACATGCACATAGGATAGTGACTCCACCAAACAGGGCCACCAATATAAATAGTATCGTAATCACTGATGTTTTCTAGTTTATTTTTAATTTCAGGACGAGAGTTATTTTCTAATTCTTCTTTGGCAACATCACAACATTCATGATAGTTATAAGGATATTCTTTTAGGGGTTCAACTTTAAATAAATCAGCTCCTGTAAGATGAGAAATGTTTTCAGCTACTATTTCTGTATTTCCTTTTTCAATATTTTCAATGCCATTCTTCATATAATTTTCTCCTGTATGAGAAAAATAAATAACTAATTCTTTCATGATATTCTTCCTTTCAAAATAAATTTTATAATATTATTCTAAACTTTACTTTTTTAAATATTCGTCTAGTTTTCCTTAATAATATAATTCAATTTTTTTGTTCAAGTGATCATATGCATCCTGCATTTTACTTATTTTTCTTTAAGTATTGTTCTTTGATTTTCTAATAGCAAGCGTCTTTCATTTATTGTTTTATCTCCTTGTTCAAACAAATCAACATATTTTTTAGTACATCTATGGATAAATCAGCTCCTCTCATACACTTTATGAACTCTATTCTTTTTAAATCCTGTTCACTATAGTTTCTGATTCCACTTTTTGTTCTTTGTATTGGACCAATCAAACCCTTTTTTTCATAAAATCTTAGGGTGTCTGGTGATAAATCATACATATCAGATATTTCTTTGACATTTTATAAAAAAAAGTCTATTTCCTAGTAGAAAATAGACTTTTCTTTTTTATTTGCCTGATAGGACTTTTTTTATTTCAGTTGTAGCAGCGTTTACAGTATTCATATCAGGATTCATTATCCATGATTCTTGAGTTCCTAAGTGTCCAATACCAATACCATCTGTTCCATCAACGCTTTGTTCTACAACTTCAAAATTTTTGTTTTCTAGTGCAGACTTAATTAATGATTTTACTGTCTTATCGTTCATATCAGTAGTATATAGACCATCAAAAGAATTTAACACTTCAGTATAATTTGTTAGGGTTGTAGCTGAGGCTAATTTTTGAGCTATATTAATTAATATTTGGCGACAGTTTTTTTGACGGTAACGATCTCTTCCTGGGAAGGCGTTTCTTTCTCTTGCAATGGCCAAAATTTCGGTACCATTATATGTTTTACATCCTTTATTTACATGAAGTTTTTTTCCTTTAGTATCATCATAAGTATTAGTTACTAAAGCATGAGTTGTTGTAAAGTCATAGTCGGAACAGAAATCAACTCCGTTAACGGCGTCAACTATATTTACTAAACTAGTAGTATTAAAGTTTACAGTATAATCTATCTTTATATCAAATAGTTTTTCTAAAGCTTCTTTGCTTACTTCAGAGTCTAGAGAGCCAAGACACATTAGGGTGTCCTTCATATTATAAGCAGGAACATCAATGTAATAATCTCTAGGAATAGAAGTTAAAACTATTTTATGAGTATTTAAGTTAACTGTTGCGATTAAATTGTAATCACGCATGATTCCTGTAAAATCAAGTCCATTAATATAAATGTTATAAACATTTTTTATTGTATTATTCTTTTTTATTTCTTCTTTTACGTTAAATTCACCAATAATTTTGTAATTATCTCTAGAGTATAAATTAGTTGATTCCATAAGATAATCATAGTTAACACTCGCTATTAGGAAGTAAGAATTGTTATTTGTTACATTTTCCATTGATTTTGAAGCAGCATCACTACTAACATAATTGTAATTACCTAATTTCTTTAAGGCTTTTTCTATAGAGCGACTGTATTTATAATATTCTATTGTGTCACTTTCTTTTAATTCTTTAATATTGTTTACTGTGCTTTCTTTATTTGCTATAACATAATATTTTGTTTCTATACTATAAGTATTGGTGCCTAAACTTTTATCAATATAAGTATTAGTTTTATTTAGAAAATAATAACCAAAAGCATTACCAGTTATACTTATTATAAATAAGATGATTCCGATAACTATTAGAGCCTTCTTTTTAAGATTGTAAAAAAGTAGACCTAAAAGATAAAGTATGGCCTCTCCTACTATAAATAGGATTAAATATTTATTTGGTAAAACATTTAATTTGAAAATTTCATATGTTGTAAATAAAATAACTATTAACACTATTAAACTTAATATATTTTTTATTAATCTTTTTTTCATAATCATTCTCCTAACAATAGTATAATTATACTTTAATATGTTTTCTAATGCAAGTATGACAAATCAATTACAATAATATCATCATATGTATATATAATTTCTTGGTTCTTATTTTCTCGTTGTTTTATTTTGTCGTAATCTTCCTCACTCACAAAGGTTAAATTTAATCCATAATATTCATAACAAAATCTTTCAAAGCCAAGTTTTTTAAGGTTATACTCTTCCCAGAATATAGCATCATCACTAATAAAGCCATAATTTAATTTGTTAATTTCTGTTTCATTTTTTGTACTACCTATAAGAGCAAATTTATAATTTTGATGGTTGATATTTTCTTTAATGGCGCTAGTGATTACGGTATTATATTTGTTAAAAGTATTTTCTAAAGATAAGTATGTTGCTTGGGTTTGAATAAGGTTATTTCTAAGAAGAAGGATAATTACTATAATACTTAAGTATTTCATTTTATTTTCAGGCATGGTAGTAATTAATAGTAATGGTATTAGAAGGTATGATGCACTCATTAACAACTGAAGTTTTGTATCATTTATTGTAAAAATTATACTATTTAAAAATATAGGTAATGCTAAAACTAATAGTAAGGTTAAGACTTTTTTCTTTGGTGATAAATTGTTCTTAAAAATTTTAAATACAACTCCAATAATTAATAAAATAAGTAGAAAAATATTTGATATATTATTTTTTATATATATGTTTTTTACTATCTTGTCTGTGAAATAATATTCATAGAACAACTTATAGCTTAGGCCTATTTTCTTGGGAATAGATAGTAATGTTTGTAATCCTATTTTATCTGCTCCACTATAATTACTCATATTAACATGGAATACTAAAAGAGAAATTTTCATTATGATAAAATATAATATGGCACCCATTAATAGAGTTAATATATATTTTAAAGATAGTTTGAAGTTTTCCTTTTTTTCAAGAAGTAACTTTATATTATATATTATAAATGTTGTAACTATTACTGATAAATATGCTTGATACATGGAAAGTGCTACTACGATCAGAATTAAAGAAAAGAGATATTTTTTTATTTTATTTTCTTCTTTATAATATACATAAATGGATAAAATACTACAAAGGAAAGCTAGGGTGTAGCCTATTGAACAGTAATCAAAAAGTAGGGTTGCTGAAGTAATAGGATTTAAGCAAATTATTAGAATGTACAAAATAATATCTTCTTTTTTTCTAAAGGAAAATAAGTCAAATAATATTACTAGACTGATGGATATTATAAGGTAACTTATCAAAATATCAATATGCGGTATTGTTAAAAAACATTTTAATAGTCCTATTACATATAGTCCAAATCTTCCTAGAGATATTTCCCAGGAGTAGCCATTATAAAAACCATTATTTAAAAGGATATCGGCACTCAAAATATTTTTTGTCATTAACGGTAAGTGAGTTAAAAAAAGAAAAATAAAAGTGATTAAAATAATCAGTAAATTTCTTTTATTTATAAGAGATCTCATGTTATCACCATCCTTTTTTAGTATAACATAAATGCAATTGAAAAGAAATGTTAGGTATGTTATATTTAAATAAAGAAGGCTGTTTTGATATGAAGAAGTTTATTAGGATTTGTGAATATATTTTATTTTTTTTATTTGCTATTTTGTTATTATTTTTTACAAATAAAATTTCTACTCTAATTATTATTCCCTTATTTATAGCGCTGTTATTTATTGTTCATAAAATGAAGATTAAAAACTATGGTATCTTTATTTTTATACTAGCCTTAATAATCAGATTAATTAGTGTTTTTTATTTAAAAGTCAATATAGTTGATGATTTTAAAACTATGTATGAGGCAAGTCGAGATTTGATTGTTCATAATTTTGATTTCTTGAAAAGTTCATATTTTGAAATATTTAGTTATCAATTAGGACATGTCTTATACCAGGGAGCATTATTGAAGATTATTAATAGCGTATTATTTTTAAAGATTGTTAATTCTTTGGTAACCTCGTTTGTTGTACTCTTTATTTATTTGATAAGTAAAAAGTTATTTAGTGAAAAGACAGCAAGGTGTGTTTCCTTGTTATACTTATTTTTCTTATATCCTATCTATTTGAACTCTGTTTTAACGAATCAACATATCCCTGCCCTTCTTGGATTAATAACTATCTATTTATTGATTACTAAAAAGAATAGCTATAAGCTTTCAGTAATAATTGGAATTATTTTAGCAGTTGCTAATGTACTTAGGACGGAATCAATAATTATTATTTTAAGTATTATTATTTATAATCTCTTTTTAGAAGATCTTATTGCTAAAAAAAAGATTATAAACTCTATCCTTTTAGTACTATCTTATACTCTTGTATTGATAGCTTTTAATGGACTAATTCTTATTTCACCTCTTCATACATCGCTCAAAAATAATGCTTCAGAATGGAAATTTTATTGTGGTCTTAACTATGAACATAATGGTATTTATAACGAAAATGATGATAAGATATATTTTTCTTCTAATAATAAAAAAGAGTTACTAAAAACAAGAATTAAAGAGGGAAATGTCAAATTACCAGTTTTATTTTTAAAGAAAGAAGTAATACTTTGGACACAAACAAATTATGATATACAGCTTTTAAATAACATCAATTCTAATTTATATAATTTCATTTTGTTATTTAATCAAGCTTTTCTTAATTTTATTATGATATTATTTATTATTAGTCTCTTTCCTGAAAGAAAGAAAACTAATAAAGAGTTACTTTTACTAAAAGTTATTATTGGAATTTATTATTGTGTTTATATGTTTATTGAAATATCTCCAAGATATGCTTACATATTACATATTTTAGTATTCTTGACTATAGGACTAGGTATTGAGAGAATAAGAAATTTAAAAAAGACAACAACGCGTTAACTGTTGATGGCTTTTTGTTTGTTCATATGTACTTGATAAATTTTACTAGTCTTTTACTATTACACCAAACATAGTAGCTATACTTGCGGCTTGAAAATTATTGACTATTATGTTCTTAAGGGACTTTTGATCAAAAATTGCCCCATTAATATTACAAGTTGTAAAGTCAACGTTTTTTAATGTTGCTCCAGCAAATTCGCTTCCTTCGAAAATTGTTTCTTCCAATAATACCTCTTTTGTTTTTGTTTCATTAAAAGATGAGTTTTGAAAAGTACTATTAACAATATGAAGATTATTTATATCTGCTCCACTAAAATTTATATAACGGCAATTACAATCTATAAATTGGACATTTCTAATGTTTGAATCTATAAAAGTTGTTCCTACTAACTTACAGTTTGTAAAGATTACTCTGTCAATAAATTGTTTATTAAAATTCTGATTAGAGAGATCACAATCTTCAAAGATAGAATCTAATATGTCAACTGATGCTAAACTTATATTACTGAAATCTACATTTTTAAATGAGCAACTATCAATATTTATATCACTGATTGTTAAATTGGTTGGTGTTTCATTTTCTAGTTCTGCTTCAAAAAACTCTTGTGTTGCAAAACAGCTTTTAATATCTTTCTTGGTAATATTTGTTATCTTAGGTTTTACTATTTTCATAAATTATCTCCTATTTAAACTTGACATATTTGAAACCCAATTTACTATAGACATCATATGCTCTTGGTAGATGAAGTACTCTCGCAAATATAAGATTATAAAATTCATCAAATAGTATTATACTACAAAGTAAGATACTGATAGTTAAAAAAACTTTTTTATTCATTTTTTTAGCAAGATAAAAACATAAAGGAATGATTGCGTAGATTAATAACAAACTTGATAGTCCAAAAAAAAGTACACTTCTAAGACAAACAAAGCCACCAATATTTCCAAAGTTTAATATTTCAGAGTTATAATCCCAGCATCTTTTTCCATTACCAATAATATACATTCCAAGACCAGAAAAATATTCCAATATACCACAAGATATTGTGCTTATTAAAAAAACTTTTAAAGGGGTTTTTCTGTATTTGTAAGTTAGAATAAAAACTATAATTGAGCCTGTGGCATAGATATTTATCCATGGGCAGAAATTACCTCCTCGCCAATAAAATTGTTTCATTCCACCATTGAAATAATAAAAGATAAATTCATATAAAAAGCCAAAAACACCAGCTATTACTATTAAAAGGCAAAAAATTCCTACCCAACTTTTTGTATCAAATGAACAATCATTCTCTATATAATTTTTATATTTTTCTTTCATACTACTACTTTTACTCCTATTAAAAAATTTATTTATTTTTACGATACTTGACTGCTAAAGAAAGAATTAACAAGCAGAAAAAGAATTCTACTGATGTTTCTACTAAAAGCATTACTTCATCACTACAAAGTAGTGCATATAACGTATATGACAGACTGCTTACGACCCAAAGTATCCATGATTTTAGGCTTAAGTCGTTTGACTTTTTTGTTTTTATTAGCTTTACTGTTTGTGGCAAATAAGAAATCATAGTACACATTGTTACTATTCCTAATAATATATTTTCTAACATAAATGCTCCTTACTTTTTTATTGTATCAAAAATGAATTGTTTTTTATAGGCATATTAATTATTTGCGGCCTTTTTTTTACTTATTTACACTTTCCTTTTCTAATTCTAGTAATAATAATTTATTTTTTAGCCCTCCACCATAACCAACTAGCTCATTATTTTTTCCGATGACTCTGTGGCAAGGGATAATTAGACAAATTTTATTCCAACCTACCGCACATCCTACTGCTTGACTAGACATTTTAGAAATATGTCTGGAGGTGGCAATTTCTTGTGCAATGGCGCTATAGGTGGTTGTTTTACCATATGGTATTTTATTCATGATATCAATAACTTCTTTTCTAAAGTCAGTTAGATTTTCTATTTTATATTTAGGAGTAAAATCAGGTACTTGCCCGCTAAAGTATATATCTAACCATTTGGCTGTTTCTTTGAAAATAGGTAAGTCTTTTGTCTTACTATTTTCTTTTAACTTCTTTATATCAGAGGAGTTTTTAAAACATAGACAGGTTAAATAAGTGCCATCACTATTCATTATTAAATCGTCATATCCTTCTGGAGTTTTATATTCCCATTTATACATAAGTTTAGATCCTTTCTAGATTGTCTTTTACATTTTATCTTACAATACTTTTAACTGTCTACTTGATAAAATTGGTATTTTCAAGATTATACATTTTCTTAATTAGCCTATTTAAAAGTTTATTTTTTGTCATTTTATTATATTTTTCAGCCATTTTTTCTGGAGTAATAGTAAATTCTTTAGTTGAACTTAATATTTCATATTGAACGCCACCATCTTCAATGAATTTATTAGTCTCATAAAAACCGTTTTTGAGATAAAATTCTTTTCGAAGTGTTTTTTCATCATAAAGATCTTTTAGAGGCCTTTCTATACTAAGTACTACTGTTTCATGTTTATTTAATAAATCAGATAATATTTTAGAACCATATCCTTTTTTTCTTTTATTATTTTCTATTGCTAAATACATTAAGTATGTAAAATCTTCACAGTTAACTATATATTCTAGTCCTATTAATTCTTCGTTATCAAAGATACCATTAAATTCGACATTTTTCTCTTTGGCACAAAGTCTTAATACCCAAAGTGGAAAACGCTCATCTTTATCAAATGAGCTTAGATATATATTTTGAAGTTTTTTCTTTTTCTTGATCTTAGAATAATTTATATATTTTAACTGCATCTTATACCTCCATATTTTAGTAGCAAACTATATAACTGAAATTATTTCTTATAAAAATGAAAATCACAACAGTCTCCACCATATCCCAAGGTTTTTGTTCTGGTAAAGCCTATCTTCTTTAGTCCACCGTAAGTAATATCATCAACATCACAGAAAAGATGGCATAGTTTAGCGCAACCATTTTCGACGCAAGCGGTATGCCAAAGACATTTTTTGATAGTTACATTAAAATAGTCTTTACCGCATTTTTGTTCATTCTCTTGTAAATCTGTTTTCTTCATAATTTTAAGAAATATATTACTGTAAATTGAATAAAAACCCGGTACAACTTCCATCTTTTGCATAGATGCATGTTTCTTGCTAGCAATTTTATTAAGCATATATTTACGGATATAGTTATAGGACTCTTCCTCTGAGATATTTTCTTTTAAAAGAGTCTTATATAAAGCTATCCGAGGAAGAATCGTTTGAATAAGAGTTTTCATTTGCTCTTTTGATTTATTTTTACTGTTTTTTATAAGTTCATCAAGTATTATTACCTGCTTAGAAAACAAGTCGGTTCCCTTAACACTCCCAAATTCTTCGATTAAAAATGCTTTTATCATCTTTTGTTGTTTGATTTTCATTATTACATCATCTCCCAAATTACTATTTATGAAGCTAGTTATAATCACAACTTCAAACTAGTATTTTTAATTTCTTTCTTCTTAAAATACACTTTAATCTTTAAAACATTTTACTAATAAAGGCTTAATTAATTCATAAATAAATATTGCCATGAAATTTATTAAAAATACTACTAATATTAAACTAATGTTTATTGATGTTACACTTATTAATTTTCCAACTGGTGTAATAAACACTATAAGTTCAATTAAAATTATTAATAATAGTCCATAATTCATTGCTTTATTAGAAAATAATCCTTGTTTAACAACTGATTGTTTTAAGTTTCTACAAGATAGTGAATAAACAATTTCTTGTATTACCATTGAAAGAAGTGCTAAAGACATAGCTGTTTCTTGTCCATACATTTTCAGACTAATAAAATAAGTAATAACTACAAACAGAGTTTCAATTATAGCTGAAAATGCGATACTAGCTTTAATAAATGGTGTAAATAACGGTTTGTTTATTCCTCTTGGTTTTTTATTCATTATGCCATCTTCACTCTTTTCAAAGGACAAACATATACTAGGAATAGAATCTGTTACTAAGTCAATAAATAAAATATAAATTGGTAATAAAATTGTCGTTTTAGTAAACAACCCTATGATAATAGTAAATATTTCAGCAAAATTACTTGATAATGAAAATACTATGTTATTTCTAATATTATTATATATTCTTCTTCCTTCTTCAATTGCTACGATTATCGTTGAAAAAGAATCATCCATTAATACTATATCAGAAGCTGACTTTGTAACATCAGTGCCTGTAATACCCATTCCTACACCAACATGAGCATCTTTAATAGCTGGAGCATCATTTACTCCATCTCCTGTCATCGCTACTATTTTTCCGCTGCTTTGAAGTGCAAAAACAATTTTTTCTTTATGAGTTGGATTAACTCTTGCATAAACAGAATATTTTTTAACAATATCTTCTAGTTCTTTATCATTATATTTATCAAGTTCGCTTCCAAGTATTGCTTCATTATCACTGGTTATAATACCAACATCCTTAGCAATAGTAGTTGCTGTATCTATAGAGTCACCTGTAATCATAATAGGTCTAATTCCTGCATTTTTACATAAAGCAACACTTTCCTTAACACTTTTTCTTGGTGGATCTATCATACCTAAAATACCAGCAAAAGATAAATTATTTTCCTCTTTTTCTAATTCTTTAATATTTTTTGGTACATAATCTAACTTTTTATAAGCAAATCCTAAAGTCCTTAGTGCATTTTTAGAAAAATTCTTAACTTTATCTAAAACCTCTTCTTTTTGAGTCTTAGATAAATTTACTTTTTCAATTAAAGAATCCATACTACCCTTGCATAAAACATAGATATTATCATCTATTTTATTTAAAGTAGTAAACATCTTTCTATCACTATCAAATGGTACATCTAATAATCTTTCACATTTTTTTCTTAAATTAAGAGAATTAATTTTTTTATTATATAAATAATCATATAAACAAGTTTCTGTAGGATCACCCACATATTTATCTTTATAAATAAGACCATCATTACAAAGGGCACATATGTAATTAAGCATCTTTTCATCTATTACATATTCATCCTTAACAGTCATTTTATTTTGCGTTATAGTACCTGTCTTATCAGAGCAAATAATATCTATTGCTCCTAATGTTTCTACAGCTTGCATTTGTTTTACTACGGTTTTCTTTTTTGCTAGATTAGATATTCCAACAGATAAAGTTATTGTAATTACAGTTGGTAGTCCCTCAGGAATAGCAGCAACTGCTAGTGATGAACATAACATTATAATTTCAAGTATAGTATATTTATTAATTAAAGCTAAAATAAAGATAAAGATTAGAATAACAAATACTATTAATGTTATCTTTTTAGATAGTTCTTTTATCTTTAATTGCAATGGGGTTTCAATTCTATCAATTTCATTTAGTGATAATGCAATTTTACCTAACTCACTATTTTTTCCTGTACTTACAACTATACCAGTACATTTTTCATTTGTAATATTTGTTCCTAAAAACAACATATTTTTTTGTTCTTGAATAATTAAATTTTCTTTTAAAACATCAGTACTTTTTTGAACTGGAATACTTTCCCCTGTTAAAGCAGATTCATCTACTTTTAAGTTTTCACATCTAAGTATTCTAATATCAGCAGGAACTGTTTCTCCAGATTCTAAATATATTATATCCCCCGGAACCAATTCCTTAGTATTTATTATTAGTATTTTGTCATCTCTTTTTACTTTAGAAGTACTGGTTTCATATTTTTTTAAATCTTTTAATATTAAAGCAGATTTTTCTTCTTGTATAAATCCAACAATAGCATTTATAAAAACTACAAAAAGAATAACAATAGTATCAGTATACTCATGGGAATAAAAACATCCATAAAAATATAAAAGTACTGCAACAACTAATAATATGATAATCATCGTATCATTAAACTGCTTTAAAAACCTTAAAATTAATGGTGTTTTCTTTTTACTTAAAATAATATTTTGTCCATAATCATTTAATCTTTTCTTTGCTTCTTTACTATCTAATCCATCAATATTACTATTCAATGTTTTAAATATATCTTCTTCGTTTTTAAAATACATTTTTTCTCATCTCCATTTTATTACTTTTTATTCTGTCTTTTCTTCAACAATTTACTATTTATCACTTTCCTCTAATGACAAATTAAAGTCTAATTTATATAATCTATCTTATTTTATATTCTACTAATATTTTATCATGGATGCTATCAAGTGATATTTTTAATCAATTTATAACTTCATACACATGTATACTACTTTCTATTTTGGTAAAAAGACAAGTCCAATAAATGCTAAAACAATAAATAGTAATCCTACACAAAACAAAACTTTTTCTGCTGGATTTTTTACAAATCTCATCACATAGCTTTTATTTGGATTCTGCGGACTATAGAAAACATCTAATTCTGTGCCTATAGGAAAATGTTCTTTTAATACATTGGTAGAAATATGGATATTACTATTAATTATTAAATTTTTTTCTTGAACATCATTTTCTACTTTAGTTTTTATTTTATTAAAAGACGACGACTTATTTACAATCCAACCATATTTAAGTCTTTGATTATATTTAGTACCGTTAACAATATACTCTACTATAGGAAAATGTACTCCATTATTATTCCATAATGTGTACTTTATAACTTTTCCTTTTGTTGTTAGGCTACATTGTTCAACCATCTTTTTGTCCTTACTCTTAAATATTAACGATAAAATTAATAGAATTAAGCCTATCAACATAAATATTACAAAAAAACTTATTTTCATTTTTCTAATCTCCATTGCAACTTACTATTTCATTTAAATCTTATCATAAATATCATTAATTATCTATACTACATTTTTTAATAACTTCATTTATTAGTTTTTCGATTTTAACGGAATTTTCTATTTCATGTATTCCAAAACATTTTCTTCCTAAATCTTTAAATGATGCTCCTGAGTGGAATACTCTTTTTCTATCTATAATGATAAATCTATCATGATAAGAATCATTTTTTATAAATTTTATATTATTATATTGTTTCAAGTATTTTTTCCTTAAATTAACATTTATATTTGATGAAATAATTATTATATTTTTATCAATACTTCTTAGCTCGTCTAATAATACTTTTCCTACATAATTATCTATAATTATTATTTCATCTTTTGCAAGATTGAATATTTCTAATAGTACAGAATAAGCATCATAAATATCACCTTTAAAAAATATAGAATCTTTTGTTATTTCTTTTGGATTAAATTTATCAAATAATTCATCTATTCTCTTTGTATTATTATCAACTTTTTCTTCTAAAAGTAAAAAACGTCTAGGTAATATATTTTTATTATAATTAATATAATGTCTCATTTTTACAAATGTATCCTTTATTCTAATACTGGTTTTGATTGCCTATTTTGATTTTAGAATTGTTGCGAGCATATACACTCCTTGTTCAGTAAATACTCTTGGATTTGATCTAGACATAGAACTTATATTTGCGGTCGAAAATTTCGACCACAAATTATTTTTTTCTTCATTAGTTAAAATCCAACTAAATCTTCTTGGGAATTTTTCTGGATTATTCTTAACTGCTTAATTAACCCTTTTTGTTTCTACATTATATAATTTTGCTAAATCAGAATCTAGCATTACCTCCTTTCCATCAATTTCATAAATCATATTTTCAATGTTTATAACATCTTTCTCTGCTATTTCATTCATAATTAAACCTCCATATTTAGAATAAAAAAAGGATATCCCATCATCCTATTGAAAGGGATATCCCGCAACATGCAATAATTCTTCCTTGCTTTAAAAAATTATAACCTTAGCGTCCAAATTGTCATATTAACTCATAGCAAGATAATTAATACAGTTTATATATATAATACTATTCTTATAAATACAATCGAACAAAGTTATTTTTTATTAATATATTTTTCTAATATATGCATATTCTTTATTTACTTGGTCTTTTTTGTTTTATTTAATTTATTAAATTTACCATCATATAAATCTTCTAATTTCTTATCTGTTTTTGTATATTGAAATTATTTACATGTAGTTTTTAGCTTGGAACTGAAAAACATATTTTCCTAGGGCATGGTCAAATAAACATTTAAAATTTCTTATTTTTCAAAGCTTTTTCGATGTAGTACTGAAACACATTCAACGTGCCATGTTCATTAATTATGAATAGTTGCTTTTTATATGTTTGGGTATAACTGACTATGTTCTGACATACAAACTGAAATAATATAATGTGTATTATACATATATCAATTTTTATTTAAATTAATTAAAACTATATTCTCTTATTTCACAATTATCTGGCAAATATTTTTCCACCTGTCCATCTTTTGGCAATTCATTAAAATAAAAATGGATTGCCCTAGCTACGCCACCATGTGTTACTAAAAGTATATTTTGACCTCTATATTTTTTCTTGATTTCATCTAAAAATAAATTAACCCTTTTAAATAATTCTGGAACTGTTTCTAAATTATCGATTTTAACTTTAGAATAATAGTTCCAATATTCCGTATAATAAAAATTATCTATTTTCGTATTTGTTAAAACTCCACAATTTCTTTCTTCTATTCGATCATCATATATTACTTTTATCTTATTAGAATTTATAATATCACAGGTATGTCTTGTTCTTAAAAGTGGTGAACAAATAATCAAATCTAAATTTAAATTTTTAATTTTTTTAGATGCTTCCTGTGCTTGTTTTATTCCAATATTATTTATATCTTCATTTAATAATTTTCCATTATATATATCTAATCTATTACTATCTGTGTTTCCATGTCTAATTACATATAACTTCATTGTTACTTTTCCTCCTTATATCATTTTTGTAAAGTGTGTATATTCCTGTAAGTAATAAAATAAAATCACCTAATACCATGAACCAACTATGGTAATAAATATAATAAGAGCCGTATAAAATTCCTGTTGTTATTCCAGATATTCTAACTAATTTCATATTTGATTGCCATAGACAATATGATCTAATCATTGAACCAATTGTTGGTAATAGCGAAACCCACCCTGTCCATGAAAAATAACAATTTATCATAATTATTCCTTCAAAAATAAATAGTATTATTAAATATACAGATTTACTAAATTTATTTTTATTTATAAATATAAAAGTCCTTATTAAATTTATTATACTTAAAATTGCACCTGTAAAAGCAGATATTAAAAAATCATATATTGCTTCAAAAAAGCAATTTAATGATTGAACATATAATGATTTTTTTCTATCTTTAATACATATACTAATACACACTGCTAATAATGCTAAAATACTAAATACCATTTTTTATTTCTCCTATAATCTCTACTTTTTATTTTGTTTAGTCAACCCATACCACCTAATATGGTATGAGTAAATATATTCTCCTCAAACAACCTCCATAAAATTTTATCATTTTTTTACAAAAATAAGTGTTTTTTTATCAAAAATATGCTTTTTTTGATAGGCACTGAACAGTTGATTTTCGCCCAAATATAAGGCTTTATTTAAGATTTAGAACACATACGCATTCAACATGATATGTTCATTAATAATAAATAGTTGCTTTTTATCTGTTTGGGTATAACTGACTACTACATAATAAACACTTTTAATTGTTGAATGTTTATTATGTATATATCAATTTTCTCAATTTAAAATTTTTCCTATTATTTCAACTTTATCATTATCTATTTTAATATCAGCACCAATAGGAATAACACTATTTACTATCTTATGTCCAAAATCATTACATTTTATTATTGGAAAATTATATTCTTTAGTATATTCAAGTATTATATCTTCCATTTGAGGATATTTACTTTCATCTTTCTGTAAATCATAATTATAACCAATCACTATTCCTTTTATTTTATCAAATATACCATATTGTTTTAAATGGGCAAATCTTCTTTGGCATTCATTTATAGATGTTCTATAACTTTCTATAAATAATATATTACTTTCCATATTTGGTAAAAATTCTGTGCCAAGCAAATACATCATACAAGCCAAATTTGTACCAATTATTTTACCTTCAACAGTACCATTTTTAATTAATTGTTTTGTACCATTATTAAACCTATCTAATTTTTGGTTAATAAAAGCATCTATAAATACTTTATATTGTTCTTCTGCATAGTCTAAACCAAATGAAAGAAAATCCGGCCCACTAAAAGTTATTAATCCTGTCTTTTTATAAATAGCTTGAAGTAATACTGTTATATCACTATAACCTAGCAGTATCTTAGGATGCTTTTTTATTTCTTCATAATCTAATAAATCAATAAATGTATTGCAAGTTTCACCACCTTCTAAACATATTATTGCTTTAACATCATCATCTTTAAACATATTCATAAAATCTTCTGCTTTTTGTTCTCTTGTACCACATGAGCCATAATAATCTTCTTTTATATATTTTCCAAATTTTATCTTAAAACCTTTAGTAATTAAAAATTTTTCTGCTTTTTTAAAATCATCAAATCTATTATTTAATGCTAAGCTATTAGATACCCCTACAACACCGATTGTATCTCCGTAATTTAATCTATTTGCTAACATAATTCATATCCTTTCTTTTTCAATTATACAATCCATACCACCTAATATGGTATGAGGAAACATATTCTCCTCAAACAACCTTCTTAAATTTTTTCTGTTTTTTTGATGAAAATTAGTGTTTTTTTATCAAAAATGTGCTTTTTTTAATAGGCACTGAACAGTTAATTTTCGTCTTAATATAAGGCTTTATTTAAGTTTAAGCACCACAACACACTCCACATGATATGTTCTTGGAAACATGTTGAAAAGTTCTACTTCCATAACCTCATAATTATTTAATCTATTAATATCTCTAGCTAATGTTATAGGATCACATGAAACGTAAATAATATTTTTAGCACTACTATTATTTAAAACATCAATTGCCCTCTTATCAATTCCTTTTCTTGGGGGATCTACAATTATAGTGTCACAATCAAATTTTTGCCTAGTAATTATATCCTCGGCCTTACCACAAATAAACTCGACGTTTTTTATTTTATTTAATTCTTTATTTTGATTGGCATTTTTGATAGCGTCTTCTACTACCTCGACTCCAATAACGCTATTAACGTATTTACTTATAGAAAGAGAAATTGTTCCAACGCCACAATAAAGATCAAGAACTTTTTTGGCTTTTTTATCTTTTACTACACTTATTATTTTAGAATATAACATTTCAACCACTTCTTTATTAACCTGAAAGAATGACTTGTTAGAAACATAATATTTATAATCTAGGATAGTTGATGTTATTTCATTATTTTTGATGCTTTTATTGTTGATAATAACGCTATCGGCAAGAGGCAAAAATACATTTTCATTATTTACTTGACCAGATATATCTATCATGATTTGATCTGTATAATTACCAATTCTTATCATAATAGTTTTGATACCTTTTTCTAAAGTAACAAGCGCCTTAAGTTTAGAAATAACAACATTTATTTTTTCATCTACTAATAAGCATTTATCTATTTCAACATAATCATTACTGTCTTCTTTCAATAAACAAAGTTTTCCTTCTTGAACATGTAGGGTTATTTTATTACGGTAATTATATTCTCTGCCAGAATTAATTTTTGCTATTTTTATTTTTTGGGAAGCAAACTTTTCTAAAATATCTTCTACTTTCCTCTTTTTATACTGATTCTCATCTTCTATTTTCATATGTTCCAATTGGCAACCGCCACATATTCCGTAATATTTGCATTTTGCAGCTATCCTGTTGTGACTTTCTTTTAAATAATTTTCTACATTAGCTTCTAAATATTTTTTCTTTTCCTTTGTTATATTTATATTAATTTCTTCTGTTGGAAGAGCATTTTTCACAAAACAAATTTTATTATCTACGTTAATAATGCCTCTACCAAAATCATCTAGTTTTTCTACTGTGTAACTCATGCTTATCACCTGTTTTAATTATACATAATTTTTTATAAATTTGCCATACTAAAGATGGTGATCAAGATGAAGCAAATTATCGAAAATCTTAAACAACAAACAGGAGTCAGTAAAGATTATATATATAGACATTTTACTATTGATAAGGTTGAATTAGATTTAATATTTAACGAGGTGTTAACTTCATCTGATAATATTAATGATTTTATTTTGACAAGACTTACTAAGCTGAAAAGAAGAGCCTTAAAAAATTTAGTTAATACTTTACCTGATAGAAATATTTTGGAAATAAAAGAGGATGAAATACTTTATTATGTTAATAATGGTTTTTTAGTTATTATTACCAAATATCAAATGCTCGCAATTGAAGAGAGAATAAATTTAGATCGTGGAGTGAGCGAAGTCAGTAGTGAAATAAATATTAAGGGTCCAAAAGATGCTTTTTCTGAAACATTTAATATTAATCTAGGTCTTATTAGGAAAAGAATCAAAAGTTGCGACTTAGAATGTTTTGACACTACTATAGGTAGAAAAACTGAGACTAGAGTTGGAATTTTATATATGCGAAATATTACAGATCAGGATTTAATTGAAAAAGTCAAATTAAAGCTTTCAACTATTGATATTGATGGAATTATTGATTCCACTTATTTGAAAGAAAATTTAGAGTCTAAAAATAATAGTTTTTTTCCAACTGTGATGTCTACAGAACGACCTGATAAAGCTTCTATGGCCTTATTAGAAGGAAAAGTTGTGGTAATTGTTGATATGAGCCCTTATGTTTTGATTATGCCGAACTTTTTTCTTGATTTCTTTCATACTGTTGATGACTATTATCAAAAACCTGCTAATACAACTTTTATAAGATTAGTAAGATTGTTTGCTTTTATAATTGCAATATTTGTACCAGCTTTATATATAATGGTCACGACACATAATCATGATTTTATTAGTTTAGATATTTTACTCTCTCTTAAAGCCCAAAGAGAAAGTGTCCCGTTTTCAGCTTTGACGGAAGCTTTATTTATGATGCTTTGTTTTGAAATATTGAGAGAAAGTGATGTGCGAATGTCCGCAACTAGTGGTAGTGCTATTTCGATATTAGGAGGTTTAATTTTAGGAGATGCTGCGGTAAGTGCCGGAATTATATCCCCTATTATGATTATTGTAATAGCTATATCAGCAATTTCGGGACTAACTTTTACTTCAATCGAACTTGTTAGTGCCATTAGATGGTGGAGAATAATCATGATGATTTTAGCCGCAGCTTTTGGTGTTACTGGTATTATTATAGGAACCATAGCGTTATTTATTAGACTGTTGACGATAAAAAACTTTGATAGAAAATATTTAACTCCTTTTATCCCATTCATTAAAAGTGAACTAAAGGATAGTTTTATAAAAACGGATAATGAGGGTGAAAAATATCGTAACAGAGCTTTAACTCATAATGTGAAAAGAGGTCATTTTAGATGAAGAAGAAAATATACTTTATTTTATCTTTTTTACTTATCTTAATGATAGGTGGTTGTTCTAAATATGAAGAGTTGAACAATTTATCAATAATTAGTAATATTACAATTACATATAAAGATGGTTTATATATTGTCTCAATGCAAGAAATTATTCCTCAAAAGGGAGAAAATAAAATTAATTATGATTATAAATATAGAACTGGTAGTGGAAAAAATCTCGCTAAGGCTTTTTCAAATATAATTGACCATTCTCCCAAAAAAATATATTTAAGACGAGTGCAGAATGTAATTATAGATTATAAAAATCGAAAAAAAATAATGAAGGCTTTTTTAGAGTATGATCGTAAATATAAAAACATAAGTCGTGAAGCATCTATTGTTCTTACTAAAAATGATTTAGGAAAGGTACTTAAAATAAATAGTGATTATAAATATATAGATAGTGTTTTAAAAGAGAATAAGAGAACTTTATATAAAACTAGTGGAATATATAAAAAAAAGAAGAGGCTTAGAATTCCTCTTATAAAAATTAATGATAAAGAACTTATATTTAGTAAATTTATTTACTTACAAGTATAACCGTCATTTTCATAATATTTTTTGGCGGTATTATATTTTGAAAACATATTTTTAAGAGTCATATCTTTAGGATATGATGTTTTTGTTTCTTGAGATAGGCTGATATAACTAGTGTTATCGACTACAGAATAATATGAGCCAACTAAAGAGGCAAAATAATTAAGTTTTATTCTTGATTCACTGGAAATTGATGTTCCTTGGTTATATTCGTTGTTATATTTGGAATTGTTTTCAAACTTTAAATCTATTTTTTCAACTTCACTATTTTTATACCTAGTAGTAATTACTATTTTATAGTTGTCAATTGCACTTTTAGAACACGTTAATATGGCATTTTGTAATACTACATTTTTATTAGTCTCACTACTTTTAGGTTTTAAGACTCTTAGAAGTGGTGGCACAATAATCAAACTAGATAAAAATAGCATCAGTAAAATAACTAAGAAACTTTTTTTAGACTCTGTCATAACTTTCTCCTATAATATTTCAACATTATCATCTGTTGGTGTCGTTATGATTGCTGTTTTTTCATTTGTTTTAGCAAGAGATGCTTCTATAAACATCTTATCTAATTCTTGTTGCTCTTTTTTATTTGTTGTGACAATAGTTTTATCGTCAAGTTTAATTAGTTTAATGAATTTAGTTAAAAGTAGGCATAAAATAGTAAAGGAAATGATTGCTATTAACAAAATGAAAACATCTAAATATAATTCCTTCTTTATAACTAAAATAAGGGAAATAAGGGAAAAAGATAGAACAACTGATGTAACGGTGATACCAAGTATATATCCAAAAAAATTAATATTATAAATATAATTTGGAGATTTTTTTCCTTTTATAGAATAAATGGCTAAGGCTGTAATATAAATGCCTGAAAAAATAATTAATGGTGAAAATATTATGTCCATAAAATTTTGTACAAAATAAGTTATACTATTCATTTATATCGCTCCTCTTCTATCTTAAATCATAATATAATGTTAACACAATTAACTATTTTTTTCAATTAATATTACTCTTTTTGATTAAGAATACGTAATTTAATAAAGAGATATGAGATAAGTAATAATAATGCGCCAAATATTATATAATAATTTAATTCTATATTCTTACTATTAAAACTAGTGGGTATAGTTATTATTTCAGGATTACTAGTAGATGAATCTTGATCTATTGTTTTATTATCAGATGATGTATGTTCAGAAGTACTTGGGATATATTTTAGTTTAGCTGGGACAAAGGTAGTTTTTATAGGAGAAGGCTTTTCCCATTTTGCATAAAGAATAAGATTGACCGTAGTAAGAGAGGTAATTTTATTATTATATTCATCAAACCACCCCAAAAAGTTATAACCTGCTAATGTAGGAATAAAGAGTGTTTGATTTAAAATGGAATATGTTCTTAAAATAAAGTTATCATTATCTAAATAGTATTTGACCTCATATAATGAAAGATTCCAAGTAGCGCTTATAGTAATATCATCTGTTAAAGTTATTTTATCTCCGGGATTATATATATCATTATCAACTTTCCATCCATTAAAGGTATAACCTGTTTTTTCAAATGTATTATTATCTAGAATATGGTTAGTATCTTCTGATTCATAATTAATAGATTTTTCATCGTTTTCATATGTAATTTTATAAGTGTTTTTGATTTTGTTAAAATGAGGCGTTAATATGTTCCCCTTACCTATTACTTTTATAGTAATTATTTTCCCTGATATATTTAGTTTTAAGGACTTTACTTCACTATTATTAGATAAGTAATATTTATATAATTCTTCATTATCTACATAAACTATATAAATTGTTTCATCTTTTTCGTTGTGCACTGAAAAATTAAGTGATTGATAGTCATCGGTATTTTCATATGTAAGTTCATAGTCTTCACCACTAAATGAGTGATCATAGACTTTTTCATCAGGGGTAGTTATTGTTGTCTCGACAAAGTCTCCACTCGTTTCAACGGTATCTTCATCTGTTAAAAGTTTATCATATACATTTATTTCAATTGCTTTTTCAAGAGCATATTTATCAACAGAAATTTTTACATAGTAGGTTCCAATTTCTGTTGTGTTAATGCTTGACGTAGTTAATATGAGCCCACTTGGTGTGGTGGTCTCAAAATTAATAGTATATGTACTTTCACTAGAATTTATGATTGATACTCTATCAGTTAAATTTATATTTGTATCTTTGCTTGATGAAAAAGAAGAAGCCTCTATTATTGGCAAAGTATCTTCTTGAATCTTATTTTCTTCTAAAATATTAATATCATTATCATCGTTAATTAAGTCATCACATGTTTTTTCGGTAGCATAAACTGTTTTAGGAAAAATACATAATAGAAATAATAAAACAACCAAATACCCTCTTGCTTTCATAAAAGTCTCCCTAGTTGTATTATAAAACAATTAGTTAAGAATTACTAGGCTTTTGTGTCAGAAAAAATTTTTGAGGTTAAGCTAGATATTTGTTTTACTTTCTTGTAATTATATCTAAAGAATAAAATAAATAATATTAGTAAAACTAATAAGAGAAAAATATTTCCTAAAAATAAGAAATAATCGTATATTCCATGAGTAATAATAGGTATTAAGATACTTAATAAAATATTTTTTCGATATAATTTCTTATTATGATTATTTAGGGATAGTTTAGATAAGAGTAAGTAATAACCCATTACTATTCCAAAAGAAGCATGACCTGGGATAGAAGTTATTGATCTTAGAATAGCTGCTTCTATTCCATAGGACATAACATATAAAATATTTTCTAAGGCTGCAAAACCTAGTGAAATAAAAGTAGTATAAACAATGATATCATAGGGTTGATCAAAGTTTTTATTATTAAAGCCAATAGCTTTTGCAAAAATCCATTTACACCCTTCTTCTACTAGGGCTACCCCAATAAAAATATAAATGGCTAGCTCAAGGGCACTCATTTGATCGGTATCATATCCAAAAAAAGGAATCAATAATTCTAAAATAATATTAATAATAAAAACAAGTAAGCATGATGATATTCCAGAGACAAAAAGGCCAACTAAAAGTGAAGTTGGTTCTTTTTCACTATCTTTTGTATAAACATATCTACATATAAGGGCTATAGGTAGAACTGCTAATATAAATAAAATAACTTGTTGCATAAACTCACCACTATTCTATAAATAGATTGTAGCAAAGATATTTATTTTGAACAAGTTATAATATTATATTTTTATTTGATAGACACTTTCAAAGCAAATAAAAAAGGGCACCTGATAGTACCTAAAAAAATAAAAACGTTGATAATTCAACGTTAATTTCATTATGGTGGAGCATAGCGGGATCGAACCGCTGACCTCCACGGTGCAAACGTGGCGCTCTCCCAGCTGAGCTAATGCCCCATAATTACCAGTTCTCTCAACCAGTAATTAGATTATAGCATAGTGTTTTTTCAAAAGTCAACTATTAATTGTGAAATTTTTTAGAAAGTATCGTTTTTTCATTAAAAACTCCCCTATTATTACTAATAATATGTTTATATCCTCTTCTAAAATCATCAAAAGATGGAACGACCTTTACTTTGGTAAAAGCATATGAATATAAATAGCGCTCTAAAAGAAATTTATCAAAGTAATAATTCTTACGTTTATTTTCAACAGTTACCTTATATAATAAAAACAAAATCATAATTAGGTAATTTATACTAAAATGGCTGGGCAAAAAAGATGTCAAAATAATTATCATGAAATACGAAATATAAATTGTATAAGTAAAGCTTTTTTTGAATGATAAAAAAAGTGATAAAAATAAATTTACTATTTTACCACCATCCAAGGGGTATATTGGTAATAGATTAAAAAATAGAATACTATAGTGAATAGGCTTAAGTAAATGAATGGAATTTTTGTATGGATAAAATTTTAACAAAAGTATGTAGGTTATTACTTGTACTAGTGGTCCATTTATTAGGACAAGAAATTCTTTTATTCTAGAGACATTAAGTTCACTACTGAATTTAGAAATTCCCCCTGTTGGATACATATATATCTTGTCAACTTTAAATTTAAAGATTGCGGCTGTTAAAAAATGACCTAGTTCATGAAAAAAAATTAAAATATATACAAAAATAAATGGTTCAAAATATCCTATGAGGATGGAGAACAAAGCAAAAACATATACTGTGGGATGAATATAAAAATATTTAGATATATTTTTTATAATCTAAAAATTTTCCCTTTTCTTCAAATAATAAATATATTTTTTTATCTTTGGCCTCTCCTATTAAGTCTCCTTTTTTGACGTAATCATACATTTTAATATTTTTTTCGGTAATGTTACTATACCAAACATCTATACCATTAATTTGTTCTATGATAACAGTATTATCATACCCTTCTTTGTTACCAATAAAAATGACGATACCACTTTCTAGAGCTGGCACTAAGTAGTTGTCGCTAACGGTTAATTTTACACCATCTTTATAGACACTTTCCTTGCTATATGAAAGTTTTTCTGTAAATACTTGTTTAGTCTCTTCTACTTCACCAATATATTTACCAAAATATTTATTATAGATTTTTTTAAAGTTTGAAAAATGAATACTTTCTTCATATATATGTTCTGAAATTATTTTTTTATTAGTAGCACTGTTTTTGGTAAATATCATTCCGATTAAAAAGACTATGATTGTTAACAGAATACGATTTATAAATGAATGGAGCATTTTGCGGGGCTTTTTGTAATTGTTAACACTATTTTTGGTACTATCACTTCTTTGTTTTCGATAATCATCTATATTCATTTTTATCTCCTCAAAGAATTATATGCGCGGCTTTAAAATATATAACTAAATAGTAATAATAAAAAGATGTTAAGCATTTATCTTAGCATCTTTTGTTTCAGTTTTTTTAGGTTTTGTAGTTTTCTTTAGACATTCTTTGCGTGAAAAGTTTTGACGACCTTTTTTATCTGGTCCTAGAGCTTTAACCATAATTTCATCGCCAACCTTAACGACGTCTCCAGCTTTCTTTACCCTTTCTTCGGCAAGTTGTGATACGTGAACCATTCCCTCACATCCTGGCCATAATTCAACGAAACAACCAAAGTCTTCAACTTTCACGACCTTAGCTAAATATTCTTTGCCCTCTTCAACTTCACGAGCAATTTCTTCAATCATTTTACGAGTCTTATCTATTACTTTTTGATCAGTGTGATAGATTATGACACGTCCGTCGTCTTCTAAATCTACTTTAACGGCATTTATATTATTAACTTCTGTTACATTAGAAGCTTCACAAATGATCTTAGTAATCATTTCTCCACCACGACCAATGACATCTTTAATTTTAGCTGGGTTGATTTTAAATATCTCTGTTTTTGGTGCATATTTAGATACTTCTTTACGCGGTTCGCTGATTTGTTTTGCAATAACATCTAAGATTTCAAGGCGCGCTTTTTTAGCTTGTTTTAGAGCTTCTTTTAATATTTTTTCAGTTACACCCTTAATTTTAATATCCATTTGTAAAGCACATATTCCGTTTTTTGTACCTGCAACTTTAAAGTCCATATCACCTAAGTGATCTTCCATACCTTGAATATCCGTTAAAATTGTATAATCTTTTCCAGCAGTTATAAGTCCCATGGCAATTCCTGCGACTGGAGCTTTTATTGGTACACCAGCAGCCATTAATGACATACATCCAGCACAAATACTTGCCTGTGATGATGAACCATTAGATTCAAGTATTTCACTTACTACACGGATAGTATATGGAAATTCATCTTCACTAGGGATTACTTGAGCTAAAGCTTTTTCGCCTAATGCTCCATGACCTATTTCTCTTCTTCCAGGGGCACCGTAGCGACCAGTTTCTCCTACAGAAAAACTTGGAAAATTATAGTGTAACATAAAACGTTTTTGATCTTCTATTTCAAGGCCATCTAATATTTGATGTTCTCCTAATGCTCCTAGGGTTGTTACGGATAGAGCCTGAGTTTCTCCTCTTGTAAATAGGGCTGAGCCATGAGTTCTAGGTAGTAAATCTATATCAGTTGATAAGGGTCTTATCTCATCCATTTTTCTACCATCGGCTCTGATATGTTCTTTAACGACTATATTTCTAAATAATTCATATTCTAAATCATCTAATATTTTCATTACTTTAGTAGATAATATAGCCTGTTCTTCATCAGATAATTCTATATTTTCTGCTCTATACTTTTCTACTATTTCTTCTTTCAAGCCATCTACGGCTTCATGCATTTTTAGTTTTTCTTTAATTCTTAATGCTTTGTCTAGTCTATTTGTCGCTAATGATCTTACTTCATCTTCTAATTCCTTAGAGATTTCTAAATGCTCATATTCCATTTTTTCTTCGCCGATTTCAGAAATTATTTCATCTTGGAAAGCAACTAATTCTTTTAGGGCTTCATGTCCTTTCATTAGTCCTTCCAACATTATTTTTTCTGATGCTTCATGGGCACTTGATTCAACCATATTGATGGCATCTTTTGTTCCCGCTACAGTTAAATCAATTAAAGAATTTTCTAGTTGTTCATGAGTTGGGTTAATAACATATTCCTTATCAATATAACCTACTTTTACTCCCGCAACTGGGCCATTAAATGGTATTTTACTAATTGATGTTGCTAGTGACGAAGCAAATAAGGCTGTTAGTTCTGGTGAACAATCTGGTTCAACACTTAGAACAGTGTTAATTATTTGAACTTCATTTTTAAAATCTTCTGGGAATAGTGGTCGCATGGGTCTATCAATCATACGAGCTGCCAAAGTGGCATTTTCAGTTGGACGACCTTCTCTTTTAATAAAGCCACCTGGTATTTTTCCTACAGAATATAATTTTTCTTGATAATTTACTGTTAATGGGAAAAAATCAGATAATAAGTTGACATTTTTGTTTACAACAACTGCAGTTAGGACTACAGTATCACCATAACGAACTAATACACTACCAGTTGCTTGTTTGGCTAGTTGTCCATGTTCTACAATAAGATTTTTTCCAAAAAAATTCTTTTTAAATACTCTCTTCATTACTTCTCCTTTTATGCTTATTATGTTTGAAAAAAAAGAGACACAAAAAGATAGTGTCTACTTTCTTAATCCTAATTTTTGAATTAATTCACGATATCTTGTAATATCAGTCTTAGCTAAGTATTGTAACATACTACGTCTTTGACCAATCTTCTTAAGTAATCCTCTACGTGAATGATAGTCATGTTTATGTACTTTTAAATGCTCAGTTAAATCATTTATTTCTGATGTTAATATTGCTATTTGTACTTCACATGAACCAGTGTCTTTTTCATCTCTTCTGTATTCTTCAATTATTTGTTGTTTCTTTTCTTTTGTTAAAGCCATTGTTTAAACCTTCCTTTCATAAAATTCACCAAAACTGAGTAAGAGGTCGGAATTTCCTCTAACTAAGAATCAGCAGTACATATAATATACTAAAAATATAATTAAATTGCAAGGCTTTTATTATAAATAAAGATAAAAAGACTCAATTATTCCAAATTAAGTCTTTTTTCTAAGTTTATAGTTGTAATTTTATAATAGACAAAGCAAATTATTATGTTAAGAATTAGTGACGCTAATAGGAAGATTTGTAAGAAGGACATTGGTGGTGTATTTTGTTCTAAATATTTACTCCAATTATTATTAAAATATATAGGAATGATTAAGAATAGCGCTACAAATAATTGAGTGATATAATAAACGGCTATCATATATAGGAATGAGAAAAAGCCCTTATTCTTATTATGCATTTGACCTATTGAAATGGATAAATATATTAGAAGTTGTTGCATTATTACGCCGACGAAGAAAGAAGCAAATATTAATGAGAAGAACACGATATCACAATCTTTTAAAATATCTAAGGCCCAAATAACATCTGCAGTTTGGACATAGATTCCAAATATACCAATACCAAGACAGATAGCTGATACTAAAGTGCTTGCGGCTATTGCTACTATAGTAGTAATTAGTTTTGATAAAATTAGACTACTCTTTTTAACTGGAAGAGTATTCATGAGATACCCCTCATCCTTTACAATGTTTTTATAAAAACGGATACACCCTATTATCCATGTTGCAAAAGGTAGAGAAAAAGTAGCAACTATATATATAGCAAACATAAAAGCATATGATATTTGAAACAAGGTTATTTTATCCGATAAATAATATGCTCCTCTAGCCAGTGTAGATATTAATATAGCAACTATATAGATTGGCACCATAATCTTAAAGATGTTTTTCAAATCATATTTTAATAGTTTATTTAACATTTAAATTCCTCCCTAAAAATAGCATCTATAGTTTTATTTTCTTTATTTCTAAGTTCATCTGCATTTTCAAATAAAACAATTTCGCCATTTTTAATAAAAATAACATCATCTAATATTTTTTCGATATCTGAAATTAAATGGGTTGAAATAATAATACTTGATGTCTGTTTAAAATTTTGTAAAATGGTATTTAGAATGTAGTCTCTACCTGCAGGGTCAACTCCGCCTATCGGTTCATCTAATACATAAAGATCTGCTTCTCTACTCATAACAAGAATAAGTTGAACCTTTTCTTTTGTTCCCTTTGACATTGTTTTAAGTTTAGCATCTTTATCAATATTTAAATCATTTAATAATTTCAAAGCCTTATCTTTATTAAAATCTTCATAGAAATCTTCAAATAAAGATATTATTTCACTGACTTTTGAGTTTGTATTTAAATACGTTCTCTCAGGTAAATAAGAAATTATCTTTTTACTATCTACGCCTGGTTTTTGTCCCTTTATTAATATGCTTCCTTCAGTTGGTGTTAACAAATCGTTAATTAGTTTAATTATAGTGGTTTTTCCACTACCATTTGGTCCTAATAAACCATAAATCTTGCCTGGTTCTATTTGAAGATTAATATTTTTTAATGCTTGAAATGTTCCATAGCTTTTACTTACATTTTTGAATTCTATTAAATTCATATACTCTCCTTTATTTTCCTTGTAAATAAGAAATAATTTCTTCTTTACTCACATTTAACTTTTGCATATTTTTCAAAAAGTCATCAACAGTTGATTGTAAAACTTCTTTTTTCATCTTGCTAATTATTTTCTTATCTTCGGTTACAAATTTACCACTGGTTCTTTTAGTAATAATTAAGGATTTTTCTTCCAGTTCTGTTAGAGCTCTTTGAACTGTATTTGGATTAACACCAGTAATAAGAGCAAATTCTCTAACTGATGGTAATTTACTACCCGGTTCATATGTTCCGATAATTATTTTTTCGGTAAGTTGTTCTAACAATTGTTTATAAATCGGAATATTATCACTAAATATAAACTTTTCTTCCATATTTCGTCTCCTTTTGTATTAGTTGACTAATACAGTTATACAATTATAATATGCTTTTGTCAAGAAAAAAAGAACATATTAGATGTTCTTTACAATATACTATTTAAAGATTCTGCGTTTAGGAAGTGTCTTTGCTTTTGATTTAGTCTTATTTTGTTGATATACCTTTATGAAGTCTGAATGTGATAGATTACTACTAGCTAATTCTAATTCTTTTTTATAGGCTTCTAATTTATTTTTCATATTTTTATTTTCCATACATATCACCTCTTGTGGTTATATATTATATAACATTTTCCACATTTTTAAAATATTTTTTTCATTTTTATAGATGGCAAGGTAGGATTCTTCATAAGTAAAAATAACCTTATCATCTATATTATAAGTATTTTCTAATTTGCACCCATTTAATATTTTGTTTTTTGTGACTAGGTCTACTGCTATTTTAGGATAGTCAAATAAATCATTAACTGTTAAGACATGATAATTGCCATTTTTTAGATCGTCTAGAGTAAAACTTTCTTCAATTTTGAATTTTCCTTGACGTGTTCTTTTTAAATTAGTCATGGTTAGTAAAACATTAAGGGATTCGCCTATATCCCTTATCAAACTTCTAATATAGGTACCTTTACTAACTGTACAGCTAAAAGTAAAACCTGTATCATCTTTTGTTAGAAGTTTTATACTTTTGATAGTGACCTCTTTTTTAGGAAGTGGTACTTCAATATTTTGTCGGGCATATTCATATAATTTTTTGCCATTTACTTTAACAGCTGAATATTTTGGAACCTCCTGGTAATAGGTTTTTTCGAATGACTTAAGAACCTCTTCTAATCTAGCAAGAGAAAATCCACTACACTCTTCAATTATATTTCCGCTAATATCTAGGGTATCTGTTTTTATGCCAGCTTTTACTTCGGCAATATATTCTTTATCAAGGGAGGTTAAGCATTCACTTAATTTAGTGTAGGAACCAAGAGTTAGAACTAGGACACCTGTCGCTAGAGGATCAAGGGTACCAGTATGTCCTACCTTTGATATGTCAAGCGTTTTGGAAACTATATCAGCAACATCGCGGGAAGTCATATTTTTGTCCTTATTTATTACTAAGACTCCATTTAAATTATAGTTATTGTAATATTCTTCTAATGTCAAATTATTTTTATCTATTATAGCAGCAGTCCTTTTACCAACATAACGAATATGCCATGGTTCATATTTATGAAGAGTTATTTTTTCTTTTTCTTTAGGATATCTTAAAATAAAACCATAATCTTTTAAGTATTGATGAATAAACTCATAGGTATTAAGATATTTAGGATTCAAATAATCATCACACTTTTGAAAACTCTCTTCAGAATAGATGCTAATATCTAAGGCAAGACCAGTTACATGTTCGCTAGAATTTTTGTTATCTTCTTTTAAATGGCCTTTTTCGATACCTATTTTAATATTTTTTTCTTCTAAAAATTCCTTAAGTTGCAGATAGGCATTATAAGTCTTTTTTTCAACGAGAATTTTTTCACCAAAAGTATTTATAGTTTCAACAAGTATTAAATTTTGTAATTTATTTTTATTTATTTCATGGTTTTCATTTACTAAAATTTTGTAATCCATAGTATCACCTGAAATTATTTTAGCATAATTGCTTTTAAAAACACAAGAAAAGGACTAATATTAGTCCTAACCTTTTGTAAGTTCTTGGAAATAGTAATTTCCATCATCTGTTTTCATAAATTTGTAATGATACATAACCTCATTTTTAGTAGTTCCGTTTACAATCTTTACATGTAAAGTAACACTGGCATCATCATTGTCAACTGATGTCAAAGTGGTTGTATAGTTATCACAGGTATTTTCGCCATCAGCAGATTGCAAAATATAGGCATCTGTTGTTTGATCATATAAATAGCGGTTGCTTATGCCTGTTGTAAATGTTAATGGTTGGTATTCTCCTTTGCCAAATATTTTTTCTGTTTGCTTTTTTAAGTCATTACCATTAATTATATAAGTCAAATCATCACTATCACTATATGTCGTGGTGCTCTTAAATAAATAATCTTCGCCACAATACCATTTTTTATCTTTGTCATTAATATGTAAACTAGTTGGATAATTACTACAGTTCTTTTTCATGAGCTGTTGGTGTTTTAACATTCGATATGCTAGGTAGTTTTTGTCTTCAGTTTTTAGAGATGATGAGGCCACTACTCTTTGGTCGTTATAGAAAATATCATTTCGACTATTGCAACCAGTCAAATTAATCCAGCTATATAATTCTTGAACTAGATAACCACTTTTATTAAAAACTTGTTTATTTAATTCAGAGTCGCTCTTAGGAGTTTTTATCTCAGGATTTAAATATGTTTTATAACCTAGGTAAAGTAAACCTGCTAATAAAATGATAATTATAAATAGTGAGATTACGTGATTGTTTTTCTTTTCTTTTTTTGATTTACTGGCACTTATTGGGGTCGGTTCTATTTTTTGTTCTGGTAATTTTTCTTTTTCCATTTGAGGTTTTTCCGGAGGCATTCCGGGTAAAATTGGCGGTGTTTTGTAGTCGACTAGCGGTTTCTTTTGATCTTCTTTAATTGGATCTTCACTCACGTTAGTCTTTTGGGGTATCACTTTGCCATTTACATTTTGACTGGGAATAATTATTCCTGGGGTCTCATATATACTCTGATTAGATTCCTCAGAGTTGTTTTTTATATCATTTAAAGTATCTTTAGTATCACTAGTCCCAACTACTTTACCAGAGTCTGTTACTTGTTCAGGAATTATTACTCCTGGTATTTGATAAGGTAGTTCATCTTTTTTGTTATTATTATCACCCATATAAAGCCTCCTATTCTATACTGATTATAGCAATTAACGAAATTACTTTCAAGAAAAAAAGCAGGATATATCCCACTTTACTTATTCTTTAGAAGACTTAATTTTTCTTCTTCCTCTTTTAATTTTTCACGATCTAATTCAACGATATTCTTTGGTGCTTTATTTACATAGTTTTCATTGGCTAAGAGTTTTTTTCTTCTTTCAATTGATGCAGTTAACTTTTCAATTTCTTCTAATATCTTATTGTTGTCAACTTCTTCTTGTTCAAAATAATAAGTTATGTCAATGTATTTAGATTTATAATTTATGCTTTTTAAAGAAGAAGGTACTTCATTTACAAGATTTTCTTGTTTTATTTTTAATTGTGAAGAATAAACTTTAAGAAGATTTTCTTCTGTTTTTATTTCAACAAGACTATCTTTTGTAACTTTATTGGTAGCTTTTAAGTTTCTGATAGCTACTATATCTTCTAGAACTTTTTCTAAGATTTCCTTTGATTCGTTAAAGATCTCTTCTTTGTTAAATACTGGATATGAAGATATCATAATTGATTCTTGTTCTTTTACAGGTAACATTGAGTAAATTTCTTCTGTTACATATGGCATGAATGGATGAAGAAGTTTTAATATTGTGGTTAAAACATCTAGAAGTACTTTCTTGGTTGTATCATTCATGTTAGCCTTAGAAAGTTCAATATACCAATCACAGAAGTCTTCCCAAACGAACTTATATAGTTCATTACCTACATTATGGAAATCATACTTATCCATACTTGAGGTAATGCTTTTAATGATTAAATTTTTCTTGGTTAAGATCCATTTATCAGAGATAGTTAAATCACTATAATCAAATTCTCTAGATTTTAAATCTTCGATATTCATTAAGACGAATCTTGAGGCATTCCATAATTTATTAATAAAATTCCATGATGATTTGACTTTTTCGATGTCATATCTTAGGTCCATACCTGGAGCTGAGTTAGTTGTAAGGAAGTATCTAAGAGCATCACAACCATATTCTTCAATTACATCCATTGGATCTACTCCATTGCCTAGAGATTTTGACATTTTTCTACCTTGTTTATCACGAATAAGTCCATGAATAATACAATCTTTAAATGGACGTTTACCTGTGAATTCTAAGGCTTGGAAGGTCATACGATTAACCCAGAAAGGGATGATATCATAACCGGTAACCAAAACATTTGTAGGATAGTAACGGTCAAGTAATGTGGTATCATTAGGCCATCCAAGTGATGAAAATGGCCATAGGGCTGATGAAAACCAAGTATCTAAGACATCACTATCTTGAACCCAACCCTCACCAGGGGATGTTACTTGAACCTTCATTTCTCCATCTTTATACCAAGCAGGTATTTGATGTCCCCACCATAATTGACGAGATATACACCAATCATATGTAATTTCCATCCAATGGTTCATTGTTTTCTCATATCTAGGAGGAACAAAATTTACTTTTGTTTCTTTGTTTTTCTGATTTTCTAAAACTCTATCAGCAAGAGGACGCATCTTAACAAACCATTGTTTTGATAAATATGGTTCAACAACAGCATCACTACGTTCACTGTGACCAACACTATGGGTCATTTCCTCTATTTTTATTAGAAGGTCTTTTTCTTTTAATTCTTCAACTAAATTTTTACGACACTCCTCGCGAGACATTCCTTGATATTTTCCAGCTAATTCATTCATAGTAGCATCCTTATTCATGACAACAACCTTAGCTAAATTATGTCTTAGGCCAACTTCAAAGTCATTAGGGTCATGAGCTGGAGTTATTTTAACAACGCCTGTTCCAAATTCTGGATCAGCATGAATATCTCCAATTATAGGTATTTTTTTATTAACTATTGGTAGAATTACATTTTTTCCGATTAAATCCTTATATCTTTCATCTTTGGGATTAACAGCAACCGCTGCATCACCAAATAGGGTTTCTGGTCTTGTTGTTGCGACTTCAAGATATCTTGAACCATCCTCTAAGAAATATTTTAGATGATAAAAAGCGCCTTTATCTTCTTTATATATTACCTCTTCATTAGATAGTGCGGTCATTTGAACTGGATCCCAGTTAATTATTCTTTCACCCTTATAAATAAGGCCTTTATTATATAAATCAATGAATACTTTATTAACCGCATCATTTAAACCCTTATCAAGGGTAAAACGTTCATGGTCATAGTCAACACTAATACCCATTTTAGCCCATTGACTATGAATTGTTTTGGCAAATTCGTCCTTCCATTCCCAGGCTTTTTCTAGCCAATCTTTTCTATCCATGTCACGTGGATTGATACCTTCTTCGCGTAACTTTTTATCGACTTTAGCTTGAGTAGCTATTCCAGCATGATCCATACCTGGTAACCATAGGCAATCATAACCTTGCATTCTTTTGTAACGTATAATAATATCTTGAATAGTTACATCCCAGGCATGTCCTAAGTGAAGCTTTCCTGTTACATTTGGAGGAGGAATAACAACGCAAAATGGTTTCTTTGATAGGTCTCCTGACTTAAAATAGCCTTTTTCTTTCCAATAATTATATTTATCTTTTTCTACTTCTAAATGATTATATTTTTTATCTAACATTGTCTTCATCCTTTCTTTATTCAAAATAAAAAACTCATCCTTATAATTTTAAGGACGAGTTTTCCCGCGGTACCACCTTATTTACTAAATAGTCTCTTCATTATGTGTTAACGCCACTAACGTATTCCCTACTAAACTCAGGAATATTGCTCCACACGCTACCTTCTAAATCAGTTACTGTATATTTTCACCAACCATATACTCTCTTCAAGTACTTAATTTATACTCCTCGGTTTCACAGCTCTTAGATAGATTATATAATAAGGATTAGCTTTTTTCAAGTGTTTTAAATGGTTTAACCTGTTTTTTTCTTGATATATGTTTTCGTGTGCAAATAAATATTTTTATATCTTTCTTCAGTTATATCATCTTCAAAACTAAAGCGATTATACATTTTATCTATATAACCTTTACTATCAACAAATTTAAGCATGGTTGAAAAATTATAATCATAGATATAGGCAAAATGGCATAATAAAATATCTGCTGCAGAATGAATATTATTATAATTTATTTTTTCTCTTTGTATTAAATCATAATATATTTCATCTGTTATAGTTTCCTTACAGAGATTAGAATTTTCAAATATAGTCTTTTCATCACCTACAGTAGAAAGATAGAGAATATCTGTCTTATCAGCATCTCTGATAATCATTGCGTGAAGTCTTTCATAATTTGTTAAATCATTACTAATACATGGTTTGTTATGATTGGAAATAGCTGTTTTGATTATCTCATCATATTTATCTTCTGTTATAAAATTTCTAATTAGATCATCTTCAAATAGTATTTTATTGCCATATTCAGCATGATCAATACTTTCTTTGTCTAAGAATGTATGATAATTTTTTATTTGTTCAAATCTTCCTATATCGTGCAATAGACCAATTAATTCCGCTAAAAGAATATCTTCTTCACTTAAATTTAACATTGTCGCTAAGCGTTTGGAAAGTTCAGCCACACGATATATATGGGATATTTTGAGTTTTATTTGGGCATCTTCGGGATTATAATTTTTTAAATATTTTGTTAAAAATAGTTTAGCTTTATTATTATCCACTTCTCTACACCTCCATAGAGATTCTATCATTTTTTTCTTGATGCTTCAATAAAGTATGATTATTTAAATAAATATGTTACAATAACTTTGAGGTGAAGTTTATGGAAAGTAGTAAAAGAAAGGATTATTTATCTTGGGATGAATTTTTTATGGGAGTTGCCATTTTATCTTCTGGTCGTAGTAAAGATCCAAATACTCAAGTAGGAGCTTGTATAGTTGATACTAATAATCGTATTTTATCTATTGGTTATAATGGGACTCCAAATGGTTTTGATGATGATTTATTTTATTGGAACCGTGAAGGAAATAATTTAGAAACAAAGTATCCATATGTTTGTCATGCAGAATTAAATGCTATTTTAAATTATCGTGGTAATAGACTTGACTTAAAAGATTCTAAAATATATGTTGATTTATTTCCTTGCAACGAATGTGCAAAAGCTATTATTCAATCAGGCATTAATGAAGTTATATACTTATCTGATAAATATAGGGATACTGATTCTAATAAAGCTTCTAGATTACTTTTTGATAAATGTGGCGTTACTTATAGAAAAATAGATTTGAAAACAGAAATTGATATTAGACTTAATAGTGATAAAAAGATTACTTATAGGAAATGATGAACTCATTTTCTTTTTTTTCATATAATATGGGTAAAAGGAGTGTTTTTATGGTAACAAATTATTATCCATATAATAGTTCTAGAAATGTGTATAGAAATATGCCAAGCTATCGCAGCAATCAAGTGAACTATCCTAATGAACAAAGAGGTTTATTCTTTCCATTTGTAGTTGGTGGACTTGCTGGAACAGCTTTAGGATATGGTATTGCTAATAATAATTACAATAGACCGCCGGTATATTATCAGCCATACTATTATCAACCTTATTACCCACCATATCAAATGAGTGGACCATATTATTATTAAAACAAGATTTAGTTCTTGTTTTAGTTTGCAGGAAGACTTATATATACTTTAGTTCCTTGACCAAGTGTTGATTCATAGCGTATCTTGCCACCATGGAGCGCTATTATTTCTTTAGAAAGTGAGACACCTAACCCCGTTCCTCTTTCTTTGGTAGTATAAAAGTTTTGGCCTATTTTTTCTAAGACTTCTTTACTCATTCCTACTCCGGTATCGCTAATGATAATATCAACCATATCTTTATGTTCATTTATATCAACGGTAATTGTCGTATCATCACTTTTAGCCTCAACACTATTTTTAAAAATATTTACAAGTACTTGTTTCATTCTGTTATAATCTAAATCTAAATAGATTTCATCATCTGGAATATTAAATTTTGTTTTGATATTATTCTTTTTAAATAGCGGTTTTAACTCAAGTGATATTTCTTCTAATAAGAGAATTAAATCAACATCTTCCTTATTAATCTTAACTTTTGTATAATCTAGGAAGTCATCCATTAATAATAGTGTTCTATTGATTTCTGAACTAATTATTGGAATGTATTCTTTATATTTTTTATAGTTATCTTCGGCAAGCATATCAAGATATCCTCTACATACAGCTAGGGGATTTTTTATCTCATGAGTAATTTTAAAAAGTGATGTTCTAATTTCTTTTTCCCTATTTAACTCATTTAAGGTGGAATTGTAATTCATTACCCCTTCACACTTTTCAAATAATAAAAGAATAATATAAGCTGTTGCGACTAAAAAGATTACCATAGTGCTAATATTTAGTAATAAATGATATGGATTAGTGTCAAAAAAGAGATAAAAAGTAGATTGAAAGGCAATGAAAAATGTTCTGATAGAAACAAAGATGGCAGTAATACTTCGTATATTAAGTTCATTCTTCTTCATCAAGCCTGAGTAAATTATAAAATAAAGTACATATTCTATAATAAGTAATATTAAAGAAATATTTAAATTGGTGTAGATAAATATTATTAGAGTTATAGATATTAATACTGCTGTTTTGGTTTTACGTTTAAGATATGCTATTAATAGAGGTATGTTTAAAAATACAATGGCATAAGCATAATTTTTTAGATCTATATTTCTAAATAACATGTATAAAGAAGAAAATAAAGCAATTTCTAAAAATATAGATTTTTCTTCTAAATCCATATTTTTAATATAGGCAAAATAAATTAAGTATAGTGTTAACGGAAATAGTACATAGGTTATATTTTGTAAAATGTTATCTAGTATATTCATTTAAATCCCTTCTTTCACCTATATTATATATTTATTATTTGTCGAAGTTTGTCGAATGATGGAGGATTTTGCTATTAAATGTAATTTTTTGAAGTCATTTTACTAAATTTAGGGGTTGGCAAATGTAAAAAGTATGTTATAATAATAATGTAATTTTTGATGCAGACGTAGTTTAATGGTTAGAATACGGCCTTGCCAAGGCTGTGATGGGGGTTCGATTCCCCTCGTCTGCTCCAGATTGATAGGAAACTCGAACTTTTCGAGTTTAAGTAATAAATGCTAACTA